>Ga0315287_10008295_pt1 | contig 10481 bp, 8 predicted proteins | sample YL17G11_0_MG_FD_205037 | JGI IMG/M metagenome (GOLD analysis project Ga0315287, IMG submission 205037) | Sediment microbial communities from Yellowstone Lake, YNP, Wyoming, USA - YL17G11_0 | ecosystem: Environmental > Aquatic > Freshwater > Lake > Sediment | place: USA: Wyoming | collected...
CCCTTCGAGTGGCGTTTCACGCGCCGCGATCTCGCGCGGCTCTTGCAGCGCATGTCCGCACACACCCCACTTGCGGCCGCCGCATGAGCAGCGAATACGTCACCGAACTTCCGTTCCGGTGTACTAGCAGCAGCCGCAGCAGGAGCAGCAGTGGAGTGCGCATGATCCCCGTACGAAGGTTGGGGCGTCCGGGCGCTGACGGTCCGCCGGAGGAACGCCGTTTCGACCGCGGCCTTGTCTACGGCGCCCGCAGACCTGCCGCCGTCGTGACCCAACGCACCAGACGGTCGTGGAGGCCCGGCGGATACCCCGCGGAGTTGTTGACCCCCAGCATCAGGCCGTGCGACGCCTCCGGGACCACCCACAGGTCGAGGGGGACGCGGTCGCGCCGGAGCGCCTCGAATGCCGTGCGGTGTTTGTCCACGAGGATGCGGTCGTCGCGCTCGCCGAGAACCACCAGCGTCGGGATGCGCAGCCGGGCATAGTGCTCCCGCGGGTCGACGACGAGCATCGCCCGCCAGCCGTCCCAGTAGCGCGCGTCGCGGGCCGGGACCGCGGCCCGCAGGAACCGGCTGCGCCACGGCCGGTCGGCGACACGTTCCGCGAGCGCGACGAGGCTGTCGTAGCCGGCGCGCGCCAGGGCGTAGCGCATCAGCCTTCCGTACAGCTCTCCCGCCAGCGCCACCTCCGCCTCGGCCGCGCCTTCCCGGCGCAGGACGCCGGTCTGGAAATCGACGAGCACGGGCGCGCCCGGCAAGACGGAGCACACGCGGCAGACCAGGAAGCGCACATCGGAGCGCCGGGCCGCCACGACGGGCACCACGTATCCTCCCTCGCTGTTGCCGAAGAGGCCCAGACGATCCGCATCCACGTCCGGCTGCGCGCGAAGGAAGTCGAGTTGGGCTTCCACGTCGGTGGCCCAGTCGGCGTGGCCGAGGCCGTTCCACTGGCCGCTGGAACCGCCCGTGCCGCGCTTGTCCGTCACCAGCACCGCTACGCCGTGGTACGCCAGGAAGTCGCCGACGTAGCGCGGGGTTCGGCGGGTCTCCGGTCCCGAGCCGGGCACGTAGACGATCACGGGATGCGGCCCCGGTCCGGGGGGCAGAACCAGCGTGCCGGCCAGTCGGATGTCGCCGTTCTGGATGGTCACCTCGCGTTCGACCAGCGGCGCGCGGCGTCCGGCGAGGATCCTGCCGCCTTCTTCCCACGTGAGGGCGGGGGAGGGTCGCCTCGTCTCGTCGAAGCGCACCCGGTAGGCGACAGGGTTCCGCTCGAACCAGCCGCCACCCGCCTCGAATCCGACAGCGTCCGTCGGGTAGAGCGCACGAGCGCGACCCGAAGCGTACTCCGTCACCGACAGCACGGTGCGGCCGCCGATGTCGTCGCGCAGGTCCACCACGTGGATGACGCGACCGTCCTCGAGCACATAGAGGCCGGTGAGCGCGTCGGCACGGCCAGGGGAGAGGAACGTGGTGTCGGGGAACTGGGCCCGGGCGGGGGCGGCCACCGCCAGCAGGAGCAGCAGGAGTGTGCGCATGATCCACAGTACGAAGGCCGCGCGCTGCGGTTCTGACAGGCCTCTGTCAGCCGGATGACGATTCGATGACGGTGCCCGCCCCACCGACGGCGGGGGCGGGCCCCGTGGCAAGGCAGTCCTGGCGGGTCAGCGCGATCAGTTCACGATCGGGAAGACCGGGAACTGCCCGCCCTGCCTGATGATGTTGATGAACCCGATCTGCACGCCGTGCAGTCGCTGCGCGTAGTTGACCAGCCCGAACTGCAGCCCGTTCCTGTTGGCGGCGGTGTTCACCCCACCCCACTGCACGCCCGACGACGGCCCGCCGCTGGTGACGTTCACAAAGCCGAGGTCGATGAACTTCACCGACCTGTTGACGGAGTAGATGAGGTTGAGGCGCACCACGCTCACGCCCTGACTCTCGGGCACGAGCTGCACCGGCGTGAACAGCGCAAGCTGGACGGGATTCTCCTGGGCGGCCAGGGGCATCGCCACAGCGGCGGCGAGCGCGACGGTGGCAACCACGGACCGGACTCTCATCTTACCTCCTTGCCGGAGTGCGCTGGCGGCGGCGCTCCCGTGCGTGACGGGACGAGTCGCCCGACGAACATGCTTGTCGGTGTTGGCCGGATTGCCTCAGTATCCGGGCGGGGTCTCGGCGCGTCAAGGACGATGCTCTCCAGGACTGTGCCCTCCAGGTCGGCCCACGAGGCGCTCGGCGTGCCGGTGAGCACTGCGCTGCGGCCGCTGGCACGGTAAGTGAAGGGATGACTACGGCGTGCGCACGACCGTACCCACTGGATGGGGGCACGCTGACCCGGTCCGGACGGAGGAGGAGTATCTCAATGCCTGAACTGAACGCGATCGTCACCCAGCGGATCGATTTCGCGCCGGGCCTCATGGTCCTGCGGGTGGCACCGGACGCCTGGGAGCTTCCCCAGTTCACAGCCGGCCAGTTCTCCGTGCTCGGCCTTCCGGCCTCCGCTCCCCGCAGCCCGGATTCGGATGTGGAGGATTCGGCCCCAGCGCCGGGCGCCTTCATCCGCCGGGCCTACTCCATCGCCTCCGCATCCCATGAGCGGGAGTACCTGGAGTTCTACATCGTGCAGGTGCGCAGCGGCCAGTTCACGCCCCGCCTCTTCGCCCTCAACCTTGGAGATCGGGTCTGGCTCGGCCCCAAGACCACCGGCATGTTCACCCTGGACCAGGTGCCCGGGGACCAGAACCTCGTCTTCGTCGGCACGGGCACGGGCCTGGCGCCCTACATGTCCATGATCCGCACCCACCTGGAGGCCAACGAGCCCCGCCGCTTCGCCGCCCTCCACGGCGCCCGCAACTCCTGGGACTTGGGCTACCGGACGGAGCTGTTCCAGATGCAGCGTCTGGCCAGGAGCTTCGCGTACATTCCCACCATCGCCGAACCCCAGGACGAGCACGTCCCGTGGAAGGGCCAGGTGGGGTTCGTACAGAGCCTCTGGGTCAAGGGCGAGATCGAGAAGGCCTGGGGTTTCAAGCCCCTGCCCGGCAACACCCACGTCTTCCTGTGCGGCAACCCCCTCATGATAGACGCCATGAAGGAGCTGCTCCACGCCGAGGGCTTCCAGGACCACTCCAAGGACTCCCCCGGCCAGATCCACCTGGAAGAGTACTGGTAGGGCCCTCCGGCGAGGTGGACTGACGGGATCGGGAAGGCCGATATGACGACTTTCGCGGATCGTGTGAGGACCATGGCCCCCGAAGGTGCGTACTTCATGCTGGCCAAGGCTCAGGAGCTGGAAGCCGCCGGAAGAACGATCATCCACCTGGAGATCGGCCAGCCCGATGTGCCCACGTTCGAGCACATCACCCAGGCCGGCATTGATGCCATCCAGACGGGCCACACCCGCTACACCCCCTCAGCCGGCATCCCGGCGCTGCGCCAGATGATCGCCGAAGACGCAGGGCGGCGCCGGGGCATGCGGTTCACCCCGGCCCAGGTGGTGATCGGCCCAGGAGCCAAGCCGGCCCTGTTCTTCCCCACTCTGGCGCTGGTGCGTCCCGGCGATGAGGTGATGTACCCAGACCCGGGCTTTCCCACCTATGGAGCGATGATCGAGGTGGCGGGCGGAGCGCCGGTTCCAGTGCCGCTGCGTGAGAGCGAGGATTTCTCCTTCGACCTGGAGGCCTTCGACCAGTTGGTGAGTGAGCGCACGCGCCTGATCATCCTCAACTCGCCCAGCAATCCAACCGGAGGCGTGATGCCGCTGGCCGCGCTGGAGCACATCGCCGCGGTGGCCCGGCGTCGGGATATCTGGGTGCTCTCGGATGAGATCTATGCCCGGCTGGTGTACGAAACGCCCGCCCCGAGCATCGCCGCGCTGCCCGGGATGGCCGAGCGCACCATCATTTGCGACGGCTTCTCGAAGACCTATGCCATGACCGGCTGGCGGTTGGGCTACGGCATCATGCCCGAGGCGCTGGCTGAACGCGTCGAACTGCTGTTGACCCACTCGGTGGGCTGCACCGCCAGTTTCACCCAGGTCGCCGGGTTGGAAGCCATTCGCGGCACGCAGGAGCCGGTGGAGGCCGTGGTCCGCGAATACCGGCGCCGTCGGGACGTGCTGGTCGCCGGGCTGAACGCCATCCCCGGGGTGAGTTGCCGCACGCCGCGGGGCGCATTCTATGCTTTCCCCAACGTCAGCGCCCTGGGCAAGCCGGTCGACTGGTTGGCCGAGCACCTCCTGGAAGAGGCCGGCGTGGCCCTGTTGCCGGGCACCGCCTTCGGCAAGAACGGCGAAGGCTACCTGCGCCTGTGCTTCGCCAACTCGCTGGAGAACATCCAGGCCGCCCTGCCGCGCCTGGCACGAGCGTGGGACTACACCACCCTCCACCACGGCGCCGCCAATACCTTGTCCGCCACGAACATCGTCTCGTCACCGGCGTAGAGCACCAGGCCTCCAAGGACGGCATTGCCGTACTCCGCCCGAAAGCTGGCGATGCCGCGCGCGTCGCGACTCGAGACGCGGCCCGACGCCTTCACTTCGATCGGCAGCAGCCGGCCGCGCCATTCGATGACGAAGTCCACTTCCTCCCCGGCGGCGGTCCGCCAGTAGAGGATCTCCGGGCGGTCCGGCGCCGCGGCGGCCCAGGCGTGCAGGTCCCCGAGCACGAGATTCTCGAGGTGCGCGCCCCGCGGCGGCGTCTCGCCCGAGAGGTGCAGCGCCAGGCCGACGTCCGACCAGTACGCCTTCGGCGTCTTGATGAGGCGCTTCGTGCGGTTGACCGCGTAGGCGGGCAGCCGAACCAGTTGATACGACGTCTCCAGCATCGCGAGGTATCGGTGCACCGTCGGCTGCGGCAGCCCGACGTCGCGGCCGAGTTCCGTCTGGTTGAGGAGCCCGCCGATCCGCAGGCAAACCGCGCGCATCAGGCGCCGGAACTCCGGCAGGGCCTGGATCGCCGACAACTGCAGGACGTCGCGCTCCAGGTAGGTGGCCGCGTACCCGGCGAACCACTCCTCGCGTGCCGCCCGCTGGCGGAGGTGCAGGGCCGGCGTTGGAAAGCCGCCGAGCCACGCCTCGGCGCGCCAATCGGCCGGTTCGGCGACCTCGCCCTCGACCCGCTCCCGCCACCGCGCGAGGGGCGTGTCGAACAGGTCGGGCCAGATTCCCGCCGCGGCCAAGCCGCGTCGCTCGCGGCGCGTCATCGGTCCCAGGGTGAAGTACACGGCGCGCCCCGCGAGCGACTCCGCCACCCGTCGCATCAACAGGAGGTTCGCCGAGCCGGTGAGGAGGAACCGGCCGGCGGCGCGCCGGCGGTCCACGTCGCGCTTGATCGCGGAGAGGAGGGCGGGGACGTGCTGCACCTCGTCCAGCGTGAGGCGCGGCGCGCGGCCCAGGAGATCGTGGGGCGCCGACTCGGCGTCGCCGCGGACATCGAGGTCGTCGAGCGTGAGGTAGAGGCGCTTCGGCGTGCGGCCCAGGCTTTGGGCGAGCGTGGTCTTCCCCGTCTGACGCGCTCCGGTGACGACCACGACGGGCGCGGTCCGGAGGGCGGCGGCGACCCGGTGGGCGAGCAGTCTGGGAAGTGGATGCCGTTCATTCATGGCGTGAATGATTATCATCCACCGCGTGAATCGGCAAGCCCGCGCAACACTATCGGGTCACGGGTTCGCTCCGGGGCCCGCTACCGCGGGACTGCCGCGGGCACGGCGGACTGTGGTAATATCCGGCGGTTCCCGCAGGCTCGCGCCGAACAGGAGTTCTCCATGCCGGATTTCCGCTATGCCGATCCCTTCGCCCTCGAAGGCGCTGACACCACCCGCTACCGGCCGCTCGGAGAAGAGCACGTCACGGTGGAGCGCGTGAGCGGCCAGGAGGTGGTCCGCGTCGCGCCGCAAGCGCTCACTCTCCTCGCCCGCGAGGCGTTCCGCGAGATCTCCTTCTTCTATCGCGAGCGGCACCTGGCGCAGGTGGCGGCCATCGTCACCGATCCCGAGGCGTCGGCCAACGACCGCGGGGTGGCCCTCGCGTTGCTCCACAACGCGGTGATCGCCGCCGAAGGCAAGCTCCCGATGTGCCAGGACACGGGCACCGCGACGATCGCCGGCAAGAAGGGCGAGCGGGTCTGGACCGGCGGGGGCGACGCCGAGCACCTCGCGCGCGGCGTCTACGAGACCTACACCAGGGAGAACCTGCGCTACTCGCAGACCGTGCCGCTGTCGATGTACGAGGAGAAGAACTCGGGCACCAACCTGCCGGCCCAGATCGACATCGCGGCGGTGGACGGCGAGCGCTACGACTTCCTGTTCGTCGCCAAGGGCGGCGGCTCGGCGAACAAGTCATTCCTCTTCCAGGAGACGAAGGCGCTCCTGAACCCGGCGAGCCTCGAGCGCTTCATGGCCGAGAAGATGCGGTCGCTCGGCACCGCGGCGTGCCCGCCCTACCACCTGGTCTTCGTCATCGGCGGCACCTCGGCCGAGGCGACGATGAAGACGGTCAAGCTCGCCAGCGCCGGCTACCTCGATCGGCTGCCGACCTCCGGCAACGAACTGGGCCGCGCCTTCCGCGATCCGGAGCTCGAGGCCAAGGCCCTGAAGTTGGCATGCCAGACCGGCATCGGCGCGCAGTTCGGCGGCAAGTACTTCGCCCTCGACGTCAGGGTGATCCGGCTGCCGCGCCACGGCGCTTCCTGCCCGGTCGGGATCGGCGTCTCCTGCTCGGCCGATCGCAATGCCCTTGGCCGGATCGACCGCCACGGCGTCTGGCTCGAGGAGTTGGAGCACGCCCCGGCGCGCTTCATCCCCGAGAAGTACCGCACCGGCGGCCACCGTCACGGGATCCCGGTGGACCTCAACCGCCCGATGGCGGAGATCGTCGCCGACCTGACGAAGCATCCGGTCTCGACACCGCTGCTGCTCAGCGGGCCGATCGTCGTCGCCCGCGACATCGCCCACGCCAAGCTGAAGGAGCGCCTCGACCGCGGCGAGGACCTGCCGCAGTACCTCAAGGACCACCCGGTCTACTACGCTGGGCCGGCCAAGACTCCGGACGGGATGCCCTCCGGCTCGTTCGGCCCCACTACCGCCGGCCGCATGGACTCCTACGTGGATCTCTTCCAGTCGCGCGGCGGCTCGCGGGTCATGATCGCGAAGGGGAACCGGAGCAAGCAGGTCACCGAGGCGTGCGCGAAGCACGGCGGGTTCTATCTGGGCTCGATCGGCGGCCCGGCGGCGCTGCTCGCCAAGGAATCAATCAGGAAGGTTGAGCTGATCGAGTACCCCGAGCTCGGCATGGAGGCGATCTACCGGATCGAGGTGGTGGACTTCCCGGCGTTCATCCTCGTGGACGACAAGGGCAACGACTTCTACGAGAAGCTCGCGCGGCCGGTTGTGGGGGGGTAGGAGCGGAGCGTCACCTGGGCGCGGCCCTCAACGGCATGGCCGCCGGTGCCTCACTCCTGCCCGCGGTCTCGACCTGCCCGCAGGGCACCGATGAGGTCTCGCAGGCCGACCACCGTGAGGGTGAAGTCGTCAATCGTCCGGGTTGAGCGTCGCTCCACGTCCTGCGCCACCAGAAACGTCTCGCCTCGCGGATAGTGACGCCGGAACACGCGCAAATTCGCGGGATCGAAGTCCCTGGCGGACCACTTGCACTCGATGGCCACCGGCGCCGCGCCGCGGCGCGCGATCACGAAGTCCACCTCGTGGCCCTGTTTGTCGCGCCAGTAGCGGATGTCCCGGCTCTGGAGGCGGGCATGCAACTCGTTCAGGACGAAGTGCTCCCATAGCGTACCCAGGTCCTCGCGCCGCAGCTCGCTCCAGCCGCGGTAGTACGCCACGAAGCCGGTATCGAATCCGTACACCTTCGGTGCCGCGAGGATCTCCGTGGCGCGGTGCGTGCTGAAGGGGCGGACCACGTGGGCCACGAAGGTGGCCTCGAGGACGCCGAGATAGTTGCTGATGGTGGTCCGGCTCACCTCGCAGTCGCGGGCGAAGCGTGTCGCCTCGAACAGCCCGCCGCTCTGTGCCAGCATCAACTCGACGAACCGCTGGAACGATTGCCGGCGTTCGAGGCGGAACAGCTCCTGGATGTCGCGGGCCCAGTAGGTGTCCATCCACTCCTGGAAATCGGCTTCCGGGAAGCCGGCGGCGAGGAAGAACGGCGGCAGGCCGCCGCGCAGGAGGCGGTGCGCGAGCGATGTGTGGCCGAATGCCGCCTGGTCGGCGAGTGCCATGGGGGTGAGCCAGACTACGCGCTTGCGCCCGGTCAGCGTGTCGCGGAACCGCGCCGACGCGCCGAGCACCGATGAGCCGGTGGCGAGCACGCGCACGTCGCGGTAGTGATCGGCGGCGACCTTGAGCAGCTCCGAGGGATTCGGGAGCCGATGGATTTCGTCCAGCACGATGCGCCGGCCGCGAACCGACGCGAGAAACCCCTCCGGATCCTCGAACAGCCGGCGAGTGCGCGGGCGCTCGCAGTCGAAGTACTCGACGTCCGGCAGGCTCTGGCACAGCGTTGTCTTGCCGACCCGGCGCACCCCGGGGAGCCAGACGATCGACCGCTGCTTCCAGGCCCGCTCGATCCGTTCGGTCCAGAAGGGGCGCTGCCGCATGCAGATAGAATGGCGTATGGTAGTACTAAACGCAAGCCTGGTGGCGTTTGGTAGAGGCATCAGCTCAACCCGGAGGCGCCTCTCCCGGCCGCGTCCGCCCGCCCGTGCGGCCGTCCGTCCGTGCGCCCGTCCGCTGGCTCGGAGGCGTTGCACGATTTGCTCGCAGACCTCACTGTGTAGGGGATGCCGCCCACAGCACCAGCACCCGCGCTCTCCGCCGACGGCCTGAGCAAGCACTTCGGCCCCGTCCGGGCCCTTCACGACCTCTCGCTGCGCGTCGAGCAGGGAGAGGCCTTCGGCTTCCTCGGCCCCAACGGGGCGGGCAAGACCACCACGATCCGCCTGCTGCTGGGCCTGCTGGCCCCGACGACCGGCGGCGCTGCGGTGCTCGGTGAGACGGTGTCGCTCGGCCGAGCGCGCTGGCGGACCAACGTGGGCTATCTCCCCGGCGAGGTGGCGTTCTGGCCGAATCTCTCCGGCCGAGAGACGCTCGACTTCCTTGCCCGCCTCGCCCGGCGCCCGCCCGTGGACCGCCCCGCGCTCCTGGAACGGCTGGGCCTCGACGCGGCCACGCTCGGCCGCCACGTCCACAGCTATTCGGACGGGATGAGGCAGAAGCTCGGCCTGGTCCAGGCGCTCCAATGCCGGCCGCGGCTCGCGCTGCTCGACGAACCGACGAAAGGCCTGGACCCCCTCGTCCAGCAGGCGTTCCACGAACTCGTCGCCGACGCCCGCCGTCAGGGGATGACGCTGTTCATCTCGTCCCACGTGCTCACCGAGGTCGAGCGGCTGTGCGACCGCGTCGCGATGCTCCGGCTCGGCAAGCTCGTCTTCGCGGGCGACGTGGAAGAGGTCCGACGGACGCAACTGCGGCGCGTGGTCGCCGCGTTCGCGGGGGACGTGGACCACCAGGCGCTCGCGCACTTCGGCACCGTGCTCGAGGCGACGCCTCGCAGGATCGCGCTGCTGGTCGCGCAGGAAAGTCTCCCGGCACTCGTGGCGCGACTCGGGATGCTGCCGTTGGCGGACCTGGTGGTGGAGCCGCCCAGCCTCGAGGAAGCCTTCCTGGAGCGGTACCGATGAACGCCGTCGCGCTGCTGCGCCATCTGTGGCGGCGTCACGGAGCGGCGCTGCTCCTGCTGGTCGCCGGGGGAGCCTTCTTCCAGTGGGCGATCACGCGGGTCGTGCCCGAGGTCTCCCAGACCGGCTTTGTGCGGCAGCTGTTCGACATGGCCCCGGCGCCGGTGCGCGTCCTGTTCGGCGAGGAACTGGTCGCCAACCTCAGCGCGCGCGGCTTCCTCGGGTTCGGCTACGTGCACCCCTTCCCGCTGATCCTCCTCGGCATCTGGGCCGTGCGCGTGGCGACGGGTGCCCTGGCGGGGGAGATCGGCCGCGGCACGATGGACCTGATCGCGTCGCGCCCCGTGACGCGGGGAGCACAGGTCGCCGCCGCGGCGGTGGCGGTGTTCGCCGGCCTGGCGGTCATCACGGCCGCCGCCTGGGGCGGCACGGCACTGGGGCTCGCGCAGCGGTCGCTGGAGGGCGTGAGGGCCGCGGACCTCCTGCCGGTCGCGGGCATGGGGCTGCTCCTCTTCTCCGGCGTGGGCGCGGTCGCGCTCCTCATCTCGGCGCGCAGCCGGGAAGGCGGCCCCGCGGTCTCGTGGTGCGCGGGCCTGCTCGCCGCCTCGTACGTGCTCGACTACCTCGCCCGCGTGTGGAGCGCGATCGCCTTCCTCCGCCCCCTGTCGCTGTTCCGCTATTACGAGCCCCAGCGCATCCTGCGCGAGGGAGTGGCGGGCGCGGACGTGGCGGTGTTGAGCGCCGTCTGTGCCGCCGCGCTGGTGCTGACGTTCATCTCCTTCGGCCGGCGCGA
>Ga0315287_10008301_pt1 | contig 10477 bp, 15 predicted proteins | sample YL17G11_0_MG_FD_205037 | JGI IMG/M metagenome (GOLD analysis project Ga0315287, IMG submission 205037) | Sediment microbial communities from Yellowstone Lake, YNP, Wyoming, USA - YL17G11_0 | ecosystem: Environmental > Aquatic > Freshwater > Lake > Sediment | place: USA: Wyoming | collected...
GATGAAGAAGACTTGTAATGGTGGATATTGTCAGTATAAGGTTTTAGAGGGTAGTATGCAAGGTTGTACTTACGAGGGCTATTGTGATTATCAGACACCTAAAGATAGCCGACCGACGATACCTTTCACACCGTATCAACAATGCACTTGTTTTAGCAGTGTGTTATGCCCTATACATGGTGGAAGAACTACCTGTGAACCAAAGCTCTAACATAAGGGGGATGGGCATTGGAAAGGAGTAGGGGATGAAGGCGGAATACTTCCGGCGCACGAAATATCACAATAAATCGTGCCGGTGCCGGGCCGGGCATAATCATCAATCGGTGCTCGAAGCTAACTATTGCGATCAGCTTGCGCTTCTGGTGAAGGCCGGCGAGATCCTATCGTATGAAGGGCAGGTGCGCTATGAGTTTAATGTTGGTGGCGTTCATATTTGCGACCATCTGGTCGATTTTGTGGTTAAAACGAAGGAGGGAAAGGATGAGGTTCATGAAGTCAAAGGATTCCAAACCGACGTATGGCGGATCAAATACAAGCTCTTCAAAGCGCTATACCCGGACACCGCATATCATATTATCGCGGCAGGAAATTCGTATTTTCGCGCGAAACGATGAAAGCGAAGATGAGTTGTTAGAACAGTATTTTGTATTTTGCTTTGCAAAAGGCTTTAAGCCGATGAAGGTTGAGTTCGGGTGTTTGTATATCAAAAACGATCGCACAAAGAAGAGCCGGGCGGTCCGGCTTCTCAAGGGCGAAATAGAAAGGGGGCAGTGATGGCGACCTGTAGATCTTGCGGCGCCGAGATAACGTGGATGAAAACATCGGGAGGGAAAAATATCCCGGTAGACGCGGAAACGGTTGAGGACGAAGGAGCTACGATATTTGATCCGGACACAATGACAACGCATTTTGAAACGTGTCCAGATGCGGACAAATTCAGAAAAAAGAAAGGGGCATAAAATGGGATTGCAGGGGCAGTTGAACAAGGAGCTCGAGAAAGCGAAAGCCTCGGGCCGCTTTATGGTCATGATCTCGTACGTGGACAGGGCCACAGAGATCCTACACCATAACACGATCACGAACGATTTTAAGGTGGGCGATTTTGACGCCTGCATCTTGGAGCACTCAAAGCACTTGAACGATCAGAGGGCGAAAGCCGGAAAGGGCGTATCACGTGGGACATTCTCAAGCGAAGAGGATAAGGAAGATAATGCGGCATGAGGGCGAAGATCTCCACGAAGGTTACGCGCGAATGTTGGAGAATTGCACTCTCCGGGAAAGGATTAAATTGGCTATGCGATTGGTCTTTTCAAAAAAACTTAAGGTGTGGGCCGCCGTATTGATCGCGACTATGCTAAACGGGTGCGCGGCGCCTTCTGAATGGATCAGCGTCGAGGAAAAATCAACGTGCTTTAAAGAAGACAAGGGGGTGATGGTTTATGGGGTGCAAGAAAAAGGGGAAGAAAAAGAAGTAGCCTTGCAAAAATAAGAATACGTGCTATACTTTAAGGCAAAAGAGCGCCATTCTGTAAAAAGAGTGGCGCTTTTTATTATATATAACATAAGGTGAATAAAGGTGAATGTAAGACAACAGGCTTATAAAGCGAATAGACTTGCCGGGATGAATAAATACAATGGCGCCCGGGCCGCAGGTTATTCTCATTATACCGCAATTAAGGCAGGGGAACAAATAGAACCAAAGATAGATTTTACGGATGCCTTAATTCAAGCCGGCGCCACAGATAAGAAGCTCGCCGAAGTCCTCAATGAAGCTATGGATGCCTACAAAGTTATATCCTGCAACATAATGATTGATAAAGATCTCAACGTAAAAAACAAAGACGCGAACGGTGAAACTAATGATTTCATCGAGGTTAAGGATTGGCAAACGCGCCTTGCCGCTGTAAAGCAGTTATGCGAATTACGTAAACTTACGAATGGGAAGACGAACGGATCCGGGCCCACAATGGAAACCTTCTTAATCGAGCTGTTAAAGGTCAGAGCAAAGGAGTTAGCGCTTGGCGAAGGAATTAGAATCACTCATATCGAAAGTCGAGAGCTTGATGAGTTTGTACAGAAATGATCCTGTAAAGTATTTTGAGGATCGGCTCGGTGTACGAAATCTATGGGGTGGCGAAAAAGCTATCCTACAAGCGATTCCACGGGCCATTGACGGCAAGATAAAGAAGATAGTCGTGCCGTCCGGCCACTCTCTCGGTAAAGACTTCACCTGCGCAGGCCTAGTGCCTTATTTTCTCGAAACTTACGGTCCGTGCCTTGTTATCACAACAGCGCCTACGGATCGGCAGGTAAACAAGATTATGTGGGGTGAGATCGCGAACCACTATAACAGGGCGCCCGGCAAGTTGATCGGCGAGTTGCTGACGCAAGAGATCAAGGTAACGCCGGATTGTTATGCGATCGGCTTCACTACCAAAGAAACCGGCGCGGCTATCGGGAAGTTTCAAGGCTTCCATAGTCCGCGCGTCTTTGTGATCGCGTCCGAAGCGCAGGCCATCGATGACAAGGTGTATGAACAGATCGACGCGATCTTAACCGGCGATATAGGGCTCTTAATCGAGATCGGCAATCCGCTACGTGCGACGGGCCAATTCGCCCGGGATATCGCAGATCGAAAGAACAACATCGTGATAGAGCTCTCCTGCCTTGCAAATCCTAACTACATAAACAAGAAAGCTATGGTGCCGGGTCTATGCTCTTATGAATGGGTGGAAGACAAGCGCCGACGTTGGGGCGAAGAAGATCCTCGATGGGCCGCGCGCGTGCTTGGTAAGGTGCCGAAATGCTCGATCGACACGATCTTCAATCAAGCGCTCATCGACAAGATGAAGCTCTCCTTAACGAAAGACACGCAGGTCCGGCGCGGTGTGGCCGTGGACGTGGGCCGCTTCGGTGATGATGAAACGTGCATATATGGCGGTACAAATGGGATGGTCGAACATCAAGACATATACGCCGGTCTTTCTACAACGGCGACGGCCTCGAGATCCGCAATCGTAAACACGAAAACAAGAGGCAATTTCATTGTCGTAGACGCGGATGGTGTAGGATCCGGCACGGTCGATACGCTCGTTGATATGGATATCAAAGGCGTTGAAATTATAGAGTTGCACTCGGCCGGGAAGCCGCGTGATGATCAGTACGAGAATCTCCGTGCTGAAATGTGGTTTACTGCAAAGCGACGCGCCGAAGAGGGCAGGGCCTCGATCCCGGATGACGATATGCTGATCGAAGAGTTATTAGAGGTCAAGTTCTTCTTCAATAAGCGCGGCAAGATACAGATCGAGCTTAAAGAGGACGTGAAGGAACGATTAGGCAGATCACCTAACCGCGCTGATACGTGGATCTATTTACAGCACGGCTTTGAAGGTGCAAGCGTTATAAGGACGAATGACTATAAAAACAGTTCGGCCGGTAACTCCGGCCGCGTAAGCTCGGGCGTCTATGGCGGCGTCGGGGCGATGGGGGCATAAATGCTATCAAAAGATAAGAGCAATAAGCCGTATAGCGACAAGACGTCGGAACAGTATGAAGCGAGCTTTAAAGAGGGCGATTCTACCGGGATCGTAATGGATATCGAGAAGAAGACGAAGCGCGCGATCCGGGCCGCGAACGATTGGACAAAGGCGGCTAAAGAGGATTACAATTTTGCTTTAGGTAAACAATGGACACAGGAAGAAAAGGACAAGCTCGAAACAGAAGGGCGCCCGGCGCTCGTATATAACAAGATCGAGCCTCTTCTCGATCTGGTGTCCGGCTATCAAAGAGAGAACAGCGTACGTATTCGCGTCAATCCGGAAGGCGGCGAGGACCGTCTATTTTCCGAAGTTGCGGACCGGCTGATCAAGGCGATCGATAAGTGGACGAAGCTCAACTATAAGCTCGATCACGTATTCGATGACGGCGAAACGTGCGGCAAGGGCAATCTCGAAATGTATATCACCTATGACGATGATCCTATACGCGGCGATCTAGGCTTCCGGCTTTGCTCACCCTATCAGATACTATGGGATCCGGACAGCACAGAATACGATAAGAGCGATGCCCGACACGCGGTCAAGGTGTCGAAGAGGACGAAGGAAGACCTCAAAGACCTATATCCAAAGAAAGCCGCAGAGATCGACGTTTTAGGCGCGGACGTAACAGAATACTACGGTATAGGCGAAGACGTACTCAAAGAAGGTGATAAAGACAACTATCATCTAGGCCGTGAAGACGATTACAAGGGCGATCTCTTGTCGATGACGATCGATGAGAAAGAGAAATATCTCTTGAAGGAAATGTTTTACGTAAAGATGATCGATAAACACGTTCTCTTCTGGGCCGATGAGAACCGCTTTGAGAGATTTGACACGGCGGATGAGGCCAACCAGAGGGCCAACGAGATCCGGAAGCAAGCGCAGGATGATTTTGCGGTAGAAATGCAAGGCTTTCAGAAGCTCGCGATGTCCGGTGCGCCTAGCGTACAGCAAGCGCCGCCTGCTCCGCCTGTCTATACAGAGCCGACGATCAAGATCATAAAACGTAAGGTAAAGGAAATGTGGTATGCGGCAACGGCGGCCGGGATCGTTCTATCAGAGCCGGCAAAGGGCCCGTTTGAGCCGTACTATCACGGCTATCCTTATTTTACCTTCGTTGCAAAGTATAAACCTAATGCAGAAGGAGAAGAATTAAAGAATAGAGGCATTGTCCGCAATCTTGTCGATCCGCAGAAGGACCACAACAAGAGCCGGTCGCAGTATCTCCACATTCTAAACTCAAGCGCAAATAGTGGATGGGTAGGTGATACGGATGCGCTCACACCGGAAGGTAAGGAAGATTTAAAACGGATGGGATCGACACCCGGCGTTAATATATGGATCAAGCCGGGGTCCCGATTCGAGAAGATACAGCCTACATCGCCATCACAAGGGCACTTGCAGATCTTCGAGGTATCGGCGCAGGATATCAAAGAGATCTCTGGGATCAACGCGGATGCTTTGGCGATACAGGATAAGACTACATCCGGCCGGGCGATCGCGCTCCGGATCAAACAGGCGACGACAATTCTCTCGCCTATATTCCGAAACTACCGATTCACGAAAGAAATGATCGGCGGCGCGATCTTCGCTATGATACCGCATATCTTCGACGTGCCGGAGATCCGCAAGGTAGTAGGGCAGGAGTTTATGACTGCGAATAAGATCGATGACGGATTTTTGACGGCCGTGCTTCAACAGATATCTGACGGCAAGTATGATGTAGTGATCACAGAAGCGGACAACAGCGCAACGATCCGGCAGGAAACCTTTGATGCCTTGATGGAAATGGTCAAGGGCGGTATGCCTATGCCGCCGGATGTGCTCTTGGAGTTCTCGAGCATACCGAACGTGAAGGAAGTGTCAGAGAAGATAATGGCGTACCAACAGCAACAGGCCGCGGCGCAGGCGAAGCCGGGCGCATAAGAGTGGCTACGGCGCACGTCCGGCCGGGAATAACGGGCGAAACAAGGGGGATATATGGCGATAGATGAGAAGGTATTAGAATCGAAGATCCAGAACAAAGAGGCGTTGTCTAAAGAAGAAACGGACTACGTTATGAAATCCGTTGACGGTGAATCGTCCGGGAAGACGTCGGACGGCGAAGGTGTAGATTTTAGCGACGCAGAAGATATAGACAAGAAGGACGACGCTAAACCTGCTAGCGATAAGAAAGAAGCAGGCGACGCCAAAGCGGATGAGGCGAAGATAAAAGCCGATACGGAAGCGAAGGCAAAAGCGGCAGAAGCCGACGTGGCCGGTAAAAAGGGTAAAGAGGCCGAAGAGGGGATCTTCCAGAAGGTCGAGAAGGAGCTTGCTAAACCGGAAGGCGAAGAGGATCTTGCCGGGTTAAGCGAGCGCGAGAAGGGCCTGTATTATGCTCTGAAGGGTGAACGGAAGAAAAGGCAGAAGGCAGAAGAAGATCGTGATGAGGTACTCTTTCGGGACGTAAAGGCCCGGAAGGTTGCCGAAGCGAAAGAAGCCGCAGAGAAAGCCAAACCCGAGCCGGAAGTTGATATAGAACTTGACGGCGAGGATGAAGACTTTATCACGGTTAAAGACGCGAAGAAGATCGTCGATGCCTTGAAGAAAAAAGGCAAGCCGGCAGATGACGGTGAAGCCGATGAAGTTACTGCCCGAAACCGTAATCACACTATCTTTATTGCCGAAATGTCGGCCCGGGACGTGGTAGAAGCGCGGACCGCAGGCGGACAGAAGGATCTACCGGACTTTGATACCACGATGAAGATCGGCGAGCTGATCGTCGAGGCTAATCCGGAGTATCAGAAGGAGATCTATAAGGCATATAAGACAGGCAGAAATCCGGCCCTCGTAACTTACGATCTGGTAAGGAAGGACCCGAAGTTCGCCGCTCTTCACGGTAAAACGGAAGTGAAGACGGACGATAAGGCAAAGGAAGGTAAAGAGAATCTCAAGAAGTTAGAAGAGAATGAGAAGAAGCCGAAGACGTCCGGCGCTCAAGGCGGCGGAAGTGCGGAAGATCTCGAAGGATATACAGCTCAAGCGCTGATCAATATGTCGCCGAGAGAATTTCGCAAAGTGCCTAAACATATAAGAGAGAAGTTTTTATATAACACCTAAAAAGGAGCTATACAATGGCTAATAGTATAAGCATAAGCGCTCTCCGTAAGTCGTTATGGAGAAAACAGCTTTTCGCTGATATACAGGACGAGATATATATGGGCCGGTTCATTGGCTCCGGCGAAACGGCTATGATTCAAGAAATGGAAGATCTCAAGAAAGACAAGGGCGATGATATAACCTTTGGTCTTGGGATGAAGTTATCCGGCGATGGTGTTACCGGCGATAGCGAGCTCGAAGGTAATGAAGAAGCTATGACGGATTATAGCGAGAACATTATCGTTGATCAGTTAAGACACGCTGTTCGCCTTACCGGAAAGATGGACGAGAAGACTTCCGCTTATGAAATGAGAACAAGCGCGAAGGAAAGGCTCAAGATCTGGTGGGCCGAGCGTATCGATAGCGAATTACTGTGGAAGCTGTGCGGATATACCACAAAGACGTTCTCGAACATACCTACCGCTCCTGCGGCTACTCGCTCGATATGGGCGAACAATGCCGGCGCCGATACATCCTTAACGGTCGATGAAGTTATGGACACGAAGTGCCTTACCGCCGCGAAACAGATGGCGAAAATGGCAAGTCCGAAGATTAAGCCCTTGAGGATCGACGGCAAAGATACGTATGTTGTTATTATGCATCCGTATCAGTACAGCGATCTAAAAAAGGATCCTGTATATAAGCAGGAAGCGCGCGAAGCCGGCGAGAGAGGGTCTAACAATCCTATATTTTCCGGTGCCTTAAAGTTGTACGACGGCCTTGTAATACACGAACACGAATACGTGTATGCTTGGGCCGGCGGTGCGACATCAATACCCGTTGCGAGAGCGGTCCTGTGCGGTCAGCAGGCCGGAGTTATCGCTTGGGGTAAAGAAGTCGAGTGGGTAGAGAAGAGCTTTGACTACGGTAACAAGTGGGGCATATCTTGCGGAGCGATCTTCGGTTGCTTAAAGCCGATGTTTAACTCCCTTGATTACGGCGTTGTAAGTATAGCAACTGCCGCGGCTGCCGCTTCTACCGCTTAATAGCACAATCTGGCTTTGGGCCTCGGGCCATTAAATCGAGGCTCATTTTTAAAAAAGTATAACAAGGGGGTTTCAAATGGGAATTGTAGTTCCAACATTAGTAAAGAATACCGAGTTCGCAGGAGATTATAAGCTGAAAGTATTTACGATGATACCGGCCACCGCGTCGGACACGTTAGATCTTTCGGCTTATTTTTCGGAGATTGTAGGATGTATGGGTAAGATCACGGCCGGTGTGGCCGCGGCTTGCACTATGGCTCAAGTATCATTTTCAACAACTACCGTTACCGTCAAGACGTTAAAAGCGGACGGAGCAACTGCCGCTGATACGTGGACAAACGTAGTGGTTGAAGTATGGGTACTCGGCAAGCTGAACAAGAACGCCGGATCGTAGTAATTTATGGTGGGCCCGATCTAACCCGTCGGGCCCATCTGTAAACGTAATTAAAAGAGGGGGCACAGATGGGTAGAACAATCGCAAAAGATGGAATGAATCAGAGCGATCTCTTTTATTACCTATCGACGCTTATCGACAATTTTAATCTTACCCTTACAAAGCTAGATGCAGATGGTGGAGTGCTGAGCGTTACTTATAGTTCGGCGCTTGCTATCACAGATATTCTAGCTAATACCGGCTCGACAGATGTGGCCGGGGGTACGATTAAAGGGCGCTCGACAGGGTTATTCCAAAAAGATATCGTTTCGGTGGTTAAATCCTTAAGAGATAACTTCAATTCTCTCATGGACAAATTGGCCGCCGATAGTTTGACCTATACCACGCAATATACGGCGTTGAAGTTCTCGACCACGGCCACGGCATTAACGGCTTGGTATGAGGCTATTTCGACGTCCGGATCGTTTATAAGGACGAACGGCGTACAGCAATCGGCACTTGTTATGTGGCTTGATCTGTATATGGAGAGTTGGGATGCGGCGCTTAAACTTCTCGATGCGGATGGTACAGTAACCGATGTGAATTATTGGAAGCTGTACGGGATGCAGGGAGAAATGGTCCTAGATTGGTCAAGTTCGAGTTCGTCTTCATCTAGTTCTAGCTCTTCGTCTAGTTCTAGTTCTTCAAGCAGTTCGTCTTCGAGTAGTTCAAGTTCGAGCAGTTCGTCTAGCAAGTCAAGCAGTTCAAGTTCGAGCAGTTCGTCCTCAAGCAGTTCAAGTTCGAGCAGTTCGTCTAGCAAGTCAAGCAGTTCAAGCAGTTCAAGTTCGAGCAGTTCAAGCTCAAGCAGTAGTTCGTCAAGCAGTTCATCGTCTAGTAGTAGTTCTGAAAGCTTATAACAAGGGGGATGTATGGCACAAAGGCCGAAAGGTTGTGATAGCAAGATCATGACGGCCGACGGATACGTTTCTAGTGATCCTAAAAACGTATATGCCCTTGTTATAACAGCGACAGGGGCTACGGCCGGCGATCAAGTTGCGTTAAGAAATGGTGGGCCTACGGGAGCGGTCAAACTTCGATTCGAGGTCCCTGCCGCCGCCGGGATATGGCCGATCGAGCTTGGGAGATATGGCGTTGAATTTATCACTAGCGTCTATTACACCGAGCTTGCTACGGCAGGTTCAAAAATAAAGGTAAACGTTGTATTTGGATAAATCGGGGGCGTATGAAATACGATTGCGCGTATTTTTACAATATGCTCCGGATGTATTCAAAGACGGCCGAGCATATATGTAAGGTAAGATGGGATTTCGTAAGTGAAGCAAACCCGAAGACCGTATTAGATTACGGATCCGGGTGCGGCTTCTTCAAGGCGTTCGCGCCCGAAGGAATCCTAGTCGATACCTACGATATAATGCCTGTGCCGATTACGGGTATCACATTGGACCGGTATGATCTCGTTACGTTTTGGGACGTGTTAGAACACATCCCGGACTTTAACGCGATTGTACCGGTTCTTTCTATAGCGCAGAACGTAGCGATCACCGTACCTATTAAACCGCCGAAGATGAGATGGAAAGACTTTAAGCACTATAAACCGTTAGAGCATATTCACCACTTTACAGATGAAAGTATGTTTGCTTTAATGAATGAATTTGGATTTGTATGTATTACTCGCGGAACGCCAGAATGTCCGCCACGTCAATATATCCATAGCTTTTTATTCAAAAGGAAAAATGCAGAAACTCATACTCGCTAATCCGTTGGCTCCGGGCGATATCCTTATGTCCACGTCCGCCTTTAGAGATATCCATAAGGCATATCCGGGAGAATATCTTACGGACGTGCGTTGTCCTACGGGATGCGAACAGATCTTCGAGAATAGTCCTTATATAACGAAGCTCGATGACGCTGATCCAGAAGCGAAGAAGATCAAGCTAGACTATTCAGAGATACATAATTCGGGGTGGTCGGGCAGGCCATTCGCGTATGCTCATACAAGAGATCTTGCGAAGAATATAGGTCGCCCGATCCCTCATACATCATTGAAGCCGGATATCTTCCTATCGCAGAATGAGATACTCTGGCCCTCTCCGGTAGTTGTGAAGCATGGGTTTGAGGGAAGGTATTGGATCATCAATGCCGGGATCAAGAGCGATTACACCTTGAAATGGTACCCTCATTATCAGAAGGTTGTCGATCTGTTAAAGGATAAAGTGCAATTTGTACAGGTTGGCCAGAAGGAACATAATCATCCGGCCCTTGAAGGTGTAATAGATATGCGTGGAGAAACGAATCTTCGGGATCTATTCCGCTTGTCTTATCACGCGGACGGGGCCTTGAGTGCGGTATCGCTTCAAATGGTAGTGATGATGGCCCTTGAGAAGCCGGCCGTGATCGTGGCCGGGGGCCGAGAAGGG
>Ga0315287_10008302_pt1 | contig 10475 bp, 15 predicted proteins | sample YL17G11_0_MG_FD_205037 | JGI IMG/M metagenome (GOLD analysis project Ga0315287, IMG submission 205037) | Sediment microbial communities from Yellowstone Lake, YNP, Wyoming, USA - YL17G11_0 | ecosystem: Environmental > Aquatic > Freshwater > Lake > Sediment | place: USA: Wyoming | collected...
CGCGACGACCTCCAGCCACCAGGCCGTCTTCTGGCTCAGCGCCAGATCGATGGCCTTCGACTCGCCCTCCTCGCGCCCGTGGGCGGCGACGATCAGGCGCGCCATGTCCGCCGGCGCCACAGACGGCCCCATCGCCTCGGCGTAGGCGCGCTCGAAGCGGGGCTTCTTCTTCGGAGGCGGCAGGTTCGACGGGAGAGGTGCGCCGATGGCCGCGTGGAAGGCGAGCTGATCCTCCAGGCGCGACACGGTCACCCGCGGGCCGGGGAGCTGCTTCGCGCGAGCGTCGGCGTCATTCACGCGCGGCACGAACTCGATCACCACGTCGACCGTCTGTTCCCCGCGCAGCGTGCGAGGGTCGAACCATTCGATCACGGTGTAGCCGAACGGCCTCAGCTCCGTGGACTTGCCGTGCGGCATGTAGCGCCCCTGGAGCACCTTGCGGGGGATCGTCTGGTCGAGGAGGTACTGGGGGATCTGCGGAGCCGCGCGCACGGCTCGGCTCCCACGCGTGGGGTTCTGGCGGCGGGCGGCCATCACAGAAGGGCCTCCATCAAAACGACCGAGGTGTCGCCATAGATCTCCTCGCGCTCGATTTCCTCGAAACCTGCGCGCTCGTAGAAGGCGATAAGCCGATCCTGCGCGTCATCGTCATCGGCCACAGGATTCAGGTAGACGCGCATGACCCCGCGCCCTCGCAGCCAGTCGAGCACTGCGTTCAGCAGGCGCGTTCCCCATCCTCGCTCCGCGGGTGTCACGGACACCCAGCGGATGAAGGCGACGACATCCGAGGCTTCTCCAAACTTTTCGCCACGGCTGTACCCGGCGTTATCCCATGCCCAGTCCGCGACAGCGGGCGCCGGTCCGTACGTGAGATCGACGCGCCCAGACGCACCCCGAGACTTGAAGGACAGCCGCGTCTGCGACGACCAGGGCTCTTGCGTCGCGGTGAGCTGCAAAGGAGGAGGCGGCCGGCGCTTCGGGTTCGGGCGGCGATCACTGTTCTCGGTCGCCGGGTTCGGAAGACGCCTGGGCTTCCTGCTCCCATACTTGCGGCGCTCCTCCTCGGTGACATCGGTCGGGCGCGCCATGACCGAGCAGCCCCAAGGAGAGCGATTGACCACGACGAACCCGAGCGCGCCCCAGATCCGCGTCGGCGTCCGCGGGTCCTTCCATTCGTCGTGACACGCGAAGCCCCATGCCTGGCGGACGCCCATCGCACGAGCGTCATCGAGCACGCGTAGGAGCGTTTTGCCAGCGAGGCCTCGGCCTCGCCGGTCCGGAGCGATTTCCAAGATCGCCAGGTACAGCACGCGCTCGTCCATCTGCGCGTACAGCGTTTCAGTCGCGTCCTCGAGGTCATCCGCGGCCATGTCGCTCGCCAGCACTTGCTCGGCGAGCATGTCGGCGACTTCACGCCGGTCTTTGATGCTCGCGCCGAAGTCTCGCCACGTGTCCGTTGACCACCACTGATCGCCATCCCTCACGATCGGGTTCTTCTCGCGCGCTCTCCGTTTCCATAGCGCAGCTTCGAGCCGCCGTTGCCTCTCGTCCCTCGGCACCGCACCCCAGAGGAGCTTTGCCGCTTCTCCGAAGTCGTCCACGTCGAAGTGCCCCGTGGGCGTCCAGTCCTCCTGCCACGTCGTCACCTGGAAGGTCACGTTGGGACGGGTCGAGTACGAGAGCGTGTACCTGCCGCCGGCATCGTGCGGCTGCTCGAAGCCGTCGGTCTCGCTGAACGTACGATAGACCTCGTCGCGGTAGGTCTGGAAGGCGCGCTTCCAGATCATCGGATCGTCGGGGTCGAGCGGCTCGAGGTCGAAGTGCTCGACGTCCTCGCTGCGGAGCGGCCTAGCGTACGAGACCGTGCCGTGCGGATAGTCGTCGGTCGGCGGGCCGAACTCCGTGAAGCCGGCGGGCACCGTAGCGAACCCCGCCGGGCGCAGCGTCGGGGCGTAGATGAAGGGGGGCGGCCGAGCGGTCACCGACCCGAGCATATCGGCTCGTCCGCCGAACGCGCCAGGTTTTCTCGCCCACAGCGGGATCGCTGGAGATCGCCGTCTCGATCTTCAAGGCGCCGAGATACCTCTGGATTCTGGGCAGGAAACTGGCCTCGACGACGCTTGACCCTTACGGATTCAGGGCAACGCACCCCGTCGACGCCAGTCTTCTGCCCCGAAGGGTCCCCGATTTCGTAGCCTCAACGTCCTCGACGCGCCAGCATCACGCCGCCGACCGCGGCCAGGGCCAGCACCACGACGCCAACCATGGGCCACGCCTTCGACGCCACCGCGGCCAGCGCGCCTTGGCCCTCGTCGAGGAGCCTCATCGCTGTCTCGAGCATCCTGGGGAGCACGACGTAGCCCTGGGCCCGGTGGTCGTTGCCCATGAAGGAGAGCACGACGAGCTTCCCCTCCGAGGTGATCGCTGGACTGGCCAGCGTCCCGGTCTGCAAGAGCGCGAAGCCGGTGATGAGACGCAGCGTCTCGCCGGTCGACATCAGGTTCGTGGGGCCCTGGGTCGTGTGCGAGGCCACGAAGACCCGTGCGCCAAGGCGCGCCTGGTTCGCGTAGGCGGTCCACGGCGCCACGGCCGCCGGATCTCCAGGTCGCGGCGTCTGGATGCCGTCGGCGATGACGATGGCGTCCGGATCTTCGCCCGAGAAGAGCTGCGTGCGCACCGCGATGTACCCCGCGCTGAAGCCGATGAGAATGAGCCGAGCTCGGTCGAACGCGCCGGCCTCGCCCTGCGCCCACGCGAGCGCGTCGGTGACCGTGGCGATGCCGTCAGGCCCGAAGGAGCCGTAGGCGCCGATCTGCGCCTGCGGGACCGTCTCGTTGACGATGCACGCGCCCGGCCCGATGGCAGCGCGCACGTCCTCGTCGGCCGTCGCGTTCAGGTGGTACACGAGGACGAGATCACGCCGAGCTCCCGCGCCGGCCTGCACCAGGCGCATCAGCGTTGCCTGCGCGCGAGCACCACGCCTCCGCCGACGGCGACGGTCAGGGTCAGCACGCCGATCGCCAGCGCGCCCTTCCAGCCCAGCCGGCCGAACATGCTCTGCTCCAAAGGCCCCCCCGTGTCCTCCGATGGCTCCACGTCCACGCAGTGCGTCGGATCGGGGCACACGTCGGCCTGCGTCAGGTCAGGGTGCCACTCGACGTGCCCCTCGTCCCCGTTGGGCCCGAACCCCTGGAACCGGCCGCCCCAGACCAGACCCATGCTCTCGGCGAGGAGCCCGGCCTTCGTGTAGTCGGACGAGATGAAGCTCTTCTTGCCGTTCACGAAGACGAAGAAGTCGACCGCGTGGCCGCTGACGTGCCAGGAGCGGCACCCCTGCGCGCGCGTCGTCGGCGTCCTGGTGTCGCTCGGCCCGCTCCGCCCGATGGCCCACTGCTCGGCCTGCTCGGCACATGTGCGCCTCGCGCTTCGCGGCTGCAGGTCGAACCCGAGCTGGTCGAGCGCGGCCTGCTGGAACGCATACCACGCCGCGCGCGTGTCTGGCGTGAGCCCGGCCATGTCGACGGTGGCGCTCATCGGCCCATGTCCATCCGGTGGGCGAGGAGCTCGCGCTCGGCCTGACGCTCATCACGCGCTCCCGGCGGCGGCTCCGGCGGCATGCAGAATGAGCATTCGCAAACATGGAGGAACCAGGACTCTTCGAGCGCGTCCATGGTGGCATCGACGGGGCGGATCGCTTTCTCGCGGCGATGAACGGCGGCGGCGGCGCGCATGTCGGCCAGCCTATCACGAGAGCCGCCTCGACGAGATCGGCGAGCGTTGTCAGAACCTGAGCTCCGCGGGGTCTTCCGATCATGGCCATCTATTTCTCGTTCGGAATCGCCCCGTCGATGTTCCCTTCCACCTGCACCATTCTCCGGGAGAGCATCACGCCGGAGTACGTGCGCGGGCTCCCACCCGGCGCTCTCATCCCCGCGCTGAACCCGTCACACAAGGCGACGATCGCCGCCATGCGTGAGCGGTACGGCATCGACGTGCCCATCCCCGAGAAGGCGCCCCAGGTGCTCCTCCACACGGGCGACGCGGTGATCGTCATGGGGGTCGTGGGGCTTCCCAGGCTGCAGGATCGCCACGAGTACACGCGCGAGGAGGTCGAGAACGCGCGGTTCGAGTTCAGCCTCTTCGCGGTGATGTAACGGCGCGAGGATGGACCAGGCCCCGGCGTGCCCTGGGCCGTACACGAACCACGCGTAGTCCGCGCTATCGGTCCTGCCGTCCGGCGTGAAGCTCGGCCGCTTCGGCAGGATGTAGATGTCGCACGGGTGCGAGCGGTGGAACGCCGCGCGCTTCATGGAAGCGAGGAAGCAGAGCCTGAGCAGAAACGCCACCTCTCCGCCTGCCTCCACCTCGGCGAGCGCGCGCTCGAGGAACTCCATGGCGAACGAGAACGGCGGGTTGGCGATGATGCACGAGGCGCGTCGCCCGGCCGGCCTCCACGGCTCCGGCGATAGGGCGTCGCGCTGAAGCACCTCGCCGAAAGCGGCCGCCTTTGCGGTGCGGGCCGCGTCGATCTCGAAGCCGAACCGCAGCCCGCGCATTGGCGCGAGAGCGCGCAGCAAGGCGCCTTCCCCGGCGCACGGGTCAAGCCACGTGTCATCCGGGTTGATAGCCGGGAGCACGTCAAGGATGGCGCGCGCGGCCCACAATGGGGTGAGATAGGCGTCGTCTTGGTTGCGGGCACGCGTGGTCCCGTCACGCTTCGGCACACATGTCGCGCTCATAGCGTCTTGCTCCAGTTACGCCCGTGACGGATGGCGCTGATGGTGGCGTCGCGTCGGTTCCCATTCCATGATTGTCTCCTCGTTCCAGAAGTCGTCGGGGTGAGCGGTTCGTAAGTCGGTGCGACTCAGCGCGGGAACTCCCTTCCAATCACATCGATCGCCATCACACACAGATCGTCCGGCAGGCCCCATTGCCCGCCAGGCAGGATGTACGTCACGAGCACGATGGCCACGCGCCCGGTGTAGCCGCCGGCGCCCAGCACAGCCTCGTCGTGAGCCTCGGTCGGCGTCCACTCCTGGAGTCGCAGGATGTCACCGACCTGGTAGCCGCGGTCGTCACGCCGCACCTCGAACGTCTTGCGGCCGGTCCACACGTCGAGGAACGGGGCCGGGTGCGCCTTCAGGGCGTGCGTGCGGCTCATCAGCGGCGCCGTCCCGCGGGCTCGACCGTCGTGGGTACGTCCACCGTCGTCTTGCCGGTCTCGTCGTGGCACGCCCGCTCGGCCTCGCGGTAGCCTTCCGTGAAGGCGGACAGCGCGGCACGGCTGACGTCGTCTGCGGTGTGCTGGCACGGCTTCATCTTGGCGAGGACACGGGTGTGCAACTGGATGGCCCTCTGCTCCGCCTCCAGGGCTCGCTGTTCGGCCATGTCGGCCCGAGCTGCGGCCTCCGCCACTCGCTGGGCCGACTGGGTGGCCACGACGGCGAAGCTGATGTTCGCGACCGACAGGGCCAGAACGACGAGCCACGGAGGTGGACGGGGTGGCCAGAACATCACCTCGCCTCTCCCGTCTCGCTGGCATGCTGATGGAGGAAGATGTCCACGTCCGGCGGGATCTCGATCCCCTGGCGCTTCAACCAGACCTGGAATTTCGCGATCTGGAAGCTCTGAAAGCGCGTCTCCTTCAGGAGCGCATCGTTGAGGAAGAAGTCCACTTGCTTCCCCAGGCATGCCCCCGCGTGCTGCGCGCGGTTGTCGTAGGTGTGGCAGGGGGGGAGCTGCGTGTAACCGTTGGCCTGCGTCACGAGCTCGGACCGTTTCAGGACCGACCCGCACCCGCGGCACATCCACAGGTGATCTTGCGGCTCGAACTCGGACTCGTCGGTCATCGTCATATCAACCTTCCTCCCCTTTGATGATGAGTGGCTCGCGGCCCCAAGTGGCGGCGACCTGCAGCGTGAACCAGGCGAACACGGTCGGCTCGGCCTTCACGACGGGCTTCTCCAGGTACGTCGCGCAGGCCGCGTCGTCAGGAAAGAGACGCTGAAAGTCTGGCAGTGACGTGGGAAAAGGAAGGGGGCGACTCATTTGACAACTCTTCCGGACGATGCCGGCGACGATACGGCAGCACGAACGGGAGACGCAGTCATCGTTCCGATCGCTACTGGCACTGCTGGTGAGACCGAGGCAACAAGCAGCGATGATGTCACTGACGGAACTGACGGGGCTGAGGTGCTTGGCGTCGTGACTGGAACTGGAGCATGTGGCAATGGAGGATTGCGGGCATTGTAAGCGGTCACGCCGATTCCCGATATCGCCACCAAAGCCGCCACCACCCCCATGAACTTAGCAAACGAGTCTCGTCCCCTCCGCGCCTCTTCTTCACGCTCTCTGTATGCCTTCGCATCAACCTCTCTTGTCTTCGCATCAGCATCACGCTCTCGTCGCGCTTGCTCTTCACGCTCTCTGTATGCCTTTGCCTCGGCAAGACGTTCCGCCTCTCGCGCCTCACGTTCGGCCTCGCGTGTCTTCGCGTCGGCCTGACGCTCCGTCTCTCGCAATTTGACATCGGCCTGGCGCTCGGCTCGGGCCTGCTCGTCGCGTTCGCGCCTCTTCTCGTCTAGCCCCTCTCGGAAGCGATCGAGCGCATCGTCGTACTCAGATTTCGCCACAGCAAGCCTCCGTTCCCAGGCGTTGATCGCGGCTACGTTCGCAACGTAGCGGGCTCCTATCAACTGGAGGTTCGACGCGACGCGCCACGGAACCCCTGGTTGGGAGTAAACCGGATAAGCATGGACCATTCCTTGTGGCTCATCCGGCTCATGTGATCTCTCCCTTGTTCTGGTGGTCCGAGCTGGCCGGAAACTCGCGGATCTGCAGATCCGCTGGCCATTCCGACATGTCGCCGCCCTTGGGGTCGACGAGACGCATCGAGATGATGTCGGCGGCGTCGGGGTTGACGACGAGCTTCGCGCCCACGAGGCCGTTCTCCGGGTCGCTCGCGCGGGCGCCGAGCTGCTTCACGAACGGGGCAACGCCGGCGGCCCGGCACTGCCGCACGAGCTTGCGCGCCCAGGCGAGATCGAAGGGCCTGGCGTGCGGGCCGCTCTCGCCGCCGACGATCACCCAGTCGACGCCAGGCATCGGCGGCGAGCCGAGGGCGGCGAGGCTCTTGTCGCGGATCGAGCCCTTCAGGAAGGCCCAGAGGTCCACGGGCGCGAGCAGCGGCTCCATCGAGAGGAAGCGCAGCTTCGCCGGCACGCTGAGCAGGTGCGGGATGCGCTCTTCGGCCGACGCCTGGTCCTCGACGGTGGTGCCGAGCCAGACGTTCGGTGGCCATGCCGGCACGTGGACGGCGTGCTGGTCCCAGGCGTGGAGCGCGGCGTAGCTCGCGAGATCGTCGGCGCGCTCGGGGCGCTTGGTCAGTACGAGCCAGTCGAGGTGCGGCGTCGCTGCGATGAGGGCCCAGAGGCGCGCGCGCGTCGGGGCGAGATCCTTGCGGTCCTCGAACACGTCCGAGAGCGAGGCGCAGAAGACGCGTCGCCGCACGCCGGCCTTCTCGGCGTCGATGTTCCAGCGGAGCGGCGCGCGCCAGTAGCCGTCGCTCGTGACGTGGCGAGCTGCGTCCACGCCCCAGAGCTCGAGGCCGTTCGCTCGCGAGCGGCGCGCGAACGTGTCGCTCTCGGCGTAGCAGTGCTTGCACGCGGCTGACACCTTCGCGCAGCCGATCCACGGGTTGAAGGTGCTGTCCGTCCAGGCAATCTTTGACGTATCGGCCATGACTTGATCACCCGAACGCTGCGCGTTCGGCCTTGGAGGTGAGGGCTGCGGTGAGGGCTGCGGTCCGCACCCGGAGGAAGACCCGCTCCAGGTGCTGCGGTGTCAGCTCGTCGTACCGGCGGACCGTGTCCCAGGAACTGGCCGCGTACAGCAGGAGCGACAGGTTCGACTCGGACGCCGTCGGCAACGGGCAGGCCACGATGTGTGCCCCTGCGTGGATGCCGATGCCGACCTCCACGGCAGCCCCCGTCCGCCCTCCGTTGTCGCCGTAGAGCCACACGAGCACGGCCGAGCTCTCCACCTCGTCTCGGCAGGTCCTGGCGATCTGCTTCAGCATCTCGACAGACTGCAGGCGCTCGCGCGCGATGGTGGACTCGGGCAGCGTGTGCCAGGTCGACACGACCGTGGCCGAGGCGCGTTTCACGGACTGCGCGACATCCTCGGCGCGCGCCCGGTGCTGCAATGCCGTGGCGATGTAGACGCGCATCACGGCAGCGCCTTTCGTGGGGGGCGCGGGCGGAGCGGCTGCTTCGAGGCGAAGAAGTAGCTCGCGGCGGGCGAGAGCGGCTCCGCAGCGACCTTCTTGGGCCCCTTCTTGTTCTTGCCAGGCAGCGCGTCGTCGGGATCCGGCTCGGTGAAATCGTCGTCTTCGTCGAGGATGCTCTTCATGATGTTTTCTTCCCCTTGTGGGCGCTCCACCATACCGAGGTCGTCCGCTGGAACGCGCCAGCCTTGCGAAGCTCGCCGAAGAGCGACCTGGTCTCGCCAGGCTTCATCCCCTCGGCCTTGGCCACGCGGTCTATCGCTGCCTTCGAGATCTCCACCGCGTGGAACGCGGCGCCCTTGAAGTGCTCGACGAGGGGGGGGAGAGCCAGGCTCGGAACGACGACCTCCTTCGACACGTCGTGCGGCCCCCAGACGTCCCCTTCGCCGAGCTCGATCGGACCGTGCTCGTCGACGTAGTCCTCCAGCGTGGCCCGGATCTTCTTGCTCAGCGTCTCGATGAGCGGGACCAGACGCGCGAGGCGGGCCGCGTCGTCTGCGCTGAGCGGCCCCTCCGGGGGGGCTTCGACCAGCGACTTCACCTCGCCCACCACGGCAGGACAGGCGAAGCGGCTCTTGCACCAGGTGCAGTGAGCTCCCACCGAGTAGGAGAGGTTGAGGCTGCTCGGCGTGAGCGGCCCTCGCGTCAACGCCGCGAGCTGCGCGTTGGCGCGCTTCTGACGCGCGAGGATGCCTTCCCAGACGAGATCGAGATCGTCCTCGTGGAGCGGCGCCGGCGGCGCGTCCCAGGACATCGCGCCCTGCCAGTCGACGAAGATGATCGCCGGCACCACCGAGACCGCCCCCGTCCAACGGGCCGCCTTGTAGGCCAGGTTGAGGAGCTGGGCGTTCTCCTCGACAGGCGGGACGGCATCAGGGTCGCCGGTCTTGTAGTCGGCCACGAACAGCACGGAGCCGACCGGACAGGTCGGGCGCCCCCCCACCATCACGAGCGGATCCGGCTCGCTCCACATCACATCGAGCTGACCCGGAGCGAACGCGCCCTGGGGCAGATCAGGGTAGCTCCCATGCCCGCCCTCGACCTGCACCACGCTGCCGTCAGGAAGGCAGGCCAGCGACACCTCGACCAGGCTGCCCTGGGGGGGGGCCCAGGTGCAGCCAGCCGCCATGCGCGCGAGCGGCAAGCGCTCGACGTCCCACTTCGCAGCGATGGCCGTGAGAGCACGGAAGGCTCGGCGGTATCCGAGCGTCACGAGCAGCTCGCGGTGCTCGTGAAACGCCGAGCCGAGCCGCGCCTTGGCGTTCGTCGAGTCGAAGCCAGGCAGGACCGCCGCCGCAGCGCAATGCTCGACACGGTGGGCCGTCGAGTCGCTGAAGACGGCGTCTTGTTGCGCGACCCAGGTGTTGCGGGCGACGGCGGCGCCGCTCATGATCCGAGCTCCTCTTTGCGGAGAGCCTCCATCAGGTCGCCCCGTGGTGCTCAGGCGAGTGCCGGAGCTGGTCGTAGACGCCCTCGGCGACGCCTGGCGAGTCCGCAGGCGCGTCGATGTCCCTGGCGTAACGTGACGCGGCTTCCCAGCCCAGCGCGCCGGCCTCGTCGGCGGGTGGGGGCGTGTTGCCGCACCAGAGACGCCAGCCGGCGCACCAGCGCGACTTCCGGGCGAACTGCTCGACCGCCTTGTCGTACGAGAGACGGAGCGCCTCCGCGAGGCTGTCGAAGGACTCCTTGCCGTACAGCCCTACGTCGCACGCCCTCGAGAAGAGCACGATGATCTCCTGGGCCATGGTGAGGTGCCAGTCGCCCATGGCGTCAGCCACGTCCGTTCCGGCTCCCGTGATCTTCTGCAGGACCCGCAACGGGGGGTCGTGCTCGGCACAGAAGCCCGTCCCCTCGGCCTCGGCGGACCAGACCCCACGCTTCCCGCAGGTCACGCAGATCCCCTGGGCGAGCTTGTTCTGGATGAGCACGTTGACCGCCGAGCGGCACGCCCGGCAGAGGACGCGCTGATGTGATCCCAGCACCATCAGGACCTCGGCGGGAGTGTCGATCCCCTGCCCGGCGCAGTTCCAGCAGCGGAGAGGCTGGTCGGCCGCGGGGGCGGGGGCGGTGGGGGCGAGGGCGGGGGCGTCGTCGGGAAGGTTCTCGTTCATGGTCACTCCTTGGCCGCGGGCGGCTCGGCGGGCGGGGGCGGGGCTGCGGGTGGGGGCGTAGCTGCGGGTGGGGGCGTAGC
>Ga0315287_10008305_pt1 | contig 10472 bp, 8 predicted proteins | sample YL17G11_0_MG_FD_205037 | JGI IMG/M metagenome (GOLD analysis project Ga0315287, IMG submission 205037) | Sediment microbial communities from Yellowstone Lake, YNP, Wyoming, USA - YL17G11_0 | ecosystem: Environmental > Aquatic > Freshwater > Lake > Sediment | place: USA: Wyoming | collected...
TTCAGCCCGACGCCGGGGTTTCGGAGCGCCGAACGCAAAGAGGGGCGACGCGCACGCGTCGCCCCTCGGCCTTCCTACGCCTCGGCGTCGTCTTCCGCGAGCAGGCGGTAGATACCCTTGCGCGCGGTTCGGAGCACGTCCTGGGCGCCCCTGATCTGGGTTGCCGTTCCCGCCTGGGCGACCTGCCGCGTTGCGGCAAGCACCTGGTGGACGAGATCACGGAGCTCGACGAGGTCGCTGTCGGCCTCGCCGACCGCCTCCTCCCATGGAGCAGGACCGTCGGCGGCCGTGCTCGCGGCGCGGCCGGCGTCGGTCAGCGCGAAGGCCCGGCGGCCCGACTCCGACGCCGCGGGCTCGATCAGCCCTTCGTCCTCGAGCTGCTGCAGGGTGGGGTACACCGAGCCGGGGCTCGGCGTCCAGTTGCCGCCGCTCCGCTCGGAGATCACCTGGATCACCTGGTAGCCGTGCATCGGCTCCTCCGCGAGGAGGGCCAGGATGGCGGCGCGGATGTCGCCGCGGCCGGCGCGACGGCCGGGGCCGAAGAACGGCCCGCCGAAGCCGGCCGGTCCGTGCATGCCCCGTCCGGGTCGGCCACGTCCGCGGCGCCGTGGGCGCTCGTCGGTCATGAACCAGACCTTGAGGTTGGTGTCTCGCCGGCAACGGCCGGCGTGGGGGACTGTCAATGCAGTCATATGGGTGTTCCTTTCTTTGTGTGCTATCACGATATATCGTAATCCATCGTCTGTCAAGACCTTCTCTGGATCGTGAGGAGCGGCGCTATACCTCGAACGAGTGGCTGCCGATACGTGGTGGCATGGATGCCACGACCGCAACCCAGTCGCGCCAGCTCGGCTCGCTCCTCGTGGAGAAGAGGCTGATCACGGCTGAGCAGCTCGAGCAGGCCCTGCAGCAGCAGGAGAGCACGGGTGCATGGCTCGGCGAGGTCGTGGTGGCGGAGTTCGGCGTCTCCCAGGTCGATCTCCTTCAGTTGCTCGCGGAGCACATGCACGATCCCGTTCGAGCCCGGGCAGCGGAGCCCGAATCGCCGGGGCGAGCGGATTTCCGGCTGCGGCGGCCGATCGGCGAGATCTTCGTGGAGCTCGGGTTCATCACCAGCGACCAGCTCCAGAGTGCTCTGGCCGTGCAGGAGTCCACAGGCGCCCGCATCGGCGAGATCCTCGTCGAGCAGGGCTTTCTCACCCGCCTCGATCTTGCGAGCGCGCTCGCCGAGCACTGGGAGTCAGGTGAGCCGGCATCGGCAGTTGCGGGGCAACCCTTGCGGAACGGTGCGCCGGTGGCACAGCCGTCGAGCTTGACGCGGGAGCTCGACGACCATGTCCCGCTCACCGAGCTCGAGACCCGGCCTGCGGGCGCGGAAGAGCAGCTCGGGTCGGCTCGGGTGGGGCGGCACGCGTGGAGGCGGCGGAAGAACTCGAGCACGGCAGAGGACGGCCACTCGCAGGCGCGGACCGACGAAGGTGCGGCGCAGCTCGCAGCTCTCGGCAGCCTCGACATCAAGATCGCCAGTCTCGGCGGGTTGCTCGACTCGTTCGAGTCCCTTCGTGTCAGTGACGCTCTCGCAACGGGTGCACGACTGGCTGCTGCCGAGGCGAAGATCGACCTGCTGGCGGGAATGGAAACGCGGGTGCGCGAGAGCGTCGAGCGCGACCTGGCCGATCGGCCCGAGGTCGTAGCCCCGCGGCTCGACCATCTGGAGAACGGGCTCGAAGAGTTGGTGGCGCTCGAGAGGAGGCTCGCCGCCGTCGCGGCTACCACGGTCGAGGTCGGCGCCGCGCTCGATGCTCGACAGGAGGAGTCGGCTGCTCAGCGAGAGCGGGTCGGGGAGGCGCAGAAGGTGGCTGCCGGAGCCGAGCGGGCGACGGCGATCCTGCGGGCGGAGATGGCATCGCTCGGCGCGCGGATCGACGAGCTCCAGAGCCTGCGCCATGCCGATGTGCAGACTGTGCGTGGCACGAACAAGGTGCTCGAAGAGCGCCTCGACGCGCTCTCCGTCTCTCGCGAGGGAGACGCCGATGCAGCGCGGAACGCCGCGCGGGCTTTCGAGGAGGCACAGGCGCTGCGAGAGGAGCTTCTCGGTGGACTGAACAGAGTCGAAGCGTCGCTCGGCCAGCGTCTCGAGCTGATCGAGGATTCGCTTGCGTCGGACGACTGGTCGAAGCTGAGCGCAACGGTGGCGGAGCTCGGGCGCCGCCTCGATGAGCAGGTAGCGATCGGAGAGGAGCAGGCGCGGGCTTCGGAGCGCGCCATCCGCAAAGGCCTCGCCTCGCTCGGCAAGAGGCTTACCGGTCCCGAGTCGAAGTACGCCGGGGCGGGGAAGGGATTGCGACGCTCGATCGAGCGGCTAGGAGCGGCGGTCGTCGAGGCCAATGCGCGCATGGCGGACCAGCTACCGGTGTCCGAGGCGGAGGGATGCGTGGCATTCGCGCCGACCGCGGTTGGCTACCAGCTGGTCGAGCTCCCCGGCGGGCCTCCCGAGATCGGGTCGACGGTCGAGGTCGAGGGCTGCGAGGGCGCTCTTGTCGTCACCCGCTACGGTCGCTCGCCGCTCCCGTTCGATCGTCGCCCGTGCGCGTACCTGGGCCGCGCCTGACATGCGCTCACGCTCTCTGCCGTCCGCGTGGCAGTCCCCGGCGCTCGTGTACACGTCTGCCGCGCGCTTCGTCACGGCGACCTGGCACCTTCCCTGCGTCCCCCTACCGGCGGGACGTGAAGTTCCCTCTATACCTCGAATGAGTGTCTGCCGATAGGGGTGACATGGAAGCATCCAGAGTCGTCCAGGCGCAACGAATCGGCACGATCCTGGTGGAGAAGAACCTCATCACCGCCGAACAGCTCGAGCGAGCACTGGTCTTGCAGGAGGCAAGCGGTGAGCGACTCGGCGAGATCGTGGTCGCCGAATTCGGCGTCTCGCGGCTCGAGCTCGCAGGCGTGCTCGCAGAGCAGTGGACAGGCGTCGAGAAGCCTGAGCTCGAGGGTCTCGAACCCGTCGAACCGCTCACACCGGAGGAGGTGCACCTCCGACGGCCGCTCGGCGAGCTGCTCGTCCAGCGCGGGCTCATCAGCAGCGAGCAACTCTCTACGGCCCTGGACGAGCAGCGAAAGTCCGGCACCCGGCTCGGCGAGATTCTCGTCGAGCGCGGAGCCATCACCCGTCTCGACCTCGCAGCCGCGCTCTCGGAGCACGGGCACATGCCTGAGGTCCTGCGCTCCCCGGGACGGGGGGCCTACCCGCAGTCTTCGCGCAGCGGCGCGCCGGCAGCACCGGAGTCTACTCTGGGGTGGTCGGTCGATGACAGCGGCGTCGTTGCCGACCTCGAGGCACGGCTGCGGGCTCTCGAACGGGCTGCAGGTGGTGCACCGTGGCAGGAGGACCTTCGTCTCGTTGCATTCGACATTCGGGCCGCCGTCAGCGCCGTCGAGGAACGACTCGAGACAGCACCCACCGGCCTGACGGAAGCGGGCCTCGCAGCTGCACTCGCGGCTGTGAACAGCAGGATCCAGGCAATCGAGGACGCGCCCGTCCCAGCCGACCTTGGCGCGCTCCGGCAAGAGTTCGAGGAGCTCAAGACACGCCCCGTCGCCATCGATGGAATCGAGGATCTCCGCGCGGCGGTCGACCGCCTCGAGACCCTGCCAGATCGGGGCGACGAGATCCCGCACCTCACACGTGAAGTTGCTGCGCTTGCAACGAGACTCGATGAGCTTCCCCGCGCCGGCGAGCTGCAGGACAGGCTCGAGGCTGTGTCGGAGAAAGCAGAGATTGCGCAGACCGGTATCGAGGGCCTTGTCAGCAGGGTCGCTGACCTCGCGGGCCTCGAGGGCCGTCTCGAGGAGCTCGCGGCGCGCCTGCCGGGCAGCGAGACCCTCGAGGATCTCCGCCGGGCGCTCGCCGAGCTTGAAGCGCAGGCGGGAAACAACGCCGGCGCGGAGCAGACCGCGGGTATGCCATCGCTCATAGCCCGCGTCGACCTGTTGGCGGCGCGGATCGATGACAGTGCGACTGCGCCGGTTCCCGATCTCGCGCCAATGATCGACTTCCTCTCTGCACGCATCGACGAGGTGGCTTCTGCAATCCCGTCGGCCGAGTCGGACGGCCTGCAAGAACGGATCGAGTTGCTCGAAGAAGAAAGCCGAGTGGGCAGCGGCGCGTTCGAGCGCCTATCGGCCGAGATCGGCGAGCTTCAGCGCCGTACGAGCGAGCGGCTCGACGCCCTTGCGATGAGCGTGCCGGACATGTCGGCGGTCGGGCTCGAGTCGCGGGTCGGTGAGTTGGAGGATCAGCTTGCTGCGACGATGTCGGCGGCGGAGCTTCGCGAGGAGGTTCAGCGTCTTGCGTCCAGCTCGGTTGTCGAGCGCGAGTCGCTTGCGCAGGCCCTCTTTGCGCGGGTGGAGGAGATCACGTCCACTGTTCCCCGCGCGGATGAGCTGGTGGATCTGCGGTCGCGGCTCGACGAGCTTGCTGCGCGCCCGACGGAGGATCAGGTGTTGCAGGCGCGACTCGACGAGTTGTCGGTGCGCCTTGAGCGTCTCGGGGCCGTCGACGCCGCCATCGCCGACCTCGGCGGGTCGCTGGCCGGACTCGAAGACCGATTCGGCGGCGGCGCGCTCGCGACCGAACAGCGTCTTCGCGCGCTCGAGGCGGCAATCGAGTCGCTCACCGAGATGGAGTCGCGTGTGCGGGAAGGCGTCGGTCGTGACCTGGCCGGTCGCGCCGACGCGCTGGCGACACGGCTCGACGGCGCCGAGAGCAGGCTCGACACGGTCGTGTTGCTGGGCGAGAGGGTCGCTGCACTGGCGACTGACCTCGAGCGCAGGCCGGACAGTGACGCTCTTGCAGGCATCGCTGCCGAGCTCCGGGCGGAGCTTGCGGTGCTCGCAGACCGAGCGGAGGACGCCGTCCCCGGCGAGCTGCTCGAGGAGCTGTCGCGGAAGATCGAGAGCAGCGCACGTGATGGGCACGGCAGGATTGACGGGCTCGCGGAGGAGCTGAACCGGCGCATCAGTGGGCTCGCAGACGAGCTCGGCCGTCGGGTCGACGACATTGCAGGGCGATCCGATGGTCTCGTCAGCCGTGACGAGGCAGCAGCGACGGCCGCAGCCCAGGCAGACTGGGTACGAACCGAGCTCGATCTGTTGCGTGAGTGGACGAGTGTGCACGCGGTTGCCGTCGACGCTGCGTTCGCGGCGGCCGACGATGCCCGTGTGACGGGGCAAGGGGAGCTCGGGAACCGCATCGACGAGGCTGCCGGGGCGATCCGGGCCGACCTGGAGGCGCAGGCCAACGCGCTCGGCGTCCAGTTCGGGATCAACGTCGACGAAACGGCGGCGTTGCGGGCGCGGGTCGAGGAACTGCAGGAGGCAGCTGCCGGTCGCGCAGCCTGGGAGGAGCGCCTCGAGGAGATGCTCGAGCAGCGCCTCGCTGGTCTGGCAGAGCGCATCACCGACGAGGTCGCCGGAGCGCGGTCCGACGGCGAGCAGGCTCTCGAGACCGTGCGCAGAGAGTCGGAGTCTCTCGGAGCACGCATTGACGAGCTGCACGGTCTCCGCTCCGACGACCTTGCTGCCGCTGAGCTTTCCGGCGCGGCGCTTGCGGCGCGGATCGATGACCATGCGTTGCGGTCGGCCGCGGCCGCGTTCGAGGTCGAGCAGGCGCTCCGAGACGAGCTCGGGGGCGTTGCCGCCCGGTTGGAGGAGCGAGATGCAAGCGGGATCGAAGCGCGGGAAGAGCTCCGAGGCGAGTTGGAGCGCGCCGCCTCGTCGCTGGGCTGGCGTCTCGAACGGATCGAGGAGTCGCTTGCGTCGGACGAGTCTGCGGACCTTCAGGTGTCGGTGGAGGAGCTCGGGCGTAGGCTCGAGGAGCAGGCGGCGATCGGAGCGGAGCAGGTGCGTGTCACCGAGCGCGCGCTTCGCAAGGGCCTCGCCTCCCTCGGCGGGAGGCTCGTCGATACCGAGGCTGCCTACGCCGATGCAGGGAACGCGCTGCGTCGCTCGATCGAGCGTCTGGGCGCTGCGGTCGTGGAGGCCGATGCGCGGATGGCGGATCAGATTCCCGTATCGGAGAAGGAGGGGTGTGTCGCGTTCGCGCCGACCATGGAGGGCTACCGCCTGGTCGAGCTGCACGGTACGCCGCCGGAGATCGGGTCGACGATCGAGCTCGACGTCTGTGATGCCCCACTCGTGGTCACGCGCTACGGCCGCTCGCCGCTCCCGCTCGATAGCCGTCCGTGTGCGTACCTCGACCGCGCCTGACTACGCGACCGCCGGCGGCACGAGCCTGACGTGCTCCCCCGGGGAGAGACACGGCACCCGGCTCATGTCGTGCGGATGACGCACCTGGATCACGCTGCCGTCGGCGAGGCGCATCCGGTTCAGGCAGTGGGAGACACCGTGGGCGTCGGGCTGGCACTGCTCATCGGTGAGCACCGTCGCCTCCACTCGAGCGGCGGGCATCGTTCCGCCGATCAGCTGTGCGTGGAGGCCGTCGTAGTCGGACGGCGCCGGCATCACGCGTGAGAGCTGCACCTGCCTCTGCGCCGGGAGGGCGGTCCCGTGCGGGTCGACGGCCGGGGAATCGTGACTCTGGGATGAGTGCTCGATGGCGAGCGCCGAGGCTCCGAGTGCGAGGACCCCGACCCCCGCTGCGATGGCCAACACGATGCCTCGTCTCATTCCCCAGGCCCTTCCATTCGTCGATCACCGGATTCTCGTTCGTCGCGCGCGGCAGCGGCATCGGGGAAGACACGTACCCGCTGTACGAGTGGCCACGGACGGCCGCTCGACGCTCGAGTCTCCTCTGCCAGGCCGGGCACTGCCTTCGCAGTGAGAATCGACGCTCGGGCACCGGGGGCGAGAGGAGCACCCCTCGGGTACGGTCCGGGAGATGACCGAGACCGCCACGACACCCGTCGTCTCCGCGCGCGGCGTCACGAAGCGATACCGCTCGACCGTCGCGGTGGACGGCCTCGACGTCGACATCGGTCATGGCATCACCGGGTTGCTCGGGCCGAACGGGGCCGGGAAGACGACCTTCATCTCGCTCGTGCTCGGCCTGCGGCTGCGCGACGCCGGCGAGCTGTCCGTGCTCGGGCACGATCCGGCCAGCTCCGGCATCGCCGTGCGCCAGCGGATTGGCTACGCGCCCGAGCACCACAACCTTCCGCCCGACGTGCACGCCGCCGATCTCGTCCGGCACCTCGGCGAGCTGCACGGCCTGCCGGGCCGGGCGGCGATCCAGCGGGCGAACGACGCGCTCTGGCAGGTCGGCCTCGGCGAGGAGCGCTTCCGTCCGATCGGCACTATGTCGACGGGACAGCGGCAGCGCGTGAAGCTGGCGGGAGCGATCGTCCACGATCCCGACCTCGTCCTCCTGGACGAGCCGACCGACGGTCTCGACCCGCTCCAGCGGGACGACATGCTCGCGCTGATCCGGAGGGTCGGGAGCGAGTTCGGGATGGACATCGTGATCTCGTCCCACCACCTCGAGGAGGCCGAGCGGATCTGCGACGCCGTCGTGATTCTCGGCGGCGGCTCGGTCGTGCGGGCCGGCGCCCTGAGCGACCTTCGCCGCGACAGTGAGCGGCTGATCGTCGTCGTCGACGACCGGTCGGACGAGCTTGCAGCGCTGCTGCGCGAGAGCGGCTTCGACGTCGCCGAGCTGGGTGAGACCGTGAGCGTCGCGTGGGCCGACGGCGTGCACGACGCGGTACGCGACGCCGTTGCCGACCTCGGCGTCGGCATCCGTCGCCTCGGCCCCGAGCGCCAGACGCTCGAGGACGTCTACATGGAGGCGAGCGCATGAGCCGGCGAGCGGAGCGGGTATGAGCAGCGAGCAGGGCGCGCGCATCTTCGACGTCGGTTACCGGGCCTACGACGGCCCGCGCAGTGCCCCGGTGTGGGCGCTCGTCACGGTGTGGAAGCACACCCTGCAGCGGGTCCTGGGGCTCCACCGCAGCTTCCGCCACAAGGTGCTCCCGGCCATCGCGGTGCTGATCGCCTTCCTGCCGGCCGTGATCTTCGTCGGGATCACCGCCTTCCTGCCGGCCGCCCGCGTCCTGAACGAGATCCTGCCCTCGTACGGCGAGTACACCGGTGAGATCACAATGGCGCTCGCGCTCTTCGCTTCACTCGTCGCGCCGGAGGCGCTCTGCACCGACCGGCGCACCGGGATGCTCGACCTCTACCTGGCAGGCCCGCTCGACGTGAAGCGGTACCTGGCGGCGAAGTGGGCGGCTGTCGCGGGCGTGATGCTCGTGATGACGATCGGCCCCGAGCTCTTCCTTCTCGTCTCGTACACGGTGGTGAACGCCGGGCCGTCGCCCCGAGAGGCGCCGCTGCTCCTCCTCCGGATCGTCGTCTCCGGGGTCGGGGTGGCGCTCTTCTACACCGCGGTCGCGATGGGCGTCTCGAGCCTGACAACCCGCCGGGCCGTGGCCGCGGTCGCGATCGTCCTCGTCCTGCTCGTGCCGTCGATCGCGGTCGGGGTCGCTGTCGAGAGCAGCGGCGCCCCCGACGAGCTCGCGCTGCTCACTCCCTCCGTTGCGACCGAGTACGCGTTTCGTGTCTTCGGAGATTCCCGCGACCCGTCCAACGGCGATCCTCCGATCGCCCGTCTCTCGACCGGCCTGGTCGTTGCCGGCCTCGGCGGCTGGATCCTGCTCGGGGGAGCCGTCTGCCTGCTGAGCTACCGCCGCCAGGGGGCGCGACGATGACGACGCCGGTGGACGGCGCACCGCTGCTCGAGGTGCAGGGCGTGTCGAAGTGGTTCGGCAGCCTCGTCGCGGTCTCCGACGTCAGCTTCGACGTCGGGCCGGGTGTGACAGCGCTGCTCGGGCCGAACGGAGCGGGCAAGTCGACGATGTTGCGCATGCTCTGCGGGCTCGCGCGCCCGTCGAAGGGGATGGTGCGGATTCTCGGGCTCGATCCCCGCTCGAGCGTGGCGGTCACGCGGCAGGTCGGCCTCGTGCCGCAGCAGGAGACCGTCTTCGAGCCGCTGACGGCGTTCGCGTTCGTCCGGCTCGCGGCGACCCTCTACGACCTTACGGACCCCGACGGCGCTGCGCGCGCGGCGCTCGAGACCGTGGAGCTCGACCCGGACGACGGGCGGCGGCTGCCGACGTACTCGAAGGGGATGCGCCAGCGGGTCAAGCTCGCGCAGGCGATCGTGCACGACCCGCGCGTGATCATCCTCGACGAGCCGCTGACGGGGCTCGACCCCCGCCAGCGGGCACACATGATCGAGCTCTTCCACCGCCTCGGCGACGAGGGCCGGTGCGTCGTCGTCGCGAGCCACGTGCTCGACGAGGTCGAGCGCTTCGGCTCGGACGTGCTCGTGATGGCGAAGGGCAGGCTCGCTGCGTCCGGCGACTTCCGCGAGATCCGCGCCCTGATGGACGACCGCCCCCGCCGGATCCGGGTCCGCGTGAGCGCGCCGCGAGAGCTTGCCGGCGACCTCCTGCTTGCAGGTGTGGTCGTGGGCGCACACGTCGACGGCGACGACGGCCTCTTCCTCGACACCGACGACGCGAGAGGCCTCGCGAGGGCGATCGCGCCGCTGGCCCGGGCGCGTGGCGCCCGGGTGCTCGAGGTACGGCCGGTGGACGAGGATCTCGAGGATGTCTTCCGCTACCTGGTGGAGCGATGACGAGCACTGCGACCTCGGTCTCGTCGCGCCACTCGAGCTTCGCTGCGCTGTATCTGCTGCTGCTGCGGCTGCTCGTGACGCCGATGCGGATCGCGGCGGTCCTGGCGCTCGGATCCCTCGAGATCCTCCTCGGCGTCCTCGCGCGCAGCGACGACGACCCGCTGCGCGCGACGACGGAGTTCGCGCTCGCCTACGGATTCGGCCTCGTCTTGCCGCTCGCGACCGCGTGGCTTGCGACCTCGTCCATCGGCGACCTCGTCGAGGACCGGCTCCTCGTCTATCTCTGGCTGAAGCCGGTGCCCCGCTGGCAGCTGCCGACGGCGGCCGTGCTCGCAACGGTCACGATCGTCGTGCCCCTCGTCGCGGTCCCGCTCCTCGTCACCGCCGTCGTCGCCGGCACGACCGAGCTGCTCGGCTCGCTCGTGCTCGCGTCGGTCCTCGCCGTCTTCGCCTATGCGGGCGTCTTCGTCGCGCTCGGTCTCTGGTTGCGACGGGCGCTCTGGTGGTGCCTGCTCTACATCCTCGTCTGGGAGAACGGCCTCGCCCGGGCCGTCGACGGTGCCGCCCGACTCTCGATCGCGAGCTACGCGCAGTCGCTCGTGGCCGACGCCGCCGGAGTCGAGATCTCCTACGCCGACCGCCTGCCCGCAGCGTCGATCGTCGTGCCTCTGGCGGTCGGCCTCGTCGGGCTCGCGCTGGCGGTGTTCCGCTATCGCCGCACCGAGATCGACTGATCCCCCTTGGGCGGGGCAGGGGTTCCCCGGATCCGGTCTGCCGCCCTCTACGGATGTCCGGCTCTGCCCCGCCCAGT
>Ga0315287_10008306_pt1 | contig 10470 bp, 8 predicted proteins | sample YL17G11_0_MG_FD_205037 | JGI IMG/M metagenome (GOLD analysis project Ga0315287, IMG submission 205037) | Sediment microbial communities from Yellowstone Lake, YNP, Wyoming, USA - YL17G11_0 | ecosystem: Environmental > Aquatic > Freshwater > Lake > Sediment | place: USA: Wyoming | collected...
CGGTGTGGATCGCCGCATGCAGGTAGGAGTTGTGCATATGCTCGGAATTCATCATGATCCGGTCGGCCTGAAAGCCCCATCCGAGGAAGGGGGATTTCTCGATCAGGGTCAAGCCTTTCTCCCAGGTATATTCCCGGCCGGTCAAGCTCATCAACCGGTCCATGCTTCCGTGGGACCGCCACTGGAAGCCGCTGGTGTAAAGAATCGCCACGACCGCCGGACCGACGAATAAAAACCTCCAATCGCTCCCCCTCAGGACGACGAACAGGGCGACAGCGACCGCCAATCCCAATAACGCCGTCCGGGACTGGGTTTGAGTCAGGAGAAAGAGAAACGGCAGCATGAGCGGGATCAGCAGATAACGCGCCCGTCCCCGGTTCAGCAGAAAGCGGACCGCCAGGACGATCAGAACGGTCAGGGCGTAACGCCCGGCGCCGTTGGTGGTGATCTGACCGATGCCGAGCATCAAGGTGTACTGCCGGAACGGAGGAAGGTTCCCCCAACCGACCCGGAAGGCTTCGGGCAGGAGGCTGAACGCGATCAAGCCGAAGACGGCATAGTTCGTATAAATCAGAATTCGCATCGCGGTCCAAGCTTCGTCCCGCTCTATCACGAACCAGACGACGACCAGCGGGGCCAGATAAATTCCGGCCCAATAAATCGCCGTCAACGGCTCCGGGGAGAGAAAGAGAGACGCCAGGATCCCGACGGCCACGTATCCGTACCAGTACAACAAAGGATTTTTCCGAAACGGGAAGCGGGGCCGTTCTTTCAGAATCCAGAGAAAGCAGAGAAACAAGGCGACCAGAGGGAACAAGGACCGGATGCCCTGGATGAAATCCTTGGGGGAATCGAGGAACACTCCGGTTTGGATGCCGGTGATGCTGGTGAACATCCCGCCCCAGACCAGGAGCCAGAGCAAGGCCACGAGAATCATGGCCACTCCCCCGCCTCGGGGCGGGCCAGGGCTTCGGCCTGAATATCGCGAAGACGTTCGCCGAGCCGATCCCAGAGATAATAATCCTCGGCCCTTCGGCGGGCCGCCCGGCCCAGTCGGAGGCGGAGGTCAGGATCGGCCCAGAGTCGATCCAGGGCGAGGGCTAAATCGTCGACGACCTGCGAGGGATTCCGCGGTTCGATTTTAAGCCCCCATTCGGGCTGAACATGGAAGCCGGGGCCGGCCGCGTTCAAGGCGACGACGGGCTTGCCGCAGGCCATCGCTTCGATCACGACGATCCCTCCCCCTTCCCTCAGACTCGGAAAGAGAAAGACGTCACAGGACGTCATCCGGATGATCAATTCCTGACGCGGCATCCAGGGGATGAAACGGACCCGGTCGCCCAGCTTCAAAGAATCGGCCAGCGCTTTCAAGGCCGGACCTTCCGGCCCGTCTCCGACGATCTCGAGAAGCACCCGAGCCCCGGGATTCCGGAGGCTGAAGGCCTCGACCGCCCGAAGGGCAAAATCGAAGCGTTTGTACCGGACCAACCGGCCCGTGGTCAGCAGTCGAAACGTCGCGGCGTCCTCCGTCCGAGGCTTGGGATCGTGCAGATCGCCGCGGTTGATCCCTGTCACCGGGAAGAAGCGGACTTTCCCCCGGTGCCGCTCCGGGATCTTCAGCCGCGTTTCCTCGTTACAAGCCAGGATCACCCGAGCCCGGATGAGGCATTGCCGATGGCCGCGAACTATCCGGCGGCCGAATTCCTGGGCGGTGATCCGTCCGCGTTCGGCCAAACGCGCGGAGAATCCATAATAGCTCTCGAAGCCTTTGGGATTGCGCTGTCCGCCGCCGATCGGCCCCCAAACAAAAGGCAGGCCGAGCCGGGCGCCGATGTAGCTCGGCATCCAGTCGTTGGCGAACGTCGCGTGTTGGGCCAGGTCGAAATCGACCTCCCGCCGAAGCCGCCGGGCCGCGGCCAGGGCCAGCCACTGCCAAAAATAATAATAAAGATGGAGCGTGAACGATTTGTGCCAGAGCGGCTTCCACCACACCGAAAAATCGAGGTAATGAAAATGGATTCCGGCCCCTTCGCCGCGCCCCCGGGCCCGCTCGATCCCCGGCCGATTTCGGGTCTGGGTCAAGACCCAGACATCCGAGAAACGGGCGATCTGGTTGACGATATTCCAACCGAGAATGGATTCGCCCGAGGCCAGGAGCTTTTCCTCCTCGGGCGCGCCGGCTTCGAGGGGCGGATGACAAGCGAACGCGGAGACGAGGATTTTGAGTCTTTTCATGGCCATTCCTATTTCAACCGAGCCAGCCACCGGGACGCCCGTCCCGACTTCAACCGGGAGAGGAACGCCGCCGTCCGAGGCCTTTTCAAAACGACCCATAATTTCAGCCGTTGCCCCCGGGGCAGGCGCAAACCGAGGATGGCCCGCGTCGACGCGCCGGGCCGGGCCATCAAACGGTAATAGCTTTTCATCGAGTTCAAGGCCTCTTCGAATCCGGGCACGCCGTCGCCGAAAAAGGCCGCCCGCTCTTCGACAGTCTCAAGAACCCGGCTCATTGCCTCCGCCCGCGTCCGGACGATCTTGGGCGAAAAATTATACAAACCGCCGAAAATCTGGCCCGGCCGCTGTCGGTAGAGATAGAGAGGTTCGTCGACATGAACGATCCGGGCCGCCGTTTTTTTGATGATCAGGGCGATCCAGTAATCCTCGTGGAGGGACGGGAGCGGCGGCAGGGGAAAAATTCCCTCGGCGATCCGGCGGGAGAAGGTCCAGGCCCAGCGGGGCGGGCTGACGACCCCGCCGCGAAAAAGGGAACGATACGGCTGAATCTGAAAACGGTCCGTCAAACGAAGGACGTTGATGGGCCCGAGCTTTTCGTCGACCACGACGGCATCATGGTAGGAAGCCTCCTCGGCCAGCAGATCGTTCAGACGATCGGCGAAGCGCGGTCCGATCACGTCGTCACCGTCGAGGAACTTGATATGCCCGCCTGAACAGGCGGCATAGGCGGCGTTCAGTCCGGAGACGATCCCCCGCCCGGGGTTAACGACGACCTGGATCCTCGGATCCCCCGCGGAAAGCCGGACAGCCCGGGTGTATGTATCATCTTCGGAATGATCATCGGCGATCACGATCTCCCAGGCGGTGAAATTCAGGGCTCGGACGCTCGCGACCGCCTCGTCCAGAAAGGCGCCCACGTTTTTGACCGGGGTCAGGAAAGAGACGAGCGGTTTCATCCTTCGGCGCCCCTTCGATTGTTGACGAGTCGGACACAGGCGGCCGCGATCGGGGCGATGAGATTCGGCCAATCGAACAAACGTCGGACTTCAGCCGAACCCCGGGCGGCCATCGCCTCGGCGGCGGGCCGGTCCCGGTAAAGGTCCAGAACGGCGGCGATGAACGCAGCTTCATTGTCGGCCAGGCGGAGATGCTCGCGATCCCGGAGAGGAAGGCCCTCGGCCGCTTTGGTCGTCGCGATCACCGGAATCCCCGCGGCCGCGTACTCCAGAATTTTGATCCGGGTTCCCGAGCCGGAGAACACCGGGGCCAGGCCTAAGGCCGAGCTGCGGATCACGGCCGGGACATCGGCGAACGGGATCAGGCCCGGATTGACGAGCCAGGGTTCGGCGGACGAAACCGTTCCGCCGAGGACCGCCAATCGAGCCTGAGGTTGGGCCCGGACCACCTCGACAAAGAGACGCCGGAGGAACCGGACCGCCTGGTCGTTCGGGGGGAAGCCCAACAGTCCCATGAACAAAGCCTCCCGGCCGTCCAAGCCGTAGCGTTGCCGGACCATATCGATATCGGCGGAGGTCAGATGGTCGAAGGTTCCGGCGTCGATCCCGTTCGGGAGGAGGCTCGGGCGAACGCCATAGAGCTGGTCCATCGCTTGGGCGTCGACCTCCGACACGGCCGTAGCCAGGTCGACGAACCGGAGAAGGCGGCCTTCGGCCCATTTCGTCGCCCGGGTCACGACCGCCCGATCCCGGCGTTCCGTCCGAAGGATCCATTCCACGTTGTGGGCGTGATAGACAAAGACGGCCCGGGGACAACGCCGCCGAAGCAAGGCGTGAAGGAGGACGTAATAGGGAGCCCAAGAGCCTCCTTCGAAGACAATGACTTCGGGACGCCGGGCGGCGGCCTCGGCCGCGATCCGATTGAATCGGCCGAACAGGGCGGCCATCTTCCGCAGACGCCGGGTCGTCGGGACCCGATGATTGACGAGGGGAAGTCCGTCCGGCGTGACCCGGGGCGCCCGGCCGTCGTCGAGGTGAATCAGTGTTTTTTCACCCGGCCATGATCGGGCGGCCCGATAGGTCACCGCGGCAGACCCCGACTCGGGAGGATAGGCTTGGTACAGGGCGATGAAGACGGTTTTCATGGGCGGCGACGAACGCAGCGACGACCCAGGACGATTATAACATCCTTCTCTTCCGGGCGAAGTCCGGACTTCCAAATCCAGAATCCGTAGAACCCGGTGAGAACCACGATCCAGAGCGGAGCGAAAGGCAGAGTTTTCGCCCCGAACAGGGCGACGGTATAAATTCCCAGGGCCGCCCCGATCCGGGGAATTCCGGCCTCCATGTAACGATGGCTCGCGATTCCACCGACCCGGCCGGCCGCCACGAGGAGAAGTCCCAGGTCCAAGAGAACCCGAAGACCGCAAGCCGCCGCCGCTCCGCCGATTCCGAACCAGCGGACGCCGAACCAGAGCGCGGGGGCGAACACAGCCGCTTCGATCAATTGAAACTTGGTCGGAAGATCGGCCCGGCCCATCCCCTGAAGATAGCTGTAGGGAACATAGGCCAGGGCTGAAATAAGAAATCCCGCGGATAAAATCTGGAGGACGAGACGGCTTTCGGCGGCGAACACAGGTCCGAGCCAGATCCTCAGGACGAATCCGGAGAGCGCGATCAAACCCGCGGCCAGCGGGCCGAGGAGAGTCAGAGTGACCTTCATGGATCGGATGAAAAGCCGCTTGGACCTCTCGACATCTCCCCCCCCGTCAAGCGCGCTGAAGGCGGGAAAGAGCGTCAAAGCCAGGCTTCCGGGCAGCATGTTCATCCGGCCGGTCGCCTCGGCTGGAGCTGAATAATATCCGACGGCGGTGATCCCGCGCAGGGCCCCGATGACGAACCGGTCGACCGAAACCAGGAAGAACCAGACGAAACTCGATAAGGCGTTCCATCCCCCGAAACTGAATAACGCCTTCAGCCGCGCCCGCGGGAGAAAATCCCATTTTTTAAGAACGGGATATATCCGGAACGCGAGTCCGAACCAAACGATCAGAGTGAAAACCCGGGACACGGTCAGAAGGAGCACGATGCCCCGCAACCCCATTCCCAGCGGCGCCCCGATCAGCGGCAGGATATAGATCACGGTATTGGTCGGGATCTTGACCGCATTGACCAGGTCGAACCGTTGACCGGCCTCGAGCACGCCTCGGATCGACGGGGCAACAATGGCGAAAGGAAGGGACAGGGCCATGAGGATGAGAGAGGCTTTTGCCTCGGCCAAATTTGCCGGCGGAATCTTGAGGACGCGCTCAGCCAGAAACGGCGTGACCGCGATCATCAGGCCCATTCCGACAAACCCGAAGATTGTCTGCATTCCGACCGTTGTCCAAAGGATCCCGGGCAAGTCCGCGTTGTCGCCCCGGCCCATCGCTTCGGCCGCAAATTTAATCGAAGCCCGGCCAAGCCCCAAATCGAACAAGGCGAAATACCCGAAAACGGTCAGAATGATGGAGAACAAACCGAATCGATCGGTCCCCAGCCACCGGATGACGACCGGAACGGTGGCCAGGCCGATCAAAGCCGGGACAACCAGCCCCAAGAGGTTCAGGCCTGTGTTTTTCATGAGCTGGTGGGAGCTGAGTTCGGGACCCGTTCCCCCGGGGGGCGATTTTCGAATCTTCATGACGCGTGACGCTTTTTGAGACAGGCTACCGCCCAGGGGCTTCGGTCCGCCTTTTCGGTTCGGCCCGCTTCATCTAAACCGATATCCATCCGGTCGCTGTTCATCATGACCTGATCCCGGGACTCCCGCAATCGTCGGGATGGATGAACGCCGGGGTGAGATTCGTTCGCCCTCCCTCCCCCCGAGGGGGGAGCCGCGGTCCGGACGGCGTTCGGGGGCATCGCGCGGTGGTCCGAACACAAGTGGTGTCAGGACGCCGGGCGATAGTCTCGTTGTCGGAAAAGAAAGCGGGGTTGGCCCTCAATCCCCGAATGATCCCGTTCCGAAGGGAAAGGGAAGTCTTTGACAAACCGTCCGGCCCGGCGTATAAAATATTCGTTTTCATCATGTTTAGAAAGAAAAAATCGCGAGCTCTCCCGGTTCTGATCGTCGGAACGATCGTCCTTCTCGGCGCCGATTCGGTTCGACCGGCGGCCGGTCAAGAGATCGATCCATTCTATCGCAAAACGCTCGAGAGTGGGGAAGCCGCCTACCTCGCCAAGAGCTATGAAGAAGCCGTCCGGACCCTGGAGATCGCGGTCTTCGGACTGACCAAGGAAAAAACCCTCCAGGCCCGGGGATACATCCTGCTCGCCCTAAGCCGGGCGGCTCTCAAGCAGGAGGAACAATCGGCCGAAAACCTGGCCTCGGCCGCGGCCCTGCTCGGTTGGGACGAACTGCAAGCCATGATTCTGCCGGAAAGCGCCAAGGCCGAACTCAAAAAGCTCCTCACCGCCACTCCGCCCGCCTCCAAAATGCAGGCGGTTAACGCTTCGCCGACCGTCCGGCCTCCGGTCGTCGCCCCGGTGACCGTCCCGGAGTCCACGCCGCACGCATCGCCGGTGGCCCGCTTTCGGGAAGCGATCAAAATCAATCCCCGCGATCCCCTCGCTTTTTATGAGCTGGCCGCCTATTATCGGGAGATTCAAGACCCGGCCAACGCCCGAAAAACGATGGAATCCCTTCTAGCTCAAAATCCGGCCGAAATCAGGGGGTATCTCGAAATCGGCCGCCTCGAATATGCCGCCCGCAATCTGAAGAACGCCGAAAAGAGCCTCGAGAAGTTTCTCTCCTTGACCGAAGACGTCCGGGTCGAAGACCGCCTCCGGGACGAAGGCCGGGCCCTTCTGCTGTTAAGCGCCTGGCTTCGCGGAGACGCTAAGAAAACCGCCAAACTCCTGCCGCTATCCGAAGACCTCTTTCAACCGGAACGTTTCGACAGGTTGTCCTTAACCGCCCAGGACAAGGAACGTCTTCGAGCCCTCCGCGAGTCCCGAAAAAAGTAGGCGCACCCGGCTCGTTTGAATTCTCCCGGCGACCCAGGTAGACTAAGCCTCCAGGAAAACGACCATGACTCAAATCGAATCCGCTCGAAAAGGCCGCTTGACTCCGGAAATCCGGGCCGTCGCCCGGACGGAACAAGTCTCCGAAGAAGTTCTCCTCGCAGCCGTCGCTTCGGGAGAAGTCGTCATCCCCCACAATCCGAATCATCGGCCCTTTCAACCCGCCGGTATCGGTCGGGGCCTTCGGACGAAAGTCAACGTCAATATCGGCACGTCCAAGGATTTTCCGCAATTATCCAACGAACTGGAAAAAACGCGGGTCAGTCTGCGATATGGGGCGGATGCCCTGATGGACCTCAGCACCGGCGGCGATATCGGAAAAATCCGCAGGACGATCCTGAAAAAAGCCCCGATTCCGCTCGGAACAGTCCCGATTTATCAGGCTTCCATCGAAGCCGTCTCGCGGCGGGGTACGATCGTGGACATGACCGTCGAGGATCTTTTCGCGGCCATTGAAGGCCAAGCCCGCGAGGGCGTCGATTTCATGACCGTCCATTGCGGGCTGACCCTCCGGGCGATCGAGCGTCTCCGGAACCAGGGCCGGACGGCCGACATCGTTTCCCGCGGGGGGGCGTTCCATGTCGCCTGGAGCCTCCGGCACGGCCAGGAAAATCCTCTCTTCGAGCATTTCGACCGCCTCCTGCGGATCGCCCGGCGGTACGATATCACCCTCAGCCTGGGCGACGGGCTGCGACCCGGCTCGATCGCCGACGCCACGGACCGGGCCCAAATCGAAGAGCTCCTGACTTTGGGTGAACTTGTCCGGCGAGCCCGAGAAGCCGGAGTTCAGGTCATGGTTGAAGGCCCCGGACACGTTCCCCTCGACCAGATCGAAATGAATATCAAGCTCGAAAAACGCCTTTGCGAGGGCGCTCCCTTTTACGTCCTCGGTCCCCTGGTCACGGACGTAGCCGCGGGATACGATCATATCGCCGGAGCCATCGGCGGAGCGATCGCGGCGGCCGCCGGAGCCGATTTTCTCTGCTATGTCACCCCGGCCGAGCATCTCGGATTGCCGACTGCGGCCGACGTCCGCGAGGGCTTGATCGCCTCCAAGATCGCCGCCCACGCCGCCGATATCGTCAAGGGCATTCCCGGTGCCCGGGAGCGGGATCTCCGCATGTCCCAAGCCAGGAAACGGCTGGATTGGACGGCCCAGAGCCGCCTGGCGATCGATCCCGAAAGATTTCAAAGCGTCCGGCGGGCCCGCCGGACGCATTCCGCGGCCTGTTCGATGTGCGGTGATTTTTGCGCGATGCGGATCGTTTCCGAGTTTCTGGGAAAGCGGGGACCGTCCGATGACGACCGCTGTTGAAGGTCTTTTCTTCGGCACAGCCGGCGTCCCCGATTCGACCCCTCAAACCACAACCCTGGCCGCTTTGGCTCATCTTCGGAATATGGGCCTCGACGGCCTGGAAATGGAATTCGTCCGGGGGGTGAAAATCGGGGCGGAAACGGCCGCCAAAGTCCGCGGGCGGGCCGAGGAACTCGGGATTCTCCTGAGCGCCCATGCTCCTTATTATATCAATTTCAATTCGGTCGAAGTCGGGACGCGTCTCCAGAGCCACGAACACCTTCTCCGCTCGGCCCGGATGGCCGCGCTTTGCGGGGCGAGGAGCGTCGTCTTTCATGCGGGATACTACGGGGCTTCGACCCCGGAAGAAACCTTCGGGGTTATCCGGAAATCACTTCGGGAAATCCTCTCCGTTCTGAAAGCGGAACGAAATCCGATCACTCTTCGGATCGAAACGATGGGCAAACGGTCCCAATTCGGGTCCCTCGACGAAGTCGTTTCCCTCTGCCAAGAGGTGGAAGGTCTGGCCCCCTGTCTGGATTTCTCCCACCTCCACGCTCGCGAAGGCAAGGCCAACGGCTATCTCGACTTTCATCGGATTCTCCGAAAAATCGAGAAACGCCTGGGCCGAGGCGCGCTTCGCGACATCCACGTCCATCTTTCGGGGATCGCCTACAATGACAAGGGTGAAATCAAGCATCTCAACCTGGCCGACTCCGATTTCCGCTACGGGGAATGGATCGGGGCGGTCATCGACATGAACGCCGAAGGGTTGGTGGTCTGTGAAAGTCCGGCCCGGGAAAACGACGCCTTGATCCTGAAGCGGCTCTACAAGGCCAAACGTCTCAAGTCCTGATCCATCCCGCCCGCTCCAGATGATACGGCCAATAGTCTAGCGATGTTCAGTGGCGCTTCAGCGCTCCTGGTCGGGGTGACGGTTCAGCCAGGACGAAAACGGCCCTGCAGGATCTCCGGCCGCCGTCCGGACCGCCTCGTCCAGTCGGCGAAAAACATCCGCCAACCCGACAACCGGGCGACGGTCACCGCTCAGCAAGAAGTATCCCGGCAGACCCTCGACGGCCGCCGCCGTCCGAGCCGAGACCACCCGCCCGTCCCGAATTTCACAACCGGTGAGCCACTCGACGACCGACCGCCATTCCCGAGGGTGGGAGTCGCCCGTGAACGGCTTGGCCGTCGTGGAACCGGGAACGAGCATCGCCGTCGGGATGAGGATCGGACGTCCCGCATCGAGGACATATTCGGCCGGAAGCGGGATATTCCGGTAGAAGGAGAACAGGATCATGTTGTCTTCAAACGTCCCGGGTCGGTCGAAAAAATAGAGGAGGTTCTCTCTCAAAAAATAATCCGCGACGACGATCGCGTTCGCCGGGGCGGCGGTCTGGACAAGAGCGGCCCGGTGGTAAGCATCGCCCCGGTCGGTTCGGGCGGGAAGAACCGCGGTGATGAAATTCACGATGAACAGGCCCACAACCGCCGCCGAAAGAAATCCGAGGATGCGCCGCCGGGCCAGCCTCGAATCGGCCAAGGATTCCCAAACGTCGGCGGTCGTTCGAACGGCGAGAAGAAGGAACGGGAGAAGAAGCGGAATGGCCAGTTCATATCCCGAGGGACTGAACCACCACATGAATGCGACGGTCGTCCCGATCCAGAGTCCGAGGGCGATTCGCCGGGGGATTTCGGCCGCCCGTCGATGGACCGCCCGGAGGGTTCCAACCGCTAAGCCCGTCACGATAAGGCCCGAACAGATCACCGCCGGTAAAAAAAGAGGCCGGGGGATCGGGAGGATATTCCGGGAGAGACTGAGAAGGAGCTTGGCCGCCCCCAGCGGCGTGACGTTGCTCCAGGATCCCCAACTCGGATCGGGATGAAAGGCGTAGGAAAAACACCAATGGAAGAACC
>Ga0315287_10008307_pt1 | contig 10470 bp, 8 predicted proteins | sample YL17G11_0_MG_FD_205037 | JGI IMG/M metagenome (GOLD analysis project Ga0315287, IMG submission 205037) | Sediment microbial communities from Yellowstone Lake, YNP, Wyoming, USA - YL17G11_0 | ecosystem: Environmental > Aquatic > Freshwater > Lake > Sediment | place: USA: Wyoming | collected...
GGATTCGAGGCAAGACGCTGATCATCAACCTACCGGGTTCGACACGCGGGGCTGCGGAGTCTCTCGACGCGCTTTTCCCGGCAGTGCTGCACGCTCTCCATATGATCCAGGGAGAAGGTCACTGATGCCGCAGGCGGAGGGAAAAATCGTCGCCCTCTCCGTCAGCGACAGCAAGGGCGTGCCGAAGAAGAATGTGCCTGAGGTCGAGCTTCTTCGCGATCACGGCATCGCCGGCGACGCCCATGCCGGCCCCTGGCATCGCCAGGTGAGTCTGCTCGCGCTGGAGAGCATCGAGAAGATGCGATGCAAGGGCGCCGACGTCGGCCCAGGCGCCTTCGCCGAGAACATAACCACGCAATGCCTCGACCTTACGTCTCTTCAGATCGGCGACCGCGTGGTCATCGGCGACTCTGAACTCGAGGTCACCCAGATCGGCAAAGAGTGCCACAACCGCTGCGCCATCTTCGAGGCCGTCGGCGACTGCGTCATGCCCCGCGAAGGCATTTTCACCCGTGTCGTTACAGGTGGGCGCGTGAGAGTCGGCGACGCGGCGAGCATTCGGCGGCGCGGTTGCGCTGCTTAGTCCACGTCCGCCGCGCAGCAGGAAACGCTCGACCCATGGCCAAACGCGTTTGGTAGAGTCCGTTATTCCACGAGGTGATTGCCAGTGAGCCAGCGCCAACCGCAGGAATCGAGCGGGGATATCCGGCCCCTTGCCGCGGAACTGAACGAAGTCATCAAGCGGGAGAACCCGCACGTATACGCCATGCTTTCAGATCTTGGCGCGCGGATCTACTTTCCGAAGGGGATCCTGCGTCAGAGCGCCGAGGCCAAGGAGAAGGCGAAGCGTTTTGATGCCACCATCGGCATTGCCCGTGAGAACGGGAAGCCGATGTTTCTCGACTCCGTGATGCGGCACTTCCCCGGCCTCACTCCGGCCGAGGCACTGGCCTATGCCCCCGCGACAGGTCAGCCTGAGTTGCGCCGTAAGTGGCGCGAGCTGCTACTGGTAAAGAACCCGAGCCTGGAGGGGAAGCCCCTCTCCACACCGATCGTGACCAGCGGCGTCACCCATGCCCTGTCGCTGGTGGCCGATCTGTTCGTGGACAAGGGCGATGCGGTGGTCCTGCCTCACAAGTTCTGGGAGAATTACGACCTTCTCTTTGCGGCCCGCTACCAGGCGCAGTTGCTGCTCTATCCCTTGTTCAGCGCGGCGGGCGGCTTCAATGTGGACGGCCTGCGCGATGCGCTCGAGGCGCGTCCCAGCGGCTCGAAGAGCGTTGTCGTCCTCAACTTCCCGAACAATCCAACGGGTTACTCGATCACCAGGAAGGAAGCTGACGCCATCGTCGCAACGCTGACGGCGGCTGCGGACAGAGGCTGCAATCTCGTCGTCGTCTCGGACGATGCGTATTTCGGCCTCTTCTATGAAGACGACCTGCTCCAGGAATCCCTCTTCGCCAGACTCGCCGGCTGCCACGATCGAATCCTCGCGATCAAAGTCGATGGGCCGACCAAGGAGCAGTTCGTGTGGGGGTTCCGAATGGGAATGCTGACCTTTAGCGCACGCGCTGCTCACGATCAGCAAGCGCTGAATTCGGCGTTCGAGGAGAAGATCGGCGGCGCCATCCGCAGCGCCATCTCCAACTGCTCTCAGCCCGCGCAGTCCGTGCTCATCAAGGCGCTAGCCGGCGATGCCGTCGCTGCGGAGCAGAAGGACAAGCGCGCCATCCTGGAAGCGCGCGCGAAGGAGAGCCGGCGCATCCTCGATTCGAGCGACTTCTCGGACATCTGGGAGCCATATCCCTTCAACTCCGGCTACTTCATGTGCCTCAAGCTGAAGGGGCTTTCGGCGGACGCGTATCGGAAGCACCTACTGGAGACACGCGGGATTGGCGTGATCGCAGACGGCGAGAGCGATGTTCGCGTGGCGTTCTCATCTGTCGAACTCGGCGATCTGCCGGAGCTATACGCCTTGATGGCCGAGGCTGCACGGGAACTGCAGAAGAAGACGTAGAGACAGCGCGTATTGCCGCTCTGCAACGCGCCGATATGGACGTTGCAGAGCGAGCGCGGCCTATGGTACAATCTCACGCCGGGTGCTCCGCGATAGCTCAATCGGCAGAGCGAGTGGCTGTTAACCACTAGGTTCCAGGTTCGAGTCCTGGTCGCGGAGCCAAGCGGCTGTTAATCCGCCGGCTGGCGGATTCCAGGTTCGAGTCCTGCTCGCGGAGCCAAGCGGCTTGTGTGTCGATGCACTACTCCGTCTACGTCCTGCTCAGCCCTGAAGGCAGGATCTACATTGGGCATACCAGCGACCTCTGCCGTCGTCTTCGCGAGCACAATGACCCAGAGTTCCGCGGCACTCTCCACACCAAGCGGCACCCAGGCCCATGGCAGGTAGTCTACCAGGAGAAGCACCCGACTCGTAGTGCCGCAGTGCGTCGGGAGCGAGAGCTAAAGAGTAGCAGAGGCCGGGACTGGATCAGGCAGCGCTTGGCGGGCGGCTGTTAATCCGCCGGCTGGCGGATTCCAGGTTCGAGTCCTGGTCGCGGAGCCAAGCTGCCCTCAGCACCCGCTGGCGCCTCCATCTGCACACCGCGGCTGGTCCGTCTCCCATCTATCTTCGTCACTTCTCAGCCCTTGATGTGCTCCCACATCCAGGCGAGGCACTTGCGATAGCCGTCTGCCGACTCCGTCCTCGGTCCCTCGTATTCGGCACACCAGGCGCCCTGGTAGCCGGCGCGGCGCAGGCATTTCACTGCGTGATCGAGGTGGATCTCGCCTTCGCCGAGCGCGGTTCCCACATACTCCTCCCGCGAGCCGTGGCCATCCTTGAGGTGTACGTGGAACACATGCGGCGCGACCATCTCATAGTATCGGTCTATGGTCTGCAGGTCGTGGCCGAACCAGCGGTAGTTCATGGTGTCGAGGTTGAGGCCCAGCCGCGGGGAATCCACCTGCGAGAGCACCTCGAGCTGGAACTCCGCCTTATTCGTGGTAATCCCGTGATTGTCCAGCGCGAACCGGACATCCATGGCCTCGGCGAAATCCGAACAGGCTTTCATCCCTTCTACGACTGCCTTGAGCCATCCCGCTTCATCTTCGGACTCGCGCGGCCATCCAGCGTCAATGCGGAGCAGATCGGTGCCGAGAATCTTTGCGAGCCCGGCGCTGCGCCGCATGCGCTCCGCTTCGCCGGCAAGGCCATCGGCCTTGAGGACGATGAAGTCGTTGCCCGCCTGCAGCGCCGAGGTCGCCAGTCCCCGCGCGTCCAGCGCTTTGCGAACTTGCTCGGCCCGTTTCTCAGGCTCGTCATCGCCTTCCGGCCAGGCATCCCGACACCCGACCTCCAGGTAGCGGAACCCGGCTTCCGAGGCGTAATCGAGGAATTCCTCCAGCGTATCACCCGGCGCGTTGTAATGGATCATCCCAAACTTCACAGCGCTTCCTCCTGACTCAGAGCGGTGCAGGCGATCGCAACGTGGGAGGCCTGCCCGAGCCCTACGCGAGGCCGGCGCAAGCCCGGGTCCTCTGGGGCAGACGTGACTTCCCCTCCGAGCCTTGTTTTCCCTTGCGGCAGGGCTGCTCGTCCTTTCCGGCAAAATCTAGCGCCATGAAACTAGACCCCTTCACCTACTTCGATGCTATGTGTTTCCTCGGCCGGTCGGTCTACACGCGCGAAGGTCAGCCCGAGACGGCCGGAGCGCTGCTTGCCGAGATGGATCATTATGGCATCCATGACGCGCTCGTCATCGATACTCTTTCGGCTGAGTCGAGTCCCCGCGCCGGCAACCAACGCATCATCGAGCGGACGCGCCAGCATCCCCGGCTCCATCCCGCCTGGGCCGGACTGATGACCCACAGCCGCGAGCTTCCTTCGCCGCGCCAACTGGTGGCGCAGATGCGCGAGCACGGCGTGGGGGCGCTTTTCCTGTTCTACGGGCAGTTCGATATCCGCCTGGATAGCTGGGGGATCGACGATCTGCTGACCGAGCTCCAGGAGTCGCGTGTACCTCTCTTTCTCTGCCCGACGAACTTCCGGCAGGCCGGCGCGATTGACACGACTGACTGGGCCGCTGTCGTCGGTCTCTGTCAGCGCTTCCCCGAACTGCCGGTTGTCGTGACTGAAGGTCGTGTCTACAAGAGCCAACGCGCAGTCTACGCCGCGCTCGCCGCCTGTCCCAACCTGAAGATAGACATCTCCTCGATGTGGCTCCACGAGCGCGTCGAGTTCATCAGTCGCGAGTTCGGCGCCGACCGGTTGGTCTGGGCGTCACTTCTCCCGAAGCGCAACCCCGGCGGCCTGCTCATGCAAGTCAACTACTCCAGTATCTCCGAGCGTGAGTTGGAGCTCATCGCCGGTGGCACCATGCGCCAGCTTCTCTCGTGGAATGAGAACGTTCACGTCGTTGGGAATCGGGCGAAGCTCCCGGAGCCCGACGCTGCGCTGCACCGGGCGGCACGGGAACGGCTATCGGTGCAGGGCGAGCGGTTCTATGACTGCCACGGCCATGTCGGCTGGTCCAGCCCACATCACGTTGTGAACGTAGGCCTGGCAGACATGGTCGAAGAGATGAACAAGTTCGGCATCCAGAAGTGCTGCGTGTTCTCCCTGGAGGGGGTCATGGGCGACGAGACCTACGGCAACGATGAAGTTGCCGAGGCCGTACGCACGTACCCGGATCGTTTTGTCGGGTTCACACTGGTCACACCGAACCACGGAGAAGCCGCGATGCGGCGGGAGCTTGACCGCGGGATGAAGATGGGTCTGCGCGGGGTCAAGCTCATCTGCGATTACCAGGGCTACCCGACTGAGGGGCCGCTGATCGACGTGGCGTGTGAGTTTGCGAACCAGCACAGTCAGTTCATCCTCAATCACAACTGGGGCTCCGCGGAGCAGATGCGGCGGCTCTGCAATACCTACCCGAACGCGTGCTTCATCACCGGACATACTACGCTTGCGTTCGGCGACGTCGCCAAAGAGGTCGAGAACCTCTTCATCTGCACCTGTCCCTGCATCGAATGGGGATTCACCGAGAAGCTCGTGGCAGCGTACGGCGCCGACCGCATTCTGTTCGGCTCGGACCTGACTGACCTCCCCATCGGCTGGGGAATGGGTCAGATTCTCTATGCCAGGATCTCCGAGTCGGACAAGCGTAAGATCATGGGCGAGAACATGAAGGCGCTGCTGAGGAAGTACGCTGGGAGCATGCCGGGTCCATAGGACGAACTCCAGAGGCGGCTGCGGCGTCAGCGCCTGTCGCGCAGCTTTAGCGCCGGATTCCCCACCATCACGCTGTCGGGCTCAACGTCCGCGATGACGACCGCGCCCATGCCGATCATGCTGCCGCGGCCGATCCGCAGCTTCTGTCGCACCGTGCATGACTGCCCCAGGTAGCAGTCTGCCTCCACGTGGATCTCCCCCGCCAGCATCACACCGCTGGCGAGTGTGACCCCCTCCTCCAGCACGTCATCGTGGTTGATGACACACCCGCTCAGCACGAAGACATAGTCTCCGATCCTCGCGTTCGCGCCGACAAAACAGTTCGGATAGATCGCGCAGCCCGCGCCGATCGTCGCGCTGCGCGAGACGAACGATGACGGGTCAACCAGCGACACCAATCGCTCCCGCGGCGTGCCCTCTCGAGGATAACCGAACTCCGGAACGAGAAGCGCGTCGTAGTGATGGTGGATCACTTCGGGCCCACCCACTACAGGATAGCCATTCCGCACCTCCCCTACCCCGCGGCCGTCGGCCGACACGAATCCGAGTAAGTTCCAGGTAGGCCTGACCTGGTTGACCCGCTCCACCATCTCCGCCATTTCCAGGTTGTGAGTTCCGTTCCCAAGGATCAATAGGTCTCGCATGGCGCCGGTCTCTCGTGCGGGAGGTTGCTGTGCTGCGTCGTTGAATGATGCTACACCGCGCCCGTGCTTCCTGCCGGCGGCTGGGTGCGAGCCGCGGGATTGGGGTGAAATGCCATGGTCTCCCGTGTCATCACAACTCTCGGAATCTGCGCCTTGACAGCAACTGTCGCGTGGACAACCGCGGCCGGCACGGGCAAAGGAGAGGAATCCATGTCGTCGCAGTACGGCAAGCCTGAAGTAAGGCAGTTCAAGGACGGAAAGACCGGCGCCGTCACCATGCAATTCGACGACAGCATGATGTCCCAGGCCGACGTCGCCATCCCACTCATGAACGAGCGCGGTCTCGTCGGCACGTTCTTCGTCAACCCCGGCAGTGACCGCTATCAGAACCGCCGCGAGACCTGGGAGGTGATCTGCCCCAAGTTCGGGCACGAACTTGCCAATCACACCTGGCGACACGAGGGCGCAAAGGATATGGCGGAGGCCGAGCGTGAGATCGGCGACACTTCCAAGCATATCTGGAAGCTATATCCGGATCAGAGCAGACTATTACCCTTCGCTGGGGGGGGCGGCACCACCTGGGGCCCGACTCGCGAGCAGATCGCAGAATTGACGATCAAGTACTTCCTCTTCCGCCGGCCCTCACTGGCGTCCATTAGCGAGGAAGGCGAAACAGCACCCAATATCACCACCTTCCCGCAGCGCGCGATCGACGAGCACATCTGGTTCCCAGTCCATTTCCACGGCATCGGCTCCGAGTGGATCACCACCAGCAAGGAGCGTTTCGTCGAGCTGCTTAACTTCCTCGTCGCTCATCGCGATCAGCTCTGGATAGCCACCGAGGGTGCAGCCTATCGCTACCAGCAGGAGTACCAGGCCGTGTCCAACGTGACGCTTTCGAATCCCACCGGGAACAGCTTCAGTGTCGCTGTCACCTGCGACGAGAGCAAGGTCAACACATATGGCCGCCCCTTCACCGAGATCTACTGCGACCCGTTGACCGTTCGCGCCCAAGTCCCCGACTCATGGTCGGGGCTCAAGATGACCCAGGAGATGTTTTTCGGGAGCGGCAAGGCCATCACCGCCGACGGGAAGAAGTACGCCCAGTTCGATGTCCGCCCTAGTCTCAAGCCGGCGGTGGTCACCAAAGACTAGCCTGCTGGATCCAGAGGATCGGCGAACGCGTCGAAACAACAAGGAGCCTGCGATGCCTTCATTCAACGGTCTCGGCCTTCACCTCGGGAACATCTCGCGGCTGTCGAGCGCGAAAACGCGCTCCATCAGCCCTGAGAACCCTACCGGTGAGAAGGGCAAGGGAGGGATGGCCACCGAGGGCGTGTCGTCTCGATCCGCCCGCGACCTCGGCCAGGGCTGGAAGGTCAATCCCTACGTCCGCATCCAGCCCGGGCAGACGCACGTGGTTGCGGACATCCAGGACCAGGGCGCGATTCAGCAGATCTGGATGACACCGACCGGGCACTGGCGTTTTAGCATCCTGCGCATCTACTGGGACGGCGCCGACACGCCGGCTGTGGAATGCCCAGTTGGGGATTTCTTCGCTTGTGGTTGGAACCGATACGCGCAGGTGTCGTCGCTGCCGGTGTGCGTGAACCCCGGCAGTGCGTTCAACTGCTACTGGGAGATGCCGTTCCGCAAGTCCTGCAGAATCACCGTGACCAATATCGCCGAAGAGGAGATGGTTCTCTACTACCAGGTGAACTACACGCTCACCGAAGTGCCGGATGACTGCGCTTACTTCCACGCCCAGTTCCGCCGCACCAATCCGCTGCCGTACAAGTCCGCCTACACTATCTTGGACGGGGTGAGTGGTAGGGGCCAGTATGTTGGTACCTACATGGCGTGGGGCGTGAACAACTGCGGCTGGTGGGGCGAGGGCGAGATCAAGTTCTACCTGGACGGTGACGGGGATTTCCCCACGATCTGCGGCACCGGCACCGAGGACTACTTCTGCGGCTCCTACAACTTCGATGTCGGCAAGGACAGCAGTGGCTATCGGGAGTTCACAACGCCCTACGCCGGCCTCCCCCAGGTTATCCGTCCCGACGGCCTGTACTCATCCCAGACCCGGTTCGGCCTTTACCGCTGGCATATTATGGACCCGGTGCGTTTCGAGCGGGATCTCCGCGTCACCATTCAGGCGCTGGGCTGGCGCAGTGGGGGCCGGTACCTGCCGATGCAAGACGACATCTCCAGCGTCGCCTACTGGTACCAGACGCTCCCGACCAGTCCATTCCCGGTGCTGCCGGACAGGGACTACCTCGAGGTGATATGAGCGGGGCGCTCCGTGCCTTGCAGCGGCGCAGGAGCGCAATGACCGCGCCTATGAATGTCAGCGAGTGGAGGTGATGGTGTGACTGACGTCCGAGCGACCATTCTGAAACGGGCAGAGATGCTGCGTGGCTTCCCTGGCCAAGCCTATGCGGAGGCGACGGCGGAGACGTTGGAGCGGGCGCAGCGGATCACTGAGGGGACGGTGTTTTTCTACGGCAGCACGCCGGTGGAGATCGGCCGGCGCGACATCGACTGGAGCGGCGGGCATATCAAGCACCAAGAGTGGCCGGCGCAGCTCAACCGGTTCTTCTATCTCTCGCCATTGGCGTCGGCCTACATCAGTACCGGGGATGAGAAGTTCGCGCAGGCCGCTCGCGCCTATATTGAGGACTGGATACGGTATGATGGGGGCTATGAGGGCGCCACGCGCTTTCGTGCCGGTGACAGCAGCCTGAATATGGCCGGTCGTCTTGGCAGCAGCCATTTCTGCGGCTGGACGGGCAGCCTGGCAGCGTTCCTCAGGAGCCCCGCATTCGATGACGGGTTTCTCGAGACAATGATTGGGTCGATCGGGACGCAGGTGGAGTTCCTATCGCGGCATCTTACGGGTTGGGGGAACTGGCGCATCGCCGAACTCGACACTGTCGTGTTCACAGCCCTGCGATTGCCGTTTCTGCCGAAAGCGGAAGAACTGCTGGATCTCGGCATCCTGGGGATGCGGAACTCGCTCGCCACACAGTTCCTCGCGGACGGAGTGCACGTGGAGCGGTCTCCGGGTTACCATCATTGGATGGCGGATGTACTGGCCAGCTACTATGACCTCGGCACGCGCTTCCCGGACGCCAACGCGCGCGTCGAAGCTGATATGGTTATCAGAGCCTGGGACTACGCGGCGCAGAGCGACCTGTTCGGCGTCAACGACTCGGGTGCGTCGCACCGCGACCCGAGGGTGATGCGCAGTTCTAAGACGCGATTCGAGCTACTCAAGCGGCTGATGCCCGAGCGTCGAATCAGGCGCACTGCTCCTCTCGAGCAGGTGTTCCCCAAGGCGGGCCACGTGTTCGCGCGGTCTGCGTGGAAGCCGGGGGCTGACTACCTTGCGTTCGACGCAAGCACGTGGGGCGGGGGGCATTGCCATCTCAGCCGTCTCTCGTTCGTCTTCCGGTCCGGCGGCCGGCTGCTGGTCGCCGATCCGGGGATTCTCAACTACGAGATGAGCGATCCCCTCGGCCCGTATGGCAAGTCCACTCGGGCGCACAGCACCATCAGCCTCAATGGTTGGAACCAATCGGAAGCTGACGCCCAGTTGCTGCGAACGGAGCTCACGCAGCGCTCGGCTCTCATCCATGCCAGGTACCAGGGTGGCTACTGGCCGAACGAGCTCGGGTGGAGCTTCATGGATGGGCACGGGAGCGGCGTCTACGGAACGCACGAGCGGGTGCTGTTCTGGGTGAAGGGCGAGTACATTGTTGTGCTGGACTCGGTCCGCGCCGACTCGAAGGTCACGGCCCACAACTGCTGGCAGATGGGGCCGATGGACAAGTGGGCCGGAGACGATGGCGCTCTTAGCTGGCGCTCTCAGAATGCGGATGCGAATCTGCTGATGCAGTTCGCATTGTTCCAGAACGACCCGGTTGAGATGCAGTGCTTCGAGGGGGATCGCGATCCGCTGCGAGGTTGGGTCGGACATCGCGGTGATGACGCGCTGCCGGCCCCGCTGGTGGAGTTCCGATATCCGACAGAGAGCGGTGCCGCGGTAACGGCAGTGCTGCTCGTGCCGTTCGCCGGGAGTGCGGCGCCAAGCTACTTGTTGCGTCGGAAGATGGTCTTGGGATGGACACAGATTCGCCACCTCGAGATCACCAGGCCGAATGGCTCGGTCGATCACATCGGCTGGTCGCAGGGGCTGAGCGCGTCGGTCGACAACGGCGATCCCTTCGTGACCGACGCGCCGTTCGTGTGGCTGCGAACCGATCCCGCCGGCCGGGCGACAGAGTGCTTCCTGCTTGACGGAAGCTATCTCGAATGGCGCGGTAGACGACTGTATGACGCGGCGCAACGCGAAGCGGGGCTGCACACCTGGGGGTGAACGGCCGACATGTGTCTGCTACCGCACACGCGCCAGTATGGGTTATGTCTGCAACGCAGTACAATGGAGTGGGCCGGGCTAACCCCTCCGTGAATAGCGAAGCGGATAGAGGTGGCTAGCCCGGCCCCCTGGTTGGCAGGCAGGGATTACCACAGTTCTCGCGTGGGCTACTATCCGTCGCCCATCCGAGGCAAGCCCTTCTAGTCGTACCCCGGTAT
>Ga0315287_10008308_pt1 | contig 10469 bp, 8 predicted proteins | sample YL17G11_0_MG_FD_205037 | JGI IMG/M metagenome (GOLD analysis project Ga0315287, IMG submission 205037) | Sediment microbial communities from Yellowstone Lake, YNP, Wyoming, USA - YL17G11_0 | ecosystem: Environmental > Aquatic > Freshwater > Lake > Sediment | place: USA: Wyoming | collected...
AGTACCGATGCCTGAGTAGCCCGAAGCACCGGTTGTGCCGACACCTGAATAACCCGACGTGCCGACTGCTCCGTCAACACCTGAGTAACCCGACGTGCCGACTGCTCCGTCAACACCTGAATAGCCGGATGATCCTGCTCCGTCAACACCTGAGTAGCCCGAAGCACCGGTTGTGCCGACACCTGAATAACCCGACGTGCCGACTGCTCCGTCAACACCTGAGTAGCCAGACGTGCCTACACCTGAGTAACCAGACGTGCCGACTGCGTCTACACCTGAGTAGCCTGAAGCACCTACACCGTTAACTCCTGAATAGCCGGATGATCCTGTGCTACCGATAGCTCCTGAAAATCCTGAGTAGCCTGACGTGCTTACACCAGAGTATCCAGATGCACCGTTAGTGCCAGAGTATCCAGATGCACCGTTAGTGCCAGAATATCCAGATAGGCCTGTCGGACCAGAAGCAATCGTGCCGTAGAGGTCAACGTCTACCAAGATGCTGGTAGGCGAGAGGATCGTGCCGACACGAATTTTTGCTCCAAGAACATCTGCTGAAGGTCCCTGTACAAGTTCTCCTGTAGGACCGCAATACACGTCTTTACCTAAAGCGATGTTCCAGTCCCACTGATCACTGTAAACGATGCCGTTTGTCACGACATCTACCGCTTCGCCGATCAGCGCGTCAACTGTTGTAAGCCCGATCGGGCGCTTATCGACGTCAGTGTCTGATGCTAAGATAGCCGTGTCATCACCGACGTTAGCGACACATGACAGCGCTGGGATGATCTCAGCAGCGAGCATGGTCGATGACATCAGCTCTAGACGGATCGGCGAGGAGAAGTTGCCGTGGTTAGTAGAAACAGAGGTCGCTGTGGTGACAAACGTGCCGTCAGCACCTCGCACGCCGTTGAGGTCCATGCTATAGAGGATGTAGCCATGATCTGGCCACGTGCTCATGTCACCACCAAAGTCAAGCCCGACTTGCGTGCCGAAGTCCTCTTCAGTGATGTTATTCCCGCCAGCCCACGTGCCTGCAAAGACTCGAGCTTTCTTGACCCAAGCGGTGCCGTTCCACACCTTCATCTCAACAGCATCGGTGTCAAACCAATGTTGATCAGTCGCCGGATCAGCTGGTTCTACCGTGCTGTATGTTGACTCAAGAGGAGTAAAGCCCCTTGTCACGTGGCCAGAAGCTAAGTTTACATCCCAGTAGAGATAAAATGTATAAGTTCCTGGGTCAGTGCCCCAAGCTGAGTTCCACACGAGTGGACCCCAAGCGCTTGAGACCTGATTACGCTCTTCGATGAGGTAGTTAGCATCCGCTTGCGCGATTGTGGCCCGCACTAACGTCGTGTTTGTAAGACTGATCGAGTTAGTCCCACCGTTGTATGCCAAGAAGTCTGGCAAGACCGGGTTGACAGGTGCTTTAACGATACCTTGACGGAAATTAAGCTTCATTTAAGTGCTCCTTAGGTGCTTCTGGAATTTGAACCTATTTATGATTAAGCTTATGTTGAAATCCACAATCGTGGCTGTTCTTCCCTTACATTGCTCCGAAGCAACTCCACTATAATCTGTCCGAGGATGGCTTGCGGCACGTCTTTCTTCCGTTGCGTCTCTACTACAACCTGTCCAACAATAGCGTCCATCACTGTTGGTTCTGATCGGATTGGCTCGCTAACGACCTGTCCAACAGTAGCGTCATTCGTCGTAGGCTCTGTGCGGCCTACCTCAGTAACGACTTGGCCGATTACTGCGTCGGTCATGCTGTCTTGACTCCAAATTCAGCCGCGTTGAAGGTTGTCTCCGTCCAGGCCGTTGCCGTGTCCGGATTGAGTTCATAGATGCCGCGATAGAACGAGTCACCTGTGCCGATGGGCAGCGCCGTCAGCGCACTATCAGTCCCGTTCGAGCGACAGAACGGCTCCACACTTCGCGCTCCAGCATCCGACTTGTGGCCCCAGAACACTTCTTGCGCCCCGAAGATTGTGCTGCCTATGGCGCTGATGTCCTGCATCGTATAACAGTCAATGTTGCCAACCGTTGAGTCAAGGACATTGGTCGCAATCTGATTAGGAACGTCATCAATCTGCGTGTAGTGAGTGCCGCCGCCTGTAGGCGTCCATTGCAGGTAGTTGCCCTCTCCATTCGGTAGCACGAGATCAACTCTGGAGTCCCCGAGAAAACCCGTATTGTTCGCCCCGGTCGCGTCTGTGATGTAGACGTCATCCCAAGAATTAGTTCCTCCAGCGCCACCTACCCCTACATACATGATTCCTGGTTGGGTCGGGTCACCCTTAGTGTTTACATTTGTCAACGCAAGCACAGTTGCACCGTCTACCTTCACCGTTACCGTCCCCACAGTGGCGCTGACAAATACTTGCGCCTCTATGTATTTGTACGCCCCTGGGGCAAGAATCCCGTTTGTCGATGAGCCAAGCAAAACATACTGACGTCCTCTCCAGGCTGATATGCCTGAACCAGCATTTATGTAGAAAGAGCAATGCACTTGGTCAAAGCCAAGATCACTTCCCCCAAAATAGAATAAATTATTATTGCTGAACGTTGCGTAAGTAAGAGCACCGCCAATGGTAATGGTAGGAGAATTAAGGGGGACTGATTTGTTGATGTAGTGGCCCGCCCCCAACCTGAGTGCTCTTGTCCCACGCCGCCCAGCACCTGCGACGATGGTGGCTGTGGAGACAAACGAATCCCACTTATCAGTCAGCGACGCAAACGAAGTGTAGTGATCGAAACTGTCAACGAAGAGAAGTGCCATCAACGTGCTCCTAATAAAGAAAATCCTAATCCAGCAAAGGTAACATCTGAAGGTGAAGGTGCCACTACGGTCAGCACGTCTCCCATGGCGAAAGACACCGGTGAAGCAAAGATAAATGTCGCGAAGCGTGAGCCAAGAGCGAAGCTCATCGTGCCGATGCTGCTGCTCGTCGCCCCGTCATCTGTGCTCTTGCGGATGTCAAAGTCTGTCTGCGCTGTAGGTACGGTGTCAACCTGTCCTTGAGAGTCAGTCAAGCTTGTAGGGAAAGTCACGCTTACAGGGAACGGATGACGGACGAGCACGGTGTTAGCTGTGATGCGGTCATTAAACGTGCAACCGATGATATACGGTCCGCTAGTACCTGAATAGCCAGAAGCGCCTTGTGATCCTGCGCCTGAGTATCCTGAAGTACCTTGAGCGCCTGAGTATCCTGATGTTCCTCCTGGGACACCTGGAGCACCCTGAACACCAGAGCTACCAGAAAATCCTGAATAGCCGGATGTACCTACTCCACCGATACCCGATCCTGAGTAGTCAAAAATGGTGTAATAGGTTGTTACTTTAAGCTCAGCATCGATAGTACCGAGAACCCAGACAGTTGTAATACAACCGCCATCACCAGCACCAGGTTGTGCTCCGCCTGGAATCAAGAGAGGTGCGTCATTTTCATCTTGATAACCGGTTCCGCCATATGTTACATCAACAGCTAGTACCCCACCGGTGCCGTCAACAGCGGTTACTATATATGTAGCGTCATTGTTCCCATACGCTGTTGAGTTGACTGTGCCTGTGTCGCCGATAGCATAGCCAGCACCGTTAAATGGTGCATCGATGATCTCGATCATCTGGATACCACCGACTTCAGTTCCGTCGCTGCGAAATGGGTCACCATAGCGGCTAGTTGCTATGATGAGCGGCTTATTTTCAACTAAAGATCTTGGAATCCGATATGAGCTGCCGCTAGTTGCATAACCGATCTCACCTGCATAAAAGGTAGTAAGCTTGAACACAGCTAGAGTATCTTCGGATACTTCAGGTTGGCCGTTTGCTTTTTGATCTACTAACAAGTAAGCAAGATCTGTAACAAACCCGTCGGACGACATGATGTACGGCTCGTTCGGATAACCTGGATCACCTGGATCACCTGTGCCGTTATTTGTTCCTGTAACTGTCTGTCCCCAGTAGACGAGAGGTCCTGTCGGTGGTAGGATGCCGAAAAAACGCTTAGTGTTAAAGATAGCGTGCGCGACAATCTCTACAGGCATGATTGTCTTGCCGACACCTGGTGCAGGCACGAGCACCTGTGGAGTCAACTTTAAATTCATGATCTGTCTTGTTGTCAGGTGAACTGTGTTCGAAAATACCAGGCTGGCCCCAGCATCACCAGCAGCACCTGAATATCCAGACAAGCCCTGCGATCCAGTCAGACCGCTATAGCCAGATGCGCTTGCTGCTCCGCTATAGCCAGATGCGCTTGCTGCTCCGCTATAGCCAGAAGCGCCTGCTCCGCCTGTTGCTCCGCTATAGCCAGAAGCGCCTGCTCCGCCTGTTGCTCCGCTATAGCCAGAAGCGCCTGCTCCGCCTGTTGCTCCGCTATAGCCAGACGCACTAGCTGTGCCTGGTATTCCGCTGTAGCCAGATATTCCTACACCAGAATAGCCTGAAGCTCCAGCCGGTCCGGACGGACCGGTGAGAGACATGCCGCCACCAAAGTTGCCTATATCGACTAAGATGTTATGACGATCAAGGATCGATGCTACTTTTAAGCGGGTTATCTCCTCTGCAGGGAAGCCTTGCAACAGCTCGCCGTTCGAACCGCAGAAGAGATCTTTTCCTAATGTATAGTCCCAGTCCCACTGATCATTGTAGACGATGCCGTTCGTGATCACCTCATTTGATTCGCCTGGTAGCATGTCATATAGGACGATGCCGATAGGTCTCCTATCTATGTCGTTGTCAGATGCGAGGATGAGGTGGCTCTCGCCGAGGTTAGAGACGGCTGAGTATGCTGGGATAGGTTCAGCCGCGATTGCTTGAGACGAGAGCAGCTCAAGCTTGACTGGTGAGGTAAAGTTACCGTGGTAGGTGTTGCCTGGCGTGACGGACGTAAAGAACTCTCCTGAGCTTGTCAAGATAGCTTTCATGTCCATGCCGTAGATGACCCAGCCAGCCTCCACTTCGCTTATTAAGCCGACTTGTGAGCCAAGCGGGTAGTGCGTGATGACGACGCCGCCGGCGCTCGTGTACGAGCCTGCGAAGACCCTGATCGTAGGTTCCCAGACTAGCCCATCCCAGACCTTCATCACGACTTCAGCGGTGTCAAACCAATGTTGGTCAATAGCTGGGTGTACAGGTTGCGTTGGGCCGAAGGTAGGCTGCCACGGAGTAAAACTTCGTGTCACCTGCCCTGTCGCGATGTCCCAGTCCCAGTAAAGATAGTAGACCCAGTCAGACGGTTGAGCTCCCCAGTTAGCATTCCAAACTAATGGACCCCACCCGATCACGGTCTCACGATGTTCATGAACGTAGTTGTTGGTTTTATACGCAGCCGTCACCATCAACCGCTCAGCTAAGATCGTGATGTTGATCGCGTTGTCTACTACATTGTGTTGGAGATATGAAGGCTGTCCTGTGACCAAGAGCGCCCTGATGATTCCCTGTCTAAAGTTTAAGCGCATGATGATTAACCAAAAGTTGAAACGTTTGTGATGTAGATAGCGTCAAAGATAAGATATCCGGCATAGATCACCGTCTGTGTCATTGTCGGAAGCACAAGCACTATGCCGTTTGCCAGCTTAACACCAGGTAGAGAGATAGTGGAGCCGCTCCAATCATTGACACCGTCGCTGACGAACCTGATGATAAAGTCACGAATTGTTCCGTAGTTAGCTCCGTCAACGACGAGAGTAACTTCTACATTTACAGGTGTCGCGTTCAAGAAGACACCTACCGCGTCAGCTGAAGGATAGATAGTCACGCTTGAAGGGATACCGTCTGCTTCAGCATCATACCAGTTTTCAGAGTAAGCTCTGTTACCGACAGGACCTGCAGGACCTGTAGGTCCGTTCAACCCTGTTGAACCGATAGAACCTGCTGAGCCAGCAGGTCCGGTCGGGCCGGGTAAACCTGCGCCTGTAGCGCCTGCTGCACCTGCAGGCCCTGTAGGTCCGCCGTACGCGCCGCCAGGGCCTGGATAACCTTGTGAACCTCGAGCTCCGGCAGGACCAGTAGGTCCCCTAGACTTGACGATGAAGTCTAAGTCGAGCAAGATGGTAGTCTCTGAGAGGACCACGCCCACCTTCTGCACCAAACTGTTGTCGACTACAGCTCCTTGCATGAGCTCTCCTGAAGGACCGCAGTACAGCTCACGACCTTGAGAGATGTCCCAGTTCCACCCTATGTTCTCTACCTCGCCGTATGTGAGCACCTTGACGGTAGCATATCCTATGCTACAGTCTTGGTCAACGATGCCAAACCCGATCTTTTGGATGTCGGTGCTAGAGGCGAGCCTAAGCCCGTCGAGCACAGCTGAGTCTGCTGCGACGCACGAAAACTTAGGGAGCGGCTCGAGGACGGTAAACGGCTTGACGAGAGAGAGCTGAGTCATAACAGCTATTTATGCGGCCAAGCATTAGAAGAATGATTAGAAGAAGACCGTGTCTACGATGAAGTAGAGAAAGACAGAAAGCTCACCTAAGTCGATTAGCAAGTTTGTCGCTGATGGAGGCGTGTAAACGACGCCTAGGTCGATGATGAGGTTGCTTGCAGAAGGAGCTTGATAAGCCATGTTCTATCACATAGCTACTGCGAGAACGTGCTCATATAGCTTGCCATTGTAAGCAAAAATCGGGTCCATTGCGTAGACGAGATAATATCCTGCGGCTAGGCTTGTAAAGCTGTAAGCGCCGTCAGAGGATGTGTACTGCGCTCCGATGCAAAGCGAAGGAGCGCTCTCTGGAAAGATGTATACCCACTTGCCAGCCGAGAGCACCGTGTTGACCTTGATCAGCCCGAAGACTTTATAGTTGCCGCCGAAACTCAACCTAGCCTTAGACGTGAAATCGATGATAGTTTTTTTCTCATCAGCTACCGGCGAGCTTGTGTTTACTGAGTTAAAAAGAGTAGGTGCTTGATCAACTACCGTTCCTGAAGCATGCAAGGTGTCAAGCACGCTAAAGTCAGATAAGCTAAAGAGCTTCGCGTCTGAAGTAACGTTAGCCATCAGGTCCAAGGTCCATAGGTATCGATGAACACATAGCCTTGAGTGTTTGTGTTGTTAGCCGCGCTGTAATCTGACCTCATCCCTGTAAAGGTCACCCCTGAGAGACCGTCGACATTTGTCAGCGGGTCATAGGTGTTCCAGTTAGCCGCTGGAGCTCCGAAGAGAGGTGAATAAACACCTGGCAGCTTGCCTCGCATATGAGGTCCTGCGCTAACCTCCCAAAGCGTGATCGGGATGATATATGTTCCGTGGTTAGGCCCGTTCGGGTATCCTAAGATAGCAACGCCTGAACTGCCGCCTGCTAAGGTTGCGCCATTGCCGTTTCCTAACTGGTTCAGTTGAATTGACCCACCTGCTTGAGAGTAGCTTCTCGCACAGTACGGCGAACCGCTGCTGTTTGACGTAGTAGCTCCAGCGGCCATCACCTGTCCTAAGCCGTTGCTGCTTGTAGACAAGTTAAAGCTCGTCTCACCTGAGATAAATGTGTTGTAGCCATCGCTCGCTTTATTTGAGATAAAATGACCAAAACCGTACATCCTGGTTCCTGCCCCTACTGAAGCATGTACAAATAAGTAGAATGTGCGGTCATCCCCAAAGATAGTCCAAGCGCGTGCTGTCGTGTTGTCAGCCGTGCTCGACTTTGAAAAACAAACTCCGTTAGCCGCTTGACCTGGAGTAGGAAACTGCCCAGACGTCACGGCTTGGTCGCCTGACATCACCTCTGCGCCGTAAGCTTGTGCTTCTTTTCCTAGGCCTGCGGTCGCCGCGTTGTCGATCACTTGAAGGTAGAACCTGTTGCTTCCTGTGTCTGCTGAGCGGTAGGTCTGTGAGTTCGTGCCAGCGGCGAAGGGATGAGCCCAACCTAAGCCTGCTTTCTCATAGGTGATCGTGCCTGTTGCAGGTGATGCTGGGCTGTTTGCTACCGTGTATGTGAAGTGCGTGGAGTCGACAAACGTAGCTTGAAAAGTGCCGTTATAGTCTGTCTCTACGGCGCCAGAGATGGTCACGTAGACGGTAAGCGCGATAGACGCGAGCGTTGTGTTAGCTTGTGCTAAGGTTGCGGTAGCTGTAGCGCCTGACCTCGTGATGCTTGTGATCGGCAGAGCAGGCACGTACGTGATCGTGCCGGTAGGAGTGCCGTTACCTGCTGATAAGTATGTGAAAGTTGTACCTGTTGCTACCGTGATCGTAAAGGTTCCGTTCATCGCCCCGATCGACGCGCCGGCGACCGTGACTGTCTGACCTGTAACTAGCCCGCTCGTGCTCGCGACTGTAGCTGTGGTAGTGACACCGTTTCCGCTCATCGAGATGATGAAGTTTGCTGAGCCGTAACCGTTGACTAGCACCGCGCTAAGCACGCGAGGCAAGCTGTTGACTGACCCGGTCAGCACCGGAGCATTCAGGTCGGTTGACTTGTAAAGCTGAACAAAGTTAGGCATGTTACGTCCAAGGTCCGAAGGTGTCGAAGAGGATCAACCCGACAGAGGCTGAGCTGCTAGGCTGACAAGCGCTTAACCCGGTGAGAGTTTTTCCTGTCAAGCCTGCGACATTTATCATAGTTTCATAGTTGGCAATAGGGTTTGCTTGTAGCGGGAGATACATCCCAGGCAGCCTTCCTCGTAAGCCTCCTGCTGTCACGTCTATGATGTTAGCTGGGCAGACATAATATCCCGTGTCAGGTCCGTTCGGGAGAGCCATGACTCCAAAGACTCCAAAGCAGACTAAGTTGCTAGCCGGATAAAACGGCGTCAAGTTTAACAACGCGCATGAAGGTACGGACGCCGCGCCAGACCACGGCCGGGCGAGCCAAAAAGAGGTATTTGTCGTCACGTAGCTTGTGTAGTTTGCAAATATCGCGTTCACGGATGTTCCTAAGTTAAAGCTTGTTTCTCCGTTTACAAAAGTGTTAAAGTCCTCTCCCGTTCTAGTCGGGATAAAATGACCAAAAGCGAATGAATGAAAAGCGGTCGTATCACCTGTGTTCATGATGACGTAGAAGGTACGATCATCTCCGATCAACGTCCAAGCCCTGCTCGTACCGTCAGCTGTAGTTGACTTCCTAGCACTCAAGCCGGATGCCGCTTGGGTCGTGTTAGGAAACTGCCTCGTCCCTGTGTTATAAGCTGTCATCTCTTCGAAGCCCATGAGCTGAGCCTCCTTCGCGCCGCCAGCCGTCGCGGCGTTGTCGATCACTTGAAAGTAAAACCTGTTGCTAGTGACGTCAGCGGACCGATAGACCGCTGCGTTCGTACCTGTGTACGGCTTCGCCCATTGGAGCCCAGCCTTCGCGTACAAGATGGTACCTGTAGCTGGTGATGTTGGGCTGTTAAGCACCGTGTATGTAAACGTCGTCGAGTTCGTGACCGTGATCTGAAACGTGCCGTTGTAGTCTACCTCGTTAGCTCCTGAGATAGTCACGTAGTTGCCTGTCACGAGAGTAGCATTTGCAGGGATGGTCGCTGTAGCTGTTCCAGCAGCGCTTGTGAGCGTAGTCACCGATGCTGTCGTGTAGCCGTCAACGAGGCACTTGTTAAGCACCGTGATCAACGCTCCTGCTGCGCCTGACAGCGCTGGCGCGTTCACGTCTGTGCTCTTGTAAAGTTGAACGAAGTTAGTCATGTCAAGCCCACGGTCCTACATAGTCCCAAAACCCTATGCCGCTATAAGTTGTTGAAGTCCCTGATACACCGCTTGTCAACGTGAGAGCGACGAGGCTGATGCCTGGTAAGTTTGTGAGGCCGTTAACGACTTCATAGTTAGCGTGCTGAGGGAGAGCCGCAATTCCAAGGCCGTACATCCCTGGCAGCTTACCTTTGATAGCAACAAGGCCTTGGGTCGCTTCGATGACCCATAACGGCCAAAAGTACATTCCCATGTCAGGACCGTTAGGGAAAGACGGTCCCCACGTAGTCGCAGTAGGCGAATAGACTCCCATCCCGATCTTTGCAGAGCTCTGATAGCTAGGAGCTCCTATCGTGGTACAGCTGACAGGGCCTCCTACTTGTGTCCATGATCTTGGGGTGTAGAAGAATGCTTGGTTCGAGTCTAATAAAGAACCCCATGCTCCGTTCGTGCCGATCCCAGAGCACAAGGTCGAGTTTACAATGACGTTGAACTGGTCCATCCCAGCGATGAACGTGTTGAACCCATCACCTGGCTTGTACGATATGTAGTGCCCGAAGCCGCCCATCCACGGGTTTGTCCCGTTATGCAGCTGGATGTAGAACGTCTTGTCATCGCCGATGATTGTCCACGCACGTGTAGTAGCATCAGCCGTGATAGACTTTGCCCAGCACAACCCAGTCGCCTTTTGAGCTGTAGTAGGAAACTGTCCTTGCCCGGTGTTAGCGTCTTGCATGACTTCATAACCTACAACCGAGACTTCTTTCTGACCGCCGGCTGTGACTCCAGTCTCTTGAACTCTCAAGTAGAAACGGTTAGAGCTGTTATCGCTCGAGCGGTAGGTCG
>Ga0315287_10008312_pt1 | contig 10467 bp, 3 predicted proteins | sample YL17G11_0_MG_FD_205037 | JGI IMG/M metagenome (GOLD analysis project Ga0315287, IMG submission 205037) | Sediment microbial communities from Yellowstone Lake, YNP, Wyoming, USA - YL17G11_0 | ecosystem: Environmental > Aquatic > Freshwater > Lake > Sediment | place: USA: Wyoming | collected...
TTTGACGTGAACGATTCGGACTTTGACCCCAACATGCTGGCGGACTTCGGAGAGGCCAAGGGGACCGGTACCGTGACGGTGACGGGGGCAGGCTCGATCCTCGATGTCACCGGCGAGGATTCCCTCTACGTAGGCTATTCTGGCACCGGGATCTTGGACGTCAACAACGGTGGGTCAGTGGCCAGCGAGATGGCTGGGATCGGCGTGATGCCGGGCAGCACCGGCACCGCCACGGTCGACGGGACCAATTCCGTCTGGGACAACACGGGCTCGATGTTCGTCGGTGGGTACGGCACGGGAACGCTGACGGTCTCCGGCAGGGGGCATGCGGACATCAATGACATCCTGTACATCGGGGGCTTTAAGGCCGAGGAGTTTGGCTTTGACACGAACGACTTGGGCTATGAACCGAACGGTACAGGCACGGTGACGGTGACGGGGTCTGGATCGCTCTTGGAGGCGGCGGGCATTGGCGTAGGCATCAAGGGCAACGGCACGTTAGAGATCCTGGACGGGGCGGAGGTCCAGGCCCAGGGGGTGGCCGTGGGCATCGGCAATGACGGCACGGGTTTGGTGACCGTCGATGGCGAGGGATCGACCTTGCGGGTGTCGGCGGAAGGCGATCCCTGGGATGTTCAAATCCTGGAGGGCGAGGGTGACGTAGTCGTGTCGAACGGTGGTGAAGTGATCGTGGACGGCAATGGCATCCTGATCGTGGCCGAGGATGTGACTGTGGGTTCTGAGGGTGCGGGTGCCCTGACGGTCTCCGATGGAGGGACCCTGAATTCAAATCAGTTGATCATTGGCGGCACAGATCCGAACTACGAGACCTTGGCCGAGTACTTTGACCCCAATGCGGACCTGGGCACCGGCACGGGTGATGTGACGGTCACTGGGGCCGGCTCGAGTGTGCAGGCGGACAGCGTGATGGTGGGCTTCTCCGGGGACGGGACCTTGGAGATCACGGCTGGTGGCCAGGTTACGGACTACATGGGCATGGTTGGCGTAGTGCCGGATGCGAATGGGACTGCCCTGGTCAGTGGCCCCAATTCCGTGTGGACGAACACCGGGGGTCTCGTGGTGGGTGCGTGGGGCAATGGGAATCTGACGATCGAGGATGGCGCGGAGGTCAACGCCCCGGATGTTTACATCGGTGGTATGCCGTTTGAGGCGATCGAGGAAGCATATGATGCGAACCATATCCCCGACGGTTCTGGCACGGTGACGGTGACTGGTGCGGGGTCGACCCTGACGGTTACGGGGACCGATACACTGACGGTCGGGGGCTACGGGGAGGGCACATTGGCGATCTCGGACGGCGGAACCGTGACCTCTGAGCGGGTGGTTATTGGCGGCTATTTTCCTGAATACGATACCCTGGCGGAGTATTTCGATCCGAATGCCGACCTTGGCGGAGGCACCGGTACGGTGACGGTCACGGGGTCCGGGTCCATGCTCGACCTGGGTACTGAGGGTGAACTGATGGTGGGCTGGTCAGGCGTGGGGAGCCTCGAGATCACGGACGGGGGCCAGGTGACGGATGGTTACGCGGGCTGGGTTGGGGTCATGGAGGACGGTGTTGGTACCGCCGAGGTCAGTGGTCCCAACTCGGTGTGGACCAACACGGAGAACCTGATGGTGGGTGCCTGGGGTAACGGGACGCTCACGATCAAAGAGGGCGGTCAGGTGACGGCGGGTGATGCGTATATCGGCGGCCTGCCGTTTGAGGTTATTGAGGAGGACTACGACGCCAATTACATCCCTGACGGCACGGGCACGGTGACGGTGAAGGGGGCCGAGTCCTCGTTGGATGTCACGAACGGTCTGTATGTGGGCTATTTCGGCACTGGCACCTTGGATGTGAACGAGGGCGGTCAGGTGGCTAGTACGATGGGTGTTCTGGGTGGAGGACCGGACGCTGTGGGCACGGCTACGGTCCGTGGAGAGGATTCGACCTGGAACATTACGAATGGCTTGGTGGTGGGCGCCTGGGGGCAGGGCGATCTGACGATCTCCGGCGGCGGCGAAGTCACGGCCCGGGAGCTGCTGATCGGCGGCTTTGACGTGAACGATGCGGACTTTGACCCCAACATGCTGGCGGACTTCGGAGAGGCCAAGGGGACCGGTACCGTGACGGTGACGGGGGCAGGCTCGATCCTCGATGTCACCGGCGAGGATTCCCTCTACGTAGGCTACTCTGGCAACGGCACCTTGGACGTCAATGAGGGCGGTTCGGTGGCCAGTGAAACGGCAGGGATCGGCGTGATGCCGGGCAGCACCGGCACCGCCACGGTCGATGGGACCAATTCCGTCTGGGACAACATGGGCTCGATGTTCGTCGGTGGGTACGGCACGGGGACGCTGACGGTCTCCGGCGGGGGGCATGCGGACATCAATGACATCCTCTACATCGGCGGATTCGATACCGATGAGTTGGGCTTTGATGTCAACGAGGTCGGCTATGACCCCAACGGCACGGGTATGGTGACCGTAACGGGGTCTGGATCGCTGTTGGAGGCGGCTGGCATCGGCGTAGGCATCAAGGGCAACGGCACGTTAGAGATCCTGAATGGGGCGGAGGTCCAGGCCGAGGCGGCCGTTGTGGGCATCGGCAAAGAAGGCACCGGTCTGGTGACGGTCGATGGCGCCGGTTCCACATGGCGGATCGCGGCCGATGAGGCCATGGAGGTCCCGACTGCGGAGGGTGAGGGCGATGTGATTGTCTCGAATGGCGGTCAGGTGATCGTGGACGGCAACGGCATCCTGATCGTGGCCGAGGATGTGAGTGTGGGTTCTGAGGGTGCGGGCGCCCTGACGGTCTCCGATGGAGGGACCCTGAATTCAAACCAGTTGATCATTGGCGGCAGAGACCCGAACTACGAGACCTTGGCCGAGTACTTCGACCCCAATGCGGACCTGGGCACCGGCACGGGTGATGTGACGGTCACTGGGGCCGGCTCGAGTGTGCAGGCGGACAGCGTGATGGTGGGCTTCTCCGGGGACGGGACCTTGGAGATCACTTCCGGCGGACAGGTGGTGGATTACATGGGCATGGTCGGTGTGGTGCCGGATGCGAATGGGACTGTCCTGGTCAGTGGCCCCAATTCCGTGTGGACGAACACCGGGGGTCTCGTGGTGGGTGCATGGGGCAATGGGAATCTGACCATCGAGGATGGCGCGGAGGTCAACGCCCCGGATGTTTACATCGGGGGTATGTCGTTTGAGGCGATCGAGGAAGCATATGATGCGAACCATATCCCCGACGGTTCTGGCACGGTGACGGTGACGGGGGATGGATCTCAATTGAACGTGACTGGGACGAGTAGTCTCTACGTGGGCTACTCTGGCACAGGGAGCTTGGACGTCAACGAGGGAGGCCAGGTCGCCAGCCAGACAAGTTACATCGGTTATGAGGCAGGCAGTTCCGGTTCAGTCACAGTCGGCCATGATGCCGTATGGGCCAATTCCGGCAGCCTGTACATAGGTTTTGAGGGTCAGGGCGAGCTTGCGATCGATGACGGCGGTGTTGTTTCCAGCTCTGGGAATACGGCGTACATCGGCCAAGCTGCAGGTAGTACAGGCGCGGTCACGGTCACTGGGGATGGCTCTACATGGAACGAGCAAGGCCCGATCTATGTTGGCAACTATGGCACCGGCAGCCTGACCGTATCGAATGGCGGTGAGGTTTACTCTCAAAAAGGTAAGATTGCCCGCCACGAAGGGAGTGAAGGCCAGGTCACAGTCACGGGTGACGGCTCCTTGTGGGTGATCGAGGATGACCTGTACGTGGGCGGTGGTTCCTCAAGTGCTGGAGGCGCTGGTATCCTGAACGTCAGCAACGGCGGTGAGGTCCGGGTAGGCAACGAACTGGTGGTGTGGGAGACCGGCTCGCTCACGGGCAACGGCAGTGTGGTGGTCACCGCCCCAACGACCCTATACAATTACGGCACGATCGCCCCGGGCAATTCAATTGGGACCATGAGTGTAGAAGGAAGCGTGGTGTTTGAGCCGAGCAGTGTGTTCGAGGTTGAAATCGCCAACGATGGGACGAGCGACAGGCTCGACGTCGCTGGCGACGTGAACATCGTGGGCGGGACGGTCAAGGCCATTGCCTCGGAGACCATCGTGGGTTCGCACGACTACCAGATCATAACAGCCGACTCCGTGAACGGCGAATTCGACACCCTCGACACGGCCCTGGTCCAGTCTGTGACGGACGCCAACCTTGGTTACGACGAGACCTCGGTTTGGCTGCGGATCACGGCCATGGCGTTTGACGACCCGAACATCTGGCGGACGCCGAACCAGAAGGCCGTAGGTGAGGCCCTGCAGCAGATCGCCGAAGACGGCGGTAATGGCATCACTGGGGACCTCCAAGGGCTGGGTGACTTCAACGACGTACGTGATTCCTACGACCAGCTCTGCGGTCAGATCCGGCCGACCCTGGCGCCGATCACTACGGCCGGGACCAACCGTTTCATGGGTACGGTCTCGGATCGGATGCACGGGGGCGAGCTGACTCGGTCAGGGCGTTTTGGGAGCAGGCAGGCGTGGGCCGCAGGTCCTTCTGCGACCACCGGTTCAGGCAGGATCTACGAGGCCAATCCCTATGGGCAGGCCTTTGCAGTCGGGCACGGGGGTTCGCTCTTGAGTGACAAACCCTGGGGTATCTGGGGCAAGGGGTACGGCCTGTTCGGCGATCGGGAGTCCGTGGTGGGGTACTCGGGGTACCAGTACACCACGTATGGCTTCGGCATGGGGGCGGACTACCAGATGAACAGCAAGGTCTTGGCCGGAGTAACCATGGGCTTCTCGAACGGCCAAGCAGACTACTTTGGGTCCAGGGACAAGAGCTCCGCGGACTCCCTACATTTGGGAATATATGGCCGGTACACCCCCGGTTCATGGTATGTGGACGGGCTCCTGACCTACACGGATCTGGACTATTCCACGGACCGGTACGTGGACCTGACCAGCGAGCACCTGGAGGGCGATTTCAGCGGCAGTGACCTTGGCGGGTATATGGAGGCCGGATTCCAGTGGCGGAATCTCAGTGGTTGGCAGGTCAATCCGTTGGTCGGACTACAGGTGTCCCTGCTGGACATGGACGGATATACGGAGTCCGGCGGGGCCAGCGCCCTGACGTTCGCGGACCAATCGTACGAGTCGATTCGCGGGTCATTGGGGGCGCGGCTGATCCGGGACCTTTCGGACCGATTCGGGGGCCTCCGTGCGGTGTGGGAGGTGCGGGGCCGCTGGATCCATGAGTTCGGGGACACGCAGTCCGTAGTGGACGCCGCGTTTGCGACCAACGCGGACGTGGTCTTCAAGGTCAGGGATGGGGAGACCTCGAGGGACAGCGCACAGTTGGGTACGGGGTTGAACGCCAGGTTCAATGATCACATGCGGATCTCCGTGGACTATGATGTGCGGTTGAACTCCGACGACACGACCCACGTCATCGGCTTGGTGGGCGAATACCGGTGGTAGGTATCCAGTAGTCTTATTCCGCATACGATATGAGCGGCAGGGCCCCGTCCAAGGGCCCTGCCTTTATTATTGGTGCGAGGGCCGAATTCATATGGTAAGTGCAACCGACCCTATAAGGCCCAAGTCGATGATGTCCAATGGGAAATCCAGGATAAAGCAGGTTCTGGTATGTCGGCTGGGCCATCTTAGCCACTCCCATTGCCGCTTCGATCCCGACTGTCGGGACCGGCAACACAGGGTATTTTGGCCAACAGCCACGATAGGCATGAGTCATTCACTTGAAGTTGCTTGCATCCGTGGGGGACGGTGATATCATGGTAAAGGTAAGGGCATGCTGGCCGCGTGGGCCGGTCAACCCGCTAAACAGATACGCTCAATCATGTTTCAGGAGGTATGTGCCATGCAACGACGTCAATTCTTGAAATCGGCCTTGGCCACAGGCACCGGGTTGATTGTCCTGCCCAGTGGAACACTCCAGGGGGCTGCTGCCCCCGGCAATAAGCTGAACATTGCCCTGATCGGCACCTGGGGCAGGGCCCATGCGTTTATCGACACCCTGAAGGACGAGAACGTGGTGGCCTTGTGCGATGTGGATGAAAACCACCTGGCCTTTGCGGCCGAGCGGTTCCCGAACGCCAAGCACTATGCGGACTGGCGCAAGTGTCTCGAACAGAAGGATATCGAGGCCGTGATCTGTGCGACCCCGGATCACACGCACGCCTTCATCGCCAACTGGGCCATGAATCGCGGCCTGCACGTGTACTGCGAGAAGCCACTGGGGAATAGCGTAGAGGAGGTCCGTGTGGTCCGGGCCAAGTACCTCCGGAACAAGCACAAGCTGGCCACGCAGGTCGGGACCCAGCGCCATGCGATTGAGAACTTCAATCGGGTGCGCGAGCTAATCCGGGATGGGGCGATCGGCACACTGACCAGCGCGCGGGCCTGGGGGAACCGCCAGATTCGTCGGGATGGATACCTGCCTGCGGAGGGCACGCCGCCCAAGACCCTTAACTATGACCTGTGGCTCGGGCCGTCGCCGTATCATCCCTACAATCCTGGCTACTTCGCAGGCAAGCCTGGGGCGAACTGCCTGAATTGGAACATGTACTGGGACTTCGGCAGCGGCCAGGTGGGCGACATGGGCAGTCATACCATGGACCTCGCCTGGAACGCGATCGATGCGGGCCTGCCGACCTCGGCCCAGGCCAAGGGCGACCCCTATAATCCTGACGTCACCCCGGTCAAGCTGGAGATGACCTTCGAGCATCCGGCCAACGACTGGCGCCCGGCCATACTCGTGTTCTGGCACCAGGGCGGGGCCATGCCCATATCCCCCAAGCCCTATGTGGATCTGAACAAGATCGGCCACGGCGTCATGTTCAAGGGGACCGAGGGTTTCGTCATGGCGGATTTCGATTCTCGCGTGATCCTCCCATTGGGCAAGAACGCCGATTTCACCTACTATCAGCCTCGTCCCAAGGCCAAGCAGATCCCGCCTCTGGGACATTTCGTGAGGGAATGGATCGATGCGTGCAAGGGCGACCTCAAGACCTCCTGCAATTTCGACTACAACGGAACCATGACCGAGCAGATGCACCTGGGGCTTGTGGCCTTTCGCGTGGGAAAGAAGATCGAATACGACGGCGCCGCCGGTCATGTCACCAATTGTACGGAGGCCGAAGACCTACTCAAACGAACCTATCGCCAGGGATGGACCCTGGAGGGATAGGAACGGAGAAGGCAAGGGGCTAGCCACAAGGGCCCAATGTCTATATAAGGAGCGACCATGAATGTAATGAGATCGTGCCTCGCCTGCGGCTGCGCGGCAGTATGGATCAGCCTGGCCCTCGTGGCCTTGCCTTCGTGCAGGAAGCAGTCCTCGCCCGTATCGTCCGGGCAGAACACGCCTGCCCCGTCCGAACCCAAGGCAGTGGCCAAGGCCCCGGACGTGCAGGTCCTTTGCGGCCGGTGGCTCCGGCCGGACGGGCCGTATATCCTGGACCTCAAGTCCATTGGGTCGGATGGGAAGATCCAAGCCGCATACGTCAATCCCCAGCGGGAGATCCACGTCTCACGGGCCGAGGCCTCTGTTCAGGGCACGACCCTGCGGGTCTTTTTGATGCTCGACGATGACGGGTACCCCGGTTGCACCTACAACCTCAACTACGACCCGCAGCAACAGACCCTTTCCGGGATCTACTTCCAGGCCCAGATGCAGGAGAGCTTCGAGGTCGTGTTCATTCGGGCCCCTGCCGAGGCCCCCTAGTGGTCCATCATATTTGATGTTGTTGGTTAAGAAGATGTAACAAAAGGATGGCGGTTCAGTTGGGCATCCTCCCGCTTCCATCCACCAGGGACCCATCGCCGTCGAGACCTCAGCCCCGGCTTAGGGTTGGGCTGTTCATGGCCGGACAGATAAAGACCGGCCATGGATGGACGAAGCCAACTGTTTTTAAATAAAGATTAGCCGCGAAGCGTTCCTCCTATGGCCGGTATAGAATCTTTCCGGCCATGAACCACGTGACGATAGAGTCAGGATAGAGGCTGCTATGGGAAAGGCCCTCTTGGGCCGCAATCCCCCTTGCGTCTTCCCCACTGAACCGCCTTTTCCCTCGTAGAGCCGGTAGAGGGGGACTATCCCCACATATTCAACTCTGATGGACTACTAGGATCTGCTTCGCGAGGTCCTCTGTTTCATGGCCGTGTGCACTTATCATGTGAATTCGCCCCTCGCTCTTATCCAAGGCATCATCCGGCATCATTTGGATTCTGCATTTTTCTGACAGCCTTTCTGCGTAGAATCCGTCTATACTGACGGAACGACTCAAAACCCAAAGCCTGTGAAATAGGCGGGCTGAGCCTTTGGACGGTATAGAAGAGATCAATTTGGTCAGGGCCTCGCAGCAAGGCGATCGACGGGCATTCTCCCGCCTGGTGGAGCAGTACGGCCGAATCGTGTTTGCGATGTGCCTTTCGTCTGTGGGCCATGCCCACGACGCAGACGACCTGGCCCAGGAGGTATTCATGAAGGCCTTTGTACAGATCAACTCACTCCGTCAGGCAGACCGGTTCGGTCCATGGCTGAGGCGGATCTGTAGAAACACAGCCACGGACTTCCTGAGATCCAGAAGACGCCCGGAGTCCCTGGAACCCGGCCAGATCGAGTCTGAACCAGCCCCCAAAGGGGAGTCGGATATGGACGGCCTGGGCAAGGCCCTCGGTGCACTGCCTGAGCCCCTGCGCCAGGCCATATTGCTTTACTACCTGGACGGTAGGAGCACGCACTCCGTGGCCCAGGCCCTGGGGATCAGCGAAGACGGTGTGATGACCCGCCTGTCCCGTGCCCGCAGGATGCTCCGCGAACGACTCCGTGCCGGAGGAGAAAGCTTATGAACCCCATTTGTACCCACATCCAGGACCGCCTGATCGAACGGCAATTGACCGGACAGACCGGCCCGGATGACTCCGTGATCCAGGCGCACCTCCAGACCTGTGCCCTTTGCCGCGAATTCCAGGAACAACTCGACAGGGATCACGGCCGCCTCGCCCAGTACGCCCAATCCGTGGAGCCCCTCGTCACCAGCCTGCAGGACCGGGTGGCCCAGAGACTGGGGTCTGCTCACCAGAGACGGTACGGACTGCGACGCCTGAACAGTCCTGTGTCAATGTCCGTAGCTGCAGGGGTGCTGATCGTAGTGGCCGTGTGGGCCGTGCTCTACAGACCTGATGCGCCGTCTGTCTCTACGAATGAGCCACGGCCGATCGCAGCCGAGCCAGCCACACTGCCCATGGGCGATAGGGTGCCATCCAGTCTGGACCAGGAACAGGCCCAGGCCAAAACCCTATTTGTAGCCTATGACGTGGAAGGTCTGATGAACCTGCTTGAGACCGGACTGGCCTCAACCCAGGTCCTTGTGGCTGGATACCTCGCTGAACTCAACGCCTCACAGGCCACACCCGCACTCCAGCGACTGGCAGCAGCCTGGACCGGTGATCCGGGGAGCAATCCGTTCGCCCAGGCCATGGAACGATTGAAGGCAATCGGCCTGGAACCCAATCGTCCACTGGTCGGACAGGCCACGGCAAAGGCCCCTGCTGTACCCACGGGCTCAGGCCCGGCCCTGAGGTTTAAGGTCATAGACAAGATCAGCGGCCAGCCGCTGGCAGGCGCGCGGATCTCAGATCATGCTGCAGACTGCGAGTACATTTGTGATGCCAATGGTTGCTGCGAGATAGGCGTACCGGCCGCTGATCGCCATCGGTGGGCTCTCGTTGTCGCGTCCAGGCCAGGATATGTAGGCACGTGCATGAAGTTTATCGAACTGAATGAGGAGGTTCTTTCGAAGACGCACGTCCTTGCCTTGGAACCCGGCACAGTCATCGGTGGGATCGTCCAGGATGCCAACGGCTCTCCCATCCAGGACGCTGTGGTCAGCTTCTTGATCCGTGGGGACAATGGGGACGTCAGTGATGCGGGAAAGAGTACCTCCGGGATGCCTTTTCTATACATCGATTTCAAGCAGAAGACCGATGCAGCGGGCCGGTGGTCGTGCGACGCGGTCCCCGCGGACCTCCTGGGCCTGCCAGAGGAGACCCAATGTGAATTCAGCGTCGATCACAATGACTTTGCATCCGAAAGATGTAATCTTCGTGATGCCGCCACCGTCAAGGCCCTAAGAGATCTGGCCCTTCCCGTCATCCTGTATGAAGGCTCTACGTTCATGGGCCGGCTCGTCAATATCAAGGGCGAGCCGATTGTGGGGGCACGGATTTCTTATGGCGGCCAGTTATACCCGACAGGACCGGATGGGAGGTTTGAGTTCCATCACATCCATTCGGACACGACTGACTTGATTATTTGGATCGAGGCCGATGGATACGCGAAGTTAGACAAGAAGATCAACTACAGACCGAACATAGGGGAGGTTGAGATTGTGGCAGATCCGGGCTGGATGCTGTCTGGTCGCGTCAAGGACA
>Ga0315287_10008313_pt1 | contig 10466 bp, 11 predicted proteins | sample YL17G11_0_MG_FD_205037 | JGI IMG/M metagenome (GOLD analysis project Ga0315287, IMG submission 205037) | Sediment microbial communities from Yellowstone Lake, YNP, Wyoming, USA - YL17G11_0 | ecosystem: Environmental > Aquatic > Freshwater > Lake > Sediment | place: USA: Wyoming | collected...
GGCGTCGGCGTCATCACCGAACGCGACATCATATGCAAGCTCGTCGCCGCCAACAAGAACCCCAACCGCGCCGTATCATCCGATGTGATGACGTCCCCGCTCATCACCATCAAGCCTACGGCCTCGATAGACGACGCCGCGAAGATGATGCGCGACAAGGACATAAGGCGACTCGTCGTCAAGGACAAGGACAGGATAATAGGAGTCCTCAGCGAATTCGACATAGTGAGAATCGAACCCGCCCTGCACCTCCTGATACGCGAGCAGTACGAGTGGAAACTACACGAAAAAGACGCCGCAACCGAAGGCCAAGTCGCAGGCGAATGCGAAAGCTGCGAATCATACAGCGAAAACCTCAAAAGCATAGACGGCCGACTACTATGCGACGAATGCGCACCAGAATAGGATTTTAACAGACGCTTCGTATATTCTCCTGATGTTGGAGTTGTCTTTCGTCCGTGAGCGGCCGGAGTTGGTTGAGGCTGACCTTCATAAGAGGGGGGATTCTGAGAGGCTGAAGTGGTTTGCTGATTTGCTGGAGAAGGACAAACTGTGGCGGACGCTGAAGCGGGAGGTCGACGACCTCCGGGCGAGTCGTAACACGCTCACGAAGAGGATTCAGGAAGCTAAGGGGAAAGGTGAGGACGCCTCTGCGATATTGAGGGAGGCTAAGGAGCTGCCGCAGAGAATCAGGGAGAAGGAGGCTTTGATGGAGGGGGCCCGAGAGAGGGTGGACTACTACCTGATGAGGCTGCCTAACCTGCTGCACGAGTCCGTCCCAGTGGGCATGAGCGACGCCGACAACGTCGTCGTCCGCGAATGGGGCGTGAAGAGGAAGTTCGACTTCGAGCTGAAGCACCACGGCCAGTTGGCTCAAGACCTCGGGGTCGCGGACTTCGAGAGGGCGGTGAAAATCGCGGGCGCCGGCTTCTACTTCCTGAAAGGCGATCTCGCCTTGATGGACATGGCGCTCATGAACCTCGCGGTCTCCATGCTCGTGAAAAAGGGCTACACGCTCGTGGAACCCCCCCTTATGATGAGGAGGAAGCCGTACGAGGGCGTCACCGACCTCGCGGACTTCGAGAACGTCATGTACAAGATACAGGACGACGACATGTACCTGATAGCCACGAGCGAGCACCCGATGGCGGCGATGCACATGGACGAGGTCATGGAGGAGCTGCCTGTGAAGTACGCGGGCATAAGCGCATGCTTTAGGAGGGAAATCGGAAAACACGGACTCGACGAGCGCGGCCTCTTCAGGGTCCATCAGTTCCAGAAGATAGAGCAGTTCATATTCTGTAAGCCCGAGGACAGCTGGGGGTATCATGAGGAACTGATAGCCAACGCCGAGGAGCTCGTGAAGGCCCTGGAGATACCGTACCACGTCGTGAACGTCTGCACCGGCGACATCGGCACCGTCGCGGCGAAGAAGTACGACCTGGAGGGCTGGAGCCCCAGGGAGGGGAAGCACATCGAGCTGATGAGCTGCTCGAACTGCACAGGCTACCAGGCCGCGAGGCTGAACATCAGGTTCAAGGGCGGCGATACCAACAGGCTGGTCCACACCCTCAACAGCACGATGGTGGCGACCTCCCGGATGCTCAGGCTGATACTGGAGAACTACCAGAGGAAGGACGGCACAGTCGAGGTCCCGGAGGCCCTGAGAAAGTACATGGGCAAGAAGGAGATATCGGCGTGCAAGTGACCCGGCAGGGCGGAGGCGACGAGCTATCTAGGATTCCTATAAAGGAGGCTTCGCCGCCGAATCTCGTCATACTCAGGAGCTTCGAGGAGGCTGAGCCGCTGACGCCGTTCGGACTGGACGACGGACACACGGTCGTCGTCGACGAGGCCAAGGGCGTGGTCGAATACCTGCCGAAGCCCCGGATGAAGGGTGAGTACAGCTTCAAGGCCCTGATGAAGACTCTGTTCCCCCGGGGGGGCTTGAGGGGCTTGGACCTGCGCGCAGGCAATGGATGGTTCATAGACGACATGCACAGGCTCCTGGGTACGGGGTTCGTCATGATGGGCGGGACCGAGGTTGAGGGCAGCCCGTGGATTCTGAACTCTAAGAGTAGGGGGGCCTTAGACGCCCCTGACTTCCAGCTGCAGGGGAAGCCGCTGACCGACGCCGAGGCCCTCGCAAGATACGGGGAGAGGTCAATGGACTTTGTCTCTGCGAACGCGCCTTTCGGCGGGGACGACTACTCCGTCATAGGGTACGCAGACAGGCTCGTCAAGGACGACGGAGTCATCTTCTTCGCGAGCGGGAAAATCTACAACCTGAGGGTGAGCGCCAGGCTCCTCGGGATGGGATACTATGTGATGGCGGTCCCGTTCACGGAGCTTACGGAGCGGCCGAGGCAGAGCAACGACGACAGCTGCGACACCGCGGTAATGGCCAGCAGGATGCCGAAGAGGGGGTTCGCCTACATGGCTGAGACGGGATTCTACCACGTCGAGGACCAGGCCCTCAGGAAGAGGCTTCTGGAGACTTGGCGCGGTTGAGGTTTGGGTAGACCACCTTCGCCGTCACGTAGCCGGCTATAACTCCGCCGAAGATGTCGCTCAGATAATGCTGGACCAGGAGAAGCCGCGAGAGGATTATCGGCAAGGCGAGGATGAACGCCAGCGCCGGCTGCATGCCCACCATCATATAGGTGGTCGCCAATGCTATCGAGCTTCCCGTATGGCCTGAGAAGAAGCTCGACATCCCGCCCGTATGCTGGATGAAGCTGAGGAGGCTGTCGCCTATATGCATCGCCTCAGGCGGCCTCGGACGCGGCGCGAACTCCGTGAAGACGAACTGCATCAGGAAGACCAGGGCGACGGAGACGATGAGGGAGACCGCAGCCCTTTTGTTCCGCATGTAGAGGATGGCGGCCCCAAAGACCATGTAGGCGACGTAGTACTGGTATGAGAAGAACAGGGATATCCCATGCGGTGTCCTCTGGCTTAGCGTGCGGGCGAGATAGTAGTCGAAGTCAGTGAGATATGATAAGACTCCCAACAGGGCTAGGGCCGCCAGGAACGTCTTCTCCTTCGTTGTGAACATAGGCTACCCTGCATCCGCCTCTAAGAGCTTCCGCAATGCGACCGGGCCGTCAAGCTCGGCGGACAAACGCCTGAGTCGCGCCGCATTCCTCGCGTACCCCCTGTCCCCGAGCACCTGGCGGACGCACTCGAGTATGACCTTCGGCGGCGTGTGATGGCTGAGCCGGAGGCCTACACCCTCCTCCCCGAGGACCGAGGCGTTGTTCTCCTGCTCGCTGTGGAGCATGTCCGGTATGGAGAGCATCGGCTTGCCGAAGGACAACGCCTCCATTATGGTGCTGTGGCCGCCGGGCGCCACCACGAGGTCAGAGCCTTTGATGTAGGGGAACGGGTCCTCGATGAAGGGGAGTATTTCCACGTTGGGTGGCAGTCGGCCGTACTTCCCGGCGTCCACGCTCGGCCCGGAGACCAGGGTGTAATGGACTTTCCCGTCCAGGCCCGCGGCCTCAAGCATATTGTTGAATATCCGCTCACGATAGCCGAAACCCCCTATCATGGAGAGGACGTGCGGCCTGCCGAACCTCCTTGCCTTCACCTCCCCGTATCTCCTCCTGACCAGGGGCCCGCTATAGAAGACTTTCCCGACCATCTCCTCCGTGAACGCGAGATTCCGCCTGCAGACCGTATACGGCGGCGGGTAGTCCGGTATGACGACCCGGTCGACGTGTTCGAACACCTTCGTGTAGAAGCCCTTCGCGATGCCGCCGAGTATCTCGAACGGTATCCCGCGGTTCTTGAAGAACTCGTCCATCCTCGTCTGGTTGACTATGACGTTGACCGGCAGCCCCCTCGCCTTCGCGGCGAGTATGCCGAGATAGTAGCTGTCGGAGACGACGACGTCCGGTTTCACCTCGTCCACAATCTTCAGCACCCGCGGGCCGCCGAGGAGCTGGGCGTTCTTCAGCGTAGCCCCAATCGAGTCCCTCATGCTCAGGCTGCCGCCCTTGCCGACGAGCTTTATCTCGGACGGTATGTTGCGGACGGGATAGCCGCTCTTCTCCACCAGCTCCTTAGAGTACCCGTAGGCGCCGAATACCACCTCATGCCCGTTTGAAATCAGCTCGCGGCCGAGTGAGAGGCACCTGCCCGTGTGGCCGAGGCCTTCGCCGCACATGAAGATGAGCGTTTTCACGGATAGTATTAGGCCCAGGCGTATTTAACCGGGACTAATTCAGGTACTCTGGCAGCGGCAGCTCCTGCCTCGCCGCTTCCACCCGGTCGCTCGCTATCCAGTCCACGCACCGGTCGCGGAGCTGGGAGTCGGCGATGTCGCCGCATATCCTCCCGTCGCGGTCCGCTACGGCGAAACAGAAGTCTCTCGGACTCTCCTTGAGCACGCTGTTGCACAGGCGCCTGTCCTTCGCCGTCATCGCGACCTTCGAGACGCACATGTAGGCGTCGTCCCTGACTGTCATGTTCCAGCAGAAAGCGGTGTCTTTCGTCCGGAGGGCGCCGTTCAGCAGGCACTCGTCAGCCGATGCCTTATCGCCAAGTTCCAGGCAGAGGGCGATGTCGTATTCCCCGAACCGCATCCGGCACTGGTATTCGACTCTTGGTTCCTCAATCTTGTCGCAGTAGGACTTGTCGGAGCAGGCTAGGGAGGCGTTGAGGAGGCAGAGGGAACGCTCATGCGTGCTTGCCGCGCTTAAGCAGGCCGAGTCGTCGGGGCATGGGTTCGAACTGGCCGGCTTGTCCGCTGACAAGCATCCTAGGGTTAAGAGCATTGCGCATAGTATCATGCCATGCCGCGTCATACCGCCTTGACCTCGAAGGCGGGCGGGTCCTCGATGGCCTTCTTTACCGCGCACGACTGCGCCGCCTTCACGACCGCCTCACGGTACTGCGCCGGAAACCCCTCCGGGAGGGCGATGATTATGCTGACCGTGGCGAGCTTCTTCGTCTCCCCGGGCTGGGAGTCGAGTCTGACCTTGAGCCCGGCGGTGCTTATCTTCCTCTCCTGACAGAACCTGAGGACGTAGTATCCCGCGCATGCCGCGAGCGACGCGAGGAAGAGTTCATACGGGCTCGGCGCAAGGTCGGAGCCTCCGGCAGCCAACGGCTGGTCTGTTACAACGGTGTGGCCGCGGACTTTCACGTCGACTTCCAAGCCGCCTGGGAATGTGACCTCCATCATCGGCTAATGTATCTGAAGCGGAAGCTTAAAATACGGGGGAGTTGAATAGTTCCATATGGCTAAGGTTTTGTTTGTGACCGCGGGCGAGCGCAAGAGGAAGAGGATGGAGGCGGAGGCGAATGCCGCCGCGAAGGCCGCGGGGAAGGAGAAGGTCGAGTACGATGTCGGGAGCACGAGTCACGGGCTCATCAAGAGGCTTGGTAGGATGGAGGAGCTTGAGCGCGACGGCGTGGTCACACAGAGCAGGAAGACGAAGAAGGACATCTGGGCGAAGTTGGCGGAGGAGTCGAAGAGGAAGACCAGGTAATAGGTTAAATTGCTTTTGGAAAATGAGGCTCGCGGGTCTCGTGCTCCTCATAGTATTTTTATCGGGATGTATCAGCGGCACCGTCACCAAGACGAGGCCTACAGACGGTTTGGAGATTGTGGGAGGTGAGGAGTTCGTCCAGGCGACGGAAAACGCCTTAAACCTCCTTAGGGTATCGCCGGAGTACCAGGATATTGTAGGCGGCATAGGCAGGATTAGAGAGGCTGACAGAAGCGGCATGGACGTTTATGAGGATGTCCCGACGTTTGAGGTGGCCTACAGGAGCTGGAACCACTCGTCAATCTGGTATGCGGGCATAATAGCGCATGACAGCTGTCATTCCAGGCTGTATTTCACTGCGAAGGCTGAGAAGCATGCCGAGCCGTCGGCCGACGTGTGGACTGGCAAATATGCCGAACAGAAGTGCCTGGACTATCAGATTAGGGTCCTCTCCGACTTGGGTGCCGATAAGGGGACCATGGAGTATCTTAGAGGATTGAGGGTGAATCCGACGTACCAGGACGTTGGTTATGGTAGCCGGGATTGGTAGAACATGGGTAGAAATTATATTTATTTAAGTAGATATATAGATTCATACTTGTGATTAAGCTATATATTTAGATAATTAAAGATTTGAATATGACAATAATTGCTCTATGACCGCCCTGAACTCAGCCTCCTCCGAATCAGGCCGATTCTGGACGAAGTACCCGTTCCCGGCCCTCGTATACCTGCAACCGAAACTGAAATACGGCACGGTAGTCTGATTCGCACCCAAGAAGACGGCCCATTCTCCTTCAGGGACCGCCTCTTCAACAACATCGGTCAACGCATCATCCTTCATGTCGAACAGCCAGTGATATGCAATGATGCGGCCTTCTGCCTCGTATTCCTTCGCGACCCTGTCGAAAACCGGCCCCACCCACTCGCAGTGCTCGCACTCTCTCTTCCCGAACATCCTCACCACCGGCTTCCCGTCGACTACGCACACGGGGCCGCCGTTGTCCTTGAACGTCCTGATGAGTGGATTGGTCGTGGACGTCGATATGGAAGACTGCGTAGAAGCCAAAGTCGTGGTGGAGGGTTCCTCCGTCGTTAAGGGAATGATGTAGGCGACGCCGTCGTCCTGGATGGTAGTTGTGGATGACGTCACTGTGGCCTGTGTCGTCTGCGTCGTCGCGGCCGGTTTGATTATAGGCTGCGTCTGCACGCAGCCGAGGATTAGGGCAAGCACCGATATGACGACCGCCGCCCGCATGTAGTGGATGACGGCTTGGCTGAATATATATCAATACTTTCCCTAGTGACTCCTCCGCATTTTTACGGTGCGGGTGACATTACTTTAACGTTGGGTTGGCGATGAAGATATGCAAGAGCAACAAGGAACTGGTTAGCTTCGACCGCAACAAGATAATACAGACGTCCATGGCCGCCGGGGCGCCCCTCAAGCTCGCGGCGCAGATAGCCTCCGAGGTCAGGAAGGAAGGCTACGACGGGATGACCACCGACGAGATACGGATGCGCGTCTACATCAAGCTCAAGAAGGTCAACACCGACGTCGCGGAACAGTACGTATACCGCTCCAACATGAAGGTGCGGACCTCCGCGACGACGCTCGACAGCTTCCAGTCCGCAAAGATTGTGGAGTCGCTCGTGAAGGAAACCAGGGTCGACAAGAGCTTCGCCGAGGCCGTCGCCAAGGAGGTCGAGAAGGAACTCGGCCACATGCGCCTAAACTACGTGACTGCGCCGCTCATCAGGGAGATAGTGAACGTGAAGCTCCTGGAGCACGGGATGGAGTCCGTGAGGGCGAGGTACACGAGGCTCGGGATGCCGGTTTACGACGTGAAACGCCTCATCGAGGAGGGTTCGAGCGAAATCGCGCAGTACAGCCCCGAGGCCGTACACAAGGTGATGAGCGACCAGATAGCGCGCGAGTACGCGCTCATAAACGTCCTCCCCGTCGACCTCGCGGACGCGCACATGTCCGGGCAGATACACATACACGACCTGAACTACTTCCCGCTTAGGCCGACGACGTTCAGCCACGACCTCAGGTTCTTCCTGAGCCGGGGACTGAAGGTGGACGGTACGGGAGAGTACACCGCAGTCTCGGGTCCCGCCAGGCATCCGCAGTCCGCCTTCATGCACGCCCTTAAGGTTCTCATCGCGGGGCAGACGGAATGCTCGAGGGAGCAGTACCTCGAGGACTTTAATGTGATAATGGCCCCGTATGTGAAGGGGCTCGGATACCCGCAGGTTAAACAGCTAGTCCAGTCCCTGTTCTACGAGATATCGCAGACTTCCGTGGGCAAGGGCGGCCAGGCCATATACGCCGTCCTCGGCGTGGACGCCTCCGTGCCGAAGCACCTCATGGAGCAGGACGCGGTGCAGGAGGGGGGGAAGGTGCAGAAGGGAGTCACCTACGCGAGCTATGCCGATGAAGCCGGGAGGATACTAGACGCCGTCCTGGACGTTAGCATGGAGGGCGATTACCTGGGGAAGCCGTTCATATACCCGAAGATACTGGTCAACGCCGACGGAGCAGGTGACGATGTCATGCTTAAGGCCGCGAAGCTGACGCTCAAGTTCGGGACCCCGTACTATACGTCCGGGGAGAAACACTTCTACGGCTTCAGACGGGGGACTGCGCATCACGTGTCCATCAACCTGCCCCAGGCAGGCTTGAAGGGCAATGGAGACTTCATGAGCGTCCTTGACAACAGGGTGAAGAAAGCTGTGGAGGTCCTCCTCCTGAAGCGGCGCGTGATGGCGAAGAACCTTGAGAGGAACCTCCTTCCCTTCCTGAAACAGAAGGCGGCCGGGCTCAGGTACTACGACCCGGACAGGCAAAGGTATCTGATATCCTATTCCGGGCTGAACGAGCTTGTGAGGATACAGACGGGCCAGGACCTCAGGTCGCCAACTGGCGCCAGGTACGGCGTGAAGGTCCTGAAGGCGATGATGAGGACGGTGAACACGTTCAGGCGCGAGAGCGGCCTCGACTTCATACTCGCCGGGAACCCGAAGGGCATATGCTACGCCACGTTCGCGGAGGATGACTTGAGGAGGTACGGCGACAGGGCGGTTGTCAACGGCAGTGAGCATCCGTACTACAGCAAGACCCACTACGTGAACGCGAGGAAGCTCTCCGACAAGCTACGCATCGAAGGCAGGCTGGCGGCGGTTGTGAACGGCAGGGGCATGACGCACCTGAGGCTGGCAGAAGGGGATTACGACCCTGCACGGGCCGCGGCCTTCCTCAAGAAGACCCTCGGCGGGAAGGCGAGGTACCTGTCCGTGTCCAGGACGCTCACCATCTGCAGCAAATGCGGCGCGGCGAGGGCGACGGTCGCGGGCAGGTGCAGCGGGTGCTCAAGCAGGATGGTCTCCGTCTGGGGGCGCGACACCGGTCACCTCCAGAACACGATGGTATGGTCTGCCTCGCAGAGGCAGGCTTTCTTAGACGAGTACAGGTACGACCTTGGCGGCGCAGGCAGGAGAATCCCGGCCATTGAGCGCCGCAGAATGGGCAGGAGGGCATGACAGCATCCACGGGCTACGCGAGCCCCATGCTCGGGATAGCCGAGGCGATGGAAAAGGCGAGACCCCTCTCCAGGCAGATGTGCCTGGCTTGCAAGGGCGGCAGGCTCATGTGCGGGGCACAAAGCTGCCCGCTCTTGGCGAAGCTGGACGTGTACGACCCGGTGCAACCTAGGCTGAAGGCCGAGATGTTCGGCCCGTCCACTTCCGTGTTCGTGGGCTGGAAGGACTACCCCACAGTCTACGTGGGACCGATGACCGCACTGGAGCGTGGCGGAAGCGAGGTAGCCGACAACCCGGGCTCCTGGTACGGCCTCGGCTTCGACGACATAGTCAGGCTCCGCTCGATGCTTGTGCGCGGGAAACAGAAGCGCCCAGTCCTGGAAAGGAGCGACTACGTGGAGAAGATGCAGGATATCGCCATGTCCGTGCGTCCGCTCGACGTGGAGGCCCGCTACAAGAAGGCCCCGAAGTTCAGCCTCTCATTCTCGCCGGTGCATCAGCCGATGGGGGCGTCAGGGGAGCTCAAGAGCTTCGACATAGTCGACAACCCGGTGATACCGAGGAAGGTGGACTACGTCGTTTCCGACGACCTCACGGCGTCTGAGCAGGTAGCCAGCCTGTTCCACGGGAAGTTCGACGTCTACTACCTGTCCGGAATCCTCTCCTGCGGCGCCCTCGGCCGCGGCGACGCAATGAGGATGGTGCCTACGAGGTGGAGCATAACCGCGGTCGACGACATACTCGGCCGGGAGCTCATCGGCAGGCTCAGGGATTATCCGAGCGTCCAGGACTTCGAGGTGTACGAGAACACCTACCTCGGCAACCACTTCGAAGTCCTACTAATGCCCGGCGCCTGGGAGTACGAGCAGTTCGAGGCATGGTCGCCGAACACCTTGTGGACGCTCTCCCAGACTGAGCCGCAGATACTTGAGGAGCATGAGCCGCATGAGGGTAGGAGCGGCTACGCCTACAACGAGGGGGGCGGATACTATGCCGGCCGCTTCGCCGTCGCGGAGGCGCTTGACGCCAGAAGAAGGCAGGCGCGCTGCATAGTCTTCAGGGAGATATACGACTCTTACGTGATGCCGGTCGGAGTCTGGGAGGTCAGGGAGAACGTCAGGAAGGCGATGGCGAAGAAGCCCGGCAGGCATGCGACGCTCAAGGACGCGCTGGAGGACGTCTCGACGAGGCTGATGATAAGCCTAGCCCGCTACAAGGAGAGGTCGCAGATTCTGAGGCAGCGCAGGCTCACGGATTACCTCTGATTAGAATGGGGTCGGGGTTTGGGCTTATTCAGGGAGTCTGCGTATTTCTCGTTTAGGGGGGTGAGAAACAATCTCTCCCTTTTTTCAGGTGCCCAAACACCCTACCACGTTAATGTAAAGTATCCCGGGCTATTTAAGGGCGATGGGTAGCGGATGG
>Ga0315287_10008314_pt1 | contig 10466 bp, 11 predicted proteins | sample YL17G11_0_MG_FD_205037 | JGI IMG/M metagenome (GOLD analysis project Ga0315287, IMG submission 205037) | Sediment microbial communities from Yellowstone Lake, YNP, Wyoming, USA - YL17G11_0 | ecosystem: Environmental > Aquatic > Freshwater > Lake > Sediment | place: USA: Wyoming | collected...
TAACAAACCAAAAACCCCAAGACAAACCGCGGGCATCCAATCCGTCATTCGGGTCATGATACTGCCGCAGTTTATTCGCCGGCGACGACGTTTTTTCTTTAACGCCGTTTTGTTTGCTTTTCTGGTCGTAAAAATTTATCATAGGAAAAAACAATTATAAAACAAATATATTATACACCAAGCCAAACCGCCCGTCCACTCAAAAAATGACCCGGGTTTATCCCCTTTTTCCCCTTGCCCATCCGGCTTAAATATGGTAAAATTATGTCAGGATTTTTAAATAAAACTTGTTGATTTTATGCCCATCAGAAAAGTTGACCGAGGCCGTATTGAAGCGAAAACGCCGGCTAAAACCGCGCCCAAAAAAGAAGCCAAACCAGTGGCCAGTCCCAAAATGGCCCCGTTGAGGCCGGCTGAACCGGCAAAACAGGCCAGATTAGTTGTGCCTACGGTCGCGCCAAAGGCAGTACGCCCAGAACCAATGGCGATGCCAGCTAAAGCCGCCCCTCAACCACCCGCTTCGCCTAAACTACAGCGTGGCGAGACTAAACAAAAATCAAAAAAAGAAACCAGCGGCGGAACAAGCTACAGCGCCAAAGACATCACCGTGTTGGAAGGCCTAGAAGCTGTGCGCCGCCGCCCGGGCATGTATATCGGCTCCACCGGCCCGACCGGCCTGCATCATCTTGTTTGGGAAGTGGTGGACAACTCCATTGACGAAGCCATGGCCGGCCACTGCAACGAAATCACGGTCATACTGAAGCCAGACCACATGATTGCAGTCCATGACAACGGCCGCGGCATTCCGGTTGATTTGCATCCCCAGCTCAAAACCAGCGCTTTGGAAGTCGTGCTGACCAAACTTCACGCCGGCGGCAAGTTCGGCGATTCGGGTTATAAAATTTCCGGCGGCCTGCACGGTGTCGGCGTTTCCGTGGTCAACGCCCTTTCCATATATTTGCGCGCCGAGGTCCACCGCGACGGAAAAATCTGGGTTCAGGAATACAAAACCGGCCAACCGAGAAAAAAAGTCGCCAGCATCGGCTCTTGCCGAGATACTGGCACGACCATCACCTTCCAACCGGATAACACAATTTTTGAAACACTGAATTTTGAATGGAAAACCATCATTGATCACTTGCGACAATACGCCTACCTTTCCAAAGGCGTCCGTTTAATCATCAAGGATGAACGCCCGGCCGAAGAAAAAGCCACAGACGCGACCGCTTTGAACTTTCCAAATCCGGTTTATCAGTTTTGTTTTGAAGGTGGAATCGCTTCTTACGTCCGCCACCTCAATCAAAACAAGGGGGTCAAAAACGAAAACATTTTTTACATTGAAAAAGAGTCCGAGAAGGTCAACGTAGAAATCGCCCTGCAGTACGCCGACGAATTCACGGAAACGCTTTTCGCTTTCACTAATAATATCCACAATCCGGACGGCGGCACCCATGTCGCCGGCTTCCGCACCGCCCTGACCCGCTCGCTAAACACCTACGCCCGCAACAAAAATATCCTAAAAGAAAAAGATGACAACCTCACTGGCGAGGATGTGCGCGAGGGACTGAACGTCATCATCTCAATCAAAATACGCGAACCGCAATTTGAAGGACAGACCAAATCCAAACTCGGCAACACTGAAGCGAAAACAGCCGTGGAAACGGTGATGAACGACAATTTTACGATTTTTCTTGAAGAGCACCCGCGCGACGCCGAGGCGATTATCGGCAAATGCGTGCTCGCTTCCAAAGCCCGCAACGCAGCCAAAATCGCCAGGGACACGATTCTGCGCAAAGGCGCGCTGGAGGGCTTCACCCTGCCGGGCAAACTGGCCGACTGTTCTTCGCGCTCGGCCGAACTTTCCGAACTTTACATTGTTGAGGGCGACAGCGCCGGCGGCTCTGCCAAACAGGGACGCAACCGCGAATTTCAGGCCATTCTCCCCTTGCGCGGCAAAGTGCTGAACGTGGAACGCGCCCGCCTGGACAAAATCCTGACCAACAACGAACTCAAGTCCCTGATTATAGCCATGGGCACGAACATCGGCGAACAATTTGACATCAGCAAGCTCCGCTATCATCGCATTGTTATCATGACTGACGCCGATGTTGACGGCTCGCACATTCGCACACTTTTGCTCACTTTTTTCTATCGCTATTTCCCGGACCTGATTACCCAGGGGCATATTTACATCGCCATGCCGCCGCTATACGGAATCAAAACCGGAAAAGAAATCCACTACGCTTATAATGACGAAGAAAAAGAAAAAATTCTGGCCGAGCTTGTAAAAAACAAAGTTGAAAGCAAAGGTAAAATAAAAACCGCCAAAGTCAAAGAACAAACCGAGGAAGAAACAGCGACCGAAACAGCCGATGAAGAAGCGGCCGGCGTGATGAACATCGGCGGGCTTAAAGTAAGCATCCAGCGCTATAAGGGCTTGGGTGAAATGAATCCGGAACAGCTTTGGGAAACAACCATGAATCCGGAAAAGCGGATGATGAAACAAGTCGTGGTTGATGACGCCGAGCTGGCCAACGAGACGTTTGAAATTTTAATGGGCGACGAAGTTGAGCCAAGAAAAAAATTCATCCAGACCTACGCCAAGCATGTGAAGAATTTGGATATATAAACTGTGGTCTGACCAAAAACTGTTTCTCGCGAACAACCAGCCGCCCCAGCCGGCGACTGGTTTCTCCGCTCGCCGCACGACGCCTCGGGGCCGTAAACGCCCCTTCGGCGACCATGCTCGTGCGGCTCTCGACGTCGCTCAAAACAATTTCTGGTCAGACCCATATGCACTTGACATGTTTTTAATTTTGATGTATCCTGTTAACATCGGCTCAAGGCCGTTTTTAAATCCAAAAAATATGGAAAAAATCATTAATTATTTCGTCAGCTCCTGGGGCGAGCTAAAAAAGGTCAGCTGGCCGACCAAAAACCAAACCATCAACTACAGCTTGCTGGTCATTGGTTTGAGCGTCGGCTTCGCAGTGTTTTTCAGCTCACTGGACTACGGCCTGAATTGGCTTTTCGCCAAACTTCTGGCAATGAGATAATATGGCTAAACAAACGCTCAATCTCGGCCGCCGCTGGTATGTCTTGCACACCTACAGCGGCTACGAGGAAAACGTAAAACACAATCTGGAACAGCGGGTTGATTCGTTTGACATGCGCGACAAAATTTTCAACGTGCTCGTGCCAAAGGAAAAAAAGATAAAGATAAAAAACGGAAAGCGGACTGTGATTGAAGAAAAGATTTTCCCGGGGTATATTCTGGTGGAAATGGTCGTGACCGACGACTCCTGGTATGTCGTGCGCAACACGCCCAATGTCACCGGCTTTGTCGGCTCGGGCACCACACCGACGCCGATTGACTCCAAGGAAATGGAAGAATTGACGAAGCGCGTCAGCGCGGCCGAACCCCAACATAAAATTGACATGGAAATCAACGATGTCGTGCGCATTATTGACGGACCGTTTAAAAACTTTGAAGGCCGCGTCAGCGCCGTTGACGACGAACGCGGAAAAATCAAAGTGATGGTAACGATGTTCGGACGGGAAACGCCGGTTGAACTGGACGCTCTGCAGGCAAAAAAGATTTAAAAACAACACAGCCGTTGTCCCATTCGGAGCTTCTCAACGGCGTTGCTGATTGTTAATTGCTAATTGTTAATTAATTTATGGCAAAAAAAGTTTTAACACAAATCAAACTGCAAATCACCGGCGCGGCGGCTAATCCGGCGCCGCCGGTCGGCCCGGCTCTGGGCCAACACGGCGTCAACATCTCCGGTTTCTGCAAAGAATTCAACGAAAAAACCAAAGACCGCGCCGGCGAAGTCGTGCCCGTGGTCATCACTGTTTACGAAGACCGGAGCTTTACTTTCATCATGAAAACCCCGCCGGCCGCCGACCTGATTAAAAAAGCGATCGGACTGGAAAAGGGCTCGGGCAAACCATTACAGGAAAAAGTCGGCAAAATCTCCAAAGCGCAAATCCGCCTTATTGCCGAGAGAAAAATGCCTGACCTGAACTGCCACACTGTTGAAGCGGCCATGAGAATGATTGAAGGCACGGCGAAAAACATGGGCCTGACAATTGAATAAAAACCAAATCAAAAACCGTCCAAACTTTACATCAGGGCGGTTTTTTATTTTATGGCCAATTAAATTATCAGCATCGCGTCGCCGAAAGAATAAAAACGATAATTTTCTTTTATCGCTTTTTGATAACAATCCAATAAAAACTCGCGGTCGCTGACAAAAGCCGAAACCAACATTAGCAAAGTGGATTTTGGCAGATGAAAATTCGTAATCAGCGCGTCCACGATTTTAAATTTAAAACCCGGAGTGATAAACAAATCAACCTCGCCGGAAAACGACCGCAAGCCGCCAACCGGCGATTTTTTCGCCGCCGCTTCCAAAGTGCGCGTCGTGGTCGTGCCCACGGCAATCACCCGCCGGCCCTCGGCCTTGGCCTGATTTATCAAATCAGCGTTTTTTGCCGTCAGCTCGGCCCATTCAGAATGAATTTTGTGCTCTTCAACCAACTCGCTTTTCATTGGCTGAAAAGTGCCCAGTCCGACATGCAAAGTAATCTCGGCGAACTCAATCCCCTCTTTTTTTAATTTTTCAACCAAGTCCTCGGTAAAATGAAAGCCGGCCGTCGGCCCCGCCACCGAACCCTCATTTTTGGCGTAAACGGTTTGATACCGCTCGCACAAAAGCGGACTTTGGCCGCTGATCTTCGGGATTCGGATGTATGGCGGCACCGGCACTTCGCCATATTTATTCGCTTTGGCCCGCACGCTTAAATCATCTTCGCTAAATTGAATCAGCAAAGTCCCGTCCGGCTCTTTTAATAAAACCTCGGCCTGAAAATCATCGGCGAATTTTATTTTCATTCCCAAACGCAATTTTCTTCCGGGTTTGGCCAGCGCCCGCCAGACGCCGGGATTTTCCATGGGCCGCAATAAAAAAACTTCCACTGAACAGGCGTTGAGAATTTTTTCCGAACAACCGGCTGTTCCGGCCACTTCCCTGTCAAATAAAACTGCGCCCTTGAGCCGCGCTTTAAAAACTTTTGAATTATTCCAGACGAGCAAGTCGCCTTTTTTCAAAAAATCGCCCAGCTCAAAAAAACGGCGATGTTCAATCACCTGTTTTTCTCGGTCAACAATCATCAGCCGCGACTGGTCGCGCGGACTGGCCGGCGACTGGGCGATGGCGCTTTTAGGGAGAGCGTAATTGAAAGAAGAAGTAAGCACATCATCATTAAAACATTAACACATTAAAACACGAGAACATTAAAACAAGTGGTCCGATTTGTTTTTTGTTTTAATGCTTTAATGTTTTCATGTTTTAATGGGTGTTATTTCAGATATTTATGAACATTGGCGTTATGTTCTTCCAGCGTCCGGGCGTAACGCGTCACTCCGTCGCTGCCGGTCATAAAAAACCAAAAATTATTTTTTTGCGGATTCAGCGCAGCCCGAATCGCCGCCAGGCCCGGGTTGCTGATCGGAGTCGGCGGCAAGCCGCGATATTTATAGGTGTTGTAAGGCGAATCAATTTCTTTGTCCTCGGCTGAAATCGCCGGCGTGTCTTTGCCGGTCAGATAATTGACCGTGGCGCATGACTGCAAAGGCCAATTATTTTCCAGCCGCCGCCAAAAAATATCCGAAACAATTGCCATATCTTCGGCTGTCGGCGCTTCCTTTTCAATGATTGAGGCCATTGTCAGGGCTCGGTAAAAACCGCCGCGCTTTTCCGCCGCCGCCCGCTCCACAGTCGTAATTTTATTTTCCAGATTTGGAAAAATTTTCTCGGCCAGAATTTCCGTTGGCGACCAATCAGCGTAAACGCGATAAGTGTCTGGAAAAATAAATCCTTCAAAAGATGAATTTTCTAATTTTTCCGCCAGCAATGGAAATGTTTCGACGGAAAATGAAATCTGACCTGCTTTTCCTTCGGCCGGATGGCCAGTTACGACCAAGAATTCTTCTGTATTTTTTATCAATCCTTTTTTTGCCCAGTCCTCTGCGATATCCCGCAAATCCCAACCGGGTATGATTGTAATATTAATTTCCGACTTGGGCATCGGCGGAACATATTTCGGATGGGTGTGACGATAATACCAAAAAAAACCCGCCGCCAAGGCAAGGATTACCAATGTAAAAATTAAATTGAGGCGGCGGAAAGACATGGAAAATTCTAAATTAACTCCCAGGGCTTAAATTTTTCTTCGGCCAAATAATATTTTTCCAAAGTGTCGGTCGGCAGCCACTGGCCCTCGTGCCGATGAGAAAAAATCACGCCCAGGGCGGCTAATTTTTCAAAACAGTCGCGTTCAACCGACGACGGCCGACCCTCGGGCAAAATATCCATCACCGCCGGCTCAAAAACATAAGCGCCGGCATTATTCAAATTGGAAGGCGCCTCTTCGGGCAAAGGTTTTTCCACAAATTCCAAAAGTTTGTTCCCATCCAAGCGGGCAATGCCAAATTCTCTGACATCATCAACCGGATAAAGGGCCAGAGTAATCTGGGCCTGGTGGCGGCGATGTATTTCCAGAGCGGTTGTCCAATCAAAATCCGCCAAATTGTCGCCGTTGGTGGCCAAAAAAGTTTCCGTGAAACCGGCGCTCGCCTCTTTCAGCGCGCCGCCGGTGCCAAGCGGCTCTTCTTCAATGCTATAATCAATTTTTACTCCCCACTTGCTTCCATCGCCGAAATAATCCTGAATTTTTTCAGCCAGATAACCAATGGACAAAATGATATCCGTCACACCGTGTTTTTTGAAATTCAAAATCGCGTGTTCAACAATCGGCCGGCCTTTTATCGGCAGAAGCGGCTTGGGCAAATTTTCAGTCAGCGGCCGCAGGCGCGTACCCAACCCGCCGGCCAAAATAATCGCTTTCATAAAATCGCTGAAAGATTAAAAATCAACCAGGCGGAAAAAGCGGCGACCACTGCTCCGCCGACAATATCCAAAGGATAATGAACGCCGGCGTAAATTCTTCCCCAGGCGACCCACAAAGCCAGAATCAAAAGTCCGCCAGCCATGGGCAAACCGAAAAATGAAGTGAGAAAGAAAAATAAAAAAGCGGTCATGGCGTGGTCCGATGGAAACGATTTCCATTTCATCAAAGGAAGAAAAAGCGGTTTGACCAACGGATCGCCGACAAGCGGCCTTTGTTCGCGGACCAGCGCGCCGACACCCAGGTCAATCAACCAGCCGAAAAACCAAGCCGCGACCAGCCAGCCAAAATAGGCAGCCGTGCCCAACCAGGTTCCGGACGCGTACCAACCGGCCACCATGTACCAGGCGAACATGGCGAAAACGACAAACTCGGCGCCGGACCGGCCAAACGCGTCCAGCCATTTGTTTCGCCCGACCAACCCATTTATTTTGTTGAACAATTCCAAATTATAGTTTCGCATATTTCAAGGACTATATTATCAGAACGGCGGAAAAAAATCAATCCCGCAGTTTCTGGGCGGGGGCTTGACAAAAATGCCAAAATGTGCTATATTATGAAAGTTTTCCGCTAAAACAAGCGAGATTCAAAACCCGCAAACCCGCCTACGCCAAAACTACGGCGTGGTGAAAAAGGAGGAAACTTGAAAAACAAAGACAAGTGGCAGACGATTGGGTTGGCGACAATTTTCTTTGTCATCATCATAGGCCTGTTCATGACAATCATGAGCACGCAGTCAGCCGCGGACGTCAGCCGCAAAAATCACCCCGCCGCAGCCACCACCCGCTAAATGCCCTTTTTCACTCCCGCCTGTCCTTTTTCCCGCCCGGCTTTGCCCGGGCATTTTTCTTGCGCGAAGCAGAACAAAAAGATATAATATCGCCACGAACGCGCCCATAGCTCAGTGGTTAGAGCATTACGCTTATAACGTAGGGGTCGATGGTTCGAATCCATCTGGGCGCACAAATATATGCTTTCTTCAAAAAAATTCACAGTCATGAAAAAATCGGCCGGCGAACGGCTGGATAATTTTTTGTCTGAAAAAATGAAAATCAGCCGGTCGCAGGCGAAAAAAATGATTGACGAAGGGCTGATTTTGCTGAACGGAAAAACGCCGAGAAAGGCGGGGGATGGATTAAAAGAAAACGATGCCGTCGCTCTTGTGTCATCCCGAGCGAAGCGTAGCGCAGCCGAGGGAACCCTTAATTCAAACTTTAAGGGATTCCTCCACTCGCCCACGCCGCGAGGTCGGGGCTCGGTCGGAATGACAAAAACAAAAGAGATCCTTCGCTCCGCCCAGGATGACAGCGTTAAAATCGTCTCCGCCACAGCCGACTACATCGTCGTGGATAAACCATCCGGCCTGCTCACCCACCCGACCGAAGCCGAAGAAAAAAATTCTCTCATTGGCTGGTTGATAAAAAAATATCCGGAGATAAAAAAAGTCAGCGGCCCCCTCTCCCCAGACGCCGCAAATAAATTGCGCCCTGGCGTTGTCCATCGTCTGGACCGCGAGGCCTCGGGCCTGCTCGTCGTCGCCCGCACGCCGAAAATGTTTGACTCGCTCAAAGAACAATTCAAAAACCGAACCGTGAAAAAAGAATACATCGTCCTCGTCCACGGACGGGTGGCCAAGGACTGGGGCGAAATCAATTTCCCAATCGCCCGTTCGGAAAATTCTGAAAAAATGGCCGCCCTGCCCCAAACCGTCAGGGGCCAGCCAAGCGACAGCGGCCGAGAATCAGCCACGGAGTTTTTCGTTGAAAAACGTTTTATCAATTTCACTCTTTTGCGCGTGAAAATTCACACCGGCCGGACGCACCAAATCCGCGTCCATCTTTTCGCATACAATCATCCGGTCGTCGGCGACCCGCTTTATTTTCAAAAAAAACAAAAACGAAATTGGGATGAAAAATGCGGTCGGCTGTTTTTGCATTGCGCCGAGTTAGAGTTCGCGAACCTGGACGGCGAGAAACAAAAATTTGAATCATCACTGCCGAAAGAATTAGCGTTATTCATTAAAACATTAAAACATGAAAACATTAAAACAAAATAAAGGGCTGCTGGTCATTGTTTCTTCTCCCTCCGGCGGAGGCAAGGATTCGGTCATCGCGGGACTGATGAAAATTTTTCCCGGCTCGGTGGATTTTGTAACTACCACCACACGCCCTCCGCGCAACGAGGAAAAAAACGGCGATGATTATCGTTTTGTTCCAAAAGAACAATTTGAAGACAAGATAAAAAATAACGAACTGATTGAACACAATCTTTACGCTGAAAATTATTACGGCACCGAACGCGCGAAAATGGAAGAAGCGCTGGCCAGTCACCCGATTGTTTTTTCCAACATTGAAGTCAACGGCAAGCGCAATTTTGACAAAGCCGGTTTCAAACATCTTTCCATTTTTCTTTTGCCGGAAAGTTTGGAAATACTCAAAGAGCGAATCGTCAAACGCGGCGGACTGACGCAGGAAAAAATCGCCGCCCGCGTCGCCCAAGCGAAAAAAGAAATCGCTGAATCAGACATCTACGATTACCGGATTTACAACCGCCAAGGAAAATTGGACGAAGCGGTCAAAAAAGCGGCGGAAATCATCCGAAAACACCTGCCAGTTGACAAAAAAACCGAAATCAGCTAAAATGAGGACACTAAAAATTAACCGCAATCTTATGGCTGAAACAGAAAAAATTATCTACAAGCCCGGCATGGTCGTTCAGGTTCATCAAAAAATCAAGGAAATGACTGCCAAGGGCGAAGAAAAAGAACGCATTCAAATTTTTGAAGGCACGATTATCGCCGCCAAACACGGCGACGAGTCCGGCGCGACCATCACGGTGCGCAAAATCTCCGACGGCGTCGGCGTGGAAAAGATTTTCCCGATTCACTCGCCGGTCGTGGCCAAAATAGAGGTGTTGAAAAAGATGGCCGTCCGCCGCGCCCGACTTAATTTCCTCCGCAATCCGAAATTCAAACGGCGCCTGGACGAAAAAAAATAAAACAAAAAATCTCGGCCTTGGGTCGAGATTTTTTAATTCCAGACATTTGTCCACTTTCTTTTAGAAAGAAAGTGGACAGAAAAGAATCCGGACATTTGCAACCTTTTGGCGGCAAAAGGTGGCGCCAAAACCGCCGAGCTGTGAAACGCTCGGATAATTTGCGGCTCATTTTCGCTTTTGGCCAAAAGTCAGAAAGTCGCATTGGCCAAATCAGCCCAAAGGGGCTGAACGCTCAAATTCGCTCGCAAATTAGGACCTCGCGTTTCAAGGCTCGGGGTTCCGGAAGGCGAGCATTGGCGGAGTGAGGTTTAATTTAGAGACGAGCCGGAGCGGTCCGCCGAAGAGGCGGATTTGGCCTGCTGTTTGAGCCCCGATGTAAAATCGGGGCGAGTTCAGGCCAAAAGCGACCTGCCCGCAACGCTCTCGCTTGCGAGGCGGGCGGGCGGCGAGTCCTAAATTATCCGAGCGACGCCACCGCTCGCGATTTCTTTCTG
>Ga0315287_10008316_pt1 | contig 10465 bp, 13 predicted proteins | sample YL17G11_0_MG_FD_205037 | JGI IMG/M metagenome (GOLD analysis project Ga0315287, IMG submission 205037) | Sediment microbial communities from Yellowstone Lake, YNP, Wyoming, USA - YL17G11_0 | ecosystem: Environmental > Aquatic > Freshwater > Lake > Sediment | place: USA: Wyoming | collected...
CCGTTGCCATGCTTACCTCATGTCGCCCGATGCTATCATAATCATGCCGTCAGGTCAAGCTAGAACTTAGCGTTCGTCAGTACGTCCCCGAGCCCAGTAGTCGGCACCTCGAACACGTGCGCCAGCACCTGAATCTGCCCGAGGGCCTTGCCCGCCGAGGCGCGATGGTGCCCGTCGTAGATGAACAGCTTGCTACCGACCTTGACGACGACGATCGTGTCCTTGCCGGGCTTTCGAGTACCGGCCTTGATTTCTCTGGCGAGCCTCTCTACGGTCGGCCCCCTTACGGTGTGCTGGGTCGCGATCAAGTCCTTCGTGTTCACCAGCATCGGTCCATCGCCAACACGCATCGCGCCGGGCGCTGGTTCGTTCTTGTCGATCGATCGGAAGCCGTGCCACCAGTCCTGCTCACCGGGGTGGAAAGCATGTTCGTCGGAATCCCAGACCCGGAATGGAACCGGAGCGTCGGTGGGCCTGATGCCGTTGGCCCTACCCCACGCCCGCGTCGCCTCGGAGTCGTTCGGGATCCATTTGCCCTCTGGAGTCCACGTCCCGAGCCCCTCCGATTCGGGCTTGTTCGCCCGGGTTCGCGTCTCCCACGCCTTCAGGGTCGCCGAGTGCGGGTCGCTAGTTCTGGCCATTGCCCTTCCGATTCCACTACGATCTATGTGCTATCATTTTAGTGGAGGTTCGCGGCCTCCACTGGGTGTTCGCGGCATCCAGCGTCGGGGACGGGGCCACGGGAGAAACGGGATGGGCACGTAGCGATTCGGTGCGGGTCACCATCATTCCTCCTTGGCCCCGGTCAGGCTCCCGGAAACGGCGACTCCACGAACTCTACCTCGAAAGTCCTCCACCCGGCGTTCGGCAACGTGTACGAGATCGTCGGCCCGACCCGCCCGTGCAACACACGGTTCGCTCCGTCCAACTGGTCGGGCGGGATGAGCAGGATCGGCTCGGCACCAAAGCGCGACCCGCGAGTGACGACGTTCCTCCACTGCTCGTAGGCTGCCTCGCTCGCGGTCTTCACCTGAAGTTTCATCGCCTGAGACGGGTACTTCTGGTCAGATAGAACCTCGACCCGACCTTGCGCCGCCTCCAGCCGGTTCTGGTAGGCATCACCTTCGATCAGCGTGATTCCCCCCATCGGCCCGCGCAGCATGGTCGTCGGCGACCCGATCCATAGCTCGCCGATTTTCGGTCGAGGCTGGTTTCCGCCGGGCATGGCGATGTCCAAGCGGAACGTCCTCAGGAATGCGGACGAGAACATGGTCGTTACGCTTCTAGCCGTCATCGTCACGGCGTGCGAGCCGATAGAAACGGTGGCGTCTAGTGGGATGTTGTGCGCGATGAGCGCAGCTAGGCTTGCCTTCGGATAGAACGCCGGGGATCCGCTACCGCCATTCGCCGACACGTAAACGTAGGTCGTTGCGTCGTAGCTGGACGCGATCGGCTCGAAGATGATCTGGTACGTCGAGCGCTCGTCCCGGTTCGGGTCTGCGGTGATCTCCTCGGAGATGTCCTTCCACGTGTCCTCGGTACTCTGCGAGTCAAGGATCCCGTTAGAGGCCCACGCCGATCCGTTCCAGCCCTTCCCCGACCACGTGTCGATCACCCTGACTTGGATCCCCGTGGCTGCCGACGCGGTCAGTTCGTAGATCCCGCACTCCAACTTCCAGTCCTCACCCGGCATGACCTCAACTTCCTGCATCACGGGTCTGTAGATTCGTAGCGCCGTGCGGCTCCCGTAGGTACCCCAGTCGGGCGGATTGGCCGACAGCCCGGGAGTGTTCGCGAACGCGAGGAGCGCATCGCGCCAGCCTGTGGGCGCATCAGCCCTGTCGCTCGTCTCGGCCAATGCGTTGAGGTCGATGTCGGCCTTGTAGGCACCATCGCCGCGCCACTCGAATGACACCTCATCGGAAGGGTGCCCGTTCGCGATACGACTTAGCGGGAGCAGCGCATCGGCCACAGCGGGAGAGACAGCAACGGCGGCCCGAGACGTCCGCTGGGCTTGATTCCCAACACTAATGCTCCACGCCATTACCCCTCCCTAGCCATGCGATTCGGTCGGCGGTGATTGCGCCAAGGCCACCAACGGTCGGTAGTTACCGGTGGCACGCTGCGGACCGTTGAATCCGGTAGCACGCGCATTGACAGCGCAAATCGAACCGCCGAGGACTGGCTCTACAAAACCGCGCTCGCCAGACAGATACCACGGAGCGCTGGTTCGCGCTCCAAGAACAACGACGGCAGGCGAAATCTCGCCCAGCATCGTGTGCGTCACGTAGGCCATCTACTCTGCCCGCACATGGAGTGACATCGCAACAGGCGCTATGTACCCGTTCTGTGTCGCTGCCGAAGACTGAGTCGCCGACATGAACGTCTTCTGCGACCCGTAGTGGGTAAGGTGTGAAACGGAGCGTGGGTATCCGAGCCCGGTTGTCGTGAGGATCATGTCGCGTAGCATTACGTGCGAGGTTGCGCCTCGCACGTAGAGCGTGAAAAACACGGGCTTGTCGGCCGAGAAGCGCGGCACACCCTGCATCCACATCCACGTCGGACCGGTGTCCTCGCCGCACTGGCCAGTGGAAAAGTCGATGCAGCCAGAGAACCAAGTCGGGGTTGTAAGGGCAGCGTGACAGGTTGCCCCAGCGTAGATGAAGCCAGACGAGTTGTCGGCACCATCGGCGTCGTCGCATGTTCGCTGGCAGATCGTCGCACAACTGTAAGCGCCGCTACCGGCGGCGCTTGCAGTATCGATCATCGCAATCGACCACCGTGACGTTCCGCCGGAAAGAACGAACGTCGTTACGAGCGAGCCGGCGGCGTACATTCCCCATCGTTGGCGTGTCGATACGGTCCCGGTGAGCGTTCCGGATCCGTTCTGCCCAGTGCCGAACGTCAAGTAGAACTCGGGGTTCGAGGTTCCGCTGCTGTGCCCGGCAACGTACTCGATCTTGAAGTAGATCGCTGTCAGGGCGTCGGTTGACTGACGCACCTCATAGCCAGACACCGCGCCGCTGGCTCCTCGCGTGGTGCTCGTCCAGTCGATCTGCCCGGCGTCGGAGACCTTCGTCCATCCAAGCGCTTGCCACGAGTCTGAAAACCACTTGCCGAAGACGCGGAACGATGCGTCGTCCGTGACTTGTCCGGTAGACACGGTCCGTGTGTACACGCTCATTCGTACCTCACCATGACACCCATCACCTGCGGGGCCGTGTACCCAACCATCGGCGCACTCGTCACGTTACCGTACCCATAAACGAACGTCCGGCTCGCCCCGGCGTGCTGGAAGGTGCCAGTGCTATTAAACGTCTGGTACGCCCGTGGAACAAACACCATGTCGCGTACTGGTATGATCTCGCGAGTAGTCTGAAATGCGAATGCATATACTGGGATATAAGACGCGGAGCCCTTCACTGTCTTCACGAACGTAGAAAGCATCCTAGACCCTTCGGTGGCAATCCCCCGCGTGACAGTCTGCGCTAGGCTTTCAGCACCGTCGTACCATTCGATAGAGGAGATCCTCGCGCCGTACTGACCGCCATCCTCGGCTTGCGTTATGACCAAGACGCCATCCTCGGTATCTGTGCCGCTAGCGTCGGTGAACCGCTGGATGATAGCAACGCCACCCCAGTATTCGGTATAACCGAAGTACGTGTCGCCGCCGGGCCGCGTCTCGGTCAGCAAGAATGACAGGCGGCCGGTCGATCCTGCGATCGCTATCGTCCCGGGCATGACGTCCGTGCCGGGATAGGTCGTGGCGGTCCTCATGATGACCGCCCCAGTCGCTCCAGTCAGCGTGCCGCTACTGTTGCTGCCACTCCCGAGCGTGAAGCGCAGCGCCCAAGAGTAGGCTCCGTAGCCAGAGCCGTACTCGATCTTCAGGTACACCGTCTTCAGGCCGTCGTTGCTAGTGCGGATCTCGTACCCTCTGTAGTCGTCCGCACCGGTCGGAGCGGTCACCGTCGCCCAATCGATCTGGCCGGTGTCGGCCGTCTTCGGCCACAGGTTGTCGAGTTGCTGACTCATCCACAGGCCCTGAGCCCTGAAGCGCGTCGTGTCGTTGCAGCGGAGGTCAGACGGAGTCGTGGAATAGGTGCTCACGTGAAGTTTACCTGCACCACCAGATATGGAATCGTACCCGCAACGCTGGAGACGAGAACGTCGAGTGTGTCACCTGCCGCAACAGAAACCGCTAGCGTCGTGCTCTCAGTCCACGTCGCGGCCCCCGGCGTTTGGTCTGCACCAAGGATCGTAGAGCCATTCTTCTTGACGTTGATCGTGCATGTTCCACTTCCCGTCTGGAGCGATAGGATCTTTTTGATCGTGATCCCGGTTGGCACCTTCCACCAGTAGAAAGTCTGCGTCCCATCAGGCGGGGCCATCAGCGTGAAGCTCCGCGAACTCTCGGGGTTGGCGCTAGACGGAGAAGCAGACGCTGACGGAGAGGCAGAGCCTGACGGACTTACCGACGCCGATGCGCTTCCACCAGAGGCCGAAGCCGATGCCGACGGGCTGATCGAAGACGAAGCCGATGCGCTTGGCGAAACGCTAGCCGACGGACTAACGGATGCACTCTGACTACTACTGGCAGAGGCCGATGGGCTTTGAGACGCGGACGCCCCACCACCCCCGGGAGTCGCAACCCACATCCCGGATCCAGAATCCCACGTCAGCACATCGCCATCGCCCGGACTGGCAACATCGACATCTGCCAAGTCGTCCAAGACGGACGCGCCGCCACCGCCAGATGGCCGTTGGTTTGATGCCCGCCCGATACCGCAGCGCAGCATCAGAATGCTCCCCCAAGGCGAAGGCTGGGGACCGGCGTGCTGCTCGGACAGACGCCTCATGCCCACCTACGAGTTCTCCACTCCGAAGACGTTGAACGAAATGTCTTGCGCTGAAACATACGCGGTCAGAACGTCGGTGGCGGCAAGTGTTATCCCGAGCATCAGGAACACGGAGTCGTTCGCTGGAACAGTCATGTCATAGGCGACATACTGCTTGCTGTCTGCCCCCCCGCCAGCCACGCGCACGGAGAGCCTGAACGTCCTTGTTCCGACAGCACGGTTGGCAACAACGACAGTAGCGATCACTGCCGTGGTGGCGGCCGGTACGGTGTAGATGTCGGTCGGAGTCGTTGCGGACGGATTCGACTGGCCTAGAACTTTGTATACTTGCGCCACCTAACTTCCTCCCATCAGCAAGAACGGATGAATGAACGTGGAGCGGTTGCCGTAGTCGAGCACGCGAGGTTCCCACAAGTGCGTCGAAGCCTTGTAGATGAACACATCAAGGTCGGCAGGCGTCTCAACGCTCACGCCGGACAGTTCGCCTAGCGACGGCAGGACTCGGACGTCCACGTCCACCGTATGGACGACCCCGACCGTCTCGAAGACCGTGCCAACAATCACCAGCGGAAGCGGTGCCGTCGGTCGCGTCTTTGTGATAGACCCGTCGGCTTTCGCCCACAGAACGTCACCGGCAGCCCACGTTTCTCCGTTCTGCCGCGCAACGCTGCGTAGCACTCCTCGTCGCATGACAGCGATCGGCTCTTGGTACTCCGAGGCAGTCATCGTCACGCCGAGGAGCTTGTGGGCCGTCGAGAGCCCGGGCTGCTCGTAGGCGGCGGGAGTCCACGGGACCACAGCAGCGTGTCCGGAGTCGGCACCCGAGATCTGTACGAGCGTGAAGCGAGCGATGATGGCCATGCTTACTGCACCCACGTCGCGACGACGTTGTCGCTGTGGTCGTCCGGGTAGAGGGTCACGGTCCCCGGCCGGGTCTGCGTCTTCGGGACGACCCGAAAGGAGCTGAAGATGGAGTGCTGAAACGGACCCGCACCAAGCTCCGTACAGTAGAACTCATGGCCGAGCCAGTCGGGAGGCCCGATGTCGGCCTGATAGAAGGGCGCGCCAGCCGGACAGCCGAAACCATAGCGCGAATCGAGGTCGTCAACGTTGCAGAGCGAGAGGCAAGCGCCGCGCTGGTCGAGGTAGTAGTCCAGCACGTCCGTCTCGAAGCACTGCCCGACCCAGCCCGGTGGCTTCCACCCACCGCCCGGCACCTCTAGGCGTGGTACCCCCCATGTCATCACGACGCTGTACGGTGTCGGATCGAGCCCGTTGAAGCGCCCGCTCACGCTACCCGCCCGCGTCACCGTGTGGCCCAGCGATTCGAGGAACGCCACCATCAGGGATCCGAATGGATGGCCGGCCGACCAAGTGCCATCGAGGACGAGGATGTTGGCCGCGCCAGCAGCCAACCACGCCATTGCGGCGACGCAGAACTCTTCATCGTGGGCGGTAGTGTTCGGCGTGTAGCCCCACGCCGGGACCGCTGGTTGCCAATCGTTCGTCCAGATGTGGCTACCGGTGAACAGCATCCGCCCGGCGCGGGGCGGCACGCCGTTGCGGGCCATGGTGAAGTCCGCTCCGAGGCCTGCCTTGGCGGTCATGCCGGGTTGAACCCATTGGCCGCGATGACCGCGCCCCAGCCGAACGCGATTGCCACCACCCCGGCTCCGCTCGCCACGTAGGCGACCAGCACGTCCTCAAGCGTGTCCCATGACACCCGGCCCTCGGCAGCCGTGTAGGACACCCCAGCTTCGACGCCGATGTTCATGTCGAGTCGCGATGGGCTCTCGATACTGCTTGCCGTTGGTTCGTTGTTGAAGACCACACGCTCTAAGCCATCGACCTTGGCCTCGTCGTCGGTGTGGTCACCCATCATGTGTATGACGCGAGGCTGATCGATCACGCCCTCGCCAACATCCCCAACGAACGAGATATCCCGCACGCCTGTGATGTTGGCGAGTCCATTCGCCCCAGTCATGGCGATGTCCACGCCAACGGTCGCGGTTCCCTCGATGTCGGCATCGTTGCAGTCGAGGATCGAGAAGTGCGCCATGTTCAGCGGATCCGGACCAAGCCACAACTGCTCGCCTGACCGTGCCAGCTTCTCCATCCCAAGCTCTTGATGGACCTCCTGCGAATCGTCGCCAGAGATCAGAGCATCGACAGGCTCCGGATCGACAACGATCGTACTGGCATGGTGCGTGTGCGGTGGGACGGTCGTTGAAAGACCACCAGCGCCACCGAGATTCTCCAAGCGTGGGCGGATAGCGTTGTAGTATCCATCGACGTCGAACTTGCGCTTCATGCTGGCACCCCGAGGCCATCAGCCGCATTAAGACCGGCAGACAATGGGTCCTGCGCTAGATTTTCCACACACACTCCAGTCCGTGGAGGGGCGATCTTCTGGTCTCCCACATTCGGATGTATCCGTCGAACCAGCGTGCGTACGGAGCCCAATCGGTCACGTCGCATCCGATACGAATGAAGTCCCTTGTGCTGATTTGCGTTTCCACCGACAGCCGTCCGATGGCCGATCCCTGCCCAACGAGAGCGCCTGTGGCTTCTACGAACACCCCATACCCAACCTCGACCGAGTAGGGGCCATACTGACTCCACCCATCGGGGCCGAGCCATCGCGCCCACACTCTAAGCACATGCGCCCGGGTCAGAGCAATCTCCGCCGGATCATCTCCACTTCCCATCAGTGGGCAGTCAAGCTGGTAGGTGGCAGACCCGGAGATGGCACGCTCAAATCGAACCAGATCTGCGCTGCCAGTCTTCGGAACGAATTGAATCGCGTCCCATGTGTCGGTCGCATGCTGCACGTAGATCAGAGGCTTTACATCGTCAGCGGTAAGATCCACAGCACGCCAAAATGGTTGCGCTTCGACGACAGCCGTCCCGCGCTCATGACTCCATAGCTCTCGGCCGACCAGCCCTGATGGAGCTTGGCTCATCTGGTGTGTCTCGGCGACCCTTACGATCGGTGCTGCGAGAGTGACGAGCGGAGTCCTTGCTCCAGCGACATACCCATCCGAAAGCTGCACATCGACAAGCGCTCCGTGCAGGATCACTGGACCCATGTTGGAACTGAAGCGACCTACCCCGATGTGGTAGGTCGTCGCCGTTGCTGGGATCGAGTCTGCAATCGCCTCTCCGTACGCGACGTCACTCGGGATTGCGTTGTAGGCAGGGCTTCCATCCCACGTCCGCGCTGTGTTGTTCCAGTAGTCCGTGCCGCGCCTCAAATACCACTCGCCGAATTGTGTGGCTGGCGTCGGAACGCTGGAGTTCTTTACAATGACCCGAACGTGTAGACGACCGGAACCAAGGGCACCGAGATTCTGCTCGCGTCCTCCCTTGCCGCCACCGGCCCCGTAGTCCAGCCGACACGACCCGAGGAAGCCCTGCTCCTCGACCATCGTGACCGTGGGGTCGTTCGTGGCTGAGAAGTCACCGGCCGTGGAGACCGTTGACCATCCGGTAGCAAAGAGGCTGTAGTTGTAGAGCGAGACCGAAGAATCGCCGCCGCCCTGCATCGCCAGCCCGTGGAACGACACGTTCGGGTAGCTCTCGATGACCCGATGGAGCACGCTGTCTCCGGGGCGAGGCGACCATGCGTCCTGAGCGCGACTGTGGGCGAATCCGAGTCCCTTGTCCACGAGGGCAACACCCTGAAGTTCTGGATTCCAAGGGGTGTCGATTCGATAGGCAGCCCAGCCAAGGCAGGCATATGGACGCAAGTCGAAAGCCTCGTCTTCGGCCTCGAACGTCTCCGGAGAGTATGTCCGCTTCATGTTCAAGCCAGCACGACGCTCCAGCCTTCGCTGCCCCCAGCCCTCCCCCTCGACCACAGAGTGACCTCGCGGGTGGCTCATGTACACGCGGGACCCGATCCCCGTCGGAAGCTCGTGGATGAATGCCTTTGGGGCGAGAAGGTTGCGGGCGCGGCGCATCATTCGAAGTGCAAGCGACGTAGTGTGGCGAACATTCGCGACGTAGCCACCAAGATCTTCGACTTCAAGAGTCACAGACAGATACGGAATCCTCAGCTTATGGAAGGCATTCCCGACCGTCTCGAACGCATGGCCTGCGGCTTCACCTTCGGTGATGTACGACCACCAGCACTGAATGCCTACTCCTAAGTTGTTGATGTCCTCCAGCGTCCACGGTCCACCTTCCGGATGCGAGGTCATCTCCCACGAAAGCTCGTGCAGGAGGTAGCCGTCTGTTGCGTTAATACTGACGTAGTGACCATCGTCCGCCGTCATCGTGTAGGAGGCCGCCCCCGTTCCTACAAGCCAGTCTGCTGGATTCTGACTCCGCTTTTGTAGGGTGATCGCCATTATAGGGCCGTAGGCGTTGGACGCATTTTCCTTCCCCGGAAAGCCCCATGGATCCCAGCCTTTCGCAGCGCTTCGGTCCCATCCTGTTCGAATCGTGATCTTCGTGAATCGAGCGAGGGTCGGACCCTTCTCGAAGCCTATCCGGTGCGTTCCTTCCACGCCGTCGTTCGGCCATACATACGCATACTGACCATTTACTCCCCCAGCGATGTTGTTCCAGATCTGGTACAGACTCATTCCGGGCGTGTTCGAGCTTGGGTAAGGAGACGTTCCGGGATCTCGTTCGCTGCTCGTATAGAGATCTCGGTTTCCTTTTAGGACGACCTCTCGCTTCATGCTGATGCACTCGGGCTGGCGGACGGAGAGCCGCTAGCAGATGGAGAAATGCTCGGACTGGCGCTGGCCGATGGGCTCACCGACGCAGAGGCAGAGGCCGACGGGCTTCTGGATGCGCTGACGGAGGCACTGGGGCTCACCGACGGGCTTCTGGATGCGCTGACGGAGGCACTGGGGCTGACGCTGGCCGACGGGCTGACGCTGGCCGATGGGCTGACGCTGGCCGATGGGCTGATCGACACGCTGATGGAGACGCTGACGCTGGCCGATGGGCTGATCGACGCACTCGCAGAGACTCCGGGTGGGCGCGGATTCAGGAGCGGAGAGGCAAATCGACACTGCGACCACGGGTTGTCGATTGTGAGCACCAGCTTCTCTGGTAGCGCCGCGACGTCGTGCGCCTCGTACGCGCTGAGGAACTTCTGTTCGGCGCTGGACCACATGAACGGCATCCGAACCTGAGAGTAGACCTCGCGGGAGTCTCCAACGACGAATGGAACGATACCACCAGAGTTGTGCGCCGCTAGGTCGAGATGCGCGTCGTCCGGGTCCACGTCGTCCGGGTCGATGATGAACATCTCAAGCTTGCCAAGCTCGTTCCACCAGATGCGAACATGCTGGTACGCTTCTAGGAAGCCGTCGATGATCTCGGCCACCGTCTCAGCGTTCTGGTCACCACCGAAACGGCGGGCTGACTCGATGCTGTGGGTAGCGAAGAACAGGGACGCAGCGCTCCATGAGGTGTCATCGATGATCGGGTGTGGTCCACGCCACCCGGCAAGCGGGGGCGAGCGGTATGCGTACTCCTCGATGATCACTCGCAACTGGTCCACCGCTCCCGTGAGCGGTTCGCCAAGAGCAAGTCCATCCTCGTTCGGTCCGCTGCCATCGAACGACACCACGACGCCCTTCTCTGGC
>Ga0315287_10008319_pt1 | contig 10463 bp, 8 predicted proteins | sample YL17G11_0_MG_FD_205037 | JGI IMG/M metagenome (GOLD analysis project Ga0315287, IMG submission 205037) | Sediment microbial communities from Yellowstone Lake, YNP, Wyoming, USA - YL17G11_0 | ecosystem: Environmental > Aquatic > Freshwater > Lake > Sediment | place: USA: Wyoming | collected...
GGTCGTGATCCATGACGCAACGAGCTCGGACCTGCGTCCGCTGGAAGTCCAGGGAGCTCCGCCCGTGCGCATCCACGGCTCGCTGCTCGAGGCCGACCTGATCCTGTGCGTCACCGCGGCCGAGACCTCCGAACGGGGTGGGCCGGGCGCGCTTCTCGGTGCCTGTGCGGCCGAGGCGATCGCCTCGGTGGGGCCGGCGCCGTCGCTCCTCTCGCCGTCGCTCTCCCCCACCGGCGCCCTCGCCGGCAGGATCGCGGCGGCGCTCGGACGCCGCACGGCCGTCACCGGAGTCTCGATCGTGCTCGACCATCCGCACCTGACAGGGGCCTACCGTGGCTACCCCTCCTCGCCTCAGGCAATCGCGGCGCTGGCCCGCTCTCCGATCCGGCGGCTCCTGAACACCCTTCCCGGGACACTCCGCGGCCATGCGCTCCACCATCTCGGGCGCGAACTCTCCGCTGTCGCAATCCTCGCCGGGCCTCCTGCGGTCTCACACGCAGAGGCACTACTCCGCGGAGTCGCACTTCGAGGCTCACCACTTGTCGGCCCGCTCGACACGATCGTCGTGCCGCTGCCGTGGGAGTCGCTGCACGAGCCGCGGGAGCCGCTGAATCCGATCACCGCGGCGGCGATCGGCCTCGGTCACGCGCTGCGGCTCTGGCGCGACGCCTCGCCGCTCTGCGAGGGAGGAACCGTCGTCCTCCTGCACGATCTGCGGCGCACATTCGGGCACGGGGAGGCGCCGTACCGCAACCTCTTCCACGTGCTGCGCGAAGGCGCCTCGGCAAAGCACATCACCGCTGCGCGAATGTCGGCGGCCACCGACGGCCGCGCGGTCGCTGCCTACCGGCAGGGACACGCTCCCCATCCGCTGTTGCCCTACCTCGACTGGGCGTCGTGCGCACCCGTCCTCGAGCGCGCCGGCCGGGTGCTCGTCGCAGGCTGTCGCGATGCCGGGGCGGCACGGGCGCTCGGGCTCGTTCCGACCCACAACATCCCGACGGCGCTCGAGATGGCCCGTGGGGTCGCGGGTGGCAGCCACCGGCTCGGGGTGCTTCTGGCGCCGCCCTACGCGCCGCTGATCGTGTCGTAGCGGGGTGTCGGGCGTGGCCAGCCGGCCCGCCGCCCACGTGGCACAAGGAGCTCAGGTAGCTCAAGTAACTCAGGTGGCTCAAGTGGCTCAGAGCCACAACCGCTGTCATCGGGCGGCGCTCGTGGCTCAGAGCCACAAGGCCGTCCAACCCACGCGAATTTCCGCTTACCCCTCGCCGAGGTAGGTCTTGCGGACCTGCTCGTTCACCTTCAGCTCGGCGGCAGGCCCCTCGAGCGCGACCCGGCCGGTCTCGAGCACGTAGCCGCGGCTCGCGATGTCGAGCGCCATCAGCGCGTTCTGCTCGACGAGCAGCACGGGGGTTCCCTGCTGGTTGATCTCGATCACGATCTCGAAGATCTTCTCCACGAAGATCGGCGCCAACCCCATCGACGGCTCGTCGAGGAGCAGCAGCTTGGGTCGCGCCATCAGCGCGCGGCCCATCGCGCACATCTGCTGCTCGCCGCCGGACATCGTCCCCGCCTTCTGGGCGCGGCGCTCGAAGAGGCGCGGGAAGAACTCGAAGACCCTGTCCATGTCCTCCTTGAAGTTCTCCTTGTCGGTGCGCTGGAACGCACCCATCTCGAGGTTCTCCGTCACCGACATGCGGGGGAACAGCCGTCGGCCCTCGGGGCTCTGGGCGATCCCGTTCTTGACGATCGTGTGAGGCGACGCGTTCGTGATGTCCTCGCCCTGGAAGGTGATCGTGCCCTGCCGCGGATGGTTGAGGCCGTTGATCGACCGGAGCGTCGTCGACTTGCCGGCGCCGTTGGCGCCGATCAGGGTCACGATCTCGGTCGCACCCACCTTCAGCGACACCCCCTTCAGCGCATGGATGGCGCCGTAGTAGGTGTGGATGTCTTTGAGTTCGAGGACGTCCCCGTTCGGGGTGCTCATCCGGTCGCCCCCTTGCCCAGGTACGCCTCGATCACGCGCTCGTTCGACTGGATCTCCGCCGGCGTCCCCTCGGCGATCTTCTCCCCGTACTCGAGCACCGTGCAGCGCTCGGAGACGCCCATCACGATCTTCATGTCGTGCTCGATCAGGAGCACCGTCAGCCCTTTTTCGTCGCGGACGCGGTGAACGAACCCAGTGAAGGCCGCTGTCTCCTGCGGATTCATGCCGGCGGTCGGCTCATCGAGCAGCAAGAGCTTTGGGTCGGTGGCGAGGGCGCGGGCGACCTCGAGACGCCGTTGGTCGCCATACGGCAGCGAGCCGGCCTGCTCCTCGTGGCGCTTGGGCAGGCCACTGTAGACGAGCAGCTCTCGCGCCTTCTCACGCGCTGCAGCCTCCTCGCGCCGCACCTTCGGAGTGCGCACGATCGACCCGAGGATGCCGCCGTGGAGACGACAGTGCATGCCAACCATGACGTTCTCGACCGCTGTCATCTGCGCGAAGAGACGGATGTTCTGAAAGGTGCGCCCGATCCCGAGAGCGGTAATCGCGTGCGGCGGCTTGCCCACGACCTCGACGCCGTCGAAGAGGATCGAGCCCGAGGTCGGTATGTAGACACCGGTGATCTGATTGAAGAACGTCGTCTTACCGGCTCCATTCGGGCCGATCAGCGAGACGATCGAGCCGCGCGGAATCGTGAAGTCGACATCATTCGTGGCCACAAGGCCGCCGAACTCCTTGCGCAACCTCGTCACCTCGATCAGGTTGTCAGTCATCCGAGGAGTCCCGGTCGGTGAGCGTTCCCTCGAGCTGCACGTCGTAGAACGGCGTATCGTGGACGCCCTCGGCCATCTCGATCTTGTGCCGCCGTTCCGGGATCAGCCCGGTTGGCCGCAACAACATCATCGCCACGATGATGAGCCCGTAGATCCCGAACTGGTACTTCGTCGGGTCGAAGCCGTCGAGCTTTGGGATGCCCGACTGCTGGATCTTGGAGCCGATCGTGGCGAGGCCCTCGACGTTGAGGTAGCCGAGGATCATGCCGCCGAGGAGCACACCCCAGACGCTGCCCACGCCGCCGAGAATGACCATGCAGAGCAGGAACACCGAGATGTTGAAGTAGAAGTCGGCCGGGAACGCGCCGCCCTTGAAGCTGGCATAGAAGGCCCCCGCGACACCACCGAAGAACGCTCCGATCGCGTACGCCCAGGTTTTTGTGCGCATCAGCGGAATCCCCATCGCGGCTGCGGCGGTCTCGTCCTCACGGATCGCGATCCAGGCGCGACCGAGACGGGAATCCCGAAGCCGGACGCTACAGAACACCGTGATCAGCAGGATCACGACCGCGGTCCAGAAGTACCATTGCGAGCGGTCGGACGACTGGCGGAAGCTCTCGGGGAGGCCGAGCCTGGCCCCGATGGCCCCAAACCCGAGGGAATCGATCGGCGCGATCCCGAACGTGCCGTTCGTGAGGTCGAAGCCGCCAAGGCTGTCGGCGTTCCGCACGAACTGCGGCACGATCTCGCCGAACCCGAGCGTCACGATCGCGAGGTAGTCACCACGGAGCCGCAGTGTCGGCAGGCCAATCGCGATGCCGGCGAGCATTGTGAGCAGCCCGGCTATCGGAAGCACGAGCCACATCGAGATGTGAATGCCAGGAAAGCCGTCCGGAATGCCAACGGCGCCGAAATCGATCGTGGCCTGGTCGAACTGCTGGGAGGCAAACCACCCCGCTGTGTACGCGCCGACCGCATAGAAGGCGACGTAGCCGAGGTCGAGCAGGCCCGCGTAGCCGACGACCATGTTGAGGCCGATCGCCATCGTTGTGAAGACGATCATGATCACCATCGAGTCCGTCTTCGGGACGAAGTCGCCGATCACGGGGAGCGACGTGAGCGAATCGACGATCAGGGGGTAGATCAACGCCAGCACGAGGAGCACCGCCACCGCAACGGTGTTGCGGTTGGAGGCAGCTGAGCGCGCACGGGTGGTGAGGTCGGTCACGCTCCCTCCGGGGTCTGTTCCCCGAGGATCCCCTCAGGACGGAAGACGAGGATCAGGATCAGGATCCCGAAGACGATCGATCGCGTCCAGTCGCTCCCGGGAGCGAACCAGGCGAGGCCCTCGTTGAACGCCTGGATGAACCCAATGATCAGCGCCCCGAGAACGGCGCCGGAGAGGTTGCCGATGCCGCCGAGCACGGCGGCTGTGAAGGCGATCAGACCGAGCTCGAACCCGGTGTCGTAGCGCATGTTGAACTGCAGCAGGTAGACGATGCCTGCCGCGCCCGCGAGAGCGCCCGCGAGCAAGAAGGTGACCGCGATCGTCCGGTTGACGTCGATGCCCATCATCGCCGAGGCCTCGGTGTCCTGGGCGACGGCCCGCATCGCCTTGCCCTGCTTCGTCGAGCGAACGAACCAGGAGAGGACAACGAGGAGGGGGATCACGATGATCAGCACCGAGGCCTTGCTCCACGAGTACGTGACGTCACCGATGTGGATCGCGTCCGTGCGCGGGATGAAATTCGGCACGGTCTGGTAGTTGACGCCGTAGAACGCGAGACCGATGTTCTGGACGATAAACGACACGCCGATGGCGGTGATCAGCGGTGCGAGTCGGGGAGCATTTCGGAGCGGCTTGTAGGCAATCCGCTCGATCGAGGCATTGAACAGCGCGAAAGCGACCATGATCACGACGAGCGTGACCGCGAGACCGCCGACGATGACGAGAACGCTCGAGCTCTCGTCGAGCCCGAGGACGCTCACGATCACGGTGCTTGCGACAAGTCCGGCAAGCGCGAAGACATCACCGTGCGCGAAGTTGATCAGCTGCAGAATGCCGTAGACAAGGGTGTATCCAAGTGCGACGACGCCGTAGATGGTGCCGTTGGTGAGCCCGATCAGGCCAATGTTGATGAACGACGTCGGATCCTTGACGAAGTTGATGGCCACCCAGACGACCACGAGTCCGACGATCGTCAGGCCGATCAGATCCGAGACGCTGGCCCCTCGAAGTTTGGTCATCGCCTGCTCATCATTCGCTAGAGCTAATCAGAATTCCGGCGGGAGGGCAATTGCGCCCTCCCGCCGGATGACCTGATGCGTCCCGACCGTGCCTACTTGCCGCCTGCCGCAGCGACCGTCTCGGGGTTCGGCGAGAGAACCGCCACCGTCTCGAACGTGTCCGCTGCCTTGGCGATGGTGAAAGCGACAACAGCACCGCTCGCCTTCGCCGGGTCCCCGTTCTCGTTGAAATTGAACGACCCGAGCAGGCCGTCCTGGACGGTGGTGGCGAACACCTTCGCGATCACGTCACCGCGCGATCCATCGGAGGCAGCGATCGCATCGAGCAGGACCAGCGCCGACTGTGCACCGTAGATCGCGTACGGGTCGACCACCCCACCATCCCTGTATTCCGTGGAGAAGGAGTCTGCGAACTCCTTGGCAACGCCGACGAACTTGTCGATCGGCTGGCCGGCGACCGACGCGTACATGCCCGCCGAAGCGGGGCCTGCGCCGTCGATCGTCCCCTGCAAGAAGAACCCGTCCGGCGTTAGCAGCTTGACAGCGCCGTCGTTCGGCCCGAGTACGGCGACCTTGTCCTTGATCAACTGGGCGCCGTTCTCGTCGATCAGAGCGCCGAGGAATACCGCGTCGGCTCCGGTCGTCTCGATCTTCTTGTACAGCGCCTCGTACGACGACGCCTTCGGGTCGAACGCGTCGAACCCTGCGATCTCGATTCCGAGCGACTCCGCCGCGTTCCTGACGTTCGTCGCGACACCGAGGCCGTATGGCTCCTTGTCGTTGAGAATGAAGAGCTTCTTGATGCCGATTGACTGCATGAACTGGGCCTGTACAGCGCCCTGGTACGCGTCATGAGGTACGACGCGTGCGAAGGTCCGCGTGCCCGACGGGTAGTACTTGTCGGGCTCCGTCTTGTCGCAGGCAAGGCTCGCCTGAGTCAGGCAGACGAGCGTGTTCGCCGGTGAGACCATGACGATGCCGCCTTCCGGCGCCTGGTTGAGAACCGGGATGATGATGGCGGCGCAACCCGAGTTGAAGGTGCCGATGACACCGATCAACTTGTCGTTTGCGGCGTACGCGTTGGCGTTCTGGCTGCACTTGCCGGAGTCCCACTTGCCGGCCTGGGCCGTGGCGTCGTCACATGACTGGAAGCCGATGTTGTAGTCGCCGGCCTTGAACTCCGCCTGCTTCAACACCGAGCGGATGGCGTCCACCATCTGCACGGTCTGGGTCCGCGAGGCGCCCTGCAGCGGCAGGTCCGACACAATCAGGTAGTCCGGATCACCGTCGCCTTCGTACTCGATCGCCTGGCAGGATGATGACGGCAGCGCCTCTGGTGCGCCGCCCCCGTCGCTCCCGCCGCAACCGGCCGCGATGAGCGCGACGAGCGCGATCAGCAGGCCGACGAGCGTGAGGCTCTTCGTTTTGAGAGACAAGCTCTTCCTCCTCGAATTGGTTTGACCGACCGCCGGCCCCGTGCCGAAGCGCGGGCCGATCCCTCCGTCACTGAGTCGCGCCAGTCTAGGACAATCAGCGGGGAAGTTAAACCCCAACCGCCTCCCTCGACGGAGTCGAGACACGAGACATGCTCTGCGCTCGCCCCGAAAAGCCCGGCCGGGCGAGCCAATGCCGAAGGGGGGAATCGAACCCCCACGCCCTTTCAGGCGCCGGATTTTGAGTCCGGTGCGTCTACCAGTTCCGCCACTTCGGCCTGGCCGGGATCGTACCCCGGCGCCGCCGAACGCGTGCACGGCGGCAGGCTGCGCCCACGTGACCGGCGCGGGCCCCCGTCACGCCAATTAGTATCGGCGTCGAACAATCCACGGGCGCTGCCGCGCCGCCGCCGTGTGACGAACCAGCATGTCACACGCTTTGGCGCAACGGCGCGAACGACGAGGAGGCGACGATGCGGATCGGAATCCTGACAGGAGGCGGCGACGTGCCGGGGCTCAACCCCTGCATCAAGGCCGTGGTGAACCGGGTCGCCCACGAGGGGCACGAGGTGATCGGCCTGCGGCGCGGCTGGGCGGCGCTGCTCGAGCACGATCCCGATGACCCCGCCTCGGCGGAGAAGTGGTTCCTGCCGCTCGGCCCGAACGTCGTCCGCACGATCGACCGCACCGGCGGCACCTTCCTGCATACGTCCCGCACGAATCCAAGCCGCGTCCGACCGAAGGGCGTTCCTGCGCACCTCGCCCACCGCATCGACGGCGACGGGCCCTTCGACTTCACCGATCACGCGCTGCGGGTCATCGAGTCGCTGGGGATCGACGTGCTGATCCCGATCGGCGGCGACGACACGCTCTCCTACGGGCTCCGCATGCACGACGAGGGCGTCCCCGTGATCGCGATCCCGAAGACCATGGACAACGACGTCCACGGCACCGACTACTGCATCGGCTTCTCGACCGCAGTCACCCGCGGTGTGCAGTTCATCCACAACCTGCGCACATCGACCGGGTCGCACGAGCGAATCGCAGTCGTCGAGCTGTTCGGCCGCTACAGCGGCGAGACGTGCCTGATCACCGCGTATCTCGCCGGGGTCGACCGTGCCGTGATCTCCGAGGTTCCCTTCGACATCGACAAGCTCGGAAGGCTCCTGATCGAGGACAAGCACTCGAATCCCTCGAACTACGCGATGGTGACGGTGTCCGAGGGCGCGACGCTCGCCGGCGGCGAGATGGTGCTGTCCGGCGAGGAGGATGCCTACGGGCACCGCAAGCTCGGGGGAATCGGCGAGCTCACGAGCGCGCTGATCAAGGAGCGCACGGGTGAGGACATCATCTACCAGCAGCTCGGCTACCTGATGCGCTCGGGCAGCCCGGACTCCCTCGACCTGATGGTGGCCACGAACTACGCCGTGATGGCGGCCGACCTGGCTCTCGAGGGAGCGACCGGCCGCATGGTTGCGCTCCGCAGCGGCACCTACACGTCGGTGCCGATCAGCGCCACCCGCGAGGGCGTCCGCCGCGTCGACACCGACGAGCTCTACGACGTCGACCAGTACCAGCCGAAGGTGCGACACGTGGCCGGCAAGCCGATGTTCCTGTATTGATCAGTCGTCCATGGTCATAGGCGTCCTCACTGCCGGCGGCGACTGCCCCGGGCTCAACGCGGTCATCCGCGCGGTCGTCAGCCGCGCGACGGTCACGCACGACATGGAGGTCGTCGGGATCCAGAACGGCTGGGACGGCCTCATGGACGACCACGTGCGGCCACTCGACCGGAATGACGTGCGCGGCATCCTGCAGCGCGGCGGCACGATCCTCGGCACCTCTCGTCGCGACCCGTACGTCCACGGAGACGGCTACGCCAGCGTGCGCCGCACGATCGAGTCGAACGGCATCGACGCCGTCATCGTGATCGGAGGCGACGGCACGCTGCGGACGGCGCTCGCACTCCAGGAGGAGGGCCTCTCGGTGGTCGGCGTGCCGAAGACGATCGACAACGACATCGCCGGGACGGACCTGACGTTCGGATTCGACACCGCCGTCTCGATCGCCACCGAGGCGCTCGACCGCATCTCGACGACCGCCGAGTCGCACAACCGGATCATGGTCGTCGAGGTGATGGGCCGCACGAAGGGCTGGATCGCGACGTACGCCGGGATCGCGGCAGGGGTCGACGCGATCCTGGTGCCGGAGCGCGAGACCGACCTGGAGGAGGTCGCCGCGACGATCCGTACCCGCCACCGGCACGGCCACACCTACTCGATCGTCGTCGTCGCAGAGGGCTGCGAGTCACCGGGAGGGCAGGCCGTCAGCGCCGGGATCGACGCCTTCGGCTTCGAACGGCTGGGAGGCGTCGGCTACGCCTTCGGCGCAGAGCTCGAGCGGCTGACCGGGTTCGAGACACGGGTCACCGTCCTCGGACACCTGCAGCGAGGCGGCACCCCGACCGCGTTCGACCGCGTGCTCGCAACACGCTTCGGCGTCGCCGCCGTCGACCTCGCGGCCGCGGGGCGGTTCGGCGAGATGGCCGCACTGCGCGGCGCCGACGTCGTCGGCGTCCCACTCGCGGAGGCCTGCGCGGAGGTGCGGGGCGTCGACCCGGCGCTGCTCGACGTGGCCCAGACGTTCTTCGGGTAGCAACCCCCGGTGATTCCTCCCCGGCTCGTCGCGATCGACCTCGACGGAACGCTGCTGCGATCGGACCACACCGTGTCCGCGCGCTCGAAGGCGGCGATCATCGCGGTTCGCTCGGCCGGCATCGACGTCGTCGTCGCGACGGCCCGCTCCCCGCGGAGCGCGCGGGGGCTCGCCGCGGAGGCCGGCATCGGCGGCCTCGCGATCTGCGCCAACGGCGCCACGGTGTACGACCTCGACGCGGACCGGGTCGTCGCTCACTCACCGCTGCCTGCCGCGACCGCCCACCGGCTCGTGGCCGGGCTGCGCGAGCGCTTCCCGGGGATCGTCTTCGGCTGGGAGTACGAGCTTCGCTTCGGCAGCGAGCCGGCGTACGAGGCCCAGCGGAACCCCGAGTGGTGGCCGCGGCCCGAGGGCTCCTACGAGCCCTGCGACCCACTCGCATGGACGCTGCCGATGACGAAGCTGCTCGCGCGCCTCCCGTCGGCAGACCTCGAGCAGGTCCTTGCCGTTGCCGCGGAGATCGCCGGGGACGACGCGTCGACGACGCTCGCCGGCGATGCGTTCGTCGAGGTCGCCGCGCCCGGCGTCTCGAAGGAGGGGGCGCTGGCGCAGCTTGCGGCCGACAGGGACGTCGCCCCGCACGAGGTCGTGGCGTTCGGCGATCACCTCACCGACCTGGCCATGGTTGCCTGGGCGGGCCACGGCGTCGCTGTCGCGAACGCTCATCCGTCCGTGCTCGCCGTCGCGGACGAGGTTGCCGCCTCGAACGACGACGATGGCGTCGCGATCGTGCTGGAGCGGCTAGTCGGATAGACGGTAGACCCTGACCCACGGGCCGGCGAGGCCGGGCTCGTCCGGGAAGACTGCGAATGAGGGCTTCAGGCCGTGCCCGAGCCGCTCGTAGAAGAGAGCCTCGCGCGGGTAGCTGTCCGGCGCTGCAAGCACCCGGTCCGTGACGGCGCCGGAGACGATCACCCACTTGACTCCCTCTCGTCGCAGCGTCTCGATGTCCCTCCGGGGGTCGGAGGCGCGGCCGGGGCCGGGGAGCTCGAGCCGGACCACCCTTCTCCCGGACAGAGGCAGCGTCGACGGGTCGGCGGCGATCGGGTCGCCGCGAGGCACGTTCGCGACAACCCACGCATCGGCCCGCAGCCGCGTGTCGGTGCGCGTGAGCTCGCGCGTGTCGGAGACGGTCCACGCGAGCGGAACGACGAGGGCGATGAGGGCAACCGGGACGGCGATCCGGAAGCTCCCGGCGATCACCGCGAGCACCGGCACGAGCGGGAGGACGTAACGGTCGAAGTGCGCCTCCTGCGGCATCAGGGTCAGCCAGTAGGCCGCTGCGAACGAGAGCAGCACGAGGTCTGC
>Ga0315287_10008321_pt1 | contig 10463 bp, 9 predicted proteins | sample YL17G11_0_MG_FD_205037 | JGI IMG/M metagenome (GOLD analysis project Ga0315287, IMG submission 205037) | Sediment microbial communities from Yellowstone Lake, YNP, Wyoming, USA - YL17G11_0 | ecosystem: Environmental > Aquatic > Freshwater > Lake > Sediment | place: USA: Wyoming | collected...
CCAGACGGGGACGCCATCGGCTCGGAAGTGGCACTGGCAGCATGGTTGACGGAAGCGGGAAAGCAGGTCCGGATTATCAATCACAGTCCGACGCCGGCGATCTACCGGTTTCTTGACCCCGCCGGTGACATCCGGGCCTACGATCCGGTCCGCGACGCTGTGGAGCTGGCTGATGCCGACGTCATCATCGTCGTGGACGCCAATCAACCGCGCAGGCTCCGTTCCATGGAAACCGCTCTTCTCCGCAGTCGTGCGATGAAGATCTGCATTGACCACCATCTGGAACCGGACGGGTTTGCCGACCACTATGTGATCGAGGAGGATGCCACATCGACCGGCGAGATCCTCTTCCGTCTTCTTGGCCGGCTGACAGAAGAACGGTTCTCTTCCACCGTCGCTACGGCACTGTACTGTGCCATCCTCACGGATACGGGTTCCTTCCGGTATCCCCGCGTCGATCCGGAGATTCATCGTATCGCGGCCCGTCTCATCGAGTGCGGCGCCGATCCGGTTGACATATATAGCCGGGTATACGAACAATGGTCCGACGGGCGCATTCATCTTCTCGGTGAAACATTACGTGTACTGCACACCATCGCGGACGGACGCGTTGCGCATGTGACAATCACCCAGGACATGCTGCGGCGGACGGGGACAAACGAAGAGGATACCGACAATTTCACGACATATCCGATGAGCATCGCCGGTGTCCTTGTGGGCATCCTCTTTCTTGAACTTTCACAGGGGTTGAAGATCAGTTTCCGTTCCCGCGGGGACATCCCGGTCAATGAACTGGCGCGTCAGTTTGGCGGAAACGGGCACAAGAACGCAGCAGGCGCACGGATCCGCGAGGGCGACGTCGTCCAGATCCGGGAAGCCGTCCTGGCATCAGCGCTCACCTTTGTCAATCACGAGGACGTTCACCGATGATGAAATTCGAAGCGCTTGCGGGAACTATGGCTACGGTCAAGGCGGATGTTCTGGCTCTTCCCGTTGTTGAAGACAAGGCGGCTTTTCGCCGACAGCTGCGGGAGGTCGAGCAATACGTCGAAACGGTACCGATTGCTGTTTCGACGGGGGCATTCACGGGCAAGGCGGGTCAGACGCTTCTGCTGACTCCCGCGAACATTCATGTCCGGCACATTCTTCTCGTGGGGGTAGGCAAGGGCGAAGCCCTTTCCACCGAGTCGCTGCGTCGCCTGGCAGGTATCGCCTGCAAGTCGGCCTCGGCCATCCGGGCCACCTCGCTGGTTCTTTTTGAACCCGATGAATCAGAGCGTGTGCGCCATGGTGCCGGCGTTGCGGCCGCGGATACCATCGCGCAGGCATATGCCGAAGGCGCAGCGTTGGCTGCATACGCATTTGACAAGTACCGCACGCAGGACAGGACACCCTATCACGGTCCGGCCCGCCTGGGGGTCGCCACACACTCACGGGCGCGGCTCCGGCAGCTGACCGAAGGTCTCACCCACGCACGCGTTCTCTGCGAAGCGGTGTACCTTGCGCGGGATCTGGCCAATGCTCCGGGAAACGAGATTTATCCGGAGACACTGGCGCAGCGTGCCCGGGCAGCCGGGAGGGCATCCGGTTTTTCTGTGACCGTGTTTGATGAGAAGAAGATAGCCTCGCTGAACATGGGAGGTCTCCTGGGTGTAGCCAGCGGGAGTGTGAAACCGCCACGGTTCATCGTGATGGAGTATTCGCCGCGAAAGAAGCGTGCAACGCTGCCGATCATTGTTCTTGTCGGCAAGGGGGTCACTTTTGATTCCGGCGGAATATCCATCAAGCCATCGGCGAACATGGCGGAGATGAAGATGGACATGTCGGGTGCTGCAGCAGTCATCGGCACCATGCAGGCCGCATCGACCCTGCGCCTTCCGGTACGGCTGGTCGGCCTTGTTCCGGCCACGGAGAATCTCCCGGGCGGAAATGCTTTGAAACCCGGCGATATTTTGCGGCACCTGAACGGGAAAACCTCCGAAATCGACAACACGGATGCGGAGGGGCGCCTGATCCTGGCCGATGCCCTTTCCTATGCCTCACGCTACAAGCCGGACCTGGTCGTTGACCTTGCGACACTCACCGGAGCGGTTGTCGTGGCGCTCGCACACCTGGCCACGGGCATGATGGGGACGTCCGAGCCGCACATGCAGCAGATGCGGGCAGCAGGCGATCGCACGTATGAACGTGTATGGCAGCTCCCCTTGTTTGAGGAATACGAACAGCTGATCAAGAGCGACGTCGCCGACGTAAAGAATGTCGGCGGACGGTGGGGTGGCGCCATCACCGCCGCGTTGTTCCTCAAGCATTTCATCGGGGAGTATCCCTGGATTCATCTGGACATTGCCGGCACGGCCATGCTCGAGGAAAACGCCGACTATGCCCCCAAGGGGGGGTCGGGGGTTGGTGTTCGACTCCTGATCGATTTTCTCCTTCACTGGCAGAAGGGATAGGATCCACATGCAGAGAGCGCGTTTTGCCGTACTATTGGGAATAGTGATGGCGGGTCTGCTCGCCGCGCAGGCGCAGCCCTCCGGGCCCGGACCGGGGCCGGGACCGGGACCGGGAGAATTCACCCAGTTTGTATTTCTTGAACCCGTCACGTTTGCCGCCGCGGACACAGGGCGGGTACGCGTCGATCTGTTATTCCGGATCGACCGATTCTTTTTCGTGCCCGTCCGCAACACCGAACCCGGCAGTCCGTGGGCCTTCCGTCGCACGGGCGAGATCCTCATCGAGCTTATCGACTCAGCGGGTGGGTCGGCCGCACGGCGGTTGGAACGCATCGAAACCGGCGACAACCAGGCCGAGCCCTCGCTCACGGAACGATCCTGGGTAAAAGGGGTGAGCTCCTTTGATGTGCCCCCGGGGACGTACACCGTGTTCTTTGAGGCGACGGATATCGAGTCAAAACGGCGGTTTGTGAGCAAGGAGACCATTGTACGCGCCGTCCGCTACGGTGCCCGGCGCCTGGATGTCACGGGCGCGCTGCTCGTCGTCCCGCCTGTGGTTTCGCCGCCTGACACGCTCACGCCGGATAATTTTGGCGGGGATTTCCTTTTCAGTGCACCCCGCGGTCTGTGGGTTGAGCTGCGCGGCCTCGATCCGTCTCTTGCATCAATTCCTGTGCGGTGGTCGATCGCCGTGGCGGGAAAGAAGGAAAAAGCATTCTCTCCCGTGGCCGTTGAATCGACTCTCTCGGTTCCTCTGATCCGGGACCGGGGGCTGGTGCCGGTAACTGGCACGGGGCAGTATATACTCCGGAGTGATTCCTCGGCCCGGACGGTCTTTGCCTATGTGCCTCTGGCGACTGTGCCACTGCCGCTCCGCACCTACATGTTCAAAGCGGCATTCGGGTCCGGAGCCGATACGGCATCAATCACACGGCCCCTTCGCACGATCTGGCCGGACATGCCGCTTTCGCTGAAGAACGTTGACGTTGCTCTTGACATGCTCCGGTTCATAACGACCGAAGACCAGTTGGATTCACTCAAGAGCGGGAACTTCGAAGAGCGTGTTGAAGCGCTGGAGAAGTTCTGGAACGTGAAAGACAGGACGCCGGGCACGGCCATGAATGAGGTGATGACGGAGTATTACCGGCGTGTCGATCATGCGCTACGTACGTTCGGGACACTCCGCGAGCCCGACGGGACGAAAAGTGATCGCGGACGCACCCACATTCTTTATGGCCCGCCGACGCGGACGGACCGGACGCTCAACCCCGGTCGCGGGTTTTCGGAGGTATGGACCTACGACCGGTTAAAACGCACATTCACATTCGAGGATGAGGCCCGCAACGGCACCTACAAGCTGGTCTCCTCTGCCCCCCTATGAAACCATTCATTGCGATTACCGTCGGCGATTTTAACGGCATCGGGCCGGAAGTCGTCTTGAAGAGTGTCACGCATCCTCTGGTACGCCGCATCTGTGTGCCTGTCCTTGTCGGACCATCGACCGTCTTTCACCATTATGCGGAGCGCCTCGGCCTCCGTTATGCGGATCGTCCGTTCGGCCTTCCGGCGGGACGCTCGCGCGCTTTGCCGATCGTCGAATCGTCGGTGGTCGGGCCGGACACGATCCATCCGGGGACGCTGTCGCAGGCTGCCGGAAGGGCTGCGGCACACGCAATTGAGACAGCCGTCCGGCTGGCAATGACCCGTCAGGTTGCGGCCATTGTGACCGCGCCCGTGTCGAAGCAGGCACTCCATCTTGCGGGCGTACGGTATCCGGGCCAGACGGAGATGGTGCAGGCGTTGTCTCATTCGCCACATGTTGCCATGATGCTCGTCTCGCCGACCATGCGTGTGGGCCTCGTGACGATTCATCTGCCGCTGGCTGACGTACCCAGGAAGTTGACGGCCGCCCGGATCATTGACCGAGTGACCGTTCTCCACGAGGCGCTCCGGCGCGATTTCGGCGTCCGTCAACCCGTGCTTGCCGTCCTTGCTCTGAACCCGCATGGCGGCGAGGGAGGCGATCTGGGAATAGAAGAACATCGTGTCATTCTTCCCGCCCTCGAACGGCTCCGCCGGCGGGGATTCTCGCTCGACGGACCTTTTCCGGCGGACGGTTTTTTCGCCCGCTACGTTCCCGGGGCGTACGATGCAGTCATCGCAATGTATCATGACCAGGGATTGATACCCCTGAAGATGTCCGCCGGTGGCCGTGCCGTCAATGTCTCGGTCGGCCTCCGGATGGTCCGCACCTCGCCCGACCATGGCACAGCATTCCCGCTTGCCGGTGCGGGGGTTGCGGATCCTCACAGCATGATTGAAGCCATCCGTATGGCGGTCAGAATTGCCCGGTCCCACCATCGTCACGAGAACACAAAGAACGGCGTATGATCCGATTTCTCAACGTCACATTCTCCTACGGCCCGCATACGGTGCTCGACGACATTTCTTTCGAGATCAAGCCCGGGGAATTTGTCTTTCTGGTCGGCCAGACCGGTTCCGGGAAGAGCACCATCATGAAGCTGATGTACATGGCGTCTGTACCGACCCGGGGAACGGTGGTCGTGGGTAAGTTCGCTTCCTCGAACATACAAGCGTCGGATAAGCCCGTCTTGCGGCGCACGCTCGGCGTGGTGTTCCAGGATTTTCGTCTGTTTGAGGACCGCAATATTTACGACAATGTGGCGTTTGCATTGCATGTCACGGGGGTCAAGGGAGCGGAGATCAAAAAAAAGGTGTTACACGCGCTGGCCGAGATCGGCTTGAGTCATCAGCGGAACAAACTTCCGTCTGAACTTTCGGGTGGTGAGCAACAGCGGGTCGTCATCGCGCGCGCGCTCATCAACAACCCCAACTTTCTCCTGGCCGACGAGCCGACGGGAAATCTCGATCCGGGTTCATCGCGGGAAATACTCGAACTCCTCAAGACCATCAACACCCGCGGTACCGCGGTGATCATGGCCACCCACAACTACGAGCTGGTCAGGAGGATGAACGAACGGATTTTACAGGTACGCGAAGGGAAAGTGTACGACGTGGAGTTGAGGCACAATTAGACTACAGCGCTTCCACCCTGGTCACTTCCGGCACTTCTTTCATGATCGTGCGTTCCACCCCCGCACGAAGAGTCATCACGCTCATCGGGCATATTTTGCAGGTGCCAAGCCATGAGAGTTCGAGGATGCCGTCGTCGCGCATGCGGAGGAATGCCACGTCACCGCCATCGGCCTGGAGTGCCGGCCGGACGAGTTCCAGTGCTGCGGCGATGCGGAGTTCAAGTGTCGGATCACTCATGGCATCCGGGCTCAGGTCAGTTGAATATCGACAGCTGCGGAAGATCCCTGGGCGGCATTGCGTATACTCACCTGGGCGGCCATATGACGTGCGATACGGCTGATACTTTCGCCCGGCCCACCCACCTGCCCGTCAAGCACAATCGGCTTGCCGGCATCCCCGCTCTGGCGAATACTCGTGTAGATCGGGATTTCACCGAGGAACGGGATACCCAGTTCTTCGGCTGCACGCCGTCCCCCGCCGTTATCAAAAATCTCCTCGCGGTGACCGCAATGGCTGCAGACGTAGAAGCTCATGTTCTCGATGAGGCCGAGGACCGGCACGTTCACTTTCTCGAACATCACAAACCCCTTCCGCGCATCCGCCAGCGAGATATCCTGCGGCGTCGTGACAATCACGGCGCCGGTGAGCGGAATGGTCTGCACGAGCGTCAACTGGATATCGCCGGTGCCGGGAGGCAGGTCGAACACCAGATAGTCCAGCTCTCCCCAGTCAACATCCGTCATGAATTGCTTGATGGCGCCGCTGGCCATGGGTCCGCGCCAGATGACCGCCTGCATCGGATCAACGAGGAATCCGATGGACATCACTTTGACGCCCCAGTTTTCCATTGGCTGGAGGCGCTGGTTACGAATTGCGGGGCGGCCGGTGATGCCCATCATCAAGGGAATACTGGGGCCGTAAATGTCCGCGTCGACGAGGCCCACGCGGGCGCCTTCTTTGGCGAGCGCAACGGCAAGGTTCACAGACACCGTTGACTTTCCCACTCCGCCCTTGCCGGAAGCGACCGCAATGGTATTCTTGACCCCCGGGAGAACATCCTCTTTCCGGCGTTGCTCATGTTGTGTCACGCGTGAAGTCATCGTCACCGACACGTTGCGCACGCCGGGGAGTGATTCCTTGATAGCCCGTTCTGCAGCGGTTCTGAGTTCATCGCGCACAGGGCATGCGGGCGTGGTGAGCTCAATGGTAACGCCCACTTCGCCTTCGTTGATCGTGATCTCCCTGACAAAATTCAAGCTGACAATGTCGCGGTGCAGGTCCGGATCCCGCACAACCCGCAACGCATCCAATACCTGTGCCTGGGTTACTCCACTCATGCCGATGTCCTGATAGTCGTGTGATCTGAAGAATGTAACAGGCAACTACGACAAAACGTTCATCTGCCGTCCAACCTTTTCAAATGCATTGAGGGCACGGTCGATATCCTTCGTGCGAAGGGCGGCTGACACCTGTGCCCGCAGCCGGGCTTCGCCTTTCGGCACGACCGGGAACCAGAGTCCCTTGATATAGACACCTTCCTTCAGCAGCGCCTTGCTCATCTCCTGTGCGAGGACTGCGTCACCGAGCATAATCGGAACAATAGGATGTTCGCCTTCCAAAATGGTATAGCCCAGTTCGACGATATGTGTGCGGAAGTACGCGGTATGCTTATGCAACCGCTTGACAATCGACGTGTCTTTCATGAGCAGGGTGAATGCGGCGTTGGCCCCGTAGACGATCGACGGTGGCAGCGAGTTGGAAAAGATATAGGTGCGCGCCTTCTGGCGCATAAACGCGATGAGTTCTTTTTTCCCGCTGATGTATCCGCCGGCTGCGCCGCCGATGGCCTTTCCGAGGGTTCCTGTGAGGACATCGATCCTGCCGTGCACTCCTTTGGCCTCGGGGGTTCCCCGTCCGGTCTTCCCGCACACGCCCACTGCATGCGAATCATCCACAAACAGTATCGCGCCATACCGGCGGGCGATCTCCTCCAGCCGGTCGAGCGGCGCAAGATCCCCTTCCATGCTGAACACGCCGTCGGTGGCGATGAAACGGAGCCTGTAGTCTTTCCCTTTATCCTCTTCCAGTTGCCGGCTAAGGTCGTCCATGTCGGCGTGTTTGTAGATCTTGCGGTCGGTGGTTTCGGGCTTACAGAGCCGTTGGCCGTCGATAATGCTGGCGTGATTCAAGCGATCGGAATAGATGACGTCTTTGTAGGTCTCCGTCCCCATTCGTTCGTTGGTCAGAGAGGCAAAAAAGGCCTCGTTGGCTGCCCAGCATGAGGAAAACAGGATAGTGTCTTCAGTGCCGAGGAATTTAGAGATCTTTTTTTCAAGGGCGAGATGGATATCCTGTGTTCCGCAGATGAATCGTACAGACGCTACTCCGTATCCATACTCCTTGATACCGGCGATCGCCGCCTTGCGCACCACCGGGTGATTGGAGAGGCCGACGTAATTATTGGAGGCAAGCATCACCACTTTTTTGCCGTTGACCCGCACCACACCGTCCTGGGCGCTCTGGAGCGGGACTTCATGTTTATAGGTGTTGGTTGCTTCGAGTTGCCGGAGTTCAGCGGAAACGAGTTCGAGGATGTTCGCCATGGGAGACCTTCAGGATGTTCGTTGGTGGACGGGTTCTTCGTATCAGGTGAGGGGGGTGCCGGTTTTGACCAGGCGCGCCGCGAAGGAGCCGTCCATTGAGTGTGTATGGGGGAATGTCGCCACATAGCCTTGCGGCGTGACCAGTTCCTTGTTCACAAACCGGTCAGCCGGATCGACGTGAAACTCCGGGTGTTGCGCAAGGAATTGGGCAATGATCGCTTCATTCTCTTCCGGTTCCATCGTGCATGTGCTGTAGACCAGCGCACCTCCCGGTTTCACCAGCCGGGCGCCATTTTCGAGCAGCGCACGCTGTGAGACGTTAAGTTTTGTGATATCGGACAGATCCCGTTTCCACTTGATATCGGGTTTTTTCGCGAGGGTTCCAAGTCCCGAGCACGGCGCGTCGAGCAGGACCCGGTCTGCGGGAGGGTCATCAAACTGGGAGGCATCTGCTGCCCGCAGCTTGACGATCCGCAACCCGAGGCGTTCGCACGCGGAGAGGATGAGATTGAGTTTCGCCTCATATTTGTCGAGGGCGATGATCTCGCCTTCGTTGTTCATCATCTCCGCGATGTTCGTGGTTTTTCCGCCCGGCGCGGCGCACAGGTCGATGACCCGTTGCCCCGGCTGAGGATCCAGGAGCTGGCATGGCAACGCCGCGCTTTCGTCCTGAATCGTGAAGAGGCCGTTCCGGAAGAGATCCATCTGTCCGATGCCCGAGAGTGTTTTCACGCGGACGAAGTGGCCCAGATACTGGGATGGCGAGTAGACGATATGGTTTTCGTCCAACCGGCGTCTGAAGTCGGCAGGGTCGATCTTGAGGCGATTGATGCGGAGCGCCATTCCCGGGCGTTCGTTGTTGGCAAGCATCAGCCGTTCGGTCTCTTGGCGGCCATACCGGGGGAGCCAGCGTTTGACCATCCAATGCGGGTGTGACAGGAAGACGGTGAGATACTGCACTTCATCTTCGCCCGGGTCAGGGTACCGGATGCCATCGATGTTGCGGATGATGTTCCGGAGGACGGCATTCACCAGGCCGGCGGGCTTGTCGCCGCGGATTCGTTTGATGAACTCCACCCCCTCATTGACCGCCGCAGAGTGGGGAACGCGGTCCAGAAAGAGAATCTGATAGAGGGCAACGCGGAGGGCGTTCTTGATGTTGATTTCGGACTTGGCGAAGTTGCCGTGGGAGAAGCCGTTCAGCACCCAGTCCAGTTTGTTCTGCCACCTGAGGACGCCATGAACCATTTCGGTCAGGAGTCCCTTGTCGAGATCGCTCAGTTCGCCCAGACGGAGTTCCGCATCCAGCACCTTGTCCAGATAGGAATCAGTGCGTTCGACGCGGTTGAGGATTTTGACGGCCGTCCCCCGGGGTCCGCTATACAGTGTTTTCCACTCGGGTGCCGGCGAGACGTCGTTCATGGGAATTTGCGGTACGCCAGCCAACGGCGCACGAACCTGGCTGGGGCCGGGTCAGGCCTGTGGAGCTTCGACGTTCTTTTTGCCGTACTTTCTGTTAAAGCGTTCGACACGCCCTGCTGAGTCGACAAGCTTCTGGCGGCCGGTAAAGAAGGGGTGGCACGCGGAGCAGATTTCGAGTTTGAGGTCGCCGGCAGTGGAACGGGTCTCAAAGGTATTGCCGCAGACACACGTTACAATGGCCTTCTTGTAGTCGGGATGGATGCCTTCTTTCATCGCTCGATGCACCTTCAGATAGCTGGAATCGTGAATATAGTAGTCATAAAATGTAGCGCTTTTCTCATAAAGAAGCAACCGCTTGGCGGGAGAGCGTCTTCGGAAGAATATCTTGATGTTCCACACCACTTTTGCTACATTATCCCTGCAGGCGGGTTTGTTTTCGGACGAATGGCGGGAATGATGAAGAACGTTCAGTGGGCTGTCCTGGGGCTGGCGGGGTTAACGATGCTGGTGCCGGCCGCATACGCTGCCGACGGCGTTATCTATCCCTTCCTTCGCAATGACTTCAATGCCCGCGCAGCATCCCTTGCAGGAAGTGTGATGACCGTGCAGGATGACCCAACGTCCCTTTTTTATAACCCTGCAGGAATCGCCACGCTGACCAGAGATCGCGGATCGGCCGGCTTCTTTAAGCACCTCTCGGACATCAATGCCGGCTTCCTCACCTACAGCACCTCCTTTGAGGGTATCGGTCGGTTCGGGGCCGGACTTCAGTACACGAACTACGGTTCGTTTGAGGAGACCGACGCGCTGGGCAACACCCTTGGAACATTCGGCGCCAATGATCTCGCATTCACCGTGGGCTACGGTCTTGCTCTTGAAGAAAACCTGTTCGTCGGCGGCGCCCTGAAATTCATTTATTCCGGCATTG
>Ga0315287_10008322_pt1 | contig 10463 bp, 5 predicted proteins | sample YL17G11_0_MG_FD_205037 | JGI IMG/M metagenome (GOLD analysis project Ga0315287, IMG submission 205037) | Sediment microbial communities from Yellowstone Lake, YNP, Wyoming, USA - YL17G11_0 | ecosystem: Environmental > Aquatic > Freshwater > Lake > Sediment | place: USA: Wyoming | collected...
GGCTTTGATCGTGTCCTGGTTCAAGGTGTGTCCCTGCGCGTTATAGGCTTCGAAAAGCAGTGCCACCGCGCCGGCCACCAGCGGGGTAGCCATGCTGGTCCCGTTCATGGTGGTGTATCCGCTGGCCTGGTTTGAATTGGCCGATTGAATCTGGTTGGCAGAAGTACCGCCCACCGCGACGATCTCGGGTTTGATCCGGCCGTCCAACGTCGGTCCGGCGCCGCTGTAGTCCGCGATCAGCTCGCCTGTGGCCGGGTTGGGCGGGATCACCTTGGCAGAAGCCCCGACGGTCAGGATGGACTTCCCGCAGGCGGTATCGGAGAGGGTCAGTTCATCCCGGCTGGCGCCGTTCAAACTGGCGCACCAGCCCTGCAGCCCGGTCCAGGCGTGGTAGTCCACCGTCTGGGTCGCGCTGGGGTTGCGCAGGCGGACGGTCCAGGGGCTGGCATTTTGGGCGCCCATGATATACAACCGCAGGCTGCGGAAGCCACCGCCGGCCTCCACCTCGCGGTCCATATCGATGGCGAATCCCCCCAGGTTCCCGTGAAATTCATTGCCGGCGGTGATCCAGCCGCTGGTGGCAGCGCCGCGCTGGATCTCAAACTCCAGTTCCGGCCCGCTGTACCAGACATCCAGCCAGCGGTCCCGTGCGGGGTCGAAGGGTGGATCCATATCGAGCGGGGTGAAGGTCAGGGTTTCGGTCGCGCCGATGTTGATCGTGCCCTGTCGGTAGCCATTCCAGCTGTTGTCGTTTCCCGCCGCCCAGACGATCGAACGGTCGAAGAAGGAGTTCAGCAGGTTGTCCCGCGCGTCGTCGAACTCGGAGGCGCCGTTGTGCGGACCCAGGTTGGTCCCCAGGCTGACGCTGACCACCGCCGGCATGTTGTGGAAGGCTGCGGCGCGGAAGATGAAATCAATTCCGTTGACCAGGTCATCCTCGTAGGTTCCGCTCTGTATGTTGGCATTTGTGATCCGGCGGCAGACATGAATGATGGTGGCCTGCGGAGCCGCTCCGATGTGGGTGGGAGCGGTCCCCCAGGCGTTCTCATGCCCGCTGCCGGCTGCGATCCCGGTGGTGTGGGTGCCGTGCTCGCGGTTTAGTGGGGCACGGGAGATCTGGCTGGCGCCGTTGCCGAAGGCACCGCCGGCCAGGCCGTTCGCGGTGGTGATCTGCGCCCGGGTGTAAATGCGCCCGTAATTGAGGCCGGTAAAGTCGGGGGTGCCGGCCAGGTTGGCCTGATGGAACTGCTCCGGATTCTGGCCGGGTGCAGCCGCGCTGTCCGGGGTCTGCACCCAGTAGTACAGCACGCGCGAGTCATGCGTGCCGGCCGGGTCCCGGAAACCGTGGTGGGTGACATCCAGCGGGCTGTCGATCAGACCGACGATGACTCCCTGGCCTTCGTAGCCCGTCGGATTGACCGGCCGCGGGTCGTGCACGGCCGCCACTTCCCCCTGCGCGCTGGCCTGTTCCACGGAAGGGATCAGCAGGCGGGGCAGGCGCAGGCTGCGCGTCGCGCTCTGAGCCGCGAGGTCAAGCAGTTCTTTCGGGGTGGCGGTGATCGTGAAGATGTCCTGCGATTGGGCATGCACCTCGATCCCCAGGGCTGCCAGGTCATCCCGGTTTCCGGTGAAGCGGGTGATCGCCCGCACCCGGATCGGTTTGGGATGACGCTTATCGACCATCACAACGCCGAACACCGGGTGAGGGTACAGGAGCATCCGCCGGGTGAGATCCAGCCTGGCGGGGAGTTTTTTCCCTTTTCCGGTCGCTGCGCGAGGCGACCTCTTTTTTGCCCCGGCAACAGGCAACTCCTTAAGGTTCTTTTTCAAGCGCGCCTGGTCCGTTTTCACGGCCTTCAGGATTTCATCGTCGGTCATGAGCAGCAGACGGCGCAAACCGCCGTCCAGTTTCTGGTGGAGCTTGCGGTCCAGCTTGCGGCCGGAGGGTTCCGGGATTCGTTTAGCCATGTCTGTTTCTCCTTTCATGGGGAGGCGAGGGGGAAATCAATAGCCGCCAAGGCAGGCTTGGCGGCTTCAATGTGCTAAGGATGGGTGCGATCTCCAGTGGACTTACCGCGCTTTTGTGTGTTCGCTGTTGTCTGATCAAATGCAATTACATTATAGTGGGCACGGGGGAAAAAGCAAGCAGAAAAATGTGTCTCCCTGCCGGCGGGTTTTTTAAGGGGTTGGCATGAGATTCAATTCCCAATTGTCTAATAGCTTAACTCAACTTCTGGTAAATCCCTTCCTCAACCAAAATGCCAGTGATATGGCTTCCCAAAGTGGTTCTGCACTCTCTTGCTTGCCATCCTTAAAGTATCCAACACAGGGCTGGGGCAGCTCATTTTCATCTATATACACGCATAATCTCTGCCACTCATCATGCAGCACTTGTTGATGACGGGGTCGTCAGGCGCTAACGTAAGCCTTCAGGTCATGCGTGGCCTGAGAAACTGTCGCCTTCAGGCGATAGAGATCGTCGCGCCAGATCCCCTGCCGACCTGATGGCGATCCAATGGGTGTCCAACCGCAAGTTATCGGCAGGCTGGCCCCTGCGGTGTGCCTGTTCCTCTCTTCTTTAACAACCTGATCAATAATTTCCCCGTTCATGCGTGCTGTTGGAAGACCTTCCAGAACACTAACCTGGCAGTTTTAGTCAAAAACCTGGCGAGGGTAAGTTATTTATCGTCTATTTCGCTGAAATTTTTCACAGTCTATCTAATCCACGAAAGTTCGGTTGCCAACCGAACTTTTCCCCACTCCACCACCGGCAGTCTGCCAAATTCCTTCCAATCACCGGTCACAACAGCCACCGTGTCAGGGATGCCTGCCAGGACAGGGCGGGCGGCTTCCTGTACCCAGGGCATGGCCAGCAGCACAAATACCAGCCGGACACCCAGACTCTCTGTATAAGCACACGCCTGGCTTAATCTGCGAGACAATTTCCTCTGTAACACCTCGCGCGAACAATGGCCGCTCTCAACCTCCAGCCAAAACAGCGTCTCCCAGCCATCCAGTCGACCCCACGCCAATGCATCCGGCGTGGCGGCCAACCTCTTGATGTACACTTCAGTCCAGCCTGTCCAGATCTCGGCGTGCGACCAGGCCTTACTCACCCATGCCAGCCATTGACGTGCAATCCTCCGGTGCTTGCCGTCTGGCGGGGTTCGGAATTCCTTGCGTTCAGGGAAATAATAATTCGGCGGCATACCCCAGCTGCGCAAGGCAATCGAAATGCCTTTTTTGGTAATCTGCCAGAAGGGGTAACTTTTCATCTCGTCCGTCTTTGAACGACCGACCTCTTTTCCACCGATCAGGGTCATTGGCTTCGGCTTGGCCGGTTTCACAAAATCGGTGATATAGAGCGCATATTCCTTTTCAACCAGCACATGCAGCATATTGAGCGCCAATTCAATTTCCGCTCCAACCAGGGATGCGATTTCTGCTGTATACCCCTTTTGCAGGCGAGCCAGCACGCGCAGGCAATCGAGTTGCTTCCGGGAGAGGTCTCCCAAATACCAATCCGCTGCCAGGGGCGGCGGACCCGATGGGACCCTGAGGGTATAGGGCATCAGATAAAAACTTTCGAGCTCGGGCTGTGAAACACCGGACATGGTGACCGCTACCGCCAGATTCACCCCACGCAATACACGGCGCACCTCTTTGGCATACCACATCCCCGGTCCATCCACCTTCACCCAGATCGACGCACCACGCCGCAGCTTATTTAACTGCCAGGTCAATTTTCTCAAGGCTTGTGCATAATCGTCCGGCGGCAATCCGGCGTCATGCTGCATCGAAAAAATAAAGGTGTCCGTCCAACCGGCTGGAGGGTATTCAATCGCCGTCCAACCGTGGAAAACGGATGTCCCAACCCGCACAGGCACACTGATCTCCATCAATTTCTCCTATCGACAGGGAATATCCAGCCACTCACTCGCATCCAGGAACTGCAGCGGATCGATCCATTTATACGAGTCTCCCTCTCTGCGCTTGATCCCCTCGTGGAGATGCGCGCCAGTAGAGTTCCCGGTCGGGGGCGTCGCTCCTCCGGAAAGTCCAACAACTTCCCCTTGCTGCACAACCTGGCCCAGGGCCACATCGATTTCAAGCAGGTGGCCGTACCAGACTTGGGTGTCCCCATTTTCGATGACGACCAGGTTGCCCCAGCCGTCGTTCCGACCGGCATACATGATCTGGCCCCCCATCACTGCCACAACCACATGGCCTTCTCCTATCGTCCAGTCTGCCCCAACGTGAGGCACCACCTTGCCATTCATCGTGTAGCCCGGGTCATAGCCAAAATTGCACCCGGCCGGAGGCGGTTTGCCGTAATCCCTGATCGGGACACCGCGGATGCCGTGAAAAAGATCGGTTTGATCGTACGTGACTTCGTAACACATCAACCGGGTTCCTATTATGTAGAAATTCTACACTACCTAATTTGAAGACGATTTTTTTGCGACGCTAGGGGATGCGCACAGGCCAACGACAGACAGGCTACTGTGCTGACTACTGGGACATCCGCCCGGAATGGTGAGGTGAAAACGGAGGTTCATGCTGTTTTACCTTCATCATAATTTTCCCTGACTGGATCATATACTCATCCACGAAGGCAGACATTTGGAGTGGGTAGTGACCCACCCCAGCTTCTACACCTGCCACCTGCCCCGCGAAGTGCGCGGGGTGTGCGGGCGGTGCCAGGGAAGTAGCGGGGCTTCTTGGGAAGCCGTAGACCATTGCGTCTGTGCTTTTGTCCCAAAAAGCATATCCCGCCAGATTATCATGAAACTAACCAGTACCTGAAAACATCAAACTGCTGGCACGTTAACTCTGCCCCAAGTTTCAAAGCATTACAAAAAAAATCTTGGTCGGTTGTCTGTCTTGCGCTTGACATTTGGCAACTTGAGCGCAACAATGAATACGAAGGAATAATATTGAGATTCTCCAAAGTGAAAACAGGCGCTATTTTGTTCACCAGACTGAATTATTTTCTTTGTTTGTCGTTGGCTGCAATTTGAACTTTTATAACATTCTTTTGGAAACACTTCGTTAGCGATTAGTTTTCAAAAACCTTTTGGGAGCGGAAAAAATGAAAAAAAGAATCGGTGTTCTTGTTTTGATCCTGATCCTGGCGGCCTCGGCTTGCAACCTGCCTGCAGAAACGCCGGGCGCCATTACGCCACAGGCACCTCAGATATCACAGACCACCCCGCCGCCCCAACCGCCAACGGGAACCACGTCGACGTTATTAGAAACGGATGCCTGCACATTATTCGATGAAGTGAAAGCCACTCAAGTAATGGGCGAATCTGCTCCAGCGATGCCTGCCAACACTCCCGGCTATTCGGTTTGCACTTTTTTTACCAATACAGGGAAGGGAATCTATATCACCATCACCATGGGTGATCAGGCAAAGAAGAACTTTTTGAATGAAATTTCGCAGTATCAAAAAGGCTGTTCAGTAAGCTACTCCGGGGGTACCAGCACGGCTACCCCATTCCCTCCAGAAATTGAAGTGCTGATGAGCAAATCAGTACTGGAATTGTTCCAGATGGATATACAGATGCAGGTGAATTGTGGTATGAAGGTTGAGCCTTTGCCGGAGTTTGGGCCTACTGCCTATGCTTACCTCACTCCCGTTGCATTTCAAATGGGCGCCCTGACAATCGTTTCAGGCGATAATGTCTATTCCTTTGCTTATGCTGATCCTGGGTTGGATATTCCTCAGATGGTGGAAAAAGCCAAGGAAGCCGCCCGGGTTGTGATTTCACCCACCTCAGCCGGAGTCCCCACACCAATCAGCGGCCCCACTCAGGTTGGAGGTCCCACGCCGGTCAGCAGCCCCACCCTGGTCGAAGGCTCCGGATTAGGCAATGGATGTCCCACACTAATAGGCGGAGGTCCTACCCCGGTCAGTTGCACCGCTCCAGCCGAAGGCAGTGGATGTCCTACTCCGATAGGCGGAGGTCCTACCCCGGTCAGCTGCTCCGAACCCTCACCCGCTAAAGGTCCCACACCAATTGGTGGCAGACCCACTCCGGTTCCATAGTCTGACAGTCGGTAGGCCTGCATGGTTCTACCATTAACACACCCCGCATTGACTTGCGGGGTGTGTTAATGCGGATCGTTCTTCCACCACCTCAATTCACTTATTGCCAGATCGTGCCCTTACTGGTAATAATGAAGCGTCAACGGAAAATTGTTGATAGACCGGAGACAGGCGTCCGGGCAGCGGTCAGCGAGGCAGCCTCCCCAAGCCGACCTTGCAAACAGCCAATTTTGGACTAGCTGAATAACTGGTGCGGACTCATTTAATTAATCACCACAGGCACTGCCAACCCTTCGTACTTCAATAAATGCAGACTGGATGGGTACATCACTTGCGACTCGCTTTCAAATTCTCAAAGCCCAGGCGTGCCTTTTCCAGCGCAGCGGGGTCCTTCCAACTCGAGGGCACCTTCAACTTCTTTTCGTTAAAAGTATTCCCCTGGCGAATTTGAAAATAACGGACCTTGTTCTCCGGAACACGGTACTCATCCAGGAACATAGCCAGCAAACTGTTTGCCTGCCGATCAACATCATCACGCGGGAGATAAACCAACCCGTTTTCCTGGCAGTCCTCACCTTTTTCACAGCGGCAATACACCGCAATTCCAGTTTCAACCAGTTTCCACCGACGCGTGCACAGGTTGCGCTTTTTGACCATTGCGTAAGCCGTAATTGTGCCGGACATTGGGTCAGCGTAGACTTCCACAATGTCCGCGAGCGGTTTGAGCAGGACAGTCTTCAGGTGAGATGGCCGGGCATTGGGCTTTTCAGGATCCGCGGACGTTTTTTGCCCGGATGTCGATTCTGTTTTTAATGTGGATAATTTCTTCCCGTCGCCTGCCTCAGGTAAGACGGAGTATTCAGTATTGGGAAGGATTTTGCGAGGCTGTCCCTGATCAGCATGACATGCCCCTCCGTGCTCGCGGCAGGTCGACCGCTTGCACTCAACACACCGCACTAGGCTGTTGACGCACACCGGGCGCTCGCACACGACGCAGGCCTGCACTTCATGGGCGCACTTCTGGCAGTAGGTGCGTTTGCAGTCCACACATTGAGGCGCAAGACATCCCGTGTGCGCCAGATGACCATTTTCACACAAAAAGAGCGACTGCCCTGCCTGGCCGCATATATCGCAGCACAGCGACTCAACGCCATGCAGCAGCGGATTCCAACTCGTCACCCGTTTAATCGTCACCGCCCGCTTACGGATTTCCACTGTCAAATCCAGCTTTGGCAAGGCGATGATGGCGAGATTCAGTAGTTCCAACTGGATGCGTAGGTGATATTTTTGGGCAGCGTCGGCCAATTTCGCTTCACGTTCAACAGCGATAGCCGTAATTTTCGATTCCAACGCGTTGCGGCGGTCGTCTTCGGCTTTTCGCAAACGGCGCTCGGCGTCTTTCAACAGGTCAGCGTAGTAATCGGTGAGGCGAGCGCGGTCAAGTTCCAGAAATCGTCCTAGGCGTTTTTGGAGGGGCGCCAGTGTCTCGTCCAGAGTCAGTGGCACTAATTGGCGTATGCGCTCCAGCAGCGCCGCCAGCGTTTGGGGGACAAGCGGCGGCTGATTGATCCAAAATACGTTGGCGGATGGAACGTTTTGATGCTCACTCTGCGTATCAAGAATGGCCACTCGTTCAATATCAGCCCCCGTAACGGAGCAGCCTCGTTGCACATCCATCCATACAGGCAGAATAAGTTCGCGTTTTTCATCTGCAATCAGACTGACTTTGAAGTTGAAACAGGCGTAGTGGTGCATGCGCACCTGTGTTGCCGCGCCTGGCACAGGAAACATTTTAGCGTTGGGTAAAGAGGTAGCTTTTTCAATGACTGCATATAATCCGGGTTTTTCAAGGCGCACATTGTTGATAAAAAATTGGCCATTGGGGTTTTTCCCGCGCAATTCATTAACGATAGCTTCTACGAACACGTGACCGTAATGCAAAAAAGTAACGCCAGGCTGGCTATTGGCGGCATTGAAGGTGAGACGCTGGTGCGGCGCAATCTCCCAGCGGGCAGCTACTTCATCTGGCAGCAGGGTTTCGTAGATGCCATAGGCGGGTGGATCCACCCAGCCGCCCATCTGGCGGAAAGCACCGAGCACGAGTTGTTCAAGAGTGGTATCTTGATCCATGAGCTATTCTGCCGAAAAGTCTTCGCCGAACAAGGCTTCGTCGTATTCTTGAGTTTGCTGGTACGCCCTCCGCGCCTGGACAAGGCTCTCGCCCAGATGGGTAAATCCGGCACGTAGTTCTTCTGCGCTCTGAGATCCCACCCAAACATCGACCAGCAGGTCTTCAAAATCAACTTCGTCAGAAAACTGCCCCAAAATCATACCCATTTCGCCGATGACCAATTCAAACATGTTGAGTTTTTGGTCGAGTATCTCAAGTAAGTAATCTTCCACAGTGCCACGTGCTGAAAGATTGTAGATACGGACATCGCGGGTCTGTCCTACACGGTGAATGCGCCCAACGCGCTGTTCAATGCGCATGGGGTTCCATGGAATGTCGAAATTCACCATCGTCCGGCAAAACTGGAGGTTGCGCCCTTCCCCTGCAGCCTCGCTGGAGAGCAAAACGCGGGCGCGTTTCTCGAACGTTTCAATGGCTTGGTTTTTCGCGCTGATATCCATCTCGCCGTGATAGGTGACGAAATCGATATTCAATTGCCGCAGAAGCTCCGAGAGCCGGTCGAGGGTGCGGCGGAAGTGGGTGAAAATGATGATCTTCTCGGTCGGGTCGTGCAGAATGGTTATGAGTAATTTTTGGAGCGCATCGGCCTTAGCCCAGGCGCGGATTTGAAAAGACTGATCGGCTAAGCTGAGCAGCACGCGGCGGGATTCATCGTCGTGAGCGCGGGCTGCCAGGGAGCGCAGCATCGGTTCGGCAGATTGAGGACTGCTGCCGATTTCGCGCTGAAGAGTGAGTAAAGCAAGCCGGTCTACCTGACGCAAACCGGCGTTTTCTTCCCTGCTCCCGATCACTTCCCCCCTGGATAACGGGGGCTGAGTGAGAGATGCGCGGATATAAGCGCTGACGGCCTGGTAAAACGCGCTTTCCTCGGCTGAAAGATCCAGACGAATGGTATTGGCTTGGCGCGGCGGGAGTTTGATATTGACCTGACTGCGGGTGTGGCGCACCATCACATCCCCCAGTAGTTCGCGCAGTTGGCCGCGGTTTTTTGGCAAACGAGGATCCCCACTGACCACAAACTGCTTTCGAAATTCGCGCGGTGTTTTCAATTGTCCAGGCTTGAGCAAGGTAATTAAGTTATAAAGTTCGTCGAGGTTGTTCTCAACAGGGGTGGCGGTGAGCAGTAAAATGTACTTGTGCTGTAACTCGTTGACAAATTTCCACGAGGCACTGTTACGGTTTTTGAGATGATGAGCTTCATCCACCACGATCAAATCGTAGGGGATTTGAATGAGACGGGCGCGATTTTCAGCCCGTCTCGCGGTAGCCAACGAGGCAATCAAAAGCGGGAAGCGTTCCCACGCCTCGGGCCCTGCGGTGCGGAACTCGGGGTCAGCGCTTGTAACGAAACCGGGTAGGTCAAATTTGACAGCCAGCTCATCGCGCCATTGTTCCACCAGCGCGGCGGGTGTAACCACCATCACACGCTGAACAATGTTACGAGTAAGATATTCTTTGAGCACAAGTCCAGCTTCGATGGTTTTGCCCAGCCCAACTTCATCGCAGAACATGCCGCGCCCGCGAAAACGACGCAGCATAATCTGAGCAGCGTGCACCTGGTAATCGAAAGGCGCAAACTTGAGCAGGTCGAGGCAAATCAACTCGTCGAATCCTCCCACCAGTACGGCATGTTCTGCCAGCAGGCGCAGATGGTAAAGTTCGCGGCTGGCGAATTGTCCGCCGCCGATGCCTTCGAACAGGCTGGCCTCCCCCTGTATCAGGCGGATGTCAGTATCGAGGATTTTGAGGGATGTCTCAGGTGACATTTTGCTCTTCTATGGAAAGGAGAAAATTATCGCTAAGCGATTATACCTTTGATTCTTGCGAGTAATTTTGGTGTATGTATTACCTATGCTGGCTGCTGGGTCATCCGCCCGGAATGGTGAGGTGAAAACGGAGGCTCAAGTTGTTTTACCTTCATCATAAGTCTCCCTGAGCAGCATGATCGGCAATATTCATCCCTGGCTTCAAGAACGCATCAAACGCCGGACTAAACCCGCCACACTGCCTTTGATCCCTGGTCTGCTTTCAGATATCACTCGCAGCCGTGCTGATCTGATGATAGAAAACGTCGTGACGTTCACTGTCCGCTAAAGGGGACAGCTTCGCAGAGCACGCACACCCCGCTGGGTCACGTTATGCCCTGCCTGCCCCGTCCGGGCAGTGCGAGTTGCCAAAGTATCAAGAGCCAGCTGCAGGATGTTCCGGGCCGCATTCACG
>Ga0315287_10008323_pt1 | contig 10462 bp, 12 predicted proteins | sample YL17G11_0_MG_FD_205037 | JGI IMG/M metagenome (GOLD analysis project Ga0315287, IMG submission 205037) | Sediment microbial communities from Yellowstone Lake, YNP, Wyoming, USA - YL17G11_0 | ecosystem: Environmental > Aquatic > Freshwater > Lake > Sediment | place: USA: Wyoming | collected...
AGACGGTCTACGGAGCGAATGGTGTGAGTTGGTCACCCGAAGCAGAGGCCAAAGCGAAGATGCTTGAGGGCGATCCCAAGTTTGACGATTTCGCGACCATGATGGTGAAGACCCACCTTAGCCTCACTCATGATCCAGCGCTCAAGGGGGTTCCGAAGGGATGGACCCTGCCGGTGAGGGACGTGCTCATCTACTCCGGAGCCAAGTTCCTTTGCCCGGTCGCCGGAACGATCACCCTGATGCCAGGAACATCGTCTGACCCTGCATTCCGCAGAGTCGATGTGGATGTGAAAACGGGAAAGGTGAAGGGATTGTTCTAGGTATTGCAAGGCACAGTGATGTGTGAGTTCAGCAGGGGGCCTTCTGGCCCCCTGATTATTTCCCGCACCCCGACCTTGCCCTGACAAAACTCTACCCCGATTTAATCGGACGGAGGGTTGCGCCCAGCGAGATACGTAGACCGGTGACTGCGCAGCATTGATTTCCTTTGACTGCAGGAGCGGCGGTTTCATGCCGAATAATCGAAAAGTGGGAGATAGGGCATCACATTAGAAGAATTCAGCACGCCGAGATGAAGGATCAGGTATCCATTCTGGACTGTATGACACTTCAGAAGCGTTTCTGGATGGCCGGAGTTGGCCGCCTCAACCGCGTCAGCCGAAAGCACTCGAAGGGTGTTGATGCATAGCTGGTCTAGATCTTCAGTTCGAGTCATGTCATACTCCCATCTATTTTGCAGTGTGTAGCCATTCCGTTGTTCATCTGATCGCCGCCATTGTCTCGATCTCTTTGACTTTGTTCAGTCGCCGAACGTGGCGTTCAGCGCCTGAAAATCGGGCTTTCAGGAATGCGGAGACCAATTCATTTGCCACTTCCGTGCCCGCAACTCTTGCGCCAAGGCAGAGGACATTCATGTCATCATGCTCGACGCCCTGGCGAACGGAGTAGGTGTCATGGCACAGACCTGCTCTGATTCCTCTGAGCTTGTTGGCCGCGACGCTCGCCCCGACGCCGCTTCCACAGATGAGAATTCCTTTTTTCGATCGCCCGTCTAGAAGGGCCGCCCCGACTTCTCGATCTATATCGGGATAGTCCACGGGGTTCAAATCGCGAGTTCCCACATCCATGACCCCCACTTCTCTTCTCGGAGAAACCGTACGATCTCCTCTTTCAAGGAGAGGCCGGCATGGTCTGAGCCGATGGCGACTGCAATCATCAGTTAGTCCCTTTCCTGGTCGGCACCTTGCCATTGCCCCATACGGAGAGAACATCAGTCCACAGTTATCGCGCTGTTCATGGAACCGAATGGGTTTGGCGCGGTTTCAGGATTTTCAGGATCAATGTGCCAGACATCGTCAACAACAAATTTGTACTCATGCCGTACAGTCAGTTGAAGGGCGGCCGTGTAGACGCCACTCTCTTTCTCCTCCAGTTTCGTTTCTCTCGGGTTCCAGTTATTGAAGGCGCCGGCAATAAAAACGTCTTTGCCAGGTTTGGTTTGAAACCTGAACTCTACCCTTTTCTCTTCGATCGAACTTGACTGTTCCATATTCTCTCCTTTCTCTCTGCGTTGGTTGTTTGATATTCCTCAGTCGACTGCTCTACCCATGGGCAGGCCCGGATGTCCGGTGTTGGCCTTTAAACCTCGCCTTTGATTTCCTTGATGATCTTGGGGATGAAGAAGGAGAAGATAAACAGGCCGACGGAGAAGAACACCTTGAAAGAAATCAGTCCTCCCCAGTTTCCGGAGGCCCACACCTCTTTTGCCGTCCCGACGAAGAACGTGAAAATAAAAGTGCCGACAACAATACCCAGACCTGTGCCGAACAAGTAATCCCAGAACCGGACCTTGGTCAGCCCCATCCCGAAATTCATGAGTGTAAAAGGGAAATAGACGAGACGGAGATAGAGCACTGTTGCAAAGCCATTTCGCTCGATGGCATTATCATATTTTTTCAAGCGGTCACCGATGAGAGAAGCGGCGAATTCCCTCCCCAGAGTACGGCCTATCCAGAAAGCGGCACTGGCCCCGAACATAGCGCCAACCCATACATAGAGAAAACCCCAATACGGCCCAAAAATTGCGGCACCCAGGCCGGTCAGAAGGGTCCCGGGCAAAAAGAAGCAGACACCCACCGCGTAAACAGCCACATAAACTACGGGTGCCCACATACCCACTTTTTCCAGAAAGTGCCCCAGTGCTTCAGCCGTCAAATATCCCTTGACAGGGGTAAACCGTATCAGATAAATGGCCGCGATAATAAACACTCCAAGAGCAAGGGCCTTTATCATTCCCTTCTTTCGGTTTCTTACGCTTTGTTCAACAGATTTTTCCATTTCTTCTCCCTTTATCCATAGGGCAGAGGACCATTCCCCTTTTTCCCGGTTTTCTCTTTAGTCGTAGAGACCTATAAAAAACTTACAAGGAATCACGAACCTCACGTTTTCGCACAAGAAGGACGCCTGAACTCAGGCCTTGATCGCGCCTCCTCAGGTAAACCCTGGGCCGGCAGTGCACGTATAGCAATGATCAGCGACGCCAATGGGGCTGCCTTCCGGTGGTGGGCCAGCCATTTCCGATACATGCGTCTTCCGTTTGCCCATATGAAGTCCTCTGGCCAGATTGAAGTCGCAGTCGTAAACATACCCATCCCATGAAACAGAAACCAGGGTTCTGCACATGAGCCCTTCGACTGCGCAGGCATTGAAGCTGGATGCGAGGCGTCCCATGTAGGATTCAAGATTGCCCGTCTCTTCCAGCCACCTGCGGAATCGTCCCAAAGGCACATTGGCAAAAGCATAGAGATTGTTGAAAACAATCCCCCACTTCTTCAGGAGCACTTCACGAAATCTCTTTGTCACCTGGTCCTGCGGTGAAGGCAGAAACGCGCCTGTGGGATTGCAGACGAGATCCAGTTCCAAGCCGGTTTCTTCATGTCCATAGCCCAGGCCATTGAGCTTCTGAAGAGCGTCGATGCTCTTCTCGAAAATACCATCCCCTCGCAGAGAGTCCGCCTGCGCTTCGTTCAAAGATGGGAAAGAGGCAACGATGACCACTCTTTTGTCTTTCAGTAGCTCCATCAAGGGGCCCCTTTTGCCGTCGTTCAAGGCACTCAAATTGGAACGAAACATGAGCTTCGGCGAATGGGGGGAGAGCCCTTCGACGAGCCTGACAATATTGGGATTCAATTCAGGGGCGCCACCGGTGATATCAATGGCCTCAAAACGGCTTCTCTTGGCGTATGCGATGACAGTGTCTGCCGTTTCGGTGTCCATGTTCTCCTTTCGACCAGGCCCTGCTCTCAAATGACAATGACGACAGCTCTGGTTGCAGAGAAGTCCCACATTGATCTGAAGGGTTGTGGTCTTCCCTCGTGCCAGGTTGAGGCCATGCCTGAAAAGGGTCTGGCGAAAAGGCTCCACGGTTTTTTCGACCGAGCCGATTTTCTGCAAAGCATAGTCAGCGTTCATGGCCCGTGACCTCCTTTACATAGAGAGCTTTTGGGCGATATTGCGCATTTGCACGCCATGTACCAGGGATGCGCCTCCCCTGATTGCCGTCACCACGTGAACCGCCTCCGTCATTTCCGCCAAGTTGGATCCTTTCTCCAGGCATGCCTGGGTGAAGGCGTCGATGCAGTAAGGACACTGAACAGCATGGGCGACGGAAAGAGCGATAAGGGCTTTCTCCCGCTCCGTGAGCGCTCCTTCAGCGAATACCGCGTTGTAGTAGTCAATGAACTTCTTCGCAAGCTCAGGAGCTTGCTGACCAATGTCCGGAAATTCGGGTAGATCTTCCGGCTTGTAGTACGTTTCCATGATAAACCTCCTTTGGTTTCTGTTCGATGCTGCTCAAATAGTTTTGTCTACTTCCCGGTAACCCTCACTCGGTCGTGGGATTCCTTTTCAAAGGCATCAAGAGCAGGACCTTCAGAACCCTGAAGGTAATGAAAATCCATGGTCACGGACCGCAGACAAAATTGCGCCCCGGGGTTCTTGGTTTGAAAGGTCAAGGTAATCTTCTCCTCCGGATAGATCCCGAGGATGAGTCGATTGGCACTGATTGGTTCCCCGAGCGCATCACGGAACATGGAGTGGGGAACCTCTTTGAATTGAATCACGATCTCCGTCAACTTTTTCGCCAATCGTTTGCCGGAAGACATGTAAAAGGGCACCCCCTGCCAGCGCCAGTTGTCCACATAGATCTTCATCATGGCAAAGGTCGGCGTAAGGGACTTGGGGCTCACTCCCGGCTCATCCCGGTAGGCGGGGCCAGCCTTGCCGCCGATAGTCCCGGGGCCATATTGTCCAAGAACGAGATAGTTCTCCACATTCGCCATAGAGAAGGGTCGGAGAGCCCGATACAGCTTCACCTTTTCGTCACGAACCCTGTCGGCTTCGAACAGAGACGGAGGCTCCATGGCGGTCAGGGCAAGAAGCTGCATCATGTGATTTTGAAACATATCTCTCAGCACGCCCGACTGTTCGTAGTAGCCTGCCCGATGCTCCACGCCGAGGGTTTCTGCTGCCGTGATGCTGACACAGTCAATGTATCCCCTGTTCCAGAGCGGTCCAAAGAGAGTGTTGGCAAAGCGAAACATCAGGATGTTCTGAACCGTCTCCTTAGCCAGGTAGTGATCGATCCTAAAAAGCTGATGCTCTTGAAAATATTGGTGAAGAACTCTGTCCAGGGCGATCGCGGTTTCCAGATCCCTGCCAAAAGGTTTCTCCACGACGATCCTCGACCAGCCACTCCCGTCTTTTCCTTCCTCCGAAAGACCGGCGCGACCCAGCACGTGGGCTGTTGTCTCGTAGAGGGTGGGAGGAATAGCGAGGTAGAAGATCCGGTTTCCCCTGGTTCCATGTTTTATATCTAGTGCACGGAGGTGCTCAGCCAGATGGACATAGGAGGGTAGGTCATCATATTCAATGGGTCGGTAGAACAGGAATCCGGCAAAGGCTTCCCACTTTTCCTGATCTACACGACCGCTTTCACCAAGGGCTGCTTTCATACGGTTCCGGAACTCATCATCCCCCATCCTCGTGCGACTACATCCGACGATCACAAAGGGGGCAGGCAAGCGATTGTTCAGGTGGAGGTTGAAAAGCGAAGGAACCAATTTCCTGGCGGTCAAATCCCCTGACGCGCCGAGGATCACCAGAGTGCATGGTTCCATCATAGTGTCAAGGTGGCAGCGGTCGTTCGGAAGACCCAGTTCCTCAGCAACCTCCGGGAGAGAATAGGTTGCCACCGCGCCCTCCCTGGCTATCTCATCCGTCTTCTGAGGGGTCCTGTTGTAAGCCACCACTTCATGGCCGCTTCGCAAAAGCCGCCGCACCATGTTCATGCCCATCCGTCCCAATCCGATCAATCATTGATTTCATGTCATAGGTTTTGATCATCTCTCTTCGTCCAACACGATGGATAACTCACTGACTTCTCTCATGCGATTCTAAGGCCTTCCTCTTTGTTCCATTAGTCGTATGGGGTAAGAAATCCTGACATAAAACCCACCACCCTTTTTCATTTTTCTCCACATGCTCTCCCCTTCAGATGGAAGAAAAACTTCAACCCTTTCCTGACCCTGTCGGAAAAGATCTTTGGAGAAAGATAGGCGCCTGCCACCCGTTTGTTGATCTCCCCGAGGGTTGGATAGGGATGAATGGCGGAAGCCAAGGTGGATAGCTTCACCTTTCCGTTCAGAACGGCGACCCACTCGCTCAGCAACTCCCCTGCTTGAGGTCCGAGGATCTGAACCCCGATAGGTTTTTCTCCCTTGTCCAGGAGCATCTTGATCCTGCCGACTCTCTCTCCTTCAGCAAGGCTCCTGTCGTTGCCTTTGAAGGGTTCCGTAAAGACCGAGTATTCGATGCCCGCTTCCTTCGCTCCCTTTTCGTTCATCCCGATACTGGCCAATTCAGGGTCCGAGTAGGTGCACCAGGGGAGAAAGGTATAGTTCGCTTTTCTGGGAAGATGAAAAATCGCATTGCTTACCACGATGCCTCCTTCGTAACCTGCGGCATGGGTAAACTGATACTTCCCGGTCACATCGCCCGCTGCGTAGATATGATTCTGTGAGGTTCGCATCCGCTCATCAACTTTGATGCCCTTTCGATCGAAATCAACGCCGATGCCCTCAAGATTGAGGCCTTGAATATTGGGCTCCCGCCCCATGGCAACAAGGATTCTTTCCGCTCTCAAGGCGTGGGTTTTCCCCTCTTTGTCTTTGATGAGCACTTCTCTCGCATTCCTCTCATCTTTTACGCCGAGAACGGAAACATTCAAATGAAAGGTGACCCCCTCGGCAGCCAGAACCTGCATGATTTCATCGGCCATGTCTTTGTCTTCTTTGCTGAGGATCTGCGCGCTCCTTTGGACAACGGAAACCTTTGTTCCCAGGCGACAGAAAGCCTGCGCCATTTCAGTGGCGATCGGCCCGGCACCCAGAATCACCATGGATTCAGGGAGACGATCCAGAGAGAAAATCTCCTTGTTGGTGATATAGGGGGTTTTGTCCAGCCCTTCGATGGGGGGACTGTCCGGTGACGAACCGGTGGCAATCACCCAGGTCTTTGCGGAAACGGTCTGCCCGTTCAGTCTGATACTGTGATCGTCCGCGAACGTGGGTTCCCCGAATTCCACTTTGGCCCCAAGGCTGCAAAACCTTTCTTCCGAGTCGTGTTTTTGAATGGTTGCGATCACAGAGCGGATTCTCTCTCTCACTTTCGCAAAATCAACAGGCGGCAGATCCACACTAGGAAGACCGAAGATTTGGGGGTTTTTCATGGTGTGATAGGCCTGGGCTGTGCGGATCAGGGTCTTGCTCGGCACACACCCGAAGTGGAGACAGTCGCCGCCCAGTTCCTTTTCCTTTTCGATGAGAAGTGTTTTGGCGCCCAACTGGGCCGCGCCGGATGCCACGGTGAGACCTGCCGCCCCTCCGCCAATAATGCCTATGTCATAGTCATACTTTGCCATCGTTCTTCTCCTTTCATCCCTGTCGCTTCGTATATGATTCCGCAAATGCAAGTGCGTATTCACCACAGAGTCACGGAGAACACAGAGGAAGATTTTTGTTTGTCCCGCTCTTGAGCGGGACAAACAAAAAGGTTCTGCCCAAAAACCCTTATATGCTAAGCACCATAAACAAATAGCGTTGGCTATCACACATCCGACCAACTCCAGCCGGCACGAACGTTGTGCAATGAATTTGAATTGAGAGGTTCTTTTCGTCTATCGGTATCTCCCGATAGACGAAAAAATGAATCTCCTTCTCCGTGCCCTCTGCGTCTCTGTGGTGAAACGGACAGAAGGTTACTTGCCGTTCAGAGACCAGTCATAATCAAGATATTCGACCTTGATTTCCTTTGCCTGTTTTTGCAACTTCTCCCTGAGCTCTCCTCTGGCGTATTTTGTGAAGAACGCCACAATGCCGTCGTTGAAATCCTCGGAGTACCACTTGAAAATGCTGCTCACATAAAGGGTATTCCCTTTCAGGCGATTGTGCCCAGGATCATTGATGAACGCCTCGGTCATCTCGGTCAGTTGCTGATCGAGCACATCTCCCTGATAAGGGTCCGACCTGAGAAGTGGGCAGCTCTTGGCCGCGCAGTTCACCGTGAAATGAATGCGGGGGTCCTTGAAACGGGGCCGGAGGATATCGTGTTCGATGTTGTCCAGGGTCAAGAGATCCCCGTCAATTGGGGCAATCTTCCTTTTCCATGGGCTCTTGATAAGGCTTCCCAGATCCTTAATGGACTTGATTCCAGGATAGGCGCTCAGAATGAGCTTGATGGTCCAGGCATTGTAGGCGTTGACGTAGAAAGCGAACTGCTCGCTTCGGGAAAGCGCCTTTGTGTCCGTCTTCTCCAAGATGTTCAGATACTGATCGAGCTTGGCCTCTTCCTTCTTGAATCCCTGATAGCCCACTACTCCGTTCTTCACGTATTTCTGCAGGAGCTCGCCGTACAGGCCGTGATCAACGCTGTCGGCTGATATTGCAGGTGATCCACGGAAAAACAACCCTGGAAAAAAGATTAAACTGAATCCCGTGATATATTGCGTGATGCGCCTCTTCATGATAGCCCTCCGGCGTTTGTGCTTTTGTAAATGTTGGATATGTGTCGGACGGAATCAACCAACCTTACAAAGTATTTTCATATGGGAAAGACCTTCAAAGGGGGATGGTTCAGGACGCAAGGCCTCTCACCGGGCCGACGGTTTGAGATACTGGGCGATAATAGGGGCTTTTCTCCAGACTGCCTTTGTAAATCACGTGCGTGTGTGCCTCGGCAGCCATCATGATGTGCGCGCCGGAGAAATCCGCTAGGCTGTACTGGCAGAGGAAAAGCTTCCCTTCTCTCGAACGCAAAGAGTTTCCGGCTTCCTCCAAAGTCCTGAGCGCCGCCAAATCCCAGCCTTTTCGGGTGGCCCAAACCCCGTCGCCCACCAATCTCAATTGACCGCCTCTCTTCGTGAAGCTCGCCAGGTATCGAATCATTTCCTCCGGCGAATCCATGCCCTCGCTCACGTACAGTCGCCCGCTCTCGAGCCCCATCGAAACGGAATGGCCTTGACGCTCCAGGTTCGCCAGGAGCTCCCTGCTCCTTTCAGGAGGCATGACGACAAGCACCACCTCGCCGCGGCGCAACCCCTCGATCACATAAGGCGTTGACACTCCCAGCGCCTCGTCTTTCCCTGAGTAAAAATGGGTCATGTGCGAACCGTCGGGCACCCTGTGTCCTCCGACGCCTAACGGTTTCAGCCGATCGCTTTGTAAGCCCTGAAGGAATTCCTCCAGCTCCCCCATGCGAAAACGTCTCTCTCGCTTTCCGCCCACCCTGTAGCATTTGAGAGCGCCTGAATTCGTCCAGCGTCTTATGGTCATCTCAGAGACGTTCAGAAACTCAGCCGCTTCTTTTAGGTCGAACAACCGGTCCATCAAATATGGTCCATCCTTTTTCTGCATCGAATGAATGTGTCTCCTTCCTTTACCCCTGATCCAGAGGGATCAGGAGCAAGGCGCCGGTTTTCTGTAGGGACTTATCCGCCTCTTTCAGGCATCTTTCTTTCACGGCCTTCAGAACCCGGCCCCCCGCTGTCTCCTGCCAAAACCACCGGCTGAACTCCGTGCTTGATGGCGAAGCCGACCCGGGCCGGGCTGCCGCGGCCTCGAAATAGAACGCCTTGAGGTCCTGGGCGGCAAGGCGAAGGGCCGTTGCGATGGAGAGGTCTCCCTGTGGGTTAACCGGTTTCTCTCCTACCGCAAAGCTGCTGAGCAATTCCGACGCTGATTCGGGGCCAAATTCCACCACCGCGGTGCGATTGCGCTTTCGAAGGCTCAGGTCGTACCAGGGGCGAAGTTCTGCGACTTCGCGCTTGAAAGACAATCGGAGCCGTTCCATGTCGGTCTCTTGTCTGATCTCGGGCGCGAAGCTCACAGGACAGGACCAACCCTCCAGGTCTTTGTTGCGTCCGCCTGTTTCTTCAGGCGCCTCCTCGGGGAAGTCCACCAGTAGTGGACCCTGTGGCGCATCCAGAAGCCCGAGCGCTGCCAAAAGCACTCTACACTGGAATGCTGGATTTTCAGTGGCTCCCAGGGGACGTCCAAGCTCAAAGGGAACCCACAGCGCCCTGGGAGGCCGGATCGTCGCGGTATGCTCTCTGATCAGGCTGATCTGCGTGGTGGGGACTCCTTCGCTTTCCAAATAATGTGCCAGCGCACCCACGGCGCGCGTGCAGAAAGGTCAGACCGGTACCAAGAGGGCCGCATCCACCCGGTCCCCTTTCAAGAGCACAGCCAGGTTCCTGGCCGCCGGCTCCATCTCAGCCGGGTCGGTGGCGCCCATGAACGAGTAGTGATATGCGGCCACACTTCCTATGATCCCTTCCGCAGCGAGTTCCTTGAGCCGGTCCAGAGGGAACACCACGTTCCAGTCTTGCTGGAAACCGGTACGGTCAAAGTTGGTGGAGATGTGGGTCATCACTAGATCCCTGGCCTCGATGTTCCCCGGGATCACCCGGTAGTCCCCTGTCATCCCCTCGAAGGGTCGATCGCCTCGTCGGTGAAGCCCTGCGGTCGAGATCAGGGAAACCCGTCGGCGTGCAAGAGGTTGTCCCAAAACCCAAGGTCGGTTTTCGAAGGACGGGCAAGGGAGTTTGGCCAAGTGAGATTTCATGGGCTCCATCATGCGATCGAGACGGGCCATTGAGGGACTCCTTTCTTGTTGTGAACGTAAAAAATGCTTGGAATTTGACTTATTTTTATTTATTTTGCTATACAATATTGTTCATTATTCTGAAAGTCAATCAGGGCTAAGTAGGCATTGCAATTCAGACACTACAGGGTCCGGGTCGAAGAGGAAGTGGTCGGGGTGTCCTGCCCATGGGGCGGATTGAAGGGGATTAGGACTTTGGAAAGGCGGCGGGAAGGAATCGGAGAGGGATGTGGTTTTGTTAAGG
>Ga0315287_10008325_pt1 | contig 10462 bp, 8 predicted proteins | sample YL17G11_0_MG_FD_205037 | JGI IMG/M metagenome (GOLD analysis project Ga0315287, IMG submission 205037) | Sediment microbial communities from Yellowstone Lake, YNP, Wyoming, USA - YL17G11_0 | ecosystem: Environmental > Aquatic > Freshwater > Lake > Sediment | place: USA: Wyoming | collected...
GCTCGCCGTTGCCATCGTTCGCGGTGTCGATTGCGAGCCCGTGCCAATGCGCGATCGTCGGTTCCACCGACTCGTTGGCGAGCCTGATCCGCAGCAGGGCGCCGCGCCGGGCGACCAGCATCGGATTGACGTACGCGCCGGGGCCCGAGTCCGCGACGAACGCGAGCGCGGGCCCCGCCCCGCTTCGTGAGGTCGCGCGCAGCACGACCGGGCCATCGACGGGCGCAAGCCGCCCCATCAGGCCGTCGCGGCCGGGCACGTGCAGCGGTGTGTCGAAGCGCGCGGGCGTGACGCAGAGATCGTCGGATGGGCCGCGCGTCCCGAGCATCCGCAGCGCGGTCAGCGGTTGCGGCAGCCATGCGCCGAGCGTTCCCGCGACGAGGGACGACAGCACACGGCGGCGCGTCGCACGGGGCGCGATCGCGGCGTCGTCTCGTGGTGGCGGGATCGTCATGAACTGCGCCGGCCGAAATTGAACTGGACGCCGACCCACACGCCGAACGGCGTTGCCGGCGCGCGGAACGGTTCCGGCCTTGCCAGCGCCGGCGCAAACGTGCCGCCAGGCCCGCGAAAGTAGTTCGCGCCAAGAATGCCGAAATTCTGGTAGCGCGTATTGAACAGGTTGGTCACATTGCCGAAGACCTGCCAGGCCGGATCGAGTTGCCAGCGCGCGTCGAGATTGAGCACCGCGTAGCCGGGCACCACGCCCGCGGGATCGCGGTTGTTTTCATTGCCGCGGGCATACTGGCTGCTCGCGGCGATCAGCGTCGCCCCGATCGACACGGCCGGGGCCGGCGCCAGCACGCCGCGGACCTTCAGCAGCTGCTTCGGAACGGCAGGAAGCACATCGCCGGGGTTGACCGTTATCTCGCCGTTCGCGCTGGCGGTGGTGTTGTTGGGGCTCGTCTCGACGAAGCCCGTCCGGTAGGTCGCTCGCGTGTAGCTGTATCGCGCGGTGAGCGCGACCGGCCCCAACGGTGCGCCGGCGCCGAGTTCGACACCCTCGCGGCGCGTGCGGCCGATGTTCTGGAAGTAACCGGCATTGACGGCGCCGGTGCCGGCGGAGATGAACTGGATATCGTCGGCGAGATCGGTGCGATAGAAAGTGGCATTCCAGAACGTGTCCTTGGCCCACGATCCCCGCGCGCCGACCTCGACGGTGGTCGCGATGACCGGCTGCAGCGGCGGATCGGCGACGAAAATGTTCGGCAGCGTGCACGGCGCATTGGGATCGGCGCAGGCAAGTTCCACCGGCGAGGGCACGCGCATGCCCTGATTCCAGCTGGCGTAGGCCGTCACCCGCGGCGACGGCGTCCAGGTCATGCCGGCGGCCGGGTTGACGCGGGTGTAGCGATGGCTGCCGTTGAGCGCCGGGGTTTCGCCGCTGCGATCGGTCAGCGTGACCCGCGCGTTGTTGTACCGCGCCGATACCGTCGAGGACAGCGTGTCGGTCAGCGCGATCGTGTCTGCCGCATAGAGCGCGTAGTTGCGCGTCGTGGTGCGCACGTTCGCTTCGGGGGCGGTAGCACCGATGCTGACCGTTTCGCGCTCCGTGGTGACCGCTGCCGGCGCTTCACGCTGCTCGAAATCGCTATTGCCGAGATCGGCGGTCACGCCGACCACGAGGCGGTTGCGGCGCTGCGCGAGCTCGGGCAGCAAGGTGACCTGCAGCGAACCGCCCCAGCCGCGCGACGCGATGGTCGACTGCACGTTGAACGCCGGCGGCGAGCCCGGCGCGTCCGGATCGTACTCGCCGTTGACGTTGCTGTTGACGCCTCCGGTGGTGAGCTGTCGGAAGTAGGCATTCGCGTTGACGGCCGTTGCCGCTCCGAAGCGCTGCGTGCCCTGCGCATTGACAAACACGAGCCGGTTGATCGTGGTGTCGGGCCAGGTGTAGGCCTGCTGCGGGTCGCCCAGCATCGACACGGGCAGCGTCTGCGTTCCTTCCAGGTGATTGTCGGCGAGCGAAACGCTCACCGCCAGTTCCGCGTCCTCGCGCTGCCAGCCGAGCTTGCCGAAGATCTGCTGCACGAGGCTGGGCGAGTGCTCGCGCCAGCCGTGGTCCGACAGAGCGTTCCCGGTGACGTACCAGTCGAGCGCATCGCGCATCCCACCTGATTCAAAGGAGACCGCGCCGCGGCCGAACGAGCCGCCGTAAGCCTCGACGCTGGTCCCGGGGTTGGCGCTTCCGCTCTTGGTCGTGAGCGCCAGCGCGCCACCCAGCGTATTGAGCCCGAACAGCGGATTGGATCCCGGGATGACCTCGATGCTCGCAATCGCAGCGGTGGGGATCAGGTCCCAGTTGACCACATCACCGAAGACCTCGTTGATGCGGACGCCGTCCTGGAACACGGACAGGCCTTGCGGCGTGCCGAGCAGCGGCGATGCGGTGAAGCCGCGGAAGTTGAGATCGGCCTGGAACGGATTGCCGGTCGCAGTGTTGAGATTGACGCTGCTGGCGTTCGCATCGAGAAAATCGGCGATGCTCGCCGGTCGTTGCCGCGCGATCTCGCGCCCGCTGAAGACCTGCACATTGCCCGGGACGTCGCGTAGCGGCGTTCCGAGGCCGGGCAGCGGTGTCGTGGCCACAACCTCGACGCCGGGAAGCGGAACGATAGGTGGCGACTGCGCTCCGGCACCGGTGGCCGCGAGCGTTGCGCATAGGAGGACAGCCCGGCGCATTGCGCGCGGCCGTCAGCGGATGGCCACGCCCCACGGCAGCTCGCCGACGGCAATCTCCGCGATCTTCCTGTTGGTGTCGGTGTCGATCACGGCAACGGCGTTCGAACGGCCGCACGCGACATACAGCTTCTTGCCGTCCGGCGTCAGCGCCATGTTCCACGGTCGCTTGCCAACGGGGATTTCGTGGACGATGGTGTTGGTCGCCGTGTCGATGACCTGGACCGTGCCCTTGCCGCCGGACGACACGTAGACCCGCTTGCCGTCCGGGTGGACGGTCACGCCATTGGAACGGCTGCCGGCCTTGATCTTCGCGATCACCTCGTGCCGCGCGACGTCGAACACGTTGACGGTGTCGGCATTTTCCGCGGCGACGTAGGCGCGCGTTCCGTCGGGCAGGAAACCGATGCCGCGGGGGCGGTCGCCGACTTTCACCGATTTGATCACTTCGCCCCTGGCCACGTCGACGATGTCGACCGAATCGGCTTCCTCGGCGCTGACGTAGAGCCACTTGCCGTCGGGGCTCCACACCGCGTGCTCGGGATTCTTCCCGCGCATCGTGAGCTTGCGTGCGACCTTGTGCGTTGTCGTGTCGACGAGCAGCACCTGGTCGTTCTCTTCGATCGCGGCGGCGATCCATTTGCCGTCAGGCGACAGGTAGATGGCCTCGGGCGAATCGCCCAGCGGCACGCGCGCGATCTCGGTCCGCTTCACCGTGTCGACGACCACGAGGGCGTTGGCCGTCTGGTCGCTGAGATACAGCCGCGCGCCGTCGGGGGACAATGCGATGCCGCGCGGCTTCTGGCCGAACTTCAATGTTGCAATGACCTTGTCGGCAGTGGTGTCGATTACCGAAACGCTCGCCGAGCCTTCGTTGGGCACGTAGGCGAGCGGCGCGGCCGCAGCGCCCGGAGCGCATAGCGCGCCCAGGACGAGTACAGCCGTGGCCAGGATGGCGGGGGGGGAAATGGGGGTCATGGCGAAGTCGTGGAATGGACAGGTGAACGTTGCGTGGGCTACGCTCTCCTTTATCCTACACGACTCCGCGGGCCACCCGCAGCATGACCACCCAGGAGAATCCGCCTCGATGATCCTGCATCACCGCTCCGGCGGATACCCGGTGCTTCGGCATGCCCGGCTGGTCATCGCGGCCGGCGTGATCGCCGGGCACGTGTCGGCGCCCTGCGCGCAGGACAGCGCTCCGACGCCGCTCGATCCCGTCGTCGTCACCGCGACGCGCAGCGCCGAGCGCGCCTTCGATCTGCCCGTCGCGATCGACACCGTGAACAGGGAGCAGATCCAGAACGGCCAGCTGCAGGTCAACCTTTCCGAGTCGCTCGTGCGCGTGCCGGGCATGTCCATCCAGAGCCGCTGGAACTACGCGCAGGACCTGCAGGTGTCGATCCGGGGGTTCGGCGCGCGCGCCAACTTCGGCGTGCGCGGCATTCGGCTGTACCAGGACAACATCCCGGCGACGATGCCCGATGGCCAGGGTCAGACCGGCAGCTTCAGTCTCGTCTCGGCGCAGCGGATCGAAGTGCTGCGCGGACCCTTTTCCTCGCTCTACGGCAACGCGTCGGGCGGCGTCATTTCGGTGCTCACGGAGAACGGTCCCGAGACGCCGCAGGGAACGGCACAGCTGATCGGCGGCAGCTTTGGCACGTGGAATGCCGTGGCCAAGCTCGAGGGTCGGAGTGGCCCGGTCAATTACGTCGTGGCGGGCAACGCGTTTCGCACCGATGGCTATCGCGACCACAGCGAGGCATCGCGCGACCTCGCCAATGTCAAGCTCACGCTCCCCGCGGCGCCCGACACGACGATCACGATCATCGGGAACTCGCTGCGCCAGCCCGACGCGCAGGATCCGCTGGGCCTCACGCGCGCGCAGTGGGAAGCGAATCCGCAGCAGGCCGATCCGGCCGCGCTCAAGTTCGACACGCGCAAGACCGTCAACCAGACGCAGGGGGGCGCGACACTCGAGCAGCGCTTCGGTGCCGATACCGACCTGCGGGTGACCGGCTACGGCGGCACGCGCGGAGTCCGGCAGTACCTCGCGCTGTCGGGCGTCGGCGCCACGTCGTCGGGCGGCGTCACCGATCTCGATCGCAGTTTCGGCGGCGTGGACGCGCGCCTCACGTCGCGGTTCACGCTGGCCGGGCGCCCGGCGACGCTGACGCTGGGCGCCGATTACGAAACGCAGCGCGAGCGCCGGCGCGGGTACGTCAACAACGACGGCAACCTGGGCGACCTGCGCCGCGACGAGGACGATTTCATCAGCAACACCGACGGTTACCTGCAGTTCGGATGGCTGCCGTTTGATGCGCTGTCGCTGCTCGCCGGGGTGCGCTACAGCGACGTCAGGTTCCGCAGCGACGATCACTACGTCACGGTGGCGAATCCCAACGACAGCGGCAGCCGCAATTACCATCATGCCAGCCCGGTGCTGGGTGTCGTATGGCACGTGACGGACACCGTCAATGTGTATGGCAATTATGGGCAGGGATTCGAAACGCCGACCTTTGCCGAGCTCGCCTACCGGCCGGTGGGTTCCGGCCTCAACCTCGGGCTGCAGCCCGCCGTCAGCAACTCGGGGGAACTCGGTCTCAAGGCGTTCATCGGCCAGCGGCAACGGGTCAATCTGGCACTGTTCAACGTCGAGACGACCGATGAAATCGTCGTCGATACCGCGACCGGCGGACGGACCACGTTCAAGAACGCCGGCAACACGCGCCGCCGCGGCGCCGAAGCGAGCTGGGAAGGCGATCTCGGCGCAGGTTTCGCGGGCTATGCCGCGTACACGTGGCTGTCGGCAAAATTCACGTCGCAGGCGACGACCGGATTGCCGCCGCTGATCGTGCCCGTGGGTTCGCGCCTGCCGGGGGTACCGCTGGCGAACGGGTATGCGGAACTCACTTGGTCGTATCCGCAGGCGGCGGGGTTGAACGCGGCAGTCGAGGTTCAGTATGCCGGCAAGATTTACGTCAACGATCGCAACACCGATGCCGCACCGGCGTACACGATCGGCAACGTGCGCGTCGGGTTCGAGCAGCGGATGGGTCGCTGGCTGCTGCGCGAGTTCGCCCGGGTCAACAACGTCACTGACCGGAACTACGTCGGCAGCGTGATCGTCGGCGACACCAACGGCCGCTTTTTCGAGCCGGCGGCGACCCGCAATTTCCTGATCGGAGTCAGCGTCAATGCCACCTTCTGAGTCGGAGGCACACTACACGCGGACGGCGATCGCGCTGCACTGGCTGATCGCACTGCTTGTCATCGGCCAGTTCGCGTGGGGTTGGTGGATGCAGCAGATCCCGAAACAACCGGTCGGCCCGCGCGTCGACGCATTCAACCTGCACAAGTCCGTCGGCCTGGTGATCCTCGCGCTGATGGTGGTGCGGATCCTGTGGTGGATCGGGCATCGGCCGCCACCGTTCCCGCCGATGCCTTCGTGGCAGGCGTGGGCCGCGCGGGCCACGCATTTCGCGCTCTACGGGTTGCTGGTGATCCAGCCGGTGTCCGGCTACCTCGGCTCCGAGTTCAGCGGCTTTCCGGTCAGGTTTTTCGGCCTGACGCTGCCGGGCTGGGCCGGGAAGAACATCGCGCTGAAGGAGTTCCTGTCCGTCGTGCACCTCGCGGCGAGCTGGTCGATCGCCGCCGCGGTGGCCTTGCACGTTGCCGGTGCGTTGAAGCACGCGCTGATCGACGGCGACGGATTGCTGGCACGGATGGGTATCGGGAAATCGGGGACAGACCACGGTTTCCCTCGTTGACTCCGCGACGTGGCCGAGCGAGACCGGGAAACCGTGGTCTGTCCCCGATTTCCGATTTCCCGGGTTTCGGCTGCCGCTCAACCCGGGCTGCGCGGCGGCCGCGTCGCCTCCAGCACCTGCACCGTTGCGTCGAACTTGCCCTCGCGCGCCATGTCGAGCGCGGTCATGCCGCGGTTGTCCTTGCGCTCGGCGCGCGCGCCGGCGTCGAGCAGTGCCTTCACGGTGACCGTCTTCCCGAATCCCGCCGCCCACATCAGCGCGGTCAGGTCGTTCGCGTAGACGGCATTCGGATCGACACCCTTGTCGAGCAGCATCCTGACGATCTCGGTGCTGCCGGCACCGGCGGCGTAGATCATTGCGTTCTTGTTCAGGCGATCGAGCGGGTTGATGGCCGCGCCTTTGGCGAGCAGGGTGGCGGCAATTGCCGTATGTCCGCCGAAGGCCGCTGCCATCAGCGGCGTCACGCCATTGACCGCCGGTTGGTTCACGTCGGCGCCCGCGTCGAGCATCGTCGTGGCCATGGCGAGTTCGTTCTTCTTCAGCGCGATGATGAGCACCGTCTCGCCGAGCCGGTTGCGGGCGTTGACCGCCGCGCCGCTCTTCAGCGCGCGGTCGATGCCGGCGGCGTCGCCGCTGCGCGCCGCGAGCAGCAACCGGGCGTTGACCGAGAGATCCTGCTCGGCCGCATGGGCCATGCCGCATGAGGCGGCAAAGCCCAGCGCCGCGATGAAACCGACAGTTCCCCTGAATCGCATCGAACGTCTCCACTGTGAATTTGCAGCGTGCCGATCGGGATGCTGCGCCGCACAAGGCGCCGCGATTTGCACCTCGCACGCAATTGGAATATAACGCACCTTGCGCTGAAGTGGTCAGGCCGCTTGACCTACCGCGCGCGCGGGTTTCCTGGACTGGTGATGCGAACAAAGGAGGGGGAATGGATATCCGAAACATGTTGACGAAGGTGGCGGTGCTATCCGCGCTGTGCCTGGCAGGGATCGGCATCGCCGCAGCCCAGGAAGTGACGGGCGGCGCGACGACGTCGGCTAAGGCGATGGCGAAAGCGCCGACCGCGATCACGCAGGCGATGCTCGACGCCGCCGGCGGCGACGCGAAAAACTGGATCCACCCGAACGGCAGCTACGAGCAGACGCGGTATTACCCCGGCGCGCAGATCAACGCCGCCAACGTGGGCAAGCTGAAGCCCGCGTTCGTGTTCCAGACGGCGGTGCTGGAGTCGATGGAAACGGCGCCGATCGTCGTCGACGGCGTGATGTTCCTGACGACGTCGTTCAACCATGTCTATGCGATCGACGCCGTCACCGGCGAGGAGTTCTGGCACTACAAGCACAAGCTGGGGCCGATCGTGACGGTGTGTTGCGGCAACAACAACCGCGGCGTCGCGATCGAAGGCGACAAGCTGTTCATGGGCACGATCGACGCCAAGCTCGTCGCGCTCGACGCCAGGACCGGCAAGCTGCTGTGGGAAACGCAGATTGCCGATCCCGAGAAGGGCTACTCGGAAACGATGGCGCCCGCGGTGGTCGACGGCAAGGTGCTGATCGGCACCAACGGCGGCGAATACGGCGTCCGCGGCTTCGTCAAGGCGTTCAACGCGGCCGACGGCAAGCTGCTGTGGACGTTCTACACGATCCCCGACAAGGGTCAGGAAGGCGTCTGGGCGGTCAACGACGCGACCGGCCGCGACATGCACCGCGACATCGCGGCGGAAAAGAAGATGCTGGCCGAGAAGGGCGGCGAGTTCTACCAGACGCTGGGCGGCGGCGTGTGGATGACACCCGCGATCGACAAGAAGACCCGCACGGTGTTCTTCGTCGCCGGCAACCCGTCGCCCGACCTGTACGGCGCGATCCGCCCGGGCGACAATCTGTACACCGACTCGATCGTCGCCATCGACCTCGACAAGGGCACGTACAAGTGGCACTTCCAGTACATCGCCCACGACGTCTGGGATCTCGACGCCGTGAGCGCGCCGATCCTGACGCAGGCCAAGGACGCGTCCGGCAAGATGGTCGACGTCGTCATCCACGGCGGCAAGACCGGCCACATCTACGTCCACGAGCGCAACACCGGCAAGCTGATCCGCTTCTCGGAAGCGATGATCCCGCAGGAAAACATGTGGGTGCTGCCGACCAAGGACGGCGCGCGGATGCTGCCGGGCGCGAACGGCGGCGTCGAATGGTCGCCGCTGGCGGTCAACCCGAAGACGCGGCTGGCCTATGCGGCGAACCTGCACCAGCCGATGACCTACCACGTCGAAGAGTCGCCGTATCCCGGCGGCAAGCTGTGGCTCGGCGGCGCGTTCAAGACCATCCCCAGTGAAGAGCAGTGGGGGCGTCTCGTTGCCGTCAACCTCGACACGGGCAAGGTCGCCTGGGGCGTGAAGACGCCGCAACCGCTGATCGGCGGCGTGCTGGCCACTGCCGGCAACCTCGTCTTCAACGGCGAGGCCAACGGCTGGTTCAAGGCGTTCGACGCGACGACCGGCAAGGAGCTGTGGAAGTACAACTGCGGCGCTGGCGTCAACGCGCCGGCGGTGTCCTACATGGTGGGCGGCAAGCAGTACGTCGCGGTGGCCGCCGGGGGCAACAACCAGATCGACGCCAAGCGCGGCAACAGCGTGTTCGTGTTTGCGCAGCCCTGATCCAGGACGTTCAAGTGGCGGCCACTCCGTTCCCGCGGGGTGGCCGCTTTTTTCCCCGTCTGCCGAATACTGACGATGCGCATCCCCTGCACCGCACTTCTGGTCGCCGGTTTCCTTGCCCTCGGGGGAGCGCCCGCCGCCGCGCAGGGCGACGCCGCGGTCCGCCAGAAGGCGGCCGCCTGCTTTGCCTGCCACGGGCCGAACGGCAATTCGGAAAGCCCGTTGTTCCCGATCCTCGCCGGGCAATCCTGGCGTTACATCTACATCCAGCTCAAGGATTTCAAGGAGGGCCGGCGCAGCGATCCCGTGATGTCGCCGATGGTCGCCGACCTGTCGCGCGACGACATGATCGCGCTGGGAAATTTCTTCGCCGCGCAGAAGCAGAAACCGATCGGGTTCAAGGCCGATGGCGCCAAGGTCGCCGCCGGACGCAAGATCTCGGACGCCGTGCTCTGTCCGATGTGCCATCTCGGCGGGTTCGTCGGGCAGAACGAGATTCCCAGGGTGGCCGGCCAGTATCCCGAGTACGTCGTGAAGCAGCTGCAGGACTTCAAGGCCAAGCGCCGGACCAACGACGCCGGCAACATGACCAGCGTCGCCGGCACGCTGTCCGACGCCGACATCGAAAGTCTGTCCCATTACATCGCCAACCTGGACTGAGAGGCTGAGCGCAGCGCTGGCGTTTTGCCCGGCCGTTGTGTACTCTTTCCACTGTCACGGCGCAATCGATCCTTCACGGTACGCGAGGAAGTCGCGCGCGGCCGGACCGCCCTGCCAACCACCGGAGGCCCCATGCAGAAATCGCTGAACATCGACCCCGCCAAATGCACCGGTTGCCTGCAGTGCGAGATGGCCTGCTCGTACGAGAACTACGGCGTGTTCAATCCGTCGAAGTCGCGGATCAAGGTGTTCGACTTTCACCACACCGGGCGCAAGGTGCCGTACACGTGCACCCAGTGCGACGAGGCCTGGTGCCTGCACGCGTGCCCGGTCGAAGCGATCAAGGTCGACGCCGTCACCGGCGCCAAGGTGGTGCTCGAGGACGTCTGCGTGGGCTGCAAGGTGTGCACCATCGCGTGCCCCTTCGGCACCATCAACTACGTGCAGGACACCGGCAAGGTGCAGAAGTGCGACCTCTGCGGCGACCACCCCGCGTGCGTCGACGCCTGCCCGACCGCGGCGATCACCTACGTCGACGCCGACTGGACCGGTCTCGAGCGCATGCGCCAGTGGGCGACCAGGCTCGACACGCAACCGCACGCCTAACGGAGGATCCATCATGGCCTGGCAACGCAAGATTCTGCGGGTGAACCTCACCAACGGCACCTGCACCCCCGAACCGCTGAACATG
>Ga0315287_10008326_pt1 | contig 10462 bp, 9 predicted proteins | sample YL17G11_0_MG_FD_205037 | JGI IMG/M metagenome (GOLD analysis project Ga0315287, IMG submission 205037) | Sediment microbial communities from Yellowstone Lake, YNP, Wyoming, USA - YL17G11_0 | ecosystem: Environmental > Aquatic > Freshwater > Lake > Sediment | place: USA: Wyoming | collected...
GATTTAAAAAGTGCGCCCGGACGGAATCGAACCGCCAACCTACAGATTCGAAGTCTGCCGCTCTATCCAATTGAGCTACGGGCGCAGGCGTTGCGGGTCGGGTACTTAGCGCGATTCAGCGGGAGTCGCCAGTGCTGCAGGTTGCGCGGGGGTTGCGTTTGGTTGCGGCCAAAGGGTGTCAGAGCTGAATTCTCGGACTACCGAACAGATCAACCTGCGTCCGTGAGCCGGCCACCCCGGAACCCGCCCGGCGCGATCGTTTCACAAATAGGGAACGTAGGCAGCCAGTCGCACGCAGCTGCATGATCGCGCACGAGTGCAGCGAGCTCATCGACACGGACCACGATGAGCGTGTCGCCCGGGCGGCTCCCACGACACGCCCCAAGCCGTAGAATCGACGCGACACCGGACCCTTACCCTCGCCTATCCCCGACTCCCCCGACGCGGGAAATTCCCGTTTTCCCGCCACCAACGCCGGGACACACCGATCGCGATGACCACCGTGCTCACCGACCGCATGATGCCGACAATGTCATGGCAGCACCGTCACCGAACCACCTGCCGAGATCATCGCAACGAACTCGGCGTCCCCGCGTTCGGAGGCGGATGTCGATCCTTCATCCCTTCGCACTCGCCGCCGTCGTTCTCTTCGCCGGCTGCGCCGCCCAGCGGCCCGTCCTCTACCCGACCGAGCGTCTCGCCCAGGTGGGCGCCGCTTCAGAGCACGACGTCAGCGACTGCCAGCACCTTGCCGACGCGAATGTCCGCTCAACGCTGCCGACCGAAACCGTGCGCGAAACCGCCATCGGGGGCGGCTTTGGCGCAGCGAGCGGTGTGGTTGGGGGTGCCATCTTCGGATCGCCAGGGACGGGAGCCGCGGTCGGTGCTGCCAGCGGTGCCACGGCGAGCCTCCTGGGGAGCCTCCTACGGCCGCACACGAACGCGACGTACCAGAACTACGTGAGCACGTGCCTCAGCGACCGCGGCTATCGCGTCGTTGGGTGGGAGTAGTCGCCCAACCGTCTACAGGAGCAACGGCGCGCCCAGGTTGTCGGCCGCTCCGCCTGGGAGCCTGAACCCCCGGGCCACTCAGATCGAACAATCGAGCGATCCAAGGACCAAACGATCGATCACAAGCCGGCACGCACTGCCCGAACAGCAAGGAAGCCGCTCTTGGCAACGCCGTCCATGTACCCACTGCCAAAGAACGCGCCCCACGCGCCGACCGGGTACGTGGCGTCGGTAGTGGCCGACCAATAGCCGTCGGCGACCGTCGGGCCAAAGACCGGATCGATGCACGGGTACGTCGCGCACGGGTACGCCTCCAATAGGATCGTCTGCAACTCGTAAATCGTCGGCAACCGCCAGTCGCACAACCCCGCAAAACACCCGCCGCTGTTCAAGGTCGGGAGGAACGTCGTGAACACGGTCCCGTCTGTCGCCAGGAAGGGCGGCGCCGCGCTCCACGAGTAGACGTTGTCGGCGTCGTGCGGGTCGGCGAAGTTCTGGGTGCTGTCCAAGTTCTGCTTTTTCTCCCACTGCAACCCGGTCAGGTTGTCGGTCACCGTCGTGCCGTTGTCCGTGAAGCGCGTGGTATCGCACGTCGAGCCCGGTGCCTTCGCCTGCAGCTTCGGCCACGTACTTGTGTACTTGACCCGGCACTTCGAGGTCGCCGCCTGCAACTTGTTGTAAGCGCCGCCCCCGAAGAACTTCGCCAGCGCCTTCTGCTGGCAGGCCGAGTACTGGGCCGCAGCGCGGTAGAGTCCCTGCTGGCAGGTCTGCTCCGGCGTGCCGGCGGCGTGCGTCGCACTCGCCGGCACGAGCAGCGTGCCGGCCACCAGCGTGGCCAGAACGAAGCGGGGGAGCGAACGCTCGGCGAGGGTCCGAGGCTTCTGGATGATGCGTCTCATGGGGTGATCCTCCGTGGAGTTGGGGCCGGTAGCTGCACCAAGCGTACCGGGAGTGTCGCTCGGACGATGCTCCACCGTCAACGCGGGTCGGCGCCCTATCTCGTGGCGGTTGCCGCCTCGACCGTTCCCGAGCTATCGGTGTGGAGATGTATCCTGCAGCCTCCGAGCTCGCCGACACGGACGGCCCTGAGAATGTGGTCGCACCCTCTCTCACGAGCACTTCCCAGCCGTAGAATCGACGCGACACCAGGATCCCTACCCTTACCTATCCCCGACTCCCTCGACGCCAGAATCCGGCAGTCGCCCGGAAGAACCTCGCCCACGCGCCCTCCCGCCGATCCGATCGACCTTCTGCCGCGGCTGCCGCGAAGCACGGGTCTCTCGGTCAACCGCTTGCACCCGCGTGGACTCGCCGCCAAGATGCCCCGTACGCCGCTGGCAGGTGACGCAGCGCCTCGCATCCCAACCCCCCGCGGAGGAGACCTTCCTTGACGATCGTTCGCACTCCCGTGGCTCTCATGGCCCTGCTGGCACTCGCCGCCGCCGCACCCGTGTCGGCCGCCACGTTGCTGGTCGCCGTCGACGGCATCGACACCGCCGACTGCGGGAGCAAGACCGCCCCCTGTCGCTCGCTCAGCCTCGCGATCGCCCATTCCAACCCCGACGACACCATCGTCGTAGGACCGGGGCGCTACGGTGACATCGCCGAGGACGGCGACTTCACCGATCCGGGCGACGAGACGGCTGAGGTCGACACCGGATGCGACTGCATGATCCACGTCGACAAGCGCCTCACCATCGTCTCACGCGACGGCGCGGCCGTAACCGTGCTCGATGCTCGGGGAGCACACGTGGCCGTCATGCTCGCCGATCAGCCGGGTACCGTCGTCGGCAGGAAGGGCAAAGGATTCACGCTTACCGGGAGCGCCGACGGGGACGGATTCCATTCGGAGTCCGACGACATCACCGTCGTCGGAAACCTGGCGACCCGGAATGGGGAAGACGGGATCCAGGCATCTGGTCTGCGGGTGCTCGTCACCGACAACCGCATCATCGCGAACGGCGGGTCTGGCTGCCATTGTTCCGGCAACGACTCGCTGTTCGCCCGCAACGTCGTCACCGACAACGGCCAGGGCGGCATCGAGGCCGACGCTCACAACACACTCGTCGCCAACTTCGCGGCGCGGAACGTCGGGAACGGTTTCGACGTCGAGGGCGGCAACCTGCTGAAGGGCAATGTCGCGGTCGGCAATACCGCGAACGGGTTCCTCCTGTTCGAGAACAACACGGCGACGGGCAACGTCGCCCACGGCAACCACAACGGGTTCCTGCTCCAAGGCGACGGCAATCTCCTCAGCAAGTCCTCCGTCGCGGCGAACTTCGGCGTCGGCGTCGTCGCGGCGGGAGCGGGGAACAGGATCACGAGCACGAACCTCTTCGGGAACGCCGCTGGCATCGTGCTGGTACCCGGCGCCAATGCCAACTGTGGAACGCTCGCCAGAACAGGCGCCACACTCGATGTCTTGGCGAGCTTCTGGGGTGCACCCGACGGTCCAGGTGCCGATCCAGCCGACGACGTCTGCAATGAGCTCGGCGGTACCACCACGGTCGGCGTGAATGCCAGCCACGAGATCAAAGTGAAGACGATCGCGGGGCGGTAGTCGGACCCCCCTACCCTCACCTATCCTCCACTCCCTCGACGCGAGACATTCCCGTTTCCCCACCGCCAAGGGCGGACGGACCGATCACGATGGCCAAACCCGCTCGCCGGCCTTGGGATGCTGATCGGCGCCGCGTCATGGACGCCATCGACTTCGAGACCTTCGACGCCACGATCGCGACGGAGCGCACGTCCGCGTCAAACACGCACACCGTTTGCGGAACGAGCGTACGGGTGAGACGAGGACGATCATCGTCCGTGTCGAGGGTGGGGGTGGCGCGGATCAGGGCGGCCATTTCAGGCGTCTCGCTGGCAGCCGATCCACGACTACCATCAGACTGCGACTTGTCTTGCTCATCGCGCCTCCGCAATCGATCGCGAGGAGCCCGAGTGCGAGCGCCTCGGCCACCGCGCATAGGGTGCGCGGGTTCTGCGAGGCGGTGACTTGCGCGGCGCGTCCGGACTTGGCACGACTCGGGGCATGACCTTCAAGGATGACAGCTGGCGCGCCCGCGCAGTGAGTGCGGCAGATGTCGTACGCAAAGTCGAGACTGGACATCGGATCTTCGTGCACGGCGCCGCGGCCACGCCTCTTATGCTCTTGGACGCCCTGGCCGACCGCACCGATCTCGAGGATGTGCGCCTCTACCACCTCCACCTGGTGGGGCCGTGTCGTTTCGCGCAGCGGGAACACTCCGATCGCTACCGGTCCGTGTCGTTGTTCACCGGAGCGGGGCTGCGCGAGTCCGTCGCGGAAGGTCGCGCCGATTTCTTGCCGATCTTTCTTTCGGACATCCCCGGCCTGTTCCGCTCCCGTCAGGTGCCGCTCGATATCGCGTTCCTGCAGCTCTCGCCGCCGGACTCCCATGGCTTCTGCACGCTGGGTACGTCAGTGGATGCGGCGCGAGCAGCCGCCGATTCGGCGCGGCTGATCGTCGCCGAGATCAACGAGCAGATGCCACGGACGCACGGCCACGCGACGGTGGGCTTCGACAAGCTCGCCGCATTCACGCTAGTGAACCGGCCATTGCCGGAGGCCGAGGCGAACGCCGAGGGTCAGGTCGAGGGTCGGATCGGCGAGATCATCGCCGGCTTGGTCGAGGACGGTTCCACGCTGCAATTGGGCATCGGTGCCATCCCGGATGCGGTGCTCTCGCGGCTCGGCGGGAAGCACGACCTGGGCGTGCACACGGAGATGTTCTCCGACCGGGTGGTCGATCTCGTCGAAGCCGGGGTCATCACCAATCGGTTCAAGAAGGTCCACGCTGGGCGCATCACGACCAGCTTCGTGAATGGCAGCCGTCGCCTCTACGACTTCGTTGCCGACAACCCCACGGTGGAGTTTCACCCGTGCGATCGCACCAACGACACCGCATTGATCCGCCAGAACCCCAAGGTGGTCGCCATCAACTCCGCGCTCGAGATCGACCTCACGGGCCAAATCTGCGCCGACAGCATCGGCCACACGATCTACTCGGGGATCGGCGGACAGATGGACTTCATCCACGGTGCGGCGCTCTCGCCCGGGGGCAAGCCGATCATCGCGCTGCCGTCCACGGCGGCGAAGGGCACGCTGTCGCGGATCGCGTTCTCGCTCAAGCCCGGGGCCGGCGTGGTCACGACTCGCGGCCACGCGCATTGGGTGGTGACCGAGTACGGCGCAGTGAATCTGCACGGCAAGACTCTGCGGGAGCGCGGCGAAGCGCTGATTTCCATCGCGCATCCGGACTTTCGCGGGGAGCTCGCGAAGGATCTGGCGACTCTACGTCACTACGTTCTGCCGTCGAGTTGAGCCACCGAGCTCAGTCCACGAGCCTACCCAGCAGCTGCAAGAGATGGGATCATCGAGGAGGTAGCGCTTCGCCTTCCCCTCCGCGATGCACGACGGATCGAAGAAAGGGGCGCAGGGCACCCGTCTCCGTGTCGCTCCACGTGAGAACCCCGGCGACCGGCTCTGCGCACGAGTGAACTTGAGGCGGCGCCCGTTTCAGAAGCGCAGCTGGCGGGCGGCGAGCTCTTTCATGATCTCCTCGGCACCGCCTCCGATAGCGTTCACCTTTACCTCGCGATAGATCCGCTCGACCTTGGTGCCGCGCATGAAGCCCATGCCACCGTGGATCTGCACGGCTTCCGACGCGCAGAACGCCATGGTCTGCGTCGCTTGGTTCTTCAGCATGGCGATGTCGGCGACCGGGGAATCCCCGTGCTGGACGCGCCAGGCCAGCGACTCGAGGTACGCCTGGGTCGCGTTGATGCGCATCGCCATGTCGACCAGCTTGTGACGAATGACCTGCTGCGCGATGAGCGGCTTGCCGAAGACCACGCGCTGGCGCGCCCAGCTCACCGACTCCTCGAGGCACACCCGAGAGAAGCCGTTACAACTCGCCGCCATGCCCAGCCGCTCCCCGTTGAAGTTCAGCATGATGCCGAGGAACCCCTGGTTCTCGTCGCCAATCAGATTCTCGGCTGGGACCCTGACCTCGTCGAAATGGAGCGCGGCGGTGTCCGACGCCCACCACCCCATCTTCTCGAGCGGTGTCTGAGTGAATCCCGGCATGCCACGCTCGATCAGCAGCAGCGAGATGCCAGCCATGCCGGGACCACCGGTGCGCACCGCCACCGTGAAGAAGTCCGCCCGCATGCCGGAGGTGATGAACATCTTGCCGCCGGTCACGACGTACTCGTCACCCACGCGGCGGGCACTGGTGCGAAGGCTCGCCACATCCGAGCCCCCGTCGGGCTCCGTAATCGCCAGCGCGCTGATCTTCTCGCCGGCCAGCACCGCGGGGAGCACGCGCCGCTTCATCGCCTCATGGCCAAGGCGCGCGATTGGGGGCATCGCAATGCCGTGGCTCATCAGGCCTGCGGCGATGCCGCCGCTCCCGGCACGCGCCAACTCCTGCGCCACGATGATCGCGTAGAAGATGTCGGCCGGGGTGCCTCCGTATTCCTCGGGGAAGCCAAGACCGAGGAGCCCAACCGCGGCCGCTTTCTTGTAGAGCTCGCGCGGGAAAGCCTCTGCCTCATCCCACTCATCGACGAACGACGCGATCTCCTGCTCGACGAAGCGCCGCACGGTGACACGAAATGCCTCGTGGCTATCGCTGTAGTACGGACTGGCTGGGCGCTCGGACAGCGTCATGTCATCTCCTCTCCTCTCCCGCTCGTTGGTAGCGCAAGCGCCGAGGTCCCGCCAGCCATGCCCAGCTCCGGTTGGTCGAATCTCGCGAACCGCGCGGCCTCTATGAAGAGCTGACGGACCCATCTACCGCACCGCTCTCCGACCATGACGTCGGACGTTGGCCCTTGTACTGCCGCTCGCGACAGCGATAGATTTCTTAATCGTTCCCCGAGGTACAGGCCGCTTGTATGGCCGCGAAACGCTCAGCCATCGCAGCGATGGTCAGGCTGGGGTTGACGCCGATGTTGCCGGGGATACTGGCGCCGTCGACGACGAACAGGCCAGGATGCCCGTGCACTTCGTGGCGCGTGTCGATGACGCCATCTTGCGCCGAGCGACCCATCGGACAGCCGCAGAGGATGTGTGCGGTGGACGACAGGCCGCCGATGGATTCGAGCAGCAGGTTCATCGGCGTGCCGCCGCTGACCGCCGCATACTCGCGCGTGAGCCGGTTGGCGATAGGCAGGAAGCTCGGGGCCTCGTGTCCAGCGCTGGACTCGCTGACGAGTTTCGGCTTGCCGAAGGGCCACCACGAGCGCCGCCGATACCGCAGGCGGATGTGATTGTCCCGGTCCTGCATGATGGTGAAGGCCGTGATGCGCCTTTCCCAATCGCGGGCAAACAGGTTGGAGACCAGCAGGCGCGGCGAGCACACGGCGGCCACCAGCGTCTTGAGTGCCCGTCGCCAGGGCAGCGGGTCGTCCACGATCGGCCCCATGTAAAAGCGCATGAAGCGGTAACCGCGGTCGAAACGGTTCTGCGTGGCGTGGGTGTACTCGTCCGGATGAAAGTCCGTGGAGATGCCGGTGCCGTCGGTCATGTCCTGCCCCCTGGGATGAAGGACGGCGGTGATGGCTTCCGAATTGGTGCGCACCACCTGACCAAGCGTCGGTGAGACGTTCGGCAAGGTTCCGTAGAGGTCACGGTTCTTGTAGAGCAGTTCGAGCGTGCCGATGACACCCGCAGAAAGCACCACATTCAGCGCGGTGAGCGTCTGCAGCGTGCGCCCACTGACGCTGTCCACGAGCGTAACGCGATAGCCGCCGCCAGGCAGTGCCTCGATGCGGTCAGCCTTGCGTTCCGGCAACACCCGGACGCCCCGCTTTTCGGCGAGGTAGAGATAGTTCCGGTCCAGGCTGTTCTTGGCGCCGGTCGGGCAGCCAGTCATGCAACCGCCGCAGAAGATACACCCTTCGCGCGCCGGCCCCTCGCCGCCAAAAAACGGGTCGGGTGCGCATACGCCGGGTTGGCCAAAATAGATCGCGCTGGGTACGGGGCCGAAGGTATGCGCCGCTCCCATGCGCTCGGCGGTCTGATGCAGGAAATGATCCTGCTGCGTCTGGCGCGGGTTGATGGTCACGCCCAGCATGCGCCTGGCCTCGGCCAGGTGCGGGGCAAGTTCGGCCTTGAGGTCGAGGCCCAGCGCCTCGAGCCGGGGGTCGTCGTAGAATGCCGCCTTGGGTTCCAGCATCACGGCGGCCCAGACGATGCTGCCGCCGCCAACTCCCACGCCACCGACGATGGCGACGTGGCGAAAGGTGTGCTGCACGAAGTAGCCGCGCAGGCCGAGCGCCGGCATCCACATCAGCTTGAACACGCTCTCCTTGCCGGCCTTGATTTCTGCTCGGTTGATGCGTCGGCCCTGCTCGACCACGGCGACGTTCCAGCCTTTTTCCGCCAGCCGGAGGGCGCACGCCGAACCGCCGAAGCCGGAACCGACAATCAGGTAGTCGTAGTCATGCATGGGTACGTTGGGCGCGCGCAATCGTGTAGTCACCGAGCGCACGCGCGAGAGCGGGAAAGTGACGAGTGGCAAAGGCAACCAGCCGTGTCGCCATGCCCGGAACGATGAGGAACCGGTCGGCACGAATGCCCGCCAGCGTCGCTTCGGCAATAGCAGCTACGGTGGCCTTGGGAATGATCAGCGTATGGGCGCGGTTTTCCGGTGTTCGATAGCGATCCAGTTCGTCCACCATCGGCGAGTCGAATTCGCCGGGACAGACGAGATGCACCTTGACTCCCAGGGGCTTGAGTTCGTAGCGCAGCGACTCGGTCAGGCCGACGATCGCGTGCTTGGAAGCGCAATACGGAGCATAGCCAAAGGCGCCAGTCAGACCGGCCATCGAGGCGATGTTGACGAGTCGGCCGCGACTCGCCCGCAAGTGCGGCAGCGCCGCCCGGGTGGCGATCAGCAGGCCGAAGTAGTTGACCTCCATGACCTCGCGGAAGTCCTTCAGCGCCAGCTTCTCGAAATAGCCTTCGCGCAGGATGCCTGCGCTGTTGATGAGCATGTCGATACGGCCGTGCGCGTCGACAATGCGCCGCATACACGTATGGGTCGCCGCTTCGTCGCGGACATCGAGCGACTCGACACTGACGTGTGCGCCGCCGTGGCGGGCGTGCAGTTCCTGCGCCGCCTGTTCGAGCTTGTGCCGGTCACGGGCGATCAGCGTGAGGCTCGCCCCCTCAGCAGCGAGCCGGCGGGCCAGTTCCAGACCGAGGCCGGATGAGCCACCCGTGATGATGATGACCTGGTCGCGTAGCATCAACGCACGGCTCCAGCTACTCCAGCCGAGTCACGGCGGGAGGTTGCCACGTCTGATCAAGCAGAGATGCCCCGGGCATGTAGGCACGAAGGAACATGAAGAAATCCCCCTTGGGGGCGGGCAACCAATTAGACAGCTTGTCCTCGAGTATCGCACGCAGCTCCTGGAGCTGCCGATCGAGCGAAGCAACCGCGCGTTCGATCTTCATCCGACGAGCCGTTCTGCAACGACGTCGCGCATCGCTTGCAGCTCTTGTTGCAGCCGGGCGAGCTCCGCCTTGGCCTCGAACTGACTGAAAAGATCCAAGCGCAGACGCAGACACATCATGATCGCGTTCGCCGGATCGGTTGAGCGTGAGCTGCCCTCATACCCGAATAGGAGCGGTGAAGAGTACGCGTACGCACCTCGTGTTTACCATCACCGGATGGCAGCGATCAGACACATGGCGTTCTCCGCAATGACTTATGTCAGTTCGCTCACAGATGGCGCAGGCGCAGCCGGCCTTCAGAGCAACGACAACGAGGTCACGCCGGCAGCGGCGGATTGCACGCCGGCGGTCGATCGTGGATCATCCCGGCCGGAATCCAGAGGCAAGACAGGAGTTCGCCGCCGGTGAGCACGTGGGACACGATCGTGGACTTCGTCGCAATCGGGTCCGGTGCCGCCGGCATGACCGGGGCGCTCTTCGCGCACGACCTCGGCGCGAGCACCCTCGTCGTCGAAAAGAGCGGCCGTTACGGCGGATCGACGGCGCTCTCCGGCGGTATGCTCTGGGTGCCGGCCAATCACTTGATGCTGCAGGCGCGCCTCGCCGACTCGCTGCTCGAGGGCCTCACGTATCTGGAGGACATCACGCGCGGCACATCGAGCGCCGATCGCCTGCGCGTCTATCTCGAGACGGCACCCGCCATGGTGCGCTACCTGGCCGACCACTCCCACGTTCGGTTCGACTGCATCGCGGACTATCCCGACTACTATCCCGAGCGGCCCGGCGGCAAGGCCGGCGGGCGCTCGATCGAGCCCGAGGAGTTCGACGCCTGCGCCCTCGGCGCGGAGTTCGCCTGCCAGCGCATGCCCAGCAAGAACGCGCTCGTGCTCGGACTGCTGCAAATCACGGTCGGCGAGGTGAGAATGCTGATGAGAGGTGGCCGGCCGGCGACGACCT
>Ga0315287_10008327_pt1 | contig 10461 bp, 6 predicted proteins | sample YL17G11_0_MG_FD_205037 | JGI IMG/M metagenome (GOLD analysis project Ga0315287, IMG submission 205037) | Sediment microbial communities from Yellowstone Lake, YNP, Wyoming, USA - YL17G11_0 | ecosystem: Environmental > Aquatic > Freshwater > Lake > Sediment | place: USA: Wyoming | collected...
GCCCCCGCCGAGCTGCCGGTCGGGGTCGTTACCGCCCTGCTCGGCGTGCCTTTCTTTGTGGCGCTGCTGCGGAGGTCCTCCTGACGCTGCTCGCCGCCGCCGGACTCTCGGGAGGGTACGGTCCGCGACCGGTGGTCGACGGCGTTACCCTCGATGTCGCCGCGGGCCGCTGTCTCGCCGTCGTGGGACCAAACGGCGCCGGCAAGAGCACGCTCCTTCGGCTGCTCGCCGGGATCCTCCCAGCCCGCGCCGGCACCATCGACCTGCTCGGTCGATCTCTCCGGACTTGGCGCCGGCGCGACGTTGCCCGGGTTGTCGGCTTCGTGCCGCAGCTCTTCAGCTTGACCTTCCCGCTCACGGTCCGGGAGCTGGTGGATCAGGGGCGCGCGCCCCATCTCGGGCCGTGGCGACCGCCGGCCGAGCCGGACCGCGCCGCGGTCGCCCGCGCGCTGGAACGCGTGCATCTCGTCGAGCAGTCGGCGACGGGTATGCAGAACCTCTCCGGCGGCGAACGCCAGCGGGCGCTGCTCGCCAGAGCGCTCGCCAGCGAGCCTCGGCTGCTGCTCCTCGACGAGCCCGCAACCGCCCTCGACGTTCGCCACCAGCTCGACCTCGTCGCCGTGCTCCGCGAGCTGCTCGCCGACGGCGTCGGGGTCGTCCTCGTCGTCCACGACTGGAACCTCGCCCTCCGTCTCGCCGATGAGGTCCTCGTCCTTGATCACGGCGTTGTGCGCGCGTCCGGGAGCCCCGCTGAGATCCTGCGCAGCACGGTCTTGAGCGACGTCTTCGGCGTCTCGCTCGAGGTCCTGCACACCGCCGACGGTACCCCCATCGTCGTACCGGTAGGGCGGGCCAACGACGCGAGCCCCGAACCCCGAGCCCCGAGCCCCGCGCTTTCCTTGCCTCCCCGCCAACCGGGGTGCTAGATTCCCCCACCATGGTCTGGTTCCGACGCAGCGAGTCCGCCGGGAAGCCGGCGAGCAGAGTCCCCGAGGGGCTGTGGGTGAAGTGCGAGGGATGCCGGGAGATCCTCTACCGCAAGGAGCTCGAGCGGCAGCTTTTCGTCTGCCCACGCTGCGGCCACCACCACCGCGTCTCGGCACGCACGCGCCTCGCCCAGCTCTACGACGACGCCGTCTGGAAGGAGCTGCTGGCCAATATCCACTCCGTCGATCCCCTCGAGTTCGCCGACAGTAGGCCGTACGCCGAGCGGCTGCGCTCGATGCGCGAGAAGGGCCTGCGCAGCGACGCCGTCGTCATCGCCGCCGGCCGCATGGCGGGGGTCCGTTGCGTCACCGCCGCGATGGAGTACGCGTTCATGGGCGGGTCGATGGGCTCGGCGGTGGGCGAGAAGCTCACTGCCGCAATCGAGCGCTGCCTGCGGGCGAAGCTGCCCCTCATCGTGATCTCCTGCTCCGGCGGTGCGCGCATGCAGGAGGGGATCCTCTCCCTCATGCAGATGGCGAAGATCGCGGCAGCACTTTCGCGTCTGCACGCGGCTCGCATACCTTACATCTCGGTGCTCACCGATCCCACGACCGGCGGCGTCACGGCCTCCTACGCGATGCTTGGGGACATCAACATCGGCGAGCCGGGAGCGTTGATCGGCTTCGCCGGGCCCCGCGTCATCGAGCAGACGATCCGCCAGAAGCTCCCCGAGGGGTTTCAGCGCAGCGAGTTCCTTCTCGAGCATGGCATTCTCGATCTCGTGGTTCCGCGGCAGGAGCTCAAGGAGACCCTCGCCCGGTGTCTGACGCATCTCCTCTGACCTCGCGCTGTGAGGCCGCACTGGCGCCACGCCTCGAGCAGAGAATTCTCCCGGGACTCGAGCGCATGCACAGCGCCCTCGCCGCGCTCGATCACCCGGAGCGTGCGTTGCGGTCGGCGCTCGTTCTCGGGACCAACGGCAAGGGCTCGGCGGCTGCGCTGCTGGCGAGCATCCTGGCGCGACACGGGGTGCGCGTCGGCCTCTACACTTCTCCCCACCTCGTGCGCGTCGAGGAGCGGATCGTGGTGGGAGGAGAGGCGATCCCGCACGACCGCCTCCTCGCGCTGATCGGTGAGCTTGATCGCTTCCCCCGGCTTTCGTACTTCGAGACCCTGACCGCGGTCGCGCTCCTCCATTTCGCCAGGGCGCGAGTCGAGGTCGCCGTGCTCGAGGCCGGCCTCGGCGGGCGCTGGGACGCCACCAACGCCGAGGCGCCGGACATCTCCCTGCTCACCAACGTCGGCACCGACCACCAGTCATGGCTGGGCGCGACACGGGCCGAGATCGCGGCGGAGAAGGCCGCGGCGCTGCGCGGGCGCGAGGCGATCGTCGGCGCCTGGGACGACGAGGTGGAGCCCACGATTCGCGCGAGCGCCGACCCGGCTACACCGCTTTCCCTCGCCTCGGCATGGGCGTCCGTTTCCGTGGCCCGTGGCCCGAGGCCCGTGGCCAGTCCGCCCGCCCACCCAAGACCCCCTGGTACTCGCGTTGCTCCGACTGCGGGCCACGGGTTACGGGCCACGGGCCTCGACTCACAGGTCGTGAGCTTCGACGTCGCAGGGATTCGCGGGAACGCGACGCTGCCGCTGCTGGGGCGGCATCAGGAGGCGAACCTGACGCTGGCGTTGGCGGGCGCGGCGGCGCTCGCGAAGCACGACATCGTGCCCGTGCTGCGCGCCAACGCGATCTCCCAGGGTATCGAGACGACGTCCTGGCCGGGCCGCCTGCAGTGGGTCGACTGGCGGGGGCGCCGGCTGCTGCTCGACGGCGCCCACAACCGCGAGGCGACAGATGCGCTCGCGTCCGCGCTCGACCACCTCGGCCTGTCGGGGAGGATCAACCTGCTGTTCTCATGCCTTGCTGACAAACCGCTCGCCGCGATGGCCGCGGTGCTGCGGCCGCGGGTCGGGAGGGTCCTCGTCGCCACCCTCGACTCGCCGCGGGCCACCCCCGTGGGGGAGCTCGCGGCCGCGATGCCGGGGTGTGAGGCGTATGAAAGCGTGGCGGCGGCGCTGGCGCACCTGCCAGAGGATGCGCCGACCCTGGTCACGGGGTCGCTGCGGCTGGTCGGCGACGTGCTGCGGCTGATCGGCGCCGGAGAAGGAGCCTGAAGTGGAGCTACGCGACCGCACCCGTCTGGAGCAGCTCGAGGACGCGGCGCTCGTCTTTTGCGCCGTCCGCTCGACCGAGGCGACTCGCCGCTTGCCGATGCGCCCCGAGGGCCGGGCGTTCGACTATCGCACCGCGTTCCAACGTGACCGCGACCGCGTCCTGCACTCGCGCGCCTTCCGCCGCCTGAAGCACAAGACGCAGGTCTACGTTCCTTACACCGGCGATCACCCGCGGACGCGGCTGACGCACACCCTCGAGGTGGCACAGATCGGCCGCACCCTGGCGCGCGCCCTTGGCCTCAACGAGGACCTCGTGGAGGCGATCGGGCTCGGTCACGATCTCGGCCACACCGCCTTCGGCCACTCCGGCGAGAAGACGCTGGCGCGGGTGCTTGCCGGCGAGGAGCCGAGCTGTCCCCTGCCTCCCGAGCTGCTCCCCCACCTCGGCGCCTTCAAGCACAACTACCAGTCGCTGCGCGTCGTCGACCTGCTCGAGCAGCGCTACAGCCTGCCCGGGCTCAACCTCACCGACCAGGTACGCGAGGGCATGCTCAAGCACACGACCTGGAAGGTGAGCTTCCCGTTCCCGCTGCCGCAGTCGGAAGGGCTCCGGCTCGGGCTGCCGTGCCACCTCGAGGGTCAGGTCGTGGCGCTCGCCGACGAGATCGCCCAGCAGACCCATGACCTCGAGGACGGCCTCCAGGCGGAGGCGGTCTCGCTCGACGAGGTCGAACGCCTCGCTGCGGCGCGGGCGGTGATCGAGCGCGCCGGCGATACGTACCGCGGTGATCGACGGCGCTGGCGGCGGGCTGCACTGCTGCAGCGCGGCCTGATCCACATGTTCGTCACCGACGCCATCCAGACGACGGCACGCGCCATCACGCGCCTGGCGAGCCGTCACCAGGTGACCGACCGCGCGGGCTGGCTCGCCATCGCCGACGAGATCCCGGCAGCGACGGTCACGCTATCCCGGAAGGTGATGCCGCTGTTCGTCGAGCTCAAGGCGTTCATCTACCGTTTCATCATCAACCACCAGGAGGTCAACCGGCAGGACCACCGTGCCCGCCTGGTGATGGCCGGGCTGTTTCGCGCCTACTACGACAACCCGCTCCTGCTGCCCACCTACGCGCTGCTGCGCTTTCACGAGGAGACCGGCCGGCCCTATCTGCGCGACGTTTTGATCCCGCAGATTCCCGCCGAGGTGGCCCAGCACTACCGCCCCGAGCCGCGTTTCGTACGTCTCGTCATCGACCATCTGGCCGGGATGAGCGATCGTTTCGCCCTCGACGAGTTCGCGGCGTTGTACCATCCCACTGGCGCGCCGCCCTCCACGAGCGCCGGGAGGGTCTGACATGAAGATTCTCTTCGGTTGTGATCACGGCGGTTTCGATCTCAAGCGGTTGCTGGCAGCCCACGCCCGCAGCCTGGGGCACGAAGTGATCGACGTCGGTCCTCACTCGGCCGACGCGGTCGACTACCCCGACTTCGCCCACGACCTGGTGCGCCGGCTTTCCGCCCGTGACGCCGATTGCGGCGTCCTGGTGTGCGGCACCGGCATCGGCATGTCGATCGCTGCCAACCGCCACAAGGGAATCCGCGCCGCGCTCTGCCACGATGCCTTCACTGCCGAAGCGGCGCGCCGGCACAACAACGCCAACGTGCTGTGCCTCGGCGGCCGCACGACCGGCCCCGGGGTGGCGCTGCAGATGCTCGAGACTTTTCTCTCGACCCCGTTCGACGGCGGCCGTCACGAGCGCCGCGTCGAGAAAATCGACGCGGCGAGGTCGGGCGGCGAGGATCGGATTTCCGACGCGCCGGTCATGCTCCCCCCAAAGGAGAGACAGCGATGAACCAGCACGAGCGCACCGCCTTCTTCTCGTTCCTCGAAACGGCCGTGAGACAGACCGATCCCGAGCGGGCCGCGGCGCTCGCCGGCGCGCGCCGGCGCGAGAACGAGGGGCTCGAGCTGATCGCCTCGGAGAACTTCGTCTCCCCGGCGGTGCTCGCCGCGATGGGGTCGGTGATGACCAACAAGTACGCCGAGGGCTATCCCGGCAAGCGCTACTACGGCGGGTGCGAGTGCGTCGACGTCGCCGAGGAGCTCGCCCGCGCGCGCGCCACGCAGCTCTTCGGCTGCGACCACGCCAACGTCCAGCCGCACTCCGGCGCCCAGGCCAACATGTCCGTCTATCTCGCCACCTGCCAGCCGGGCGACGTGGTGTTCGGCATGGACCTGTCGCACGGCGGCCACCTCACCCACGGCCACCCGCTCAACTACTCTGGGAAGACGTTTCACATCCACCCGTACCTGGTGCGGCTGGACACCGAGACGATCGACTACGACGCGATGCGCGAGGCGGCGCGGGCGCAGAAGCCCAAGCTCATCGTCTGCGGTGCATCGGCGTACTCACGCATCATCGACTTCCAGACAATCGCCGACATCGCCCACGAGGTCGGCGCGCTGGTGATGGCCGACATCGCCCACATTGCCGGCATGGTTGCCGTCGGCCTGCACCCGTCACCGGTGCCCTGTTGCGAGTTCGTCACCACCACCACCCACAAGACCCTGCGCGGGCCGCGCGGCGGCATGGTGATGTGCAAGGCCGAATTCGCGGAGGCGCTCGACAAGGCGGTGTTCCCCGGCGTCCAGGGAGGGCCGCTGATGCACGTCATCGCCGCCAAGGCGGTGGCGTTCGCCGAGGCGCTCACGCCCTCGTACCGCGCCTACATCGAGCAGGTGCTGGCGAACGCGAAGACGCTGTGCGGCGAGCTGCTCTCGCTGGGCTGGCGGATCGTCTCCGGCGGCACCGACAACCACCTGATGCTGATCAACCTCGGCGCCGACGGGATCAGCGGCAAGAAGGCCGAGGACCGTTTGGGCAAGGCCGGCATCACGGTCAACAAGAACACCGTGCCGTTCGACACCCGCAAGCCGTACATCGGCTCCGGCGTGCGCATCGGCACCCCGGCGGTCACGACTCGCGGCATGGGTACGGGCGAGATGAAGCTCATCGCGGGCCTGATCGATCGCGTGCTGCGCAGCGAGGACGAGGCCGTCTGGGCCAAGGTCAAGCAGGAGGTTACCGACCTGGCGCGCGCCTTCCCCCTCTACGGGACTCCCTGAGCGGAGACCGCGTGGTGACGCAGTTCACATTCTCGACCACCGGCTGGGACCAGTGCGGCGGCGTCAGGATACCGGCAGTTTCTCGATAAGCCTTTGTCTGTTAAGCTTTAAACATGTTCAAGACCAGCATGGTCGACCGCGACGAGGGGCTTGCTCCTCTCGCCGCGAACGCGGAAGATAGGAATCGAGCAACGAGGGGAGTCTATGCCCACGCGTGAGCCGCGCGAGGTCACTGAGAGCTTCCGCATCGAGAGGGTCCTCAAGTCGTCGCGCTCTGGGATCGTCTTCCGGGCGCTGGACCCAGGCACCAACGGCCCAGTCGCCATCAAGCTGATACCGCCGCCGGCACCGGCCGTGACGGCCGCGTGCCACGCCCGCTTCGTGGCGCTGGCCGAGCTCCTCACCCTGCTCCAGCCGTCCGGTGTCCCGACCCTGCACGACTTCGGCTTCACCCCGGACGGCAGTGCGTTCCTCGTCATGGAGCTTGTCGACGGCACTCGGCTCGACCGAATCGAGGGTCTTTCGCCGGCCCGGGTCGTCGGAACCGCCCTGAGCGTCATCGACACCCTCGCGGCCCTCGCAAACAAGGGAATCCAGCACGGCAACCTGTCTCCGGACAACGTTCTCGTCGGTCAGGGCGACCGCACCTGGGTGGTTGGCCTCGGCACCGCCGCGCTGCGACCGTCCGGTTCTCTGGCTCGCGTTGTGCTCGACGGCGAGGCCGCCGAGTTTGCCGCCCCGGAGCGGTTTGACGAGGCAGGCGGCGGCGCCACAGACTGGCGCGGCGATCTCTACTCGCTGGCCCTCACGGTGTGCTCGTTGCTCAAGGCCGAAGTGGCGCCCGCCGACGCTCCCGCTCCCGGCGTCCGGCTGCCGTTCGACGTGGCCAAGGGCCTGCGCGATCCCAACGTACTGCGCACCGCCCTCGAGCAGTCGCTGCGCCGCTCGCCCAATGAAAGACCACCGTCGTTCGACGTTCTCCGCGAGGCTTTTCGCCGCGCCCTCGGGGCTCCGGCCGCCGCCGACTCACCAACGCCGAAGCCCGAGGGAGCGCCGGCCGAGCCGAGCGCTCGTGCCCAACGTGAGGCGATCCGGCCCACGCCATCCGGCGCGCCTTCCACGACCGCCCACACACCACCTGCCGGCGGCGATGTGGCCAAGCCTGGTCCTGCCTCGCCCGACCCGCTGTCGAGCTCCGGCCTCGAGTGGGAGGAGCCCGAGGGAGCGCCGGCATGGCTGCAGGAAAGCGCCCCGGCGTTCGTGCTTGAGAAGCCCGAGCCCCGGCAGATCGAGCCGCCGCCCGAGCCGGAGCGCGACGTGCGGGAGGACACCAACCCAGTCCCGCTCAAACGCAAGGCCGAGCTCCCGCTCAAACCCAGGCCGGACCTGGCCCCCATCGCACCGACGGTCGGAGCGCCCCATCCTCTCCCGACACCCGCGATCGCCGCCGCGGCAGCACCCGCGCCGCTGATCGCGCCGCCGCCGCCTCCGGCGCTGTTGACACCGCCGACCCCGCCCGCAGCATCGCCGGCCGCGGCCGCGCCGCCTGCGGTAGAGGTCGCCGAGCCGGCGGAAGCCCGAGCCCAGTCGTCGTCTCCACCGGTGGTGCTTTCTGCGCCGGCTGCGGCGCCCGCGGCACAGCCCGCCACCGCCGCGCCGCCGCCCACCGGACCAGGCCCGGAGCGACCCCTCGACTCGACGCCGCCGACCGGCTCCTACGAGCTGCGGGCCCAGAGTCAACAGGACGCACCGGCGGCACAGGAGCCGCCGCAAGTCGTGGCGCCCTTGCCGGCGGCCGCCGCGGAGCCGACAGCCGAGGTTCTGGCTGCTGGAGAGCCTAGCTCTGAAGAAGCGCCCGCGAAACCGCCGGAGACGAAGCGTGCACCGACGCCTGCCGGCCAAGGACACCGCTGGCTCGTTGCCGTGCTCGCCGCCGCGGCGGTCGTGATCGTCGGATCGGTGGGTGTCTTCATCGGCATGCAGGTCCTCCGCTCGCGTCAGGCTGTTCCCGCGACACCACCGCCGCTGCCGACCCGAGCGCGACCCACCGCCGCGCCCCAGCCTGGCGTATCCCAGGCGGTGCTTGCCAGCCTCCTCGCCGCGGAGGAGGGAGCGTCGGCGGGCGACCTGACGGCGGCCCAGACGGCGCTCGACTCGATAACCGGCGACGACGAGCTCGCCCTGGGTCCGGGCGATCTGGGCCGCCTCACCCGGGTGCGGGCTGCCATGAACCGGCTACGCCTGGACGGGATCCTCGGCGACCTGAGGACAGGCCTGGCGAGCGGCAACCTCAAGCTGCTCCGGGACGCCGTCAGGAGGGTGACGCGCGAGGACGAGGCGGCGCTGAGCAGCGATCCGGATACCGGACAGACTCTGGACGAGGCACGACGGGCGGTCAACCTCTTCTCCCTCGCCACCAAGGCGCAGCAAGCAGCTAATGACGGTCTGCTCCTGCAGCACGCCAGTGCACTGCTCGAGCTCGTGCCAAAGAGCACCCTGGCGGCCGAGCTCAGGGAGAAGGCCGCGTCCGGTCTCGAGCGTGAGGCCGACGCTCTGATGCAGCGGGGACGGTTCGAGGAAGCGCAGGATCGCATCGAGACGCTCGGGCGCTACTGGTCGGCGCGCCCGGGGATCGCCCAGCGGCTCGAGCGGCTGCGCAACGGGCAGGCGGCCGAGCAGAAGCTCGCCGCGGTGCTGGCCCAGGCCGAGCAGGCCGAACGCGATCGCCAGCCCGACCGCGGCGTGGAGCTGCTGCGATCCGTGGCGCCGCCGCCGTACTACGAGGAGCGCTTCCGTCAACTGCGCGGCCGGCTCCAGGCGCTGGTGCAGGAGCTCGACGCCAACCCACCGGCGCTCGAGATTCCGCCGATGCTCAAGCTGGAGTACCAGAAGAACAAGCCGTTCGTGCTCACGGTGCGCATCACCGACGATCACGGCGTCAAGACGGCGACGTTGTTCGCGCGAATCAAGGGCGCCGATCACTATCAGGAGCTGCCGCTGATCCGCGGCCCGGACAGCGAGTGGCGGGGCGAGATCACCGCCGCCATGCACCAGAACAAGGCGGTGGAGCTGTACGTCGTCGCTACCGACCAGTCCGGCCATGCGGGCCAGGCGGGGAGTGCCGAGCAACCGATCCAGCTCAAGAAGAAGTGGAGCCTGTTCGGCATGTGAAGAACCGGGGCTCGGGGCTCGGGGCTCGGGGCCCGGCAAAGGAAAAACAAACCAGTAGACCTGAATTTCCGTGGTTCTGATTCGAGCCCCGAATCCCGAACCCCGAGCCCCGGTCCTCAGGTTTGTTTCTTTTCGATCTTGGCCCAGGCGTCCTTGAGGGTGACGGTGCGGTTGAAGACCGGCCGAGCGGGCGTACTGTCCGGGTCGATGCAGAAGTAGCCGACCCGCTCGAACTGGAAGCGGTCGTCGAGCGCGGCGGCGGCGAGCGAGGGCTCGAGCTTGCAGCCGGTGAGCACCTCGACGGAATTGGAGTTGAGGTTCGACTTCCAGTCCGATCCCCCCTGGACGTCGCCGGCGTCGGCGGTGGCGAACAGGTAGTCGTAGAGGCGTACTTCGGCCTCAGCGGCCTGAGCGGCCGCCACCCAGTGGATCGTCGACCTGACCTTGCGCCCGTCAGGCGCGCTGCCGCCGCGGGTCGCCGGGTCGTAGGTCGCGCGCACCTCGACGATGCGGCCGGCCTCGTCCTTCACCACCCTCGTGCACGTCACCAAATAGGCCGAGCGCAACCGCACCTCGTTGCCGGGGAACAGGCGCCAGTACTTTGGCAGCGGCACCTCGCGGACGTCGTCCTGCTCGATCCAGAGCACGCGCGAGAACGGCACCACACGGGTCCCGGCGATCGAGTCCTCGGGGTTGTTGGCGACCTCGAACTCCTCGGTCTGCCCGTCGGGGTAGTTGTCGATCACCAGCTTGACCGGACGCAGCACCGCCATCTTGCGCGGCACGCGCCGGTTCAAGTCCTCGCGCACGCAGTGCTCGAGCAGTTGCACGTCGACCACGCTGTCGCGCTTGGCGACGCCGATGCGATCGGCGAAGTCGCGGATCGCCTCGGGCGGCACGCCGCGGCGGCGCAGCCCCGAGATCGTCGGCATGCGCGGGTCGTCCCAGCCGCCCACGATCCCCGCCTGCACGAGCTGGAGCAGCTTGCGCTTCGACATCACGGTGTAGCTGAGGTTGAGCCGAGCGAACTCGATCTGGCGCGGGTGCGGCTCCGCGATTTCGCACTC
>Ga0315287_10008328_pt1 | contig 10461 bp, 9 predicted proteins | sample YL17G11_0_MG_FD_205037 | JGI IMG/M metagenome (GOLD analysis project Ga0315287, IMG submission 205037) | Sediment microbial communities from Yellowstone Lake, YNP, Wyoming, USA - YL17G11_0 | ecosystem: Environmental > Aquatic > Freshwater > Lake > Sediment | place: USA: Wyoming | collected...
CCGGGAACGTGGCTGACGACCTCCAGGCCCATCGCCGCCAGAACCTTGCCGACCGGGGAGTGCCGGCCGAGAAAGAGCAGCAGGGCGATGCCCGCCACGGGATGCGGGATGACGATGGGCAGTTCCAAGATGCCGCGGACCAGGCCCCGTCCCGGGAACCGCACCCGGGCCAGCGCGTATCCCACGGGGACGCCCAGCACCACGGCAAGGGCGGTGGCGAGGCTCGCGCAGAGCACGGTCAGGGCGATGGAATCCCGGACCTCGGCGTCGCCGGCGGCGGCCAGCAGGGCGCCGGGCCGGGCCTCCCACAGCAGCCGCAGCAAGGGGCCGACGATGAAGAGGATCAGGACGGCGCCCAGCAGGGCACCCGCCAGGCGGAACCACCGGGGGTCTCGGCGCACGCAGCAAAGATGGCTGGGCCGGACCGGATCCAACACCACCCATGTGTTGCGGGTATGCAATAGATTTAGGAGCGGGGTGGGCAGGCGCCAGCCTCGGCACCGTACCTGACCAGTGACCAGTGACCAAGGACTGTCGATCATGCAGCTCAGCAGCCCGATGCAGAAGGCGATCAACGACCAGATTCGCCGGGAGTTCGCCTCCGAGTATGTGTACCTCGCCATGTCCGCCTGGTTCGCCCAGCGGACCCTCGACGGCTTTGCCAACTGGATGCGAATCCAGGCGGGGGAAGAGCACCTCCACGCCATGAAGCTGTTCGAGTACGTCCTGGACCGGGGCGGCAGCGTCGCGCTCCAGGCCATTGACGCGCCGCCGTCCAGGTGGAAGACGCCGCTCGACGTGTTCGAGGAGGCCAAGAAGCACGAGGCCATGGTCTCAGCCAGTATCGCCGACCTCTACGCCCGTGCGGTGAAGGAACTCGACTACCCGACCCAGGCGATGCTGCAGTGGTTCCTCACCGAGCAGGTCGAGGAGGAGAAGACCAGCGGTGCCATCGTCGAGCGGGTTCGCATGGCGGGGGCCAACGCCTCGGCGCTGCTCATGCTCGACCGCGAGTTGGGAGAGCGGGGCCCCGGCGCGGACGCCGAAGGCGGGGCCTGATGCGTATCGGCTTCGTGGGACTGGGAGCGATCGGCAGGCCGATTGCCGCTCACCTTGCCCGGCACCACGAGTTGGCGGTCTGGAATCGGACGGCCGACCGGGCGGCCTCCTTCGCCGTCGAGCACGGGGGCGTCCCCGCCCCGACGCCGCGGGCCGTCGCCGAAGGCCGGGACCTCGTGTTCACCTGCCTGCCCAACTCGCCGGAGCTCGAAGCGGTCCTGGCCGGGCCGGATGGGCTGGAGGCCGGTTTGGCGCGCGGGGCAGTCCTGGTGGACCTCACCTCCGGCATTCCCGCGGTGTCGCAGCGGATCGCCGGTCGACTGGGCAGCCGGGGCGTCGCGTTCGCGGACGCGCCGGTGAGCGGCGGGATCAAGGGCGCGGAGGCCGGCACGCTCACCATCATGGTGGGGAGCGAGCCGGCGACCTTCGAGCGCATCAGGCCGGTGCTGGAGACCTTTGGCAAGCGGATCGTCCGGGTGGGGCCGGTCGGCGCCGGGGACGCGCTCAAGGCGGTGCACAACGCCCTGATCGCGGTGAATATCTTCGCCATCGGTGAGGCGCTCACGACCCTGGCCAAGGCGGGCGTCGCACCGAAGACCGCGCTCGAGGTCATCAACAACGCCAATGGCCGCTCCTTCGTGAGCGAGCAGCTCGTGCCCGAACGGGTCCTGACCGGGGCCTGGCCGCGCACCTTCCGGCTCGCCCTGCTGGACAAGGACGTGGACATTGCCCGCGCCCTGACCGACGAGCAGGGGATCGAGTCGCCGATGATCAGTACCGTCAGCCGGCTGCTGCACGAGGCCCGCGCTGCTCTTGGTGAGGAAGCCGATCATGTCGAGGCCATCCGGCTGCATGAGCGCCGCGCCGGCGTGGAGCTGCGAGCATGAGCGATTGGGGGACCACCACCCGGATCGGCGCGGTCGTGACGCTCGCCACCGGTGCCGTCTACCCCGGGTATCTTCACCTGCTCGACGGGATTCACTATCCGGCCGGGTGCGAAACGCCGCTGGAGATGCTCAACCGGCCCGAGGGGTTCTTCCCCATGACGCTCGATGACGGCGGTACCTTCTTTCTGGCGCGCGAGCAGGTGGCCATGGTCGTGGCCGAATGGCCACTCCCGGGGAGAGAGCATCCGGTGCTGCCCGGCAGCCCAGCGGCGTTGCAGGTGGAGCTCACCAACGGCGAGGAGTTCATGGGCCTGATTCAGGAGGCCTTGCCGAAGGACCGGGCCCGCGCGCTCGACTTCCTGAATGCCTCCCAGCCGTTCTTCAAGCTGGAGACCGACACCGGCGCGCGGTTCATCAACCGCGCCCACGTTCGCATCATTCGCCCTCTCGACTGACCCTGGAGCCGATGGCACGACTCGATCGTTTCCTCAAGGCACTGGCCGCCCACGGCGGGGAGAGCCTGCAGCTCTCCCCCGGCCAGCCGGTGCGGATGCTCCATCGTGGCAGCTTCCACGCGGTGAGCCGCGAACGGCTGGACGAGACGCAGCTGGCCGCGCTGATCAAGGAACTGGCACCGGCCGCGATGGTGCCGCTGCTCGGTCCCCAGGCCCGTCTCAGCTTCACCTACCACGGACCGATGGGGGCGGTCGAAGTCGAACTGGCGCCGGAGAACGGGAGCAGCTCGGCGGTGCTCCGTCCCCGTCGCGAGGCGGGCTCGCCCGCGCCGGCACCGCCGCCGGTAGGGCCTTCGGGCGCTGAGCTGGCCCAGGGGCGCATTGAAATGGAGCGGCTGCTCCGGCTCCTGGCCGAAGTCGGGGGGTCCGACCTCCATCTTCGGACCGGCGAGCCGCCGATCCTGCGCCGGGACGGTGACCTGATGCGTTCGGACGCCCCGGCCATCGATGCGGAACAGCTCGAGCGCATGCTCTTCGCCATCATGTCTCAGACGGCGGCCACTGCGTGGCGAGACAGCTCCGACGCGGACTGGGCCTGGGAGATCGAGGGCGTGGCCCGGTTCCGGTGCAACGCCGGGCGGGACCGGAACGGGCCGATGGCCGTATTCCGCCTGATCCCCGCCGTAGTTCGGTCGGTCGACGACCTGGGGCTGAGCCCCCAGGTCCAGTCGCTCTGCCACCTCTCCAAGGGCCTCGTGCTGGTGACGGGCCCCACCGGCTCGGGGAAGTCCACCACGCTTGCGGCCCTGATCGACCTGGTCAACCACTCCCGCACCGACCACATCCTCACCATCGAAGACCCGATCGAGTTCGTCCACCGGGGCAAGCGCGGGGTGATCACGCAACGGCAGGTCGGCCTCCACACCAAGTCCTTCGCCTCGGCGCTCCGCGCCGCGCTCCGTGAGGATCCTGACGTGATCCTGGTCGGGGAGCTGCGTGACCTCGAGACCATCTCGATCGCGCTCGAGACCGCCGAGACCGGCCACCTCGTCTTCGGGACACTGCACACCACGACCGCGGCGGGCACGCTGGACCGGGTCATCGACCAGTTCCCCCACGAGCAGCAGTCCCAGATCCGGGTCATGCTCTCCGAGACGCTGCGCGGCGTGGTGGCACAGGTGCTCTGCCGGAAGGTCGGCGGGGGGCGCGTGGCCGCGCGCGAGGTCCTGCTCTCCATCCCGGCGGTGTCCAACCTCGTCCGCGAGGGCAAGACCTTCCAGATCCCCTCGATCATGCAGACCAACCGCAAGCTGGGCATGGTGACGCTGAACGACGCCCTGATGGAACTGGTGGATTCCGGGCAGGTCGAGCCGCGGGAGGCCTGGCTGAAGGCGAGCGACAAGCAGGGGTTGCTCACGACCCTGCGGGCCCGGGGCCATCACACCGAGTTTCTGGGCGAGGGGTGACCGCGCCACCCATCCTGGTGCTCGTCGAGCCCCAGGACATCGTCAACATCGCCGTGGCAGTACGGGTCGCGAAGAACTTCGGGATTGATCGCGTCCGGCTGGTCCGGCCCCGCGAGTACGACGCCTACCGCATCGAGGGGATCGCCCACAGCACCGCCGACCTGCTCGATCAGCTGGTCATCGTCGACTCGCTCGACGAGGCCCTGGCCGACTGTGTCTGGGCGGTGGCGCTGACCGCCCGGGAACGCCGCGCCAAGCGAACCGTGATCCGGCCCGAAGCCGCGGCGCACGAACTGGCCGCCAAGGCGGTCGAGGGTCCCGTGGCGCTGGTGGCGGGGCGGGAGGACAAGGGGCTCACCAACGAGGAGCTCGACCGCTGCCAGGCCCTGGTGACCATCCCCACCAATCCGGCCTACCGCTCCCTCAATCTCGCCCAGGCCATCTGCGTGCTCTGCTACGAGTCGTGGCTGGTCCGGGCCGGGATCACCCAGGGCTTCAAACCGCCTCGCCACCGGGCCGACGCCGCCACCGGCCTGCAGCACGAGCTGCTCTTCGGCGACTGGGAGCGGATGCTCCGCGCCATCGAGTTCTTCAAGACCCGTCAGCCGGACATCGTCATGCGGTCGCTCCGCGAGATCGTCTTTCGCGCCGAACTGGACGGGCGCGAGGCCACGCTCCTCCGGGCCATGGCGCTGGAGGTGGTCCGGGTGATGGAGCGGAAAGGCATTCCCTTTCCGCCCTTTGCCTAACCCCGATCGCCTTCTATCTTTACGCGGCTCCTACCGGGACTTTGCGGTAGGGAACTCCCGACACCTTCCAAAGGCCACGGACGGTCAGGCATGCGAAAGCTCGCGGTGCTCGGCACCTTCGCGGCGGTCAGCATCGGCGGTGGGCTCCTGCTCGCCGGGCGCCCGTCCATGGCTCAACAGAAGGGCGCTGCCGCTCCCGACTCGGTGAAGGCGCCGATTCTCGCGGCTGCGGACACGGCCGCGCTCAAGGGACCGAAGCAGCCGATCCTCTTCCGTCACGATATCCACGCCGGCCAGTACAAGATCGACTGCCAGTACTGCCACTACTCCGTCACCCGCACGACGGAACCCGGCATCCCCAGCGTGCAGACCTGCATGGGGTGCCACCTCGTGATTGGCGGCACCGAGGCGTCCGCCAAGGCCGAGATCAAGAAGTTGCGGCAGTACTGGGCGGAGAAGGACAAGATCGGTGGGGCCCGCCTCGAATGGGTTCGGGTCCACAACCTGGCCAAACACGCGCATTTCCCCCACATGCGACACGTGAAGGTGATGGGCACCAAGGGGTGTGCCAGCTGCCATGGCGACGTCGCCCGCATGCCACAGGTCTTCAAGGCGAACAACATCAACAGCATGGGCTTCTGCATCAACTGCCACGTGGAGCGGAAGGCGTCACGCGACTGCTCCCTGTGCCACTACTGAGGCCCGTGCCATGACTGATCGGCGAGAGACTCCGGAAGAGACGTCGATGACCCGCCAGGCGGATGGGGGCATGAACCGCCGCACGTTCCTGCAGGTGGTCGGCGTTTCTGGGGCCGGCACAGCGGCGCTTTCGGGCTGTTCGACGGCCAAGGTCGAGAAGCTGATCCCCTATCTGGTCCAGTCCGAAGACCAGGTTCCGGGAATCCCGACCATCTATGCCAGTACCTGCACCGAGTGCGCCACGGGTTGCGGCCTGCATGTCACGACGCGCGAAGCCCGCGCCATCAAGCTGGAGGGCAACCCGAACCACCCGGTGAACCGCGGCACGCTCTGCGCTCGCGGTCAGGCTGCGCTCCAGGGGCTCTACAACCCCGGCCGCGTCAAGGGGCCGATGGCTCGCACCGGCACGGGCGGCTTCCAGGAGATCACCTGGGACGAGGCGATCAGCCGGCTGGCCGAAAAGCTTAAGGGGGCCCAGGGCAAGCTGGCGGTGCTGAGCGGCGCGGGGCAGGGCACCTTCACCGACCTGTTGGCGGGATGGACGGCCGCGCAGGGTGGCACGGTGGCCCGCTGGGAGCCCTTCGATCACGAGGCCATGCGGGCGGCCAACCGCAAGGTCTTCGGGCTCGACCAGTTGCCGGCTCACGACTTCGCCCGGGCGAAGTTCATCCTGTCCTTCGGCGCCGACTTCCTCGAGAGCTGGCTGGCCCCGGTCGAGAACCAGCGCGGTTTCGCCGAGGCCCATGGCTTCGCCAACCGCGAGATGGCTCGGTGCGTGTACGTCGGGCCCAGGCGCTCGCTCACCGGTCTCAACGCCGACGAGTGGCACCCGACCAGGCCCGGCAGCGAGGCCGCCCTGGCGCTGGCGATGGCCCACGTCGTCCTGTCCGAACGGACCGCCGCGCCGGCAGACGCCAATGCCCTCCGCGGGGCGCTGGCGGCCTGGACCCCGGAGCAGGTGTCCGAAGCGACCGGTCTCACCGCTCAGGCGATCACCCGGCTGGCCCGGGAATTCGCCTCGGCCAAGCCCGGCCTGGCGATTGCTGGCGGCATCGCCAGCCAGCACCGTGGCGCGATCGAGGTCTGCGAGGCGGTCAACATCCTGAACTATGTCGCCGGCAACGTCGGCGAGACCGTCCGGTTCGGCGCCAGCCTCCAGGCCGGCGACGGCTACCCCGGCATCACCGCCCTCCAGGCGTCCATGGACGCCGGTCAGGTGGCTGTCCTCGTCGTCCACGAGGCCAATCCGGTCTACGCCCTGCCGAAGTCCGGCCGGTTCGCCGCGGCGATGGCCAAGGTGCCGTTCAAGGTGTCGACGTCGCTCTATCTGGACGAGACGGCCGCGGCCTGCGACCTGCTCCTGCCCAACCATCACGCCCTCGAGCGCTGGGATGACCTCCGCCCGCGCCAGGGCGTGCACGGCCTGCTGCAGCCGGTCATGGAGCCGGTCTTCAAGACCATGGCCACCGGCGACCTGCTGCTCAAGACCGCCCTGAAAGCGGGTGGCGTGCTGTCACCCTACGCCCAGCATCCGGACTTCGAGACGCACCTGAAGGCCACCTGGGCCGAGCTGGCCCGGCAGCATGGTGTCGATGTCGAGACCTTCTGGCGTGAGGCGATGATCCGGGGCGGCCTCTACGACGCACCCCCGGTGGCTGCGGTCTCGCTAGCGGCGGGCTACACGCCCGGCTTCACCCCGCCGGCCTTCGACGGCGAGGGCGCCTTCACCTTCATCGCCTATCCCTCGCCGATGCTCTACGACGGTCGGGGTGCCAACCGTCCCTGGCTGCTCGAAAATCCTGATCCGGTCACCAAGATCACCTGGCTCTCCTGGATCGAGGTGCACCCCGACACCGCTCGCGAACTGGACGTGCGCGAGGGCGAGATCCTCAAGCTCACCTCCCCCCACGGCGCGATCGAGGCGCCGGTGTACCTCTATGCCGGAGTGCGGCGGGACGTGCTGGCGGTGCCGCTCGGCCTTGGGCACACGGAGTTCGGCGGTTTTGCCACGGGCCGCGGGGTCAACGCGCTCGACCTGCTCTCCGCCCAGGACGGCAGTGGCTTCCTGCCATATCTCTCCACCCGGGTCAGCGCCACCAAGACACGCGGCTACCTCAAGCTCTCCAAGACCGAGGGCAACCCGAGGCAGCTGGGCCGTGGTATCATCGAGGCGATGCCGCTGCCACTGGCGCAGCGGGGTCTGACGGTCGAGCAGGCCTACCAGGCCGAGGGGCACGAGGCGCACGGGGCCAGTTCCGAGCACGAGGCCGAGGCGATCGCGGGGTTCCGCGAGGCCCAGGCCGAGAAGAAGAAGTTCGGCGCCTATGCGGCGACGGATCTGCCCAAGTGGGGCCTCGCGGTGGACCTGGCGCGCTGCACCGGCTGTTCGGCCTGCGTCACCGCCTGCTACGCCGAGAATAACATCCCCTGGGTCGGCGAGGACGAAGTCCGGCTCGGGCGCGAGATGTCGTGGCTGCGGATCGAGCGCTACTGGGAGGGCGGCGAAGACGGGGAGGAACTCGAGGCCCGGTTCATCCCGATGATGTGCCAGCAATGCGACAACGCGCCCTGCGAACCGGTCTGCCCCGTCTACGCCTCCTACCACACCCCGGAAGGCCTCAACGGACAGGTCTACAACCGCTGCGTCGGCACCCGCTACTGTGGCAACAACTGCCCCTACAAGGTCCGCTACTTCAACTGGTACGCCTACGCCAAGAAGGCCTTCCCCGAGCCGATGGCGCTGCAGCTCAATCCCGAGGTCACGGTGCGGGCCCGCGGGGTGATGGAGAAATGCACCTTCTGCGTCCAGCGCATCCGGTCGGCCGAGCACGCCGCCAAGCTGGAGGATCGGGCCCTCCGGGACGGCGACGTGGTCACCGCCTGCGCGCAGGCCTGCCCCTCCGGGGCGATCACCTTCGGCAACGTCAAGGACCGGGGCAGCCGGATCGTGAGGACCAGCGGCGACCAGCGCGGGTACCATGTCCTCGAGGAGATCAACGTGCGGCCCGCCGTGACCTACCTGGCCAAAGTGCTCCACTCGACGGAGGCCTGAGTCCATGACGGCTCTCGCGCAGGACCAGCCCGCCATCACCCAGACCCATGCCGACGTCACCCGCGACGTCGTGGCCACGCTGGGCACGCCCAGCCGCGGCTACTACCTGGCCCTGGCCACCGCGGTCGGCATGTTCCTGATCGGGGCGGCGACCTTCGTCGCCCTGCTCAAGGAGGGGCTCGGCCTGGCGGGCTACGTCCCGCCGGTCATGTGGCTGGTCTACATCACGACCTTCGTCTTCTGGGTCGGCATCGGCCACGCGGGCACCCTGATCTCCGCCATCCTGTTCCTCTTCCGCTCGCCCTGGCGGACCGCCGTCTACCGGTCCACCGAGGCGATGACGGTCTTTGCGGTCATGACGGCGGGCCTCTTTCCGATCATTCACATCGGCCGGCAGTGGATCTTCTACTGGCTGCTGCCCTACCCGAACCAGCGGTACCTCTGGCCCAACTTCAAGTCGCCGCTGATCTGGGACGTCTTCGCCATCTCGACCTACCTCACCGTCTCCACCACCTTCCTGGTGGTCGGCCTGGTGCCCGACATCGCGGCGGTGCGGGACAAGGTCAGCGGCTGGCGCCAGGTGATCTACCGGGCCTGCTCGCTCGGCTGGACCGGCGCCGACAACCAGTGGCGCCACTACAGCCGCGGCTACCTGTACCTGGCCGCGCTGGCGACGCCCCTGGTCCTGTCGGTGCACTCGGTGGTGTCCTGGGACTTCGCCATGTCGATCATCCCGGGCTGGCACGGGACCATCTTCGCCCCCTACTTCGTGGCCGGCGCCATCTACTCCGGCATCGGGATGGTGCTGACGCTGCTGGTGCCGCTCCGACGGGTGCTCAAGCTCGAGCACATGATCACCGAGTACCACTTCGAGAACCTGGCCAAGCTGACGCTCTTCACCGGCTCGATCCTCGGCTACGCCTATGTGATGGAGTACTTCGTCGCCTGGTACAGCGGCAACACCTTCGAGCAGACGACCTTCTTCCGCCGGGCCTTCGGGCCGATGTGGTGGGCCGGCTGGTCGATGATCATCTGCAACGCGTTCGTGTCCCAGCTGCTCTGGTTCAAGAAGATCCGGACCAACCTGACGGCGCTCTTCGTCATCTCGATCTTCATCAATGTCGGGATGTGGTTCGAGCGCTACGTGATCATCGCGTCGTCGCTGTCCAACGACTACCTCCCCTACGCCTGGGGTCAGCCCAACCCGACCTGGGCGGACTGGGGGATCCTGATCGGCTCGTTCGGCTGGTTCTTCATGTATTTCCTCCTCTTCGCGAGGACCTTCCCGATCGTCGCGATCCAGGAGATCAAGGAGATGATCCCGATGCCACGGCGGAAGGGGGCGCACCGATGAGCAAGCATGTCCCCGGGGTCCTGGCGTCGTTCGAACACATCGACGCCGCCGTGGACGCGATCCACGCCCTGCAGCAGGCGGGCCACGCCGACCTCACCGTCTATTCGGCGGCCCCCAACCACGAACTCGAGGAGGCCCTCGGCACCGGCAGCAGCTGGGTCAGGGCGTTCACGCTGGTGGGCGGGCTGACGGGCTGCGCGGCCGGGTTCGCCATGACCACCTGGATGTCCTATGACTGGCCGCTGCTGGTCGGCGGCAAGCCGATCGCCGCGCTGCCGCCCTACGTCGTCATCATGTTCGAGCTGACCATCCTGCTCGGCGCCCTCAGCACGGTAGTTGGCATGGTGCTGCTGCCGCAGTTCAAGAAGATCCGCGGCCGGCCCTACCACCCCCGGTTCTCGGACGACCTGATCGGCATCTTCGTGCCCTGTGGCCCGGCCCGGACCCAGGCGATCACCCGGATCTTCACCACGTCCGGCGCCGTCGAGGTGACCCATGAGGCGTAGGCTCCGAGCCCCGCTCGCCGTCCTGGGACTGCTGGCACTGGGCGGGTGCAACTGGTACTACAACACCCTGCCGTCCCCGGATGACCTGATGAAACTGGCGCCGTGGTTCGACCACATGGTCAAGTCGCCGGCGATTCACCCCTACAAGCGCTCGGACCTGCCCCGGAACACCGTGGCAGGCTCCATCCCGATCACCAAGACCGAAGGGGACTGGGGGGTCGAGTGGCTGGCGGG
>Ga0315287_10008329_pt1 | contig 10460 bp, 8 predicted proteins | sample YL17G11_0_MG_FD_205037 | JGI IMG/M metagenome (GOLD analysis project Ga0315287, IMG submission 205037) | Sediment microbial communities from Yellowstone Lake, YNP, Wyoming, USA - YL17G11_0 | ecosystem: Environmental > Aquatic > Freshwater > Lake > Sediment | place: USA: Wyoming | collected...
CCCTCAGGAACCGGACGAGCGCCGCGGAAGAACGACAGGAGCTTCCGGGCTGCGCGTCCGACGTCCTGGCGGCCGGCCGAGGGCTTGCGGAGCCCGACCGAATCGACGAACAGGACGCGGTTGTGCTGCGCCAGCTTTCGCGCCAGATGGTACTTGCTCGTCTTCAGACCGCTGGCCCAGTCGTCCGACGAGAGGATGATGACATGTTCGCCGCGCAGCGACGCCGGTGGGACCGCGCCGGTGTTCCTGCGCGGCTCATGCTGCGTCGCACCAGCGTCGCCGTCGCGCTCTGCCATGATCGGAGTCCCTGCGATGTGCCGAATCAGCGTACTCGATTGAGCCGCCGGAACGGAATCGCACCACCTCTCCCGAGGTTGCCCAGGCCTCGCCGTCTTACCGCCACCCGCGCTGGACGACCTCGAAGTCCGAGCCGCGCAGCTGCCGGAAGGCTGGGTTCAACTCGTCGTTGTTCCACCGTGAGTCCATCGTGCCGGTGATGAACATGTCGGATCCGTTGTCCGCCAGCACCAGCCCGTACGTCTTCATGGCCTGGAAGATCTTCTGCGCGCCGGGCGTGAACCGCGAGAGGTCCACAGAAGGCTTCAGACGCAGGCGCAGCCCGAGCGGCGGCGCCCCGCCGGTCCGGCCGGCCGCGTGCGACGCCGGCCAGACGTACCCGTTGGTCGATCGGCAGGTGAACCGCAGCGCATGGCGGATCGGCGCGGAGCCGACGACCTCGTCGTAGCGGATCAGGCCGGGCAGGATCGCCAGCCCCCCCGCGTCGGCCGACGTCCACCCCTCCGGGCGGCGTCCGTTCGTCGTCATGTCGAACACGGCGCCCGAGCCGGCGTCCCATTTCTGGGTCGACGGGTTCCACCGCGTCTCCCAGGTCTCGTACAGGATCCACCGATCTCGATCGACAATGATCATGTGGCGGTCGCCGTCGCTACCGCCGCCGGGCACGCCGCCCTCGATGTAGTTGGGCATCGTGCGGGCCTCGTCGGGCACCGGGTAGCCCGGGGCGTCGCCCGGCGCGCCGCGATCGCTTTCATCGCCGTACATGAACGACCCGATCAGCAGGCGGGGCTGGGCCCCGCCCACGCTGAAGTACGGGATCCCGTATGGCGGCGGGCCGAAATCGGGATGCAACGTCTTGCCGGGGCCGATGAAGTTGATGAACGCGTCGCCATCCGAGTCCAGCGGCGCGCGCGAGACGTCCTGGTTCCACCAGTTGTCCGGCGGGAACAGCTGCCGGCCGCCGAGATCGTCGAGCAGGCGCACGGGCCCGGCCGCCGCCGCCGGGCCGGCGGGCGTGGTGGCCGCCGGGCCCGTCGTGGCCGATGGGCCGACGACGGTGTCGGGCGCCGCCGAGGGCGACGAGCAGGCGAGGCAGGCGAAGACGAGCGGGCCGGCGACCCGGAGCAGAACCGTCAGCGGATTGGACATAGCGTGGCACCCGTCATCATCGAGCTAGTTACTGACGCGCACGAGCAGATAGATGAGCGTCAGGATCCCGAGCATTACCATACCCACCAGCACCCAGTCCCACCACGCGCGCCAGGCCGTCGCGTCGCCGTCCTCCCGGCCGACCGCCATCCGCACAGCGCCGATCACCAGGGGGACATAGAACACCGGGCTGTACTGACGGGAGAGGAAGAACGCGCAGACGATGAGACCGATGCCGCTCGCCCAGACATCCAGCGCCAGCGGTGAGTCGGCCGCGCCGGAGACGTTGCGGCGCGCGCCGTTCCCGGCGAGGAACCAGTACAGCATGCCGACGAAGCAGTACGCGCCGACCAGGCCCGTCTCGGCCGCCGTGTGGATGAACGAGTTGTGCGCGACAAGTTGATGATGATCGGTAAAGGCGCCTGCGCCGACCCCGAAAACGGGCCTGGACCTCAGCATCTGGAGGCCGGCGTCCCAGGCGTCGATGCGCCCGGCGGCGGAGGTTTCGGAGGCGTTCATCTCCTTCAGACGGCTCGATCCCGCGGCGAGCATGGCGACGGCGAAGACCAGCCCCACCACGACTGCAGGGACGCGCCCGAACCGGCGCCAAGCGTAGGCGCCTCCCAGGACGGCGAGGCTGAGCAGGCCGCCACGGGACTGCGTCAGGACCAGCGCGTACAGCATCACCCCGAGGCTTGCGGCGGCGAGCAGTCGTCTGGTGAGCCCGGTGCCGCCCGCCAGCACCATGCTGAACAGGAACGGGCAGACCAGCACGAGGCTCATCGCGAGGTCGTTCGGGTCGCCGAAGATCCCGGTCCCGCGGACGCGCGTGACGGTGTTGGTGGCCGGTCCATCGAGCAGGTCGACCTCCTTCTGGTCGTTCCGCTCGACGTACGCGGTGGAGTTCCCGAAGCCGACACCCGTCAGGTGCTGCAGGATGCCGTTGGCGGCCTGGAACAGCGTCAAGGCGATGACCAGCGTGACCAGCCACTTCAGCTGCCGCTCGGTTTCGATCGCGACGCGGATGAGCAGGTAGAAGAACGCGAGCGGCAGGAGCCGGACGGCGGCGGCGTACGCGCCGCCAAGCCAGCCCGAAACGGCGACCGACAGCACGCTGACCCCGAGAAACGCGAAGAAGCACCTGTCGTTCGGCTGGTCGGCGAACCGGCGCGGTCGGAGCACGAGCGACACCACCGCGACGACGCCCGCAGCCGCGCTGGTGGCGGCAAGGATCGGCACGCCGGCCAGTTGCGGGAGGATCTCTCCCGGTCTCACGTAGATGAGCGCGACGTAGAGGAGGCAGAGGGCGTACAGCACGGTCAGCGCACCTCCGGCGCTCCGGCCGGAGCGAGCGCGGCGCGTTCGAAGCCGGACCCGCGCGGGGCGGTCACGCCCGAGCGCGCAGACGCCGCGCGGCGGGCGGCGATCGCCTGCGTGAACACCGCGGCCATGGCGGCGCCATGGTCGTCCCAGGTGTAGGGCTGACTCCGCGAACGCCGAATCCGCGGCCGCCACAGCCGATCGTGAATCGCGTCCGCCAGCGCCGCAACGTCCTCGGCGGGAACCAGGCAGTCGAGCCCGGCGTCGGCGAGGTCGGGCACCCCGCCCACGTCGCTCGCGATGAATGGCGTCCCGCACGCCGTTGATTCGATGAGGACGTTGGGCGAGCCCTCCGAGCGGCTGGGGAGCACGGTGTAGTCGGCGGCCCGGTAGTAGTCGGGCAGGTCGTCGTGGGACACGTTGCCGGCGAAACGCACGCGGTCCGAAATCCCGAGGGCGCGCGCCCGCGCGGCCAGCGCGTGACGCAGCGGCCCGTCCCCGACCAGGCAGAGCGCCGAGCCGGCGGCCCCCGGATGCGACTGCGCGAACGCCTCGAGCAGGATGTCGAGGCCCTTGACGGGCACCATGCGCCCGACCCACAAGAGCGTCGGCGCCGCCGGATCGAGGCCGAGCCTGATCCGCGCGGCGAGACGATCGCCGGGAGAGAACCGCGACGGATCGACGCCGTTGCGTACGACGTGCACGCGTTCGGCCGGCACGCCGAGCGCCTCAACGGCGGACTTCAGGTGGCGGCTGACGCCGATGACCGAATCGGCGCGCCGCAGCACGTCGGCGATGCAGCGGCGCCGCGCCTCGTCCCTGCCGAGCACCAGCACGTCGGACCCGCCGGCCATCACGATGCCCGGGACGCCGGCCTGACGCGCGATTCTGAGCGCGATGTCGCCGTCGGGATGCACCCAGAAGCCCAGCACCACGTCGGGCGTGAAGCCGGCGAGCACGCGGCGGACGGTGGAGCGGACCGACTGCCACAGGAACCAGCTGTACGCCTGCCGCGCCACGCCGGGCGGGTAGTAGTACCGCGGATGGTGCACCTCGATGCCATCCTGCATCCTCACGCGCGGCAGGGCAGTGGTCACGTCGCGGCGCGCCGCCTCGTCGCGCCAGGAGATCTGCGAGATGACGCGGACGTCGTGGGCGCGGGCCAGCGCCCGCGCCGTGTAGGCGTTGAACATCCCCCGCGTCGGCTCGAGCGGGTTCGGGAAGTTGTTCGTGACGAAGAGGATTCTCATGGCGTCACATTGCCAGCGCAGGTTGCGCCGCGCCTCCGCGCAATCGCGCGAGGTAGACGGCTTCGTACGCCGCCACGACGGACCGGAGGTTGAAGTGCTGCTCGACGCGGGCACGCGCCGCCCGGCCCATTCTTTCGAGGCCGCCGTGGTCGGCCTGGATCCTCAGCATCATCTTGGCCAGCAGATCAGGCGATCGCGCCGGCACGAGGTAGCCGGTTTCACCCGGCATGACGACTTCGCGGTTGCCGCCGACGTCGGTCGCCACGGCCGGCAGTCCGCACGCCATCGCTTCGAGCAGCGCCAGCGACACGCCCTCGCTGATCGACGAGAGCACGAAGAAGTCCGCCGCTCGCAGGAACCGGCCAACGTCTTCGCGATAGCCGTGGAAGCGTACGTGTTCGGTCAGGCCGAGATCCTGTCGCAGCCTCACCAGTTCGGCCTTCGTGGGGCCGTCGCCCACGATATCCAGTTGGAATTCTGGGGCCTGATCGACGGCTCGGCGCATGGCGCGCAGCAGCGTCGCCTGGTCCTTGACGAGATCGAGCCGGCTCACCGTCACGGCCCGTCTCTCGGCGTACGCGGGCCTTGCATCCCTGATGGCGAAGCGATCCGTATCGATGCCGTTGTGGATCACGCGCAACTTCCCGGTTGGCACGCCTTCGAGTTCGTGAGCGATGAGTGCGGCGTCCTCCGAGACCGCGATAAACTCCGCGGTCCATCGAGAGGCCAGGCGGCTGAAGGCGGCAAACAGCGGGCGATCTGCATACCCGCGTCCATGTTTCGTATGCACCACCAGCGGGACTCCCGCCAGCCGCGAGGCCAGCGAGCCGTGCAGGTGAGCTTTGGGATTGTGCGTATGGACCACGTGCGGGCGCAGTTGCCTCAACCGCCTCGCCAGCCTGAAGATGCGGCGGGGAACCGACCCCTCCGTCCCGATGGTCTCGACCGGGACGCCCAGGTTCTCGAACTGCGGCCTCAGGACACCGGCGTTGTCCACACAGATCACGCGCATGCTGTAAACGTCGCGCGTGCGGCATCGGACCAGGTCGAGGACCACTCTCTCGAGGCCCCCGATCTCGAGCGTATTGACCAGATGCACGACGCGCACCGGCTGCGGGGCGCGATCGGCGGCATGGATCGTCACGTCTGCGGCACCTCGACCGACCGGATCTTCGCATCGAGGCCGGTCAGGCGCCACGCGCACCTGCCGTCTCCGGGGCGCTGGGACTGCTGTGCGGTGTCGTAGGGCCTTGCCGCCGCCGGGACCGCGAGTTCCTGCCGCCGCAGCCACCCGCCGTGCTTGCGGTGATAGTGAAGGAGTCCCTTCAGGTGCGACAGCGCCAGCATCGAGAACGGACGACGGTGCGAGATCTGCTGCGTGTGGTGGAGGAGCACGAGACTCGGGTCGTAGACGACCTGTCTGCCGGATCTCCAGACGCGCATCGAATACTCGACGTCCTCCGGGGCGTAGAAGATGGCCTCGTCGAGGAAGCCGACGCGGCCGAGCAAATCCTTCCTGAAGAACCAGCACGCGGAGATCGCCGATTCGACCGGCGTGCGCACCTCGAACGGGAACGACGGGTAGCAGTCCGTCCGCGGCACCGGCCGTCCCGTGAGGATGCGGGGCACCTTCCGCAGTTTATCGATGAACGTCGGAAACCGCTTCACCGAGTGCTGCACGGTGAGGTCGGGCAGCAGGAGGCGCGGCGCGACGATGCCCACCTCGTCGTCCCGCAGCAGCTTGATGATCGACCGCAGCGAGCCCGACAGGAACTCCGTATCGGAATCGATGACGCAGACGACCGGACTCTGCGCCTGCGTCAGGGCCAGGTTGCGCGCAAACGTCGTGCCGCGGTTCTGCGCGAGCGTCGTCAGGCGGACGCAGCCGGGGAATCGATCGCCGAACGCCCGGACCGTGTCGACCGACCCGTCCTGCGAGCCGTTGTCGACGACGAGGATCTCGCCCCGCAGGCCCTCGGTGGCGCACTGCGCCATGATCGACGCGAGGCATCGCTGCAGGTACGCGTCGGAGTTCCAGCTCAGCGTGACGAAGGAGATATCGAACATCACGTGGTCATCCCGTCGCGCTTCGCGCCGATCGCGCCCGCACATCCAGCGGGCGCGGGGCATCCACCCGTCCCGCCTGCCGCGCCTGCTGACGGCACCTCTCGGCGCGGATTCGCTCGCTGGCCAGCACGCGACTGCCGGCGATGAGGCCCAGGCCCAGTACGAACAGCCCCGCCACCTCCGCGGTGCGGTCGCTGATGGCGGCTGTCGTCAGCGAGACCAGAGTCATGACGGAGCCAAACACCGGCCCGATGCTGTCGGCCAGGGCGCTTCCGGCCTCGCCGTCTGTCCGGGCCGTCACGGCCGTCTCTCCCGAACCCGAGATCGAAGAGCCCGCCAGCGCGAGGCTGGCCGCGACAGCGCCCAGAAGGCATGTACGGCGAAGCCAAGACGAGAGGCTTCGCCAATCTCGCGGGCTTTGGCGGTTCTGCGGGTGTCTGCGCGGCATCGGTCCTGACTCCTTGAGCGTGCGTGCACTCGTGGCCGCAAACGACATTGCAAGACCAGTTCCGCTCCAGGCCCGGCCAGTCGCCGGAGGATTCCCCGGGCGAAGAACGCCTCAAGTTGTGCGGAATTCACGCCAGTTCCGCGCGATCCGCCCACGCCGCTGTGCGCCCGCGCACAATCTCGCCCGACGCGGACTTCCGCACTTTTTGGGGCTGGCGAGCGGAGTGCGCATCAAACAGTGTGGAGGCGGCGGGCGGCAGAGCGGCGGATGCCTTGTGAAAACGGCGGAAACCAGAGGCATTCCAACCGTTTCCGGCGCGAAACCGGGGTCGCCCGCGAATGGCCCCCCCTTTGCAGCCCCACGCAGTGTCCGCCGGACGACTGCGCGCGCCGGGTGCGTGCGACAGGACCATCCGGCGGGCGGATCGCAGGGGCAGGACATGAGAGCAATCGCCATGAAACGGATGACGGACGGTCGCTGCAGGCGGATGGCCGCCTTCTGTGCCCTCGGACTGTCGCTCGTCTGGCTCGCGCCTGCCGGCACCGTCGGCGCGCAGCAGCCCGGGACGCAGGTCAAGGCTCCCGTCGCGGCTCCCTCGACCGCGGTGCCGTCCGGCCCGTCGAGCGAGGCCGCCGGCGATTACGTGATCGGGCCGACCGACGTGCTCACCATTGTGATTTCGGAGGACAAGGACACCACAAGCGAGGTGACGGTCAGGCCCGACGGGAAGATCACGCTGCCGCTCATCAACGATGTCGTGGCCGCCGGCCTGACGCCGGAGCAGCTCCGCAGGAGGATCACGGACCTGGAGAAGCGGTTCGTGCAGATGCCTGCCGTCACCGTCGTCGTGAAGCAGGTGAACAACAACCGGGCGTTCGTGACGGGCCAGGTGTTGAAGCCCGGGCCCTACGTGCTCGCCGGCCAGACGACCATCTTGCAACTGCTCGCGATGGCCGGCGGCTTCACGGAATTCGCCGATCGCGAGCACGTCCTCATCAGCCGCATGGAGAACGGCGTCCAGCGCGCGTTCACCTTCAACTACAACCGTGTCGTCAAGAAGCAGGACCTCAGCCAGAACCTGGTCCTCAAGGCCGGCGACACCATTGTGGTGCCCTGACGTGACCCTCCTGTCTGTGACCCGGCGTTCGGCGAGAGGGCGGCAGGCGGCCTGCATGACGGCCGCCGTGCTCGCACTCGCGCTGGTGCGTTCGGCCGAAGCCGGGCCGCTGCCGGCGGCGGCGGGCCAGGCCAGTCAGCAGTCGGCGGCGGCGACCGTGCAGCCCCTGCAGCAGCCGGCGCGGCCCTACCGCGGGCTGTTCGGCGCGGGAAGCGCGGCGGCCCCGGGCGGGCACCTGCTGGACCTGACCACGTTCATCTATGCGGAGTACGGCACGAACGCGGACACCGAGTTCACGCCAGGGGGCGAGCCGGTGGAAGGCTGGTTCACGGGTCTGCGCGGGCGGCTCTCGTTCGAGAAGGCCGGCCGCAACGCCAGGATGGCGCTGCGGGGTGAAGGCGCCCTCCGCTACTACCCGGACAGCGGCCAGACCAGTTCGCCGCGACTGCGCACCGAACTGGCGGTGGACGCCCGGACGGGCGCGCGCTTCCAGAACTCGGTGCGATTCACCGGCTCGTTCGACTACGAGCCCTACTACATCCTGTCGATCTTCCCGACCGCCGTGCTCCCCACGGGCGATGTCGCGGTCCTGCCGACGGATCGTGATGACCTGCTGTTCCGGCGGACGCGCTACATCTACAGCCAGTCGTTCTCGTACGAGCACCAGGTGACGCGGCGGTCCTATCTCAGCCTTTTCGAGGACACCCGCAGCACGAAGGCCGAGACGGCCGCGCTGGATGTGACCAACCTCCGGGCGGGCGCCCGTTACGGCTACCGCATGTCGCAGTACTCCGCGTTCCGGCTGGGCTACGCCTACAAGACAGGCCGCTACGGGCTCGACGCCACGCAGCGCATCGACGCCCACGACATCGATCTTTCGGTGGACTACCGGAAGCCGCTGACGCAGTCGCGCCGGACCAGCGTGGGGTTTGCGGCGGGCTCGTCGCTGGTCACGGCGGGACCGGACGAGCAGTGGTCGGTCGTGGCGACGGCCAACCTGCGGCACGAGTTTTCCCGCGGCTGGTATCTCCAGGGCGACTTCATGCGGAACCTCCAGCTTGTCGAGGGGTTCGCCAGCCCGTTTTTCGTGAACACCGCGTCGGCCAGCACCGGCGGGTTCCTGGTACGCCGCCTCGAGGTGTCCGCATCGGGCGGGTACTCGTGGGGCTCGGTCGGGTTCGGCTCGGACTCCTACACGTCGCTCCAGGGCTCGGCGCGCATGCGTCTCGCGCTGGCGCGCTACCTCGCGATCGACGCCGAGGGGCTCATCAATCAGTTCGGGTTCGACAATCAGGTGGTGGTGTCCGGCGTGGTGCCGGCCAGTCTGAACCGGTGGTCGGTTCGCGCCAACATCGCGCTGTGGCTGCCGCTGTCGCGGTAGCGAAGAGGACGAAGACCGTGATTCCAGGCAAGTCGTACACTCCCCAGGATCTCGCGCAAGCCGCGTGGCGCCGCCGGTGGTGGATGGCCGTGTCGTTCACGATCTTCGCGGCGATCGCCCTCGGCGTGGTCCTGTCGTTGCCGCGCAGTTACTACTCGGTGGCGACCATCGAAGTGGTGCCTGAGCAGGTGTCGGACGCGTATGTCCGCGGAGGCTCGCAGCCGCGGCTCGCCGAGCGGCTGTCGAGCATCGGGCAGACGACCCTCACGCGGACCCGGCTCGAGGGGGTCATCAAGGATCTCGACCTCTATGCGGATCTGCGCCAGCGCTCCCCGATGGAACAGGCCGCCGAGCGGATGCGCAGCGACATTACGTTCAAGTCGACGGACCGCGACGTCTTCGTCCTCGGCTTCACGGCGCAGGACCCGCAGATCGCCCTCGCGGTGGCCACGCGTCTGACCGCGATCTTCCTCGAGGAGAACGCGCGGGATCGCGGACAGCAGGCGGACGCCGCGACCAGCTTTCTGGGATCGCAGCTCGAGACCGTGGGGAAGAAGCTGGACGAGCAGGAGCGGCAGATCGAACTCTACAAGGCCCAGCATGCCGGCGAGTTACCCTCCGAGCTCGCGATGAACGTGCAGGAACTGAACAACAGCCAGCTCATCCTGCGGTCGGTCGTCGAGTCGGTCAATCGCGACCAGGACCAGCGCCTGCTGCTGCAGCGGCAACTGGAGGCCGTGGACAGCGCCGCGATCTCTGGCGGCCTGGCGGGCACAGATGCCGCGGGCAGTCTTGGCGCTGCGGCGGTGGGTCCGCTCGAGGCCGCGCGGGCCAATCTCACGGCGCTCGAACTGCGCCTGACGCCGGAACACCCGGACGTCGAGCGCGCCAAGCGCACGATTGCGAGGCTGGAGGCGCAGCAGGCGGCGGCCGTGTCGCCGTCGAATGGCGATAAGGCGCCGACCAGCACCGACCCCCGCCGCGACGTCCGCGCGCGCGAAATCCAGGGGCAGATCGACATCCTCGATCGCCGGCTCGCCAGCAACCAGACCGAGATGCGACGGCTGCGGACGCGGATCGACGAGTACTCCCGCCGGATCGCCGTCGCCCCGGTCCGCGAATCCGAATACGCGCTGCTGACGCGCGACTACGAAGAGACCAAGAAGCTCCACTCGAGCCTCACGCAGGAGCAGCAGAAGGCGACGATGGCATCCAGCCTGGCGCGCAACGACGTCGGCGACCGCTTTCGCGTGGTCGAGCCCGCGCGGTTGCCTGAGAAGCCGTTTGGCCAGAGCCGGCGCAACGCCCTGCTGTTCGCGCTCGCGCTCGCCGTCGGGATCAGCGTGAGCCTGGGCGCCTTCGTCGAATACCGGGACGACAGCCTGCGTTCCGAAGCGGACGTCTCTGCCAGCCTGCGGCTCCCGGTGCTGG
>Ga0315287_10008331_pt1 | contig 10460 bp, 11 predicted proteins | sample YL17G11_0_MG_FD_205037 | JGI IMG/M metagenome (GOLD analysis project Ga0315287, IMG submission 205037) | Sediment microbial communities from Yellowstone Lake, YNP, Wyoming, USA - YL17G11_0 | ecosystem: Environmental > Aquatic > Freshwater > Lake > Sediment | place: USA: Wyoming | collected...
GCTTCGCGGGAGCGAAGGGCTTGGTCAACTTCAAGGACGACGTCGTCAACCTCAAGTTCGACTACAGGGGCCACATCAGCCTCGAGTGACCAGCTAGCCAGGAGGCATCGCAGCACAACGACCCCGGCCCCGCGCCGGGGTTTCTGCATCCGGGCGACACCCAACCTGTCCCTGACCGCATCGGCATCGGTGGACACACCTGTAGCTGACCAACCTCGCCACAGTCCCTGCAGCGCACTCGAAGCGGAAGGCGCAGCGATCCCTTACCCTGGCTGACCCACTCACCCAGCGGTAGCACGCGCCACGCATCACAGCGCGGGCAGTAGCGTGAAATCTCTAGAGCTTGCGCGTATACGTGGCTTTCACCCGGCGAACTGCTGGGCGCTCTCTGCGACAAGATGACGAAGGACGCCGGTGGTAGCTGTGCTATCACAACTCTAAGACACTAATCGACCGGAGGGAGATCATGAACAAGTTCAGTGCGGCGCTGGTTGCGCCATTGCTGCTTTGGGGTTTCGTTGGGCAGGCGGCTCTCGCCGCCAGTTCCGTCGTCAAGTTTAGTAACCAGGGTGCTTTTGCCTTTTATGACCGAGGCGATGCCACTGTGGTCATGACCGGCACTGCATTCTCTGGGGTTTCCCCCTACGCCATGGCTTCTTTCAGCATCTTCGATAACTCTACCTCTGAGACGCTTGTCACTTGCCAAAGCACAAGCCCGTCAGTGAGCGTGTCGCCGTCTGGCCACACGGAAGTGAAGTTCAGTCCACAATTGGACGCCCTGTGCCCTAGCGCCGGACCCATCATGCTCACGTGCGAGCCGGAACAAGCGACGGTCATATCTTCCAGCACCTACAATTCCGTAACCCGTGGCAGCGGGCCAACTCAGGTTGGCCACAATGTTGGGTGGAACATGTATGGCCTACGCTGCTCGATTGTTGCACTCGGTGTTGAGTATCAGACGACAGGCAACGCGTATCTGACCAATTACCTGTCGAAATGACGCCGATCAGCGTCATGTCATGGGTCGCGTGAGCTGGAAGCGTAGCGCGTGAAGCAGAGACCCCGGCCCCGCGCCGGGGTTTCTGCTTCTGGGCCTGCAAGTTCATGACCTCGACACGTGGCAAGCAGGTTGCATCGGCCCGCGACGACGCAGGCATGTTAGGCATCTGATTGACCGAACACGCATTACGGCGTAGATGTGTGTGCAACGGCGGCAATTGCCGTCAGGGGGAAACCAAAATGAAATGCAGACTGATGGCAATTTTCGCCGTCTCGACGGCACTCCTGACTACCGCATTCATCGCCCGTGCGGATGGCCCTGGCGATGACGGTAGCGAGGCCTCGCGCATCCGGATCGGCTACGCGATCGCGCCGGTAGCGCTGAACCTGCGAGGCAAGAACCGTGCGTTGGTCGGCCTTGGCAGCTACATCGTCAATGGGCAGGGTGCCTGCAACGACTGCCACACGCACCCTTCGTTCATGTCGGGTGGCGATCCTTACATGGGCGAGCCCGAGGTCATCAACTCCGAGGAGTACCTCACGGGCGGCCGACAGTTCGGACCATTCGTGTCGGCGAATCTGACACCGGATCAGTTTGGTCGTCCGGCAGGTCTTACGTTCGAGCAATTCAAGCACACGATCCGCACGGGACTTGATCCGGATGGCCCGCGACCGCCGCTCCCGCCACTGCTGCAGGTCATGCCGTGGCCGGTCTACGCGAAGATGTCTCATCGTGACCTGCTTGCGATCTACGAGTATCTCCGCGCCATCCCGCCGCGGGCAGACAATCCTTCACCGGGACCGTAGAGAATTCGTCGCTGCGTGCCTAACGACCCCGGCCCCGCGCCGGGGTTTCTGCTTCTGGTCATCTTGCAGCCCCGCGATGCTGCCGAGGTCGATACCACCGTCAGCGCCGCCACCGCTGCGCCGAAGTCCTGATGTTTCAATGATGTTAGGATCGAAATCCACACCGCGGTTTTCAAAACGTTTCTAGATTGGGGAACTCGATGCGTACCCATCCGATAGCCCTTGTCTCTCTTGGTCTCAGCGCTGTCTTGGGCTTCGGCTGTGCAAAGGAGGGCCCATCGCCGGTCGATGCAACGACAGCGTCGTCGGCCGCCACCGCCGAGGCAACGACCTCAGCACCCGATTCAAAGCAGCGCGTCAGTGCCTGCGATATGGTGACGCAGGCTGAGATGTCGGCGATTCTTGGCGGCGCGGTCACTGCTGCACCCGGCGGAAACCAAAGGCCACCTACCTCGACCGAGTGCATCTACTCGTCGGTCGATGGCCCGGCCCCGATTGCCGAGCCGCAGTCGTATGCCGAGATGCAGGTGGTCGCGGGTCCCTATGCCGAGCTGCAAGTCGACTGGGGCGGCGGTGACCCAAAGACCTTGGATACTGCTACCGGACTGGCCAAGGGGGCGGCGCCCACAGCTGTGGTCGATCCCTTGGCAGGTCTCGGCGACCGCGCGTACCAGGTGACACCGGACCAGGTTTTCATCAGCATGAATGGCGACCTGATGATGATCCGCTTCGCGCGCGGGGCCGACGACGTCATTGCGAAGGCTCGGCGAATTTACGAGACGGCCCAAGCGAGAATGTGACCACAAGCCGCAGCGGCGATGGCCAACGATGGCCGACCTGGCTTGGAGCCTGATCCGCGACTGGCGACGCCGGCGCGATGTTGACCCGGCGACCCGGCGGGCGTGGGTGCGGCTTTACGTTGGTGTCATCCGGCAGGCGCGACGGGGCAGGGGAGGGCCGTCCGCAGGCTCGAATGCGCGAATTGGCAGGTGCGCACTGGCGTGCAACGCATACAGTGCGCGAGAGCGCGCTGCCCCGAACGCGCCGTCGACGTTCTTTACAGAAGGGAGCGTATCTGTGCACCGTGGAGGCCAGGCGCTTCGCTAACTCACTGATTTTCCTTCAAGGTCCTGTTTCAGGCACATTTCTTGCTCTATCTGGACTTAAGCCGCGAGCACTCGATCGCGCGGGTCCTGCGCGCAAGCTGGTCCTTGGACCGACAACAATATTCACCCGAAACCGGGAGGGGCGTATGCGGAGGAATCTGATACAAGGGCTGGCACTGCTTATCACGATGCAGTTTGCACTGCCGGTATCGGCGGCGGCCATTTCACTCCAGTTCGATATTTCGGGCTCATCGACGGCCACGCTGGTGAGTCCCCTGCCTACGTGCGTGCCGTCTTCGGCGTCCTGCACGTTCGAGATATCTTCGACCGGGACCGTGAGCGGAAGCGGTGACATCAATGGTATGTGGGCACACTCGTCCGAGACTGAAAGCGTCAACAGTTTTCTGACCGCTTACCCATTCTATGCCTCCACGGCAACGGGCTCGGTCGAGTGGTCGGGCATCCTGGGCTCGGGAAACACTCTGCAACTTACGATCTTGTCCACTTTCATTGACTGGACCGACAACACGTTCGGGAACCAGTACTATCGGAACGACTACAAGATCACTGGCGGCACGGGGATCTTTGCAAATGCGTCGGGCAGAGGGAGCAGCCTCTCGACAATTTTTCCGATCCGACAGCCGGACGGATCGTTCTCGAACGAGTTTACGTTTCGGGACATTGGTTCGCTACGCATTCAAGTTCCAGAGCCAGGCACACTCGCGCTGCTCGGCCTCGGCCTTGCGGGGCTGGGCCTGAGCCGGCGACGCAGAGCGTAAGCGACACGCTCAACGCAGCAAGAAGGCCAGCCGAGTGCTGGCCTTTTTGTTGTCGGCGGAGACGCCGGATCGTCCGAGGACATCCGAGGGCAGCGCGACCAACGCGGGGGTATTCTTGGGGGTATGTCGCGTAAGTCACATCCAGTGGCTTTATCAGAATCAGTGGCTTAGACCGACTTTGGGGGCGTGACCCTAGCTTCCACAGACTGTTTCGGGCTGTTCACAGACAGGCGTCAGAAAGGGCGTCCGGTTCGCTCGACCGTTCTCATCCCGTACCCACGGTAACTCGGTTGCTTTTTCGTCACTGCGGGGCGATGCAGTGCTGGCAACCAAAGAGGCAGAATCTGCCTCCCAGCGGGTGACGATTCTCCTGCAGCCTTGGAACGTCCAAGCCGCGGTCAAATTCACAAATTGGATATAAAAGGAGCCATTAACAAACAAATGGTGTTATTATTATCCGACATGAGTCAGACCCGCGACAGCCACAGTGCGCTTGCCACGTTTCGCCGCTACGGAGGCGTACTGCGGACAGGGCAGGCGCTCGCCCGCGGCATTCACCCGGCAACCCTCTACCAGCTGCACGAGGAGGGGAAGCTCACCCGTCTGACGCGTGGGCTCTATCGACTGGCCCAGTCGCCGGAATTCAGCAATCCCGACCTGGCCGTGATCGCGACTAAGGCACCTAAGGCCGTCGTCTGTCTGATCTCCGCGCTCGCGTATCACGGGATCACAACGCAGGTGCCGCGCGTCGTCCATCTCGCGGTGCCGCGTGGCGGCTATTCGGGGCTGACGATTGGTTCGCCGCCAGTGAAGGTTTACCGTTTCGATGCAGCAACCTTCAACAAGGGCATTGAGGTTCACGAGGTTGATGGACGTCCCATCCGCGTCTACGGTGTCGCGCGCACCGTGGTCGACTGCTTCAAGTATCGCAACAAGATCGGTCTTGATGTCGCGCTGGAAGCTCTGCGATTCGCCCGTGAGCGTAAACGGATCAGTAACCGGGAGCTCCTGGAGATCGCGCGCGCGCTGCGCCTTGACCGCGTCATGGATCCGTACCTGCAAGTCGTGCCGTGACCGAACATAAGAAAAACGTCGTGGCATCGGTGCTTGCGCGCCTGCGCAACGTGGCCGATCAAGGCGGTCACAGTTTCAATGATGTCCTGCAGTCCTATGTCATTGAGCGTTTCCTGGCGCGCTTTGCCGAGTCATCAGAAGTGGATACCGTGTTGCTCAAGGGCGCGTTGATGCTGCGAGTGTGGGGCTTGCCGCGCGCGAGGCCAACGATGGACATTGATGTGCTGCGTCGTGGCGCCGCTGATCAAGACACTCTGGCGGCGATTGTGCGGAATTGCGCCTCGACGGTCGACGAGTCCGACGGCGTGGCCTTTGATGCCGATGACATGAACGTTGAGACGATCCACGAGGCGGGCGGTTATAGTGGCACGCGTATTCGCTTGCCAGCCCGACTCGACAACGTTCGCCAGGTTGTTCAGATTGACTTCGGCGTGGGCGACGCCGTCTACCCATCGCCGGTGATCATCGAATATCCAGTCTTGCTCGGCGGGGCGCCCCTGAAGTTGCACGCATATCCAGTCGAGGCCGCGATTGCCGAGAAGGTTCAGGCGATGGTGCATCTCGACCTCAGCAACAGTCGCATGAAGGACTTCTACGACGTCTGGGCATTGTCGCGAGCCTTGGACTTTGACGGACAAGAGCTGAGCAAGTCCATTCAGTCGACCTTTGAACGGCGCGAGACGGCAATTCCGATTGCGCCACCCGCAGCGCTGACCGCGCGCTTTTACGGCGATGCGACGCACACTCGGCAGTGGGACGTTTTCGCAACGAGAATTGATGAGCCGTCTTTGACTGACAAGCTGCCGACGGTCATCAAGGCGATTACTGACTTTGTGATGCCGCCGATGATCGCGGCAGCGGAGCGGAAGCCCTTGCAATTGCGCTGGACGCCAAAGGACGGTTGGTCAAGTCTGTGAAACGGCGATGACCAACAGGGAACTCCGCGCGTCTACTTCGAGCTGACCGGCGAAGGTCATTGCGGGGCAAACTTGGGGTCCTGGAGAATGGCGGTAACCGGGTCGGGCCACTGCTCAGGCGGCATACGGATGAAGGGCCATGCGTACCTGTTCGACCTCCTCGACGAAGCGCGGAACATCCCAGAGGCTCGGATCCTGCGGCCGGTCGCTGAATGCCGATCCGAGCTGGTCGTAGTAGTACTCGATTCCTTCCTCCGGAAAATAGCTATCAAAGGCCTCGAAGTACTCGTGCGTGGCGCCGGGACCACCATGCAGGAGAAGCTCCTTGATCCTGGGATTGTTGCCCACCCGTTTCGTCCAGACCTTGAATGTTCCTCTGGGCGTGGTGATCGGCACCATCTTCACGCCGCCGGATAGCGCGTCATCCCGCCCTGTACTGTCGAAGTACCACAGCACCGCGGCCGGCACCTCGGAAGTCGAGGTGGGTGGCGCAGAATCCGCACAGGCGCAGACACCCAGTGCGGTGACCAGGAACGCTATTCTCCGCATGCGACCCCCTTGCCCTTGCGGGCGACAGCGGCTACGACACGCGCTTCGCGATCGCGACGCACATGCCGCCAGAGCCGTTGTTCGGCCCCTCCGTGTAAGCGTAGTGCGACGAATCCGAAAAGTTACCGGCTTTGTCCAGTGTCCAGGTGAAGTATTCGCGGTAACGATTGCCGGCCGGTCCCGCGTCAAAGAAGCCTTGCAACACGTGCGGATTGGCGCTGACAGTCGTGGCTGCATAGCTGGCCGGGTCGCCCGAGCCCGGCGGGTCCTCGTCCGTGATGGACAGGTTCGTTGCATCCGTGGCAGTGAGTATCAGTCGCGCGCGACCGTGTTCGTTGGGCAGGCACGCCCATTGCTGGTCATAGACGCCGTTCCAGTCTTCGATCGTTCCGCTACCGCCACAGGTCAGCGCGAGGCTTGAATCCGGCATCGGCGTGCTGGTGCCCGCAAGGTCGCGGAATGAGGCCTGCTGCACCGCCACCGACGCGGTGTTAGGCGAGAACACCCAGGTCGTGCTCAGTGTGCCCGCGGCTCCAACCAGTTTGACTGGCACGGACCCGCTCACGTTGTAGCCGCAGGCATTGGCGACGAGATTGCTGGCGGCCGACACGGCTTTCATCACGACCGGCGCGCCCGCCGGGATTTCGATCGTCGTGGTGTCACCGGTCATCGGGTTGGCGAACGTACCGGAACCTGAAATCCGAACCTCCGTCGCGGTCGCCGTGAAGTCGAGCGTGGAGTTGTAGACATGGCCGACCACCGGAATCTGTACCGCCAGGGTGATCTGGCCCATCGCGGGGCTCCAACTCAGAGACGAGGGATCACCGGCATAGGTGATCTTCCCTGATAACGAGGTCTCGCTGACACCGTCGCCGTTGCCGTCATGGATACCATCGAAGAGATAACTGTTGGCGGGGGCGCCGGGCTGCGTGTCCGGGACCAGCGTCACGCCCGGTGTGAGTGCGGCGTCGGGATTCAGGATGTATATGAAACTGCTTTGTGCGTTGGCCACGAGCGGCATGACCCCCGACATCTGCGTTTTCAGGCGCGCATCCGCCGCGGTGGCTTCGGGCGGGATGATCAGCACCGGGCCCGAGCCTGAACCCGACCCATCGTTGCCACCGCAGGCGACGAGCAGGCACGCTACGAGACAAAGCGAACAAGCGCGATAAGAACGATCCATGATTCCCCCCCTTTCATGCGCGCACGATGCGAGTGCGGTTAGCGCGAAAATGGTGAGGCCAGCGTCGCCCTTGCGGGGGTACCGTTGGTCGGCACTTCGATATTCTCCGATGCAAACACAAACGGTGCCGTTTCTCAAGGTGCGATCGTCACTCGCCTCCGGCCTGCCGGCGCTGCACTGCGGCAACTGACTGCGGGTGTACGATCCGCGAAGCGCGGTGCTGCATGCCCGCGTTCGATCGACCGCTGCTGGAAGAGTGGGGGAACCGGACCATGAAGCACGGCGTATTCGGTGGAGCGCTGCTGATGGCAGGCGCGATGGCCGCGAGCGCCGCCGGCACAGACAGTCTCGGTGGCCGCTATGTCGCCGAGGAAGAGCCCGGTCTCAGTCTGACCCTGGACGAAGCAGCGGACGGCGGCGTGACCGGGACGCTCAGCGGCGGCCAGTCCACCGTGTCGCTCAGCGCCCGTCGCCAGGGCGCTGGATTTGCCGGCACGGCGGTCGCGGGCGCGCAGACCCTGCCCGTGGCGGCCCTGGTCGAGGGCGATCGCCTGTGGCTCGAGATCGGTGCGCCTGGGATGGCGCAACGAACCGTGTTCAGACGCGGTCAAGGCGGTCACGGTGGCGCGACGGCGCCCGTGCACGACACGACGGCGGGCCGACGCAACGTCGTGATCAACGGCCAGCGACTCAGCGATGAAGAACTGGCCCACGCTGAACAGGCCTACCGCATCCGAATCCCCGATGCCGGCTACTGGTACGACCCGGTGCTGGGGGCCTGGGGTCCGCAGGGCGGTCCGACGATGGGCTTCATCGCGCCGGGTCTGCGTCTGGGCGGAGCGCTGCGGCCCGACGCGTCGGGCGGCGGCACGGCTGTCGTCGTCAATGGGCGCGTGCTGCATCCGTACGACTTGATGGCATTGCAGCAGATTGCGGGACCGATCATTCCGGGCCGCTACTTCATCACGGCACAGGGGCTGGCGGGTCCCGAGGGCGGGCCGCCGATGTGGAATCTCGCCGCGATGGCGGCGCAGGCGCAGGGTACCGGTGGTGGCAGCAACACCTGGCAGTCGAGAGTGAGCGGGGCAAGCGGCTTTTCCGACGGCACGACCGGGGCGGTGTTCCTGCCGAACGGTGGAATTGTCAGCACCGGGCAGTGAGTGAGTCCGCGTCGTCCGAGGTGCTTCGCCGGAGCAGGGCACGGATCGGCAAACCTGCGCACCACTTCACAGTCTGACAACCGGGCGGTGGTCCCAAAGCCTGTCATGCCTACCATATGGCTGAGATGGAGTTTGGCGCCCGCGAGTCCGAGCCCCGGTCAACCAGACAGGAGTGATCGCCCGTGAAAAGAATACTTCTTGCCTTGATAGCCGGTGCTGTCGCGGCTCCGGCGTTCGCCACTGAGGTCAGCGCCTCGATTGGGATCAACCAGCCGGGATTCTACGGACAGATCAACATCGGCCAGCTGCCGCGGCCGACCGTCATCTACGCCGAGCCGGTCTGGGTGCAACGACCGCCGAAGGTGGTCTATGTACAGCCGATCTACCTGCGCGTTCCGCCCGGTCACGAGAAGCACTGGGGAAAGCATTGCGCCAAGTATGACGCGTGCGCCCGACCAGTCTATTTCGTGCGCGAAGACTGGTACCAGGCACAGTACGTGCCGCGCTATCAACAGCAGGACTACTACGCGCGTGGCGAGAGCGATGACCACAAGCAGGAACACGGAAATGGCCAGGGCAAGGGCAAGAGCAAGGGCCATTCGGATCGAGATGACTGATCGAGTGCAACCGCTGCATCGGTGCAACGGCGAGTCAGTGATCCGTGCAGGAGACTCCGATCGCCCCAGCCCATTGCCGGGCTGAATTGTCAGGACGACACGCTGCTCGACGACGCGACTGGGTCTGGTTCGTATCCTGGGCATTGCCTAGCGATTTCCCCTGTTGCTACGTCTGCAAGTAGCGCGCATACGGAGCATTCCCCCGGCGGATTGCCGGTTGCCCTCCACGGCAAGACTGCGAAGGACACCGTCGGTCGCCGGGTCGGAAACGTCCGAACCACAGAGGGAGACGCCATGTATCGCTTTGAACGAAAGATCACCGTCAAGAACGTGGCGGACATGTCTGCCGCGATGCAGTTTGCCAGCGACGTCACTACGTACCTGAACAAACAATATGGTCTGCAAATGAAGTTCGGTGCGGAGGGCTTCGACAAGAGCCGGGTGCACTGGTTCTATGACTTCGACAGCGCCGACAAGTCAGCCGCACTCGGTCAGACGCTGCTGCAGGATCAGGAGTACAACGCGTTGCTGAGCAAGGCGAAGGGACTATGGCTCGACGGGAGCCTCGAAGACACGTTCGTTAACCTGGTCAACTAGCGAGTCGCGCGACGGTACCCGTGGTCGGGACGTCGCGCCCATCAACCAAGAGCGATGCGAACGGCCCCGAAGGGGGCCGTTCGTTAAGTCGAGCCTGCAGGTGGGTTTCGACCAGCCTCATGATTCCCGCCCGGGGCTCGTTGTGCCCGAGTGATCGTGGCCCTCTCTTTCGTGACGGCGTGTGGATTTATTCCACCCTCCGTAACGTGCGGCACCCGGCCGTGCCTGACATACTGCGCCGCATGCCGAACGGAATCACCGCACACGATGCTCCCGTGCCCAGCCTCGGCAAGGCCCGCGCAGCCGCATTGATCGCCTGCGCGGCGCTTGGACTCGGTGCCTGGGCCACAGGTCCGGCCGCAGAACTCAATCCAGTCCGGACCGCCCCAGCAGCTGGCGTCGACTACGCTGCCGGCCGAATCATTCTCGGCTTCGGCGCCTCGACGGCAGCGGGCGCTGCCCGGGCGAAGGCCACGCCGGCGATGACTGGCCAGCAGAAGGTTGCGGCCTTGTCGTCGCGAACCGGCATTCCGATCCGGCAAGCGCGCTCTATCGGCCCGACGCTGCAGGTACTGCAGATCGCAGCCCCGACGACGAGCCAGACATTGCAGCAGACGCTCGAACTGCTGCGTGCCGATCCGGAGGTCGAGTTCGCCGAATTGGACCGGCGAC
>Ga0315287_10008332_pt1 | contig 10458 bp, 7 predicted proteins | sample YL17G11_0_MG_FD_205037 | JGI IMG/M metagenome (GOLD analysis project Ga0315287, IMG submission 205037) | Sediment microbial communities from Yellowstone Lake, YNP, Wyoming, USA - YL17G11_0 | ecosystem: Environmental > Aquatic > Freshwater > Lake > Sediment | place: USA: Wyoming | collected...
GGAGGGCGACCCGGGCAATGGGGGCCGCGGCTTTCGCTCCCGCCGCGCCCTCGACGTTCGGCGCCACCGTGGTGAACTGGGTAATCGGCACCTGCAGCAGGTGGCCGCAGAAGCGGGAGACATACAAGGTTACCACTGCCAGGGCCGCGGAAGCAACGACGACTCGGACAAAGGAGAGTGTGATCTCCCTCCCATCTATCCGACCCAGCCGCCGCCGCAGCAACTCGAACATCACGATCATACCCACGCTCACGCCCACCGAAGTGGCCAGGGCGATGGCGGCGTACTGCAGCCAGGATCCCCTGAGCAAGAGGGCGAGACCGACGATAAGGCCGGTATAGCCGGCCCCCACCACCGGCGGCGTGACCACGTCCTTCAGCGAGTAGAAGGCGCGGTTCACGATCTGCAGGCCCGACAGCCCGATCAGGGCCACCGCGTAGTAGAGCAGACAGAAAGTGGCGGCGCTCACCGCGGCTTCATCGAACCGGCCGCTTCGCCACAGCAGGCGCAGGATCGGTCCCGCCAGCACGACCAAGAAGGCGGTGGAGGGGACGGAGAGGAAGAACACCGCGCGCAGGGAGCCGGAGAAGAGCTTCCGGAACTCACCGATTTCTCCCGCGGCGAGGCGCTCGGCCATCACCGGGAAGGCGGCGGTGGAAATGGCGATCCCGAACAACCCGAGCGGCAGCACCACCAGCCGGTTGGCATAACGCAGGCTGGTGACGCCGTTCGGGAAGAAGGAGCCGAAGAAGCTCGGCAGCCACAGCAGGCAGATCTGGGTGAAGGCCAGCCCGGCCATATAGGGCAGGAACCGGCCCAACACCTCCCGCACGCCCGGGTTCGCGAGGTCCAGCGAGGGACGGTAACGGAAGCCACGCGCAACCAGCGCGGGAATCTGGACCAGGACCAGTAGGGCCGCTCCCACCACCACGCCCATCGCGACGATCCTCAGCCCGGCCACATCGCCCTGCGCCACGAACCACCGGCCGCCGACGACCGCGCCGACGATGATGCCCACGTTGTACACCAGCCACGCGAAGGCCGGCGCGGTGAAGTGGCGATGCGCCTGGAGAATGCCGGTGAAAAGGGCGCTGAGGACGGTGAAGAATACCATCGGCGCGAGGAGACGGACGTACATCGCCGCTTCCGAGGCCTTGCCGATCTCCTTGCGGAAGCCGGCCGCAGCGAGCGTTACCATACCCGGCGCGAAGGCGATGATGAGCGCGATCCCGACTAACGCCAGCGATCCCAGCACGGTCGCCAGCGTGTTCGCGACCCGCCAGCTCTCCTCCTCCTTGCCCTCACGCAGATAGGCCGTGAACACCGGGATGACGGAGGCCCCGAGGGCGCCGCCGGCGAGGATGTAATACAGCAGATCCGGCACCATGAAGGCGGCCCAATAGGCCTCGGTGTGCGGGCCGCTGCCCCAGTAGTGGCCGATCGAGCGATCCCGCACCCACCCCAGGATTCTGCTCAGCAAAGCCGCCGCCGCCATGATCCCGGCGCCGGCGAGGATGGTCTGTCGTTTCACGAAGCAGCAATCTCCTGACTCGGCCATTATAGCCGTCAGGAGGAGAGGTTGGCAAGGAAGGGCGACCTGCTGTAGCTGCACCGCGATTCTGTCCCCCTGAAAATGCACCGCGAAAGTGTCCCCTGGGTGAGAAACATGCGGTACGAACACCGCATGGAACACGAGGGACTATACGTGAGTCAACGCGAGATCAGACGCTTTGAGCTGCTGCAGAGGGTCGTGAACGGGAAGCTGACGCGGTGCCAGGTCACGGAGGCCCTGGGCGTGAGCTACCGGCAAGCGAAACGGCTGAAGGCGAAGGTGAAGGCCGCGGGTGTGGCCGGGCTGGGGCATGGCAACCGGGGCCGGCCCCCGCATACCTGCCCAAGGAGCTGCAGAAGCAGACCGCGGCGGTGCTGCGGGCGGCCTGGAAGCTGGACCCGAAGGAAGGCCTGGCGCGGCTGTGCACGCAGATCGAAGGGCTGGAGCGGAGCTACCCGAAGGCGGCGGCGAGTCTGCGGGAGGGGATGGAGGAGACCTTCACCATCAACCGTCTGGGCCTCTCCCCGATGCTCCGCAAGTGCCTGGCCACCACCAACGTGATCGAGAACTCGCTCTCGGGAGTGGAGGGCCGCACCGGGCGGGTCACCCGCTGGCGAGATGGAGCGATGTGCCTGCGCTGGGCCGCGGCCGCGGCGCTGGAAACGGAGCAGAACTTCCGCAAGATCATCGGGCACGAGGACCTGTGGATGCTGCAGGCGGTCCTGAAGGAAGGTCAGTCGGCTAGCAACGAAAGGCCCATCCCTCTTGACGAGGAGCGGGTGGCGGCCTAAGATACGTGAGAGAGTCTGCCCAACCTTACACTACGGTCGGGAGATAATCCAGACTCCCGCATGGAGGAGACAGTGGACGCCAAGAGAGGCTTTCAGGGTATCGGCCTGCTTGTTCTCGTCGTGGTGGGCATCAAAGCGATGCTCAACTGGTTGGGCTTGGTGGACACCACGCTTCCAAAGATAGGAGAAGAGGGTCATCTCAGCGGCCGCAACTCGGTAGTGGCAGTTGTCGTCAACCAAGGGGCATGGAATCAGTGGCAACAGTGTGCGAAGGATGAGGACAAGAGACTGGGAGAGAAGCTAGTGGATGACCAGAGCGTGATCATCCTTGACCGCGGCACCAGGGTCTTGTGCGTTGGTGTAGGACCAGAAGGGACCCTAGCTCTGAAGGTGCGAGTTCAGGAGGGGGAATACAAAGGGTACGTTGGACTTGTGTCCATCCGCGAGGTCGAGAAGATAAGGAAGAACAAGACTAGCGGTTCCTCCCGATAGGCTCTGCACCTACCAGGGGCGGGGAGGGCAGTCGGGGAGAGAGAGCACGGGCTACGTTGCGATTGCTTCGGCACGTAGTGCCGGAGCCTCCGCCCCACCACCCGCCCCTGCCACGTGGCGCTTCGTCCGCCCAGCGCCGGCCCACCCCCGTTCCTCTCCCCCCGCCTCGACTGCCGGGCGGGCCGTACCACCTCTCACATGTCTCTCACTTACCGCGCGCGGGCATGGCAGTCGAGGCGGGGGGAGAGGAACGGCTTCGCTTTGTGGTCTTTATGTCTTTGTGTTGAGAAACGGCTTTCGCCTCTTCGCCTCCTCGCCTCTTCGACGTGCCAACCGCTTTATCGCAAATCCCCCCTCTTTCGACACTTTCCGTCACCGTAAACTACAAGTAACTTACCTGCTTCTCCCCCTTAGCCTCTTGACCGCCTATGGTATAATGCATTGGGAAGCGTCCCAGACCTCCCAACTCAAAGCATAGCGACCCGGGGCGGCTCATCAGCCGCCCCGTTGCCTTTGTGTCCTAGTGCTCCAGTGCCTTGTGCCTTGGTGCCTTCGAGTCTTTGTGTTGAGATCGCCGTTCCATTTATCCAGGAGGAAGCGCCATGACCAACTCGGCCGCCGTCCCGATCTCGCCCCCCTCGCGCCCCTGCGCCCCTCTGTCCCTGCCGCTCGTCTCCCAACTGGAGACGGGGTCTACGGACTCCGCCCCCGTCCGTCGCCCCACGTCGGCTTCCGTCCCGGATTCAGAGGCCGCCAGCAGGGGACTGGCTCCGTGCTGTTCGGTGCCTGTCCCCGTTGTCTGGGGTTCTCCCTCCGCCTCTCGCTCCTCGCTCTACGCTCCACACTCCTCTCCCCGCCCCTCGCCTCTCGACTCCTCAACTCTTCGCCTCCCCGATCTCCCACCGAGAGACCCAACCGTCTCCGCGTAGATACCCTTTCTTGCCCCCTCCGAGAGACTCCTCTGCCCCGACTAGACGCTGCCCCTCACCCACTCCACCACCTCCTCCGGCCTCGGATCATGCACCCCCACGAACCGCGACACGACTCCGCCCGCGGCGTTGGCGAGTTCGGCCGCTTCGAGGAACGAGGCGCCCGCGGAGAGGGCGAGGGCGGAGGCCGCGCTGGCCGCGTCGCCGCAGCCGGTGCCGTCGCCGACAGACCCAGGCTCGACCGTGGTGGGGGCTTCGGCGACCGTCCCGTCGCGGCAGAACACCGCGATGCCGCGCTCGCCCCGGGTGATGAACACGGCTTCGGCCTCCAGGCGGGAGAGCAGCGTCTGCCCGGCCTGCAGGACGGAGAGAGGAAGGGAGGAGGGAGGGAGGGAGGAGGAGGGACCGTTGGTCAGGCCCGCGGCCTCCAGCGCCTCGGCCTCGTTCGGGCTGACCAGCCACGCGCCGCGCAGCAGGTCCATGTTCGCCGGCTTGGGGTCGGCGCAGAGCGGCGTGCCCGCGGCGCGCGCGGAGGCGATCAGGTCCGGCGGCAGGGAGGCTGAGGTAAGCACGCCCTTCGCGTAATCCGCCACCAACACCACGTCGGCCTCGCGCATCCCGGTGCGCAGCGTGTCGCACAGCCGATTGGCCAGCGCCCCGGCCACCGGCTTCGCGCTCTCGGTGTCAATGCGGAGCAACTGCTGCCGGCCCGCGAGGATGCGGAGCTTGTGCGTGGTCGGCCGGGAGTCGTCGGTGAGCACGCCGCTGATGTCCGCGCCACGGCGCGCGAGGTCGGCCTTCAGGCGCAGGCCCAGCTCATCGTCCCCGACCAACCCCACCACGCGCACCGCCGCGCCGAGGGAGAGCAGAACCGCCGCGACGTTTCCCGCGCCGCCGGGCTTGTCGGCCCGCGCGTCGTCGGTGAGCGGCATTCGCACCACCGGGATGGGGGCCTCGGGCGAGATGCGCTTCACCGAGCCGAAGACCCACTCGTCCATCATCAAGTCCCCGAGCAGCAGCACGCGGCGGCCCCGGGAGGCCTGGAGGAGTTCCTTTGCGCGTTGTGGCGTCATGGTTCAACCCCCACTTGCGGGCACAGCTCGAGCAGCGAACACTCGGGACAGCGCGGCCGCCGCGCGACGCAGATGCGCCGCCCGTGCAGGATCAGCCCCACGTGCAGCGGGAACATCTGCTTCGGCTTCAGCATCCCGTCGAAGACATCATGCGCGCGCTCCGCGCTGGCATTGGGCGGAACTAGCCCCAACCGCTTAGACACGCGATGGATGTGCGTGTCCACCGGGAACACCGGCAGGTCGAGTTGGAACAGCATCAACACCGCCGCGGTCTTGCGCCCGATACCCGGCAGACTGAGCAGGTACTCCCGCACGTCGGCGATGGGCATCTCGCGCAGGAACTCCAGGTCCAGCTTGCCCCGCTCCTGCTTGATTCGCCGCAGAATCTCCTGAATCCGCCCGGACTTGATCTGCGCCAGACCGCCGATGCGGATCGCCTTTTCGACCTGTCGGCGCGGGGCCTGCAAGGCCGCTTCCCAGGTAGGAAACCGCACCTTCAACTGCTCGAAGGCGCGTCCGGAGTTCCCGTCATTCGTATTCTGCGAGAGCACTGTCAGCACCAGGCTGTCCAGCAACGGCAGCCGGCGCGCGTGCTCCGGGATCTCGTACTGCTTGCCCAGCCGCCTCAGGATCAGCGGGACTCGCTTCCCCGGCGGCAGCTTCTTCAGGTCAGAGAAGGATGGACTGGTCACGCTGGCGGCCTACCAGGACATGCGAGATCGGGACCTCCACCAGTTCTGCGATCCGTCTCACATACCTCTGTGCGTTCGCCGGCAGGTCGCCGAAGCTACGCGCGCCGGAGATGTCGCTCTGCCATCCCGGCAGCGTCTCATAGACCGGCTGGCAGCGCGCGAGCCGGCCCAGGTCGTTCGGGAAGTGCGCGGTCTGCTCGCCGTCGCACTCGTAGGCCACGCACACCGGAATCTCGGCGAACTGCCCCAACACATCGAGGTGGGTGATGGCCAGCGCGTCCAGCCCGTTGATGCGGGAGGTCTTCCGCACCACCACCACGTCGAACCAGCCGATCCGCCGCGCCCGGCCTGTGGTCGTGCCGAACTCGCCGCCTGGCTCGCGCATCTGGCTCGCGATCTCCTCCCCTACCTCCGTCGGAAACGGCCCCGCGCCGACGCGGGTGGTATAGGCCTTCGCCGCGCCGATCACCCGCCCGACGTACTTCGGGCCGATCCCCGCGCCGCTCGCCACCGCGCCCGAGGTCGGGCTGGAGCTGGTCACATAGGGATAAGTGCCCCAATCCAAGTCGAGCATGGTCCCGTGCGCGCCCTCGAACAGCACGTTCTTGCCGCTCGCCAGGGCCTCCGCGACGATCAGCGAGGTATCGCAGATCGCCTCCGCGTAGTGGCCGTAGAGCACCCGCAGGTCGTTGAACACCTTCTCCGCGTCCACCTGCGGCGCGCCATAGACCTTGCTCAGAATCAGGTTCTTGTAGGCGACGAGGCCGGTGAGCTTGTCGGCCAGCGCATCTTCATCGCGAAGGTCGCCGATCCGCAGGCCGCGCCGCGCCGCCTTATCCTCATAGGCGGGGCCGATGCCCCGGCGCGTCGTGCCGATGGCCTTGCTGCCCAGCCGGTCCTCCTCCGCCGCCTCCAGCAACTTGTGATACGGCAGGATCAGGTGGGCGTTCTCGCTGATCCGCAGCTTGCCGATCACCTCCACGCCGGCCGCGGCCAGCTCGTTTTCCTCCTGCAAGAGCACCTCCAGGTCAATCACCATCCCCGCGCCTAGCAGGGAGAGCTTGCCCCGAAGAATGCCGGTCGGAATGAGATGGAAGGCGAAGCGGCGATCGCCGACCCACACGGTATGGCCGGCGTTATTCCCGCCTTGATAGCGCACCACGACCTCGGCCTCGGCCGAGAGCAAGTCCACCACCCGGCCTTTGCCTTCATCCCCCCACTGGCTGCCGACTACGACTGTTGCTGGCACGTCTCGCCTCCACGCGGTCGCACGCGACCGTTGATTCGGGGGAAATGAGAAAGCCCAAATGGGGGTTCCATTTGAGCCGCCGGTGGGTTCCAAGCAAACACCTTCCGGGTGTTCCTCATATCACGATAGCCAAATGGCGAACGTTTGTCAATCACGAAAGCTTGCGGCCATTCCGACCACGCGCGTCTACAGCCTGATCATCGCCAGCCGCGCCCGCTGCGCCCGCTCCTTCCACCGCCGGGCCGCGGCCAGGTCGGGCCACGGGAGGTCCATGCGGTAGTCGTTCTCGTCCAGCGCCAACTGGAACCCGTGGCGGAAGGAGGCGATCTTCAGCGGGAAGTGCGAGGCCCGGCGCCGCGAATCGAGCGCGCGCACCATCATCTCCTGATCGTCGTAGGCGGAGAACCGCGTCGCCTCGCGCTTGCGGGCGTACACCGGTGACAGCCTGGTCACGTCCCTCCATCGCTCCACCGCGTCTTCGCTCTCGCCCTTGAAATAGAACACGAGACCAAGGTTGCTGTGCGCGATCGGGTTATCCGGTCGCCAGTCAATCACCTGCTTCAGATGACGCACCGCCTCGCTGAGCATCTTGTTCTTGGCATAGGCCAGCCCCAGATCGTTGTGACCCTCGGGGGAGTGGGGGGAGAAGATCAGCACCCGTCTGTAGCACTCGATGGCCTCGTTCAAACGGTCATCGCGATAGTAGGCCAGACCGAGGTTGGCATGGGCGTCGGGGTTCGAGGGCTCGAGCTTGGTGAGCGCGGTGAACTGTGCGATGGCGTCAGGCAGGTCTTTCAGTTCCATCGCCACGCGGCCGGCGATCTCCCGCGCCGCGGCCAGCTTGGGATCGAGGGCCACCGCAAATCGCGCCTGCTCGCCGGAGGCGGCGAAGTCGCCCTGGCGGAAGTATACCAGCGCGAGATTGCAGCGGCTGACCGCGCTGCGCGGCATCGCATCCGCCGCCGCGCGGAACTGCCCGGCCGCCTCCAGCAGCCGGTCCTGTCGTAGAAAGACCACGCCGATCTCGTTGTAAGCCTCCGGGAAGTCCGGGTAGAGATCGAGCAGAACGTGCAGTTCCGCCTCCGCCTCGCCGAGCGAGTCCAGCATGGTGTAGATCACCGCGGAGTTGTACCGCGCCAGCGCGTGGCGCGGGTTGAGGCGCGTGGCCAGCCGGAAATGATCCAAGGCCTGGTGCGTCAACTCGGTCGTGTGCACGGCGACGCCGAGATTGAGGATGGCGTCCACGTCCTGCGAGTCGAGTTCGTGGGCGCGCTCCAATTCCTTGATGGCCTGTTCCGTCAATCCCTCCCGCAGCAGCAGCGTGCCCGCGTTATAGCGCACCAGAAAGTCGGCCGGCTGGTCGCGCAAGGCCGCCCGCACCGCGTCTATCGCCCGAGTCGGATAGCCGAGACGGCGCCAGCAGACGGCCCGCTGGATGTGGGCGCGCGCAAACCCGGGGTCAACTTGCGTCGCGGCGGAAAGGTCCTCGAGCGCCGCGTAGTAGCGACCCTCCAGCATCGCGCAGAACGCGCGGTCGTAGCGCGCGGCGAGATGGGCGGGCTGGGAGCGCAGTGCCGCGGTGAAGCACTGCTCGGCCGCGGTGAGGTCGGCGCGGGACTGGTGGATGATCCCCAAGGTGCAAAGCACGTCGGGATCGCGACGGTTGAGGCGCAGCGCGCCCTCCAGTTCTGCGATCGCCTCGTCGCTCTCGCCCTGCATCGCGAGCATCGCCGCAAGCGCGGTGCGCGGGGCGGCCTGCCCGGGGTCGAGTTGCCGCAGCGCGCGGAACGCCTCGGCCGCCTCTGCGTACTGACCGGCGGCCCATCTCGCCAGCCCCAGGTTCCACTGGAACGCGGGGGAGGCGGCCTGTGAGACGCCCGCGCGTTCCAGCTCCTCGATTGCCCGCATGAGGCGTCCCGCGGCGGCCTCGAGTACGGCCAGATTGTGGCGCGCGACCGGCGGACAGTCGGGGTGGGTGAGCGCGCGCAATAACACCTGCTCGGCCTGGTCCCGCGCGCCGTCCAGCCACATCGCGCCGGCGAGCCGAATCTGGGAATCGAAGTCGTCGGGGTCGTCGTGAACTCGCTCCTCGCAGACCTGCCGGATCCGCCCGCGTCTCCGCACCGCGAACCACCGGCAGAGAACATACCTCAGCGTCGCCCAGGCGCGGCGGCTGAAACGAGTCGTCACCGCCGGCAGCGCGCCCAGTGTCACCCCGAGCGCGGCCCCGACGATCCCGCCGAGCAGCACCTGCTCCAGCCGGAACTCGGCCTCGGAGCGGGATTGCACCCGCGCCAGGCCGAGGGCCGCGCCCACCACCAGACAGAGCCCCAGCCAGATGAACCAGGCCGTCCTGGGCTCTGCGTGCTTCCGAAACCCGCGCCTCTCAGGTGGGCGCTCCAGCGGCGAACTGCAGACGCTGCAACTCACCTGCTGGGGCTGATTCGCCGCGCCGCACAGCCGACAGACCAACGCGTGCCTCCCCTACGGCTCTCCCCTGCGCTCCTGTGCCGCACCTCCGCGGAGTCTTTCCTCAGGATACCACACCGGGGCCAGAGAAGACATACAACACAGCCCCTACCATCCACAGAGAACGCCGACCATGGCGCGCACGGGGACCGCGCGTCTAGGCGCGAATGCCCACCGACGAGCGCAGCGGGAACCCGTCCTCGGGAACCTCCGTTGCGCCCGCGCCGGCCTGTTCGAGCGACGCGACCGGATGGGGGAAGGGACCGCGCGCGGGAATGCGGTCTATCCACTCCCGGCGGAACGCGCGGTCCTGCATCCGGCAGTGATTGCTCCGCGCGCAATAGGCCGGGTGGGAGGTCATCCGCTCCCAGATCGCGCGCAGCGGCTCGGTGCGGACATTGCCGAAGGAGAGCGGCGTGAAGTCGCACGGCATCAGGTCGCCGTAAGCGGTGGTGTAGAATTGGAACCACGCGGCATAGCACCCCGCGCCCGTGGGTCCGTTCACGTGGGCCTGGGTGATCACGTGGGGATAGCCCGGCCGCGCGTTGATCTCCTCCTCCAGCACGCACAGCGCCGCCTTGTCCTCCTCGGTCAGCAGCGCGCCCTCGTCCTCGCGCAACAACCTCCCGGTCGGCACCACGTCGAAGATGGTGATCTCATGGACCCGCAGGCTCCGCCCCAGCTCGATCATCTCCATCACCTGGCCGTTGCGAAGCCGCTCCGGGGTGGCATAGGTGGAGATGCCGCACAGCAGCCCGGCCTCCAGGCCGCGCTGGAGGCCTTCGGTGGCTCGCTCCCAACAGCGCTCGGCCCGGCGCATCCGATTGTGCTCCGCCGGGTCGGGGGCGTCGAGTGAGACCATCAGCGAGAACAGCCCCGCGTCCTGCAGCCGCTTCACGTTCTCGTCGGTGAGCAACATCCCGTTGGTGAACATGGTGCCGATGGCCTCGCGCTTGTCCACGAAGGAGATGAGATCGTAGAGGTCGCGCCGCAGCATCGGCTCCCCGCCGGTGAAAACGATGTTCACCACGCCCAGCGCCTCGGACTGGCGGATCAGGGCCTTGCACTCCTCCGTGGTCAACTCCGCCTGGCCGGGCCGGCGGTGGCGCGCGGCCGAGCAGTGCACGCAATCGCACTGGCAGGCCGAGGTGATCTGCATGGTATGCGTCGCGGGCAGGGGTCGGCCGGTCTCGGTCAGCACCAGGCGACTG
>Ga0315287_10008335_pt1 | contig 10457 bp, 5 predicted proteins | sample YL17G11_0_MG_FD_205037 | JGI IMG/M metagenome (GOLD analysis project Ga0315287, IMG submission 205037) | Sediment microbial communities from Yellowstone Lake, YNP, Wyoming, USA - YL17G11_0 | ecosystem: Environmental > Aquatic > Freshwater > Lake > Sediment | place: USA: Wyoming | collected...
GCCGTTTCCCGCGACGGTCAAAAGATCGCCTTTGTGATCAACTACAGCTCCGATCCGGAACGGTACACCTTTCAAAACTTCGGCATTAAGATTATGAACCTGGCCGATATCATGGCCGCGGAGCCGGAGATGAGAAAACCATCCCCCGGCCTCAGAGAGGGGTACGCCCCCTCCTGGTCGCCCGATGGCCAGTGGTTGGCATTCGTCAGCAATGACATGCGGAACCAGGGAGTATTTATCATCCATCCCGACCTGACCGGCAAACGGCTGATCTATGCCCCGCCCTCGCCAGCGCAGGTGTCGGCCGCGCCGGTAGGCTGGTCCCCCGATTCGAAATGGATCGTGTTCGCCATTTCGGATGGAACCATCTATACCCTCGATATCAACGGCGAGAACCTGACGCCGTTGACCGGGAGCGGGATAATCAGCAACCCGGCTTGGTCGAAGTAATTGTGTCATAAATTTCCAACAAAAAAGCCCGCCATTGGCGGGCTTTTATCTTTCTACCAGACAATAGATTACGATACTTTCTTCCAGTTTAAGATCAAGTCGAGCAGCAGGCGTACTCCAAAGCCGGTCGGGCCTTTCGGTATGTACGGCAACCCACTCGGTTCCAAATCACAATAGGCAATGTCGACATGCGCCCAGGGCCAATCCTTGATGAACCGTCGCAAAAATGATGCTGCCGTCAACGTTCCGGCCGGACGACCGCCGGAGTTTTTCAGGTCGGCAATCGATGATTTGATCAGCTCGGCATATTCCGGCCACAGCGGCATTTCCCAAATCTTCTCGCCCGTTCGGACCGATGATGCCCGCAGTTGATCATTCAACTCCGGATTGATCCCGACGAACGGCGCTCCGCTAAATCCCAGGATGTACAAGGCTGCGCCAGTCAGGGTGGCGATATCGATCACCGCCTGCGGTTTGAAAGTATCGGCGTAGTCGAGCGCGTCGGCCAGTATCAACCGCCCCTCAGCGTCCGTGCTGATTATCTCCACCGTTAATCCCCGCCGGGAGGTCAGCACGTCGCCCGGCCGAATGGCATCGCCCGATGGCATATTCTCTGCCAGCGGAACCAGACCGACAAGATTCACCTTGGCTTTCAATTGCGCCGCCGCCATCATGACCGAAACGACGATGGCCGCGCCGGTCATGTCACCTTTCATCTCCCACATATCCTGGGCCGGCTTGATCGAAATCCCGCCGGAATCAAAGGTGATCCCTTTGCCGACCAACACCACCGGCTGACCGGATCCCTTGCCCGAGTATTTCAGGATAACAAACCGCGGCGGATGCACGGAACCCTGCCCGACCCCCTCGAGGCAACCCATCTTTTCTTTCCTGATCTCGGCCGGCCCCAGCACCCGGCAGTCAACGCCGTTGGCCTTGGCCAGCTTCTGGATATGCTTGGCAAACACCTCCGGATACAGATCGTTTCCCGGCCTGTTGCTTAAGTTGCGCGACGAAATGACCGCCCCGGTGGTCGCCTTCGCCCGCGTCATCCCCTTTTCGGCCTGCTGCAATCGCCCGCGAAGCGGCACCACCAGCGTCAAAGAGTGAATCCCGTCATCCTTGTTGTTTTCCGTTTTAAAGTCAAGGTAGCGGTAGCTGCCCAATATAAATCCTTCGGCCAGCGCCTGAACACTCTCCTCGGTCTTGACGCCGTCATGGTACAGCGCGACCGATTTCAGCTTTTGGCTCAACGCCAGCTTTCCGATCTGTCCGGCCGCCTTGCGCAGGGCGTCGGCGTCGGAGGAATCACGGGTCCCTACCCCGGCCAGGATTATTCGCCCCGCCGCCATCTCCGGTATCCGGTGCAGCACCACTTCTTTGCCGGCCGACCCGTCAAATTCGCCCGACGCGAACATCTCCCTGACGGCGCCACCCGATAAGATGTCAATCTTTTCCAGAAGCTCATTCTCGATCTGCGAACTTTGGTAGCAAAACAACACCGCCGCACCTTCGGTGATGTCGAGAAATGACGACGCCCTACAGGATAATTTCATCAATCTCTCCAGCGTTTGATGTTCACTTACGATGAAGTATACAATCTCAGGTAGCGACTCGTCAACCGCGATTCCGGGTAAAATGTCTCAGGAGGGAAAATCAGACGGAGAATTGGCCGGGGGTTAGAACGGACGCCTGAGGTAGCCGTCGAAATTCGCCTCCATCTCCGCCCGCGAATCACCGCCGAATTTGTCGCTGAAGGCCGAGGCCAGCGCCATCGCCACCATCGCTTCCCCCACTACCGCGGCGGCGGGAACGACACAGGTATCGGAGCGCTCGACGATCGCCGGACGAGGCTGCTTCGTTCGCAGATCGACCGCTGACAACGGCTGCCTTAATGTGGCCAGCGGCTTGCAGGCGGCCCGAACGATCAACTCGGCGCCGTTGGTCATGCCTCCCTCAAGCCCGCCGGCGAAGTTGGTGCGGCGGACAAAACCTTTGGTCGGTTCCTGGGCGCCGCCGGGAACGTAGTAGATTTGGTCATGAGCTCGTGAGCCGCGCTTTCGGCTGCCGGCAAATCCGTCTCCGATCTCCACTCCCTTGACCGAGGGAATAGACATCAGGGCCGCGGCTAGGGCGCCGTCCAGGCGGGTGTACCACTGCGCGTTGCTTCCCAGCCCCACCGGCAGATTGATGACCCGTATCTCGAAGATCCCCCCGAGGGTATCCTTGGCCCGCATCGCCTGCTTGATCTGCTCGACCATCTGGGCGGCAATGGCCGGGTCGATACACCTGACCGGTGAATCGTCCGCAAGTTCCATGATCTCATCAAAACCAACCCTGCCGCGACGCAGACGGGTGGTCCCTATGGCCACAACATGAGAGGCAATCCGGATATTGAAATGCTCCAGCAACTGCCGCGCAATCGCCCCGCAGGCCACGCGGGCCGCCGTCTCCCGCGCCGAGGCCCGCTCCAGCACATTGCGCAGATCGTGGGTGCCGTATTTGATCGCCCCGGCCAGATCGGCATGTCCCGGCCGAGGGACGGTGGTTTCATACGTCAGACGCCGCTCCCGATCCGACATCTTCTTCGCCGGCGGTTTGGTCGGGTCCATGATTTTCTTCCAGTTCGGCCAATCCCGATTGGCAACCAGACAGGCGATGGGCGATCCCAGCGTCCGGCCATAGCGCAGTCCGGACAGGATGACCGCAGTATCATGTTCGATCCGCATCCGTCGTCCCCGGCCGAATCCCCGCTGTCGACGGGTCAACTGACGGTTGATGTCATCAATGGAAATCTCGAATCCAGCGGGAAACGATTCGACCAGGCCGATCACGGCCGGCCCGTGCGACTCGCCGCTTGTTAGGAAGCGAAGCATTCATCCTCCGAAAGTTCGCCTCTAAAATAGGATGGGAACTGCGGGAAGGCAATAATTATCTATGTGGTCGGCGCCGGCCGCCGGGTGACATCCAGCCCGATACCCTCTTCCATCCGGCTCATCCGCTCTTTGACCCGATCGTCGATCTTGATCGCCTTCGAATCGGAATACTTCTCCATTTCATCGAGATTGGTCAGGTCGCGCATTTCCATCAGGACGGCCATAATCTTCTTGATCGACTTCTCGATGATCTCCAAGATACTGTCCAGGCGCTTCTCCTCGTCGACGATGACGCCGTTGGTGACCAGCATCGAGATCAATTGCGCCCGGCCGGAAATCGCCATGGTGGCATTGTTGATATAGTGCGACAGCGTGGCGATGGCCACATTCTTGGTCTCCATGACCGCTACGCGCCGTTCCTCATCGAGGATTCGGCGGGACAATTCCTGCCGCTCCCGGAAGAGATTTTCGATGGTGACGAAGGAATTGAACAACTCCTTATTGGCCCGCCCCAGGACCTCGATCGGATCCCCGATATCGATACCCATGTATTCGGCGGTGGCGATCGTTTCGGTCAAGAGCGAATATGAGATCTCATCGATGGCCTTGCGGTCGACCCGCATCTCCTGCGCCAGACGGCCGATCGCCGCCAGCCGTTGCTCCATATCGCGGGATCGATCGTCCAAGCCCGGCTTATTTATCAACTCCGAGAGCTGGACAATGTGCGCCACCTCCACGTTGCCGATCCGTTCCGGAAGATCATGATGCAATGCGATGGCGTCGCAGAGAGAGACCGGGAGATTCCATTTCTCCGCCAACATCCGTCCGATAACGGCGTGGTCGACGCCGAGAATGCTCCGCTCCGCTTCAACCAGGTTGGGAAATTGAGCAATCCGCTTGATAACTTCTTTATAATCGGCCGGAAAATGATGGATGAAATAAACCTGGCCGATATCATGCAAAAGACCCGCAATGAAGGCCTCCTCGCTCGATTCGAACCCGGCCGCCTTGGCCAACATCTTGCAGCCCAGCGCCACCGATATGAAGTGGCTGAACAACGCTTTGACGTCAATATCGTACTTGCTTTCCAGTATCTTGGCCTGAAACACCGACGCCGACAGCGTCAGGCATTTCACCTGCATGATGCCCAGGATCATGACCGCCTGATGAACGGTGGAAATCTGCGAGCGCTGCCGATAAAAGGCCGAATTGGCCATCTTAAGAATCTTGCTGGTCAGGCCGGGGTCGCTCAGAATTATCTTGCTCAGATCGTTCACCGAAAAATCATCGCTGCCGACCATGTTCAATATTCGGGACAAGCTCTGGGGAAGTGACAGCAAGGAGTCTTCCCGCCTGATCCTTTCGATATACTTCAACTCTTTCATAACCATCCCAGGTCAGAAGTGGCAAGATTGCAGCCGTGTTCTTTACTAATATCGGCAGAACGATTGATGATTTTAGGCGGGGATCAAGAAGAGGGTTGCTTCAGCCTGGCCAGTTCTAGGATTTCGGTTAATTGCTCAATCTTGAACGGCTTGGCCAGGGTGAAATCGACTGCGCCGCCGGCGGCTTCGACCGAATCCAGGTCAATCCCCCAGCCGGTCATCATGATTACAGTTGTCTCCGGCGAATACCGCTTAATCTCCCTGGCAACGTCCCAGCCGGACGAGGCCCCCATGACCAGGTCGACCATGACCAGGTCGAATTTCTCCCGGCGAAACAGGTCCAGCCCCTGGCCCGGATCCAGGGCCGTCGTCACCGCCAGCCCCAGGGAACCGCAGATGCTGGCCAAAAGGTCAAGGATCATCTGCTGGTCGTCGATGGCCAAAATTCTCATACCCGAGATGGCCGGAGCCGACTTGGCGACGGCGGCGGCGGCCGAAAGGGGATGGCCGAATTTGAACGACAGGTAAGTTGGCCGGCGCCCAAAACGGTCAAAGGAGACCATAACCTTGTTGCGAATCAGCGTCGCCGGGCCGTCTTCGCCGGCCAGATCGGGCGGAAAAACGTCCGGGTCGCCGAAATCATGATCGGCCGGATTGAATTGCCGATGCCGGTCGCGTGATCCCCGAACAAGGCTGACGTAAAATGCGCCCTGCAGCTGCTCCGTCCGGCAAAGGACTTCCTCCCCTTCCTGAAGCAGCGCCACGAATTTTCTCAGCACGGTTTCGAGAATGGGATACAGCCCCGGGTCGGGAGAGATAAAGGGCGCGGTTTCCCGGGCCTCCACCTGCAATATGACGGGACGATTATCGTCGAACATATAAAGGTTGCCGGTAACACGGCGGCGGTCGAAATAGGCGTTCAGCATCTCCGACAGGCTGCGAGCGCCGGCTGGGGCGGGGATCGGGATGGATGGCTTCAGATTCTCCTGCAATTTCTTGATGGCATCGGCTGCGGATTCGGCGGCGTGGATGATCTCATCCGAGGCGTATCGCGTCGGTCCCGGATTCTCCGGCTGTCCCGACATGAGCTGCGCCCGACCCAAAATCGTCGCCAGGTCGTTGTTGATGCTGTTTAAGATATGCCCGGCCTGCCCCCAAGCGCCCAGGGCCGACAGGACCGTCGGCTGATCGATGCGCCGCGACAATGACAGCTTGATGGACAGCAATTGGGCCGCCACCAGCATAACCCCCTTTTCCCGGCGGGTGGCCGATGACGCCGATTCATGACTGAAAAGCGCCAGCACCGCGACGACGTCGTCCAGCGCTCGAATCGGCACGGTCAGTTGATATGCCGGACTTCCCTTCTCGGCGAAAAGGCGGCTGAAGAAATCATGATTTACCGGCTCCAGATCGCGCCAGGCCTCGTCCACCTTGTCCCGGCCGGCATATTCCCCGATCTCACCCGTCGTCGCCGCCTTGCCGACCGGTCCTTCGCCGGGAGCGAAGCTGCCGTCGACTATGTTCGCCCCATCGATATGGCAGCCGTCAAGGATACGATATCCGCTCCGCTGGTCCTTGACATAGATTAGGGCCGACGTCGTGGGCCGCAGTATCCGCCCGACCTCATCGATAAACTGCCGGATGATCAGATTGGGTGAATCCCCGCTCAGGCGAAGGATATTGAGCAACGACCGCGTCGATACCTGATTCAACTCGTCGGATTCCCGCAGAGCCGCGATGTTCAATCCGGTCGCCGCCAGATGAGCCGCGGCCTCGATGTCGGCCATGAACGACTCGGTCAGATTAAGTCCCTGTCCCGGAGCCTCGATCAAAAATGCATGCTCGCCCGGAACCGCGACGGCAATCGGACAGAGGAGCGTGGAGCGGGTCACAAAGGAAGCGCCCCCGGCCCCTCTCGCCTCCTGGTTTAGGACAACCATCTTTCGCCGCATGATGGCGTCGATCACGGCCAACCGATATGACTCGCCCTGATCAGATGCTTCGGAAATGGTCACAGACCGCGCCAGCTCTTCCACCTCCCCTCGGACGAGACGAACCATGCGGCATCCGGCCGCGCCCGATCGTTCGGTCAGAAAGCGACAGATCGAGGTCAGGGCCTCAGATTGATCGTCGGTACGCACCAGGAGCGCCATGATCTCCCGAAGCCCATTGAGCCGCGCCCCGGCATTCTCGGCCGACTGAGCCAGCTTCTGGTTTTCCCGGGCCAGCCGGTTCATTTCCACGAGCCCCGCCAATGACTCCGCGGCCGCCATCAGCAGGAGTCGATCCTGTTTATCAAAGCAATACGGCTTGTCCGACAACGCCACCAAGGCGCCCAGCGAGCGATCTCGGGCCGCGAGGGGCAATGCCGCCGCCGAATGAGTTTCTCCCTTTCCCGCCAGCAGCAGCTTGCGGCTGGCCGAATCGGCGGAGGTCATGTCGCCGGATACGATCGGCGCCTGTTCCATGGCCGCCCGCGAAACCATGTCCTGCCCGATCGCAAAACGCTCCAGACGGCTCAATTCATCCCTGCTCAAACCGATCTGCGCCACCAAATACATCTCCCGCCGGGAGGGATTAATCAGAAATACCGCCCCCTTCTTCAGGGTCAGAAACGACGCCAGCTCTTTTAACACCAGCGCGAACAACTCCGTGATCGGATATGGCTGGCCGGTTATTTGCCGGATATTTTCGATCAGGGCCACCCGGTCCGACGTCCCCGTGACCTCACGCCGAAAGTCATGGAGACGATGCGGAAACGCCACGACCGTGGTCAACAGCATAAAAAGTCCGGTTAGAAAGAGTATGACAAAAACAATTTTGAAGACGGGGTAAATCGTCGGAACAAACCACTGGCTGTACCCCGGAAAACTCATGAATATCGCGAGGATAGAGGCGACGACCCAAATGATCAGCCCGGAAAAGAATCGCCCGCGATTGGGAAAGCTGTCCCGGTCGACACTCGATGATTTGGCCAGGCTGAACAGGAGAGCAGCGACCGAGAAGACAAAATAGAGGAATGATCCGGCCAGTTCCACATTCATGCCGCCGGCTCCCCGTGAAGCGTCCAACTGTCGGCGGCGGTCACCGTCACCGGCACAATCCGGCCGCGAAGATCGGCCCCGCCGCGAAGCAGAATCGTCTTGTTTCCTTCAGTCTTCCCTTTCAGGATCGCGGCATCACGGCGACTGACGCCGTCAATCAGCACCGACCGCGTCCGGCCGATCTCGCGCTGGTTGACCTGATACGCCACTTCCTTTTGCAGGCCGATCAGGGCCGTCAGCCGCTCCAGCTTGACCGGCTCAGGGACATCATCCGCCATATGATCGGCCGCCCAAGTCCCCTCCCGCACCGAATAACGGAACATGAAGGCGGCGTCGAAGGCTATCTCGCGGACGGCCGCGAGGGTCATCTGATACTCGGCCTCGGTCTCGCCCGGAAACCCGACCATCAGGTCGGTGGTCACGGCAATGTCGGGCCGGGCCCGGCGCAGACCGCTGACGCGCTCTCGATAACGGTCGTAGCCATATCCCCGGAACATGAGCGCCAGAATCCGATCCGATCCACTCTGCAGCGGCAGGTGAACGTGCCCCATAAGCTTCGGCTCATCGGCCAAGAGCGCTATCAGATCATCCGATAGGTCCTTCGGGTGCGAAGTGATAAACCGAATTCGCGGTATATCGGTGTCGCGGGCCACGCGCCGGATTAAATCGGGAAAACGGATTTCCCCATAGACGTACGAATTGACGTTCTGCCCCACCAGGGTCACTTCCAGAATACCGCGACCGGCCAGGCGCTTGATGTCGTCGATAATCGCCGCGGGAGCCCGATGCCGCTCCGGGCCGCGCACATACGGCACGATACAATAGGCGCAATAGTTGTCGCATCCTCTGGTAATTGTCACATTGGCCGTATAGGGATTGTCCGGAACGGGCGCCAATTCGGCCCAATCCGAATCGCCGCCCATAACCGTGTCAACCGTCGGCGAACCGTTTCGCGACGCCAGCAGCCGGGGCAGGTCAAACAGGCGTTCCGTCCCGAGGACAAAATCAAGTTCGGGAACCAGGTTAATCAGCCGGTCCCCTAAGCGCTGAGCCATGCAACCGACTGCGCACAGGCAGCTGTCGCCGTTTTTCTTCAGTCCCGCCAGCTCGCGCAGGCGCCCTATGGCGCGCGTCTCGGCTCGCTCCCTCACGGAGCAGGTATTCAGGATGATAACGCCGGCCTCGACCGGGTCGGCCACCGGCCGGTACCCCGCCCCCTCCATCGCCGCCGCCAGAATACCCGAATCGGCCAGGTTCATCTGGCATCCGTAACTGTGCAGATAATACGTCTTCGCAAACATCTATGCCTGCTGGTCCGAATCGCTGTGGCAGTAACCGCGGCTGCTGGTCACGCAACCATCTGATCGTAAAATATATCCCTCTCCGGCTGCCATTGTCAACTAAAAGGACGGCGGCCCCAATAAAAAAAGCCCCGGTCGCAGACCGGGGCTTCAGGGTCATGCCCGGGAGGTCATCAGACGCAGCCCACAATCGGCGCCGGGCCTCCCTTGAACACGTAATTGATGATGTGCACCGCGTCTCCAGCATTGATGGCGCAATCGGCGTTGGTATCCCCCCAATTCGGAATGACAGGCTTCGGCCCACCCTTGAACACATAGTTGATGATATAGACGGCGTCGCCGACGTTGACCGAACCATCCTTATTGGCGTCGCCGGGAAGCGGCGGTACAGACGCAAGGCTCAGCGCATACGTCAGGGAATCCTTATTCGTGGGATAAACCCGGTCGATGGCCTGAACCGTCAACGAAGCGGTCCCCCCGCTCATGGGCCGCCCGCTCAATATACCGCTTAGGGAATCTAGAACGATGCCATCCGGCAATGCTCCCGCCACTGTCCGCCAGAGGTAGTTTTTCGAGCCTCCCTTGACAATGACGGTGTCCTCGTACGGCTCGAATTGGGTGCCGCCGGCCAGGCTGTCGGTCACCAAATGAAATGAATACGTCTCCGCCGACACCTGGCGGGAGATCCACCGCTCCGGGTCAAGGCTGACACCGGTCGGCTGGTTGATGGTATGCAGGATGAAATTCTGCGATCGGCGGTTGTTGAAAACGACACTGGTGCTGTTGCCGGCGGCGGCGTTGATTTGAATGTCAATCGGCATGGTAAAAGTCTGAATGCTGGTATCCTGGATCTGCCGGATATGCAGATAGGTGTTCCAGCCGCCGGAGGGGTCGGCCTCCGCCAGGTATGAGTACCGGTAATTGGGCCGATAGATGCCGTATATCCATTCCTGGAAGAACCAGTCCAGTTCCATCCCGGACTCGGCCTCAACCACGTCTCGGAAATTCTCCGTGGTAGCGCTCGACCAGAGATACTGATCGCGGAAGTTGCGCATCGCCTGGAAAAACGTGTCATCACCCACGACGTGGCGGAGCATGTGCAGCACCCACCCCCCCTTGTCATAGACAATCGAGCCGAAGATAACCCCGACGTTGGTGGTGTCGTCAATAAATATCCGGCCGCCCGAGGTGTATTCAAAGCTGTTCATATAGGTATGGTAGTAGGCCGATCCGTTGAGGCCCTCGAAGTATACCCCTTCCGAAAAGGTGGCGAAACCCTCATTGATCCAGATGTGATGCCAGTCGCCGCACGTAACCATATCGCCCCACCACTGATGGCTCAGTTCGTGGACGATGACCGAGGGATCATAGCCGAACGAAGACGCCGTGGTCGAGGTATTG
>Ga0315287_10008336_pt1 | contig 10456 bp, 6 predicted proteins | sample YL17G11_0_MG_FD_205037 | JGI IMG/M metagenome (GOLD analysis project Ga0315287, IMG submission 205037) | Sediment microbial communities from Yellowstone Lake, YNP, Wyoming, USA - YL17G11_0 | ecosystem: Environmental > Aquatic > Freshwater > Lake > Sediment | place: USA: Wyoming | collected...
TAGAGAGAGAGAGAGAGAGAGAGAGAGAGAGAGAGAGAGAGAGAGAGAGAGAGAGAGAGAGAGAGAGAGAGAGAGGCGGGAAAGAGAGAGCTGTAACACCAAATGCAAAAGGAAACGCAATGGTGGAGGGAGGGAGAACATCGGATCAGTTTCCCCCTTTTTCTTTACAGTTCTGTCGAGGTTTTCCCCCCTTCTTCACCGCCTCCCTCTGCCCCCTCCTCTCCCTCGGCCGAACCCGCCCCCGCCGCCCGCGGGCCAGCCCCCGCCATTCCCTCTGCCCCTCCACGCGCCTCCAAAGTATCCTCCCCCGCGGCCGCCACGAGAGGCCCCGGCTCCCCCTCTCTTCGTGAAGGCGTCGGGGTCGTCGTGGGCCCCGTCCTCTGCGAGGGGGGCGGGGGGCTCCTCGCCCGCGCCGCCGCCGCCGTCCTCTTCCGCTGCCGCTTCTGCTGCTGCAGGAGCGGAAGCAGCATCAGCATCAGCATCAACAGCAGCTCCTCCTCCGGAACCGACGAAGACGCCGCGGGCCCTCGCCGCCTCCTGCCACGCGCCCTCGGCCGCGGCCCTCGCGACCCGCGCAAAGTCGACGTGCGCGTAGCGGCCCCAGACGCCGCAGCGGTGCCACTCTATCGCCGGGAAGCACGGGGAGCCCACGCCGTGGAGGATGCGGGCTATGGCCCTGGCGTGGATTGGGGGGGACTGGTGGTGTGGATTTTGTTTTTGTTTTTTTGGTTTCGTAGGAAAAGAAACGAAGGCGTGAGAGGCGGACGGAAAAGGAAGAAAAAGAGGAGAAGAAAGAAATACCAAGAGGAAAAAAAAATCCTCACCCCTCGGGTCCTCGCCTCGCTCAGCAGCCAGCGGACGTCAGCTGCCAGCCCCCTGTCCGCCTCGCTCAGCGGAAGGCCCTCGAGGGGCCTGCAGGGCGGGAGGCACGCGGCGGCGGCCGCGGCGTCAGCGGCAGCAGCGGCAGGAGGCTCCCCGGGAGCGGCGGCGGCAACAGGGGGCGTGTCGCTCTCGAAGTACTCGTCGATGCCCCGCCGCAGCCCCAGCTCGGCCGCCGCGAAGCCGCCTCCTTCGCCGTTCTTCCTCGCGGCGCGGTCCGCGGCCGAAGTCAGCAGTCTGTAGACCGAGTCAAGTCTCGCCGAGGCGGCGGAGACGACCGCGGCGTGCCTCGCCGCGAGCCGCAGCGCGAGGCGCCGCAGCGCGGCTGGCGATGGGGGCCGGCGGTGGACGCGGAGCGCGACGGCCCTGCCGAAGCCGCCCCCGCCGCCCCTGCTCCCGGTGCTCTCGACCTCCATGCTGATCTCGCCGGTCGCGGCGAGCCTCGAAAGCGCCGCGAGGCACTCCCCCGGCGGCATGCGGGCCAGAGAGGCGAGGGCAGCCGTCGGCACGAGGTGCTCCCCGCTGTTGCTGCTGCCGCTCCCGGTGCCTCCCCTGCTGGGCGCCCTCCTGCCGCACTCGAGGACGGCCGCCACGAGCGGCACCGTCCTGGCCAGGTCCCTGGGGTCGCGGCGGTAGAAGGCGACGCGGACGCGGTCGCCGACGGAGGGGAGGAGCGAGACGAGGGGAGGGGGAGGGGCCGGGCCTTCGCCTCCGCCGCCACAGTCTCCTTCCGCTTCCTCTTCCTCGCCTTCCTCTCGCCGGCCTTCCCCCCCCCCTTCCCCGCCCCCGTCGTCGTCCTCCAGGTAGGCCAGCAGCGTCTCGACGGCCTCGCTGCGAGCGTCGAGCAGGGTGCAGAGGGGCGCCATCTGAAGTATGCGGTAATCGTGTCGCCTCTCGCCCTCGTCTTCCTCTTCTTCCTCTTCTTCTTCGTCGCTGTCGTCGGCCGCCGCTCGCTTCTTGCTCGTCGCCTCTTTTTTCTTCCTTTTCCTGCTCCCTTTCTCGTCGTTGAAGACGGCCTCCAGCAGCCTCGTGACCCTGGCCGGCGTCACGCCGTCGGACTCGGAAAGCGAGCGCAGCCTCCGGAAGTCGGCGTCGTCGACGAAGGCGTGGCAGCGGGCGTCGTCGTCGTCGCCGCATTTGTCGGAGGAGGCCCGAGGGGGAAGGAGCGCGTCCTCGCCACGCTCGCCGCCGCCGCCGCCCTTCCCTCCTCCGTCTCCGTTGCTTCCGCTTCCCCGCCCCCGGACCCCCGCGTAGCTCGCTCCGCGCCCGGCCCTCCCGGCCTGCTGCACGTACTCCTCCACGCTCCTCGGCAGGGCAGCGTGGATCACGCCGTCGACCCCGGGGACGTCGACCCCCATCCCGAACGCGACCGTTGCGGCGACGACCCTGACCCTGCCCGCGGCGAAGTCGGCGGCGGCCTCGTCGCGCGCGCGCGAGTGCAGGCCCGAGTGGTAGGGGGCCGCGGCGATGCCCAGCGCGGTGAGGTGCGAGGCGAGCGAGTCGGCGGAGGCCTGGAAGGGGACGTAGGCGATGACTCGCTTGCAGGCGGCGAGAGGCCCGCCGGCGGAGAGCGCCGCAGCGACGGCGCGGCGCGCCGCGAGGGAGTCGACGCCGCCGACGCTGTTGAAGCGGAACGGGAGGGCAGAAGGATGCTCGCTCCCGTCCTCCGACGTCGCTGCAGCCCTCGAGACGGTCAGGCGGAGGTTGGGCCTCACGCCGGCCTCCCTGATGATCACGCCGCCGCTCCCTCCTTCGTCGTCGTCCCCCTCCGCCGCGCTGCTGCCGCTATTCGTCTTGATCCCGAGCGCCCTTGCCACGGCCGCGGCCGTCGCCCTCGTCGCCGTCGCCGTCAGCGCGAGCACGCACGCGGGCCTGAACGGCGGTTTTGACAGGAGCCTGCCCAGCCTGAAGTAGGCCGGGCGGAAGTTGTGGCCCCACTCATCGACGCAGTGGGCCTCGTCGACGCAGACGAGCGGGAGCGGGGTGTGGCGGGAGGTTCGGGGCCGGCAGAAGCCGCCGGCGTTGTCGGTGTCGCCGCGGCCGTTCCCCCCCTCGCCGCCGCCGCAGAGCCGCCAGAGCGCGGCCCTGAGCGAGGGAGAGCCCAGCCTCTCCGGCGCCACGAACAGCACCCGCAGCCTCCCATTCCTCAGCGCCGCGAGCGTCGCCACGGCGTCGGCCCGCGACTGCTCCGAGCAGAGCATGCCGCCCGGCAAGTGGGGCGGCAGATGTCTGAGTTGGTCCCTCGCGAGCGCGAGCAGCGGCGTGACGACGACGACGGTTCCCGCGCGGGCAAGCGCCGCCGCCTGGTAGCACAGAGACTTCCCGGCGCCGGTAGGCAGCACCGCGAGGACGTTGCGGCCCGCGAGGACGGCAGAGACGACGTCGGCCTGCCTGCCGCGGAAGCGCTCGTGGCCGAAGGCGGCGCAGACCGCAGCCTCGATGCTATGGGCGGAGGGAGGAGCGAGGGAGACGGCCGGAGCCTCCCCTGCTTCCGCTTCCGCTGCTGCTTCCGCCGCCACCGCCGTCTCTGCCTCTCCTCCTCTCTCCGGCAGCAGCGGCGCCGGGACGGGCGCGAGGCCCAGGCGCGCCGCGGCAGCGTCGGCGGCGGCGCTCTCCCTGGCCAGGAAGGTGTCCTCGTCGAAGAGGAAATCGGGACTGTTGTTCTGAGCAGCGCCGGCGGCAAAGACGCCCGAGGCGACGACGGGGAGCGTCCCGCCGACGCCAAAGGCGACGCCCTCGCCCTCTTCCTCCTCCTCCTTTCCCCCGTCCCTGCCGAACCCCACCTCCTCTCCGGCCGCGACGGCGGCGGCGTGCGCTGCGATCGCGGCGGCAGCGTCCGGCGCCGGGGCCGGCTCGCCGTTGGGGAGCAGCCCGGCACAGGAGCTGGCCCAGTGCCCCTTCCCGCCGCACTTCCAGCACCGGTCGCCGTTGGCTCTTCCCCGCCCGAAGCGGGACCGGCCGCCGGCGCCGGCGTCGGCGTCGGCGCCCCCCTCCAGGAAGTCTGCGCCGTCCCCAGCCTGGGGCCTGGCGCGGCCGCCTCCTCCTCCGAAGCGCCCGCTGCCGCTCGCCGACGACGACGAGGCGCCGCCGCCGCTGCGGGAAGCGGCGAACTTCTTCTTCTTCTTGAAGTCGTGGCGGACGTAGTTGCTCCCGAAGGACAGGAGCGCAGACCCTTTCCCGCGCTGGGTGCGCGGGGGTTTCGAGACGCCGCAGAAGGAGGAGGCCGCTGCGGAGGCGGTGGCGGAGGCCGAGGGCTTGCGCTTGCGGGCGGGAGCGGCGGGAGAAGGAGCATCGCTGTTGTCGTTATTCTCGTACTCCTCGTCTTCTTGCCCCTGCTTCTGCTTCCGGCTCGGGGCCTTCCTCTTGCGCCCTCCGGCGGGAGCAGTAGGAGGAGGCGCAGCTTCTTCAACTGCTGCTGCTGCTGCCAACGGAGACTTACCCTGCGCGCGGAGTAGGGCAGCGGCGCGGACCCCGAGCGGGACGTCGGCCTCGTCGTCGGCGGCAGGAGCTTGAGCTTGAGCGGGAGCGGCGGCGGAGGTCGAAGGAGGGGGAGGTGGAGCAGCGACAGGAGGAGGAGGAGCAGCGACAGGAGGAGGAGGAGCAGCGACAGGAGGAGGAGGAGCAGCGACAGGAGGAGGAGGAGCAGCGACAGGAGGAGGCTCATCCGCGGCTCTCTGGACGGCCTTCTTCTTCTGCTGCTGCTTCGGCGGGCGAGGAGCGGGAGCGGCGGGAACGGGAGGAGCAGCCACAGGAGCGGCCTCGGGCGCCGCCTCCCTCGGCCGCGGCTGCGGAGGAAGCGCCGCGAGGCCGACAAATGACGGCGGCGCCTTCTTCGTGCAGCCGCCGCCGCCGCCGCTGACGGTTGTGCTCGATATTGTCGACGTCGTCGCGGCCTGCCTCGGCGGGATTCCGGCCGAGGCGGCGGGAGCAGCAGCAGCAGCAGCAGAAGGAACCCTAGCTGTCGCGCCAGTGGCCCTTCTCGCCGCCGCTGCCGCCGACGCGCCGCCGGCCCCTCGGAGGAAAGGGTTGCTCTTCGAGCTCGTCCCCTCCTCTGCCTCTCCGCCGCCTGCTCTGTTGGTGGCGTCTCGGAGCGGCGGCGGTGCTTTTTCCTCTTCGGTGCGATTGCATGCTGGAGGAAGAGAAGCAGCAGCGATGCAGGCATCATCATCGGCCGATGCTTCCGGGCTCGCGTCGACGACGCCGTTCTCGTTTTCGTTCTCGTTCGGCGACGTCGCCATCGTCGCCGTCGGAGGCGACGCCGGCACGACGGCCACCTCTCTTCTCCCTCCCGTCGACTTCCTGGCCTTGAATTTTACGAGGCCTCGCACTGTTGTGTGGGGTTTGATTGCGGTTTTCGCGAGAGTAACGTGGAGCATTTAGTCAGAATTCGTCCGCCGCTATTTTTCCCCTTTGTCAATCGAAATCGCCAAAAGAGCAGACAGAGTTTTGCCTTCCTCTCTCTCTTCTCTCTGCCTCTCTCTCTGTCGCTCGCTCTCTCCCTCTCTGCTTCTCCTCTCACCGACGTCCTCGGGCATGTCCTCCCTGGTGGGACGCCTCCCGTGCGTCTCCACGAACGCGCGGGACCACGACAGGAGCGTGTCCCTGTCGGCGGCGGCCATCGTGTTTATTTGATTTCTTCGACTCTGCCGACGTTCGCCGAGCGAAGAGTTCTGAGCGAATGTTCACTTCGACTTTTTTCCTCCTTTGCTTTCCTTCCTCTACCAATCCTGGGCTCATGCGCCCCGCGCCCGCTGCAGCGACGCGCGCCCTGTCCCCGACTCGCTCCTCTCCCTCACGCAGCGCCAGGCCCTCTGCTGCAGAGGTCAGGCCATCCTCCACCATGGCCACCAGCAATGGCGCCACGGGCGGCAGCAACAACCCGCTCTCGACGCCGCCGCCGCCCGTCCGCACGGCGTCGGCGCTGCTCTCGCCCTCTGCGCTCGCCCGCGTGCGGATGGCATCCATCCAGCAGCAGCAGTCGTCGACTCCGCCCTCGGCGACGTTCGCGACGGATGACATCAGGATCACGGCGCCGAACGTGGAGTTTGCTCCCCAGAGCCTGCGCAAGGACTGCGTGCTGTTCTATTACCCGGTGAGGAGACTGAATAGTTGATGCGAGCACTTCGACGGCTGAAACAGACGAAAAAAAACTCGACCTGGACCTCGACCTTTCCTCTGACTGACCGCCCCTTTTTCTCTCTCCCTCGCCCCTCTTTTACCCTCTCCCCAACCACAGGACACCGAGGAGCTCGCGCACAAGATCGTGCAGGCCTCGGGCAACGGCGTCGAGCTCGGAGAGATTAACTGGGCGTGAGTTTCTGTTGAATCCGCTCCCTTTCATTTTTTCTCTTCGTCCTCTCGACCCCACGGCACGCCCTCTCATCCCCTCTCTCTCTCTCTTCCCTCCCAACCAACCCATTCTCCTCGCAGAAAATTCAACGACGGCTTCCCCAACCTCTTCGTTCGCGACGCCACCCGCATCCGCAACCGCCACGTCGCCTTCCTCGCCTCCTTTCAGAGTCCGGCCTCGATCTTCGAGCAGCTCTCGATCATCTATCAGCTCCCGCGCATGTTCGTGGGCTCCTTCACGCTCGTGCTGCCCTACTTCCCAACGGGCACAGCCGAGCGCGTCGAGGCCGAGGGGGACGTGGCAACGGCGGTGACGCTGGCACGCATCCTCAGCAACATCCCCCTCTCGAGGGGCGGGCCGACCTCGGTCGTCATCTTCGACATCCACGCGCTCCAGGAGCGCTTCTACTTCGGGGACACCGTGCTCCCGCTGTTCGAGTCCGGCATCCCGCTGCTGCGGGCGCGTCTGGCTGCCTTGCCGGACAGGGATCAGGTGACCATCGCGTACCCCGACGAGGGGGCGTGGAAGCGCTTCCACTACCAGTTCGGCGACTACCCCGAGATCATCTGCACCAAGGTCCGCGACGGCGCCAAGCGGATCGTGCGGCTCAAGGAGGGGGCGCCCAGGGGGCGACACGTCGTCATCGTCGACGACCTGGTGCAGTCGGGGGGCACCCTGCTCGAGTGCGGCAAGCTGCTGGCGCTGACGGGCGCTTCGGCGGTCTCTGCGTACGCGACGCACGGGGTGTTCCCGCAGCGGTCGTTCGAGAAGTTCACGGCGCCGTCGTCGTCGGGCCGCGTGGGATCTGCGGGGAGCGCCTCGGCGGGCGCCGCGGGGGGACCGGGGGAGCCTTCTCCCTCCGGCGCGTCCGACGCCGCCTCCACGGCCGCGGCCCTCGCGGCCGCGGCGGCCCCCTTCTTCAAGTACTTCTGGATCAGCGACTCGTGCCCGGAGACGGCCGCGGCGGTCAGGGGCGTGAAGCCGTTCGAGGTGCTGTCGCTTGCCGACGCGATCGCCGCGACGCTGAGAATCTGAAAAAAAAAAGTCTTTTTTCTTTCTCTCTTTCAGCCCCCCCCCCCACTGCGTTTTTCTTTCTCTTCGTTGTTTTTTTGGTTCCCTCTGTGCAAGACATCATTTAAAAACGGAAAAAGAGCGTTCGCGACGAAAAGTCGTTTTTATACGAAAGGGAAGTTTTAAAATTTCATTACAGGTATTTTTTTTTGAGTTTTTCAGTTTTTTTAATTTTTCATTCGTTTCTCGAGAGCAAGTCGTATGTAAAAGGGAAGAAGCAAAAACAAATTAGTCCTCCAGGCACGCCGCGAGCAGCCGCGTCCCGGCCAGCGCCCCGCGGACTGCGTCCAGGCCCACCCTCGGCGCGACGCACCTCGAGGCCCCCCCCACGCCGCCGCCCTTCCCCGCGGAGGCGCCGGGCCTCGCGCCGCCGCCGCCAAAGCCGCCGCCGGGCCGGCCCCTCAGGCCGCCGGGGAGGGAGCTCGCCTCAACGAGCCCCGCGCCCTCGAGCGCGGCCACCGCGGCCGAGACCTCCGCAGCGGGCGGCGGGCGCACTCCCAGGCGCTCGCAGAGGGCCGAGTTGGCCGCGATCACCGCCTCGAGCGGCGCGCCGGCGCGGGCCGCGGCCCTGGAGGCGGCGAGCGCCGAGGCCGAGACGAGCGGCGTCGCCGCGATCGTCGTCGTCGCTCCGCCGCGGTTCAGCGGCCCGCCGATGCCGCCGATGGCCGCGAGCGAGTGCGCGCGCAGCAGCGAGGCCCCGCCGAAGGGGAGGCGCGGCGGGGGAGTGGGAGCGGCGGGCTGCTGGTTTTGGGCCTGGTTCTGGTTCTGGAGGAGGCCGGAGGAGGCGAACAGCGGCCGCCTCGCAGCCGAGTTGAGGAGCGCCGCGCTCGCGCCTCCTCCCCTACCTCCTCCCCCCCCGAGGAACAGCATCCCCGCGGAAGACGACGGCGAGGGGGAGGGCCCCCTTCCGCCCCCTCCTCTCTGGAGGAGGAGGTTCCCGAATCCCCCCGCCGAGGCCGAGGAGGCCGGGGTCGCCCTCCCGCTCCCGCCGCCGCCGGAGAAGAAGAGCCCCGAGGCCGCCGCCGGCGAGGGCGCCGCCCCCGGGGTCCCCGCGGCGGCGGCGGCAGCCCTGCTCGCCTTCAGCACGGCGACCAGGGCGAACTGCCACGCCGGGGGCAGCTCCCGCACCGCGCGCTCTCCCCACGCGTCCGAGGAGGCGGCCAGGGCCGCGTCGACGAACTGGAGGCCGACTAGCGTCGGGGCAGCGGCGTGCGACGCCGCCGCCCCCGCCCCCGCCCCCGCCCCCGCCCCCGCCCCTGCCGCTGCTCCTCCTCCTCCGGCTCCTCCCCCCGCTGCGGCCGCGGCCGACGCGGCCTTGCGCGGGGAGGTGCGCGTCGCCGCCGCCGTCGCGGTGACGGCGGCGTTGGCCGCCTCGGTCGAGGGGGAGAGCGGGGAGGCCCCCTCCCGGGACGCCGCCGCCGGGCCGAGGGGCCGAGCGCGGGTGGGGGAGGACGAGGACGGGCCGGCGGCGGCCGCCGCCTCGCGCCGCCCCCTCCTCCGCGCCGCGTCCTCCGCGGCCAGCTCCAGCGCGCGCACCGCGGCCTTCACCGCGGCCCGCATGTCCCCGTTCCTCGCCGCCACCTTCAGGCCGATGAGCCGCAGCGCGCGAGGCGCGAAGGCGGGGCCAGGCAGCGGCCGCAGCCTCGCGGCGAGGAGGTCGGCGAGCGCGGTGGGGCCATACGGTTCGAACGCGACCTCTGTGGCCGCCTGCGGGGCCGCGGCAGCGGCGGAAGCGGCACGAGCGAGCACAGCAGCGGAGGAAGACCCGGGAGCCTTCGTTGGAGCCTCTGTAGCAGAGGGCGCGACGTTTTCCTTCCCCCTCGCCGCCGCCGCCGCCACGGTGGCGGCCTTGCCCGCGGCGGCGACGCTCGCGACGGCCCTGGCGCCCCCCAGCCGCAGCGCGACGTCGGCGGCGTTGGCGACGCCGACGAGGACGACGCGCACGCCCGCGGAGCGCGTCAGGGCCAGCACGCGGCGCAGGGCGTCCTTGGCCGAGGCCGAGGCCCCCCTGCTCCCCCCGGCGTCGCCGCCGCCCTTCCCGCCGGCGCCGCCGGTGGCGGTGGCCTTCTTCGCCTTGTTGTCCTTGGAGGCCTCCGCCGCCGCCGCGCCCTCGCCGCCGGCCTCGAGCGAGTCTATCTCGTCCAGGACGACGACCACCCCGCCGCGGCCTCCGCGGCCGCTGCCCAGCGGAGCGGAGAGCACGGCGGCGGCCGCGCGGGCGCGCTCGAAGGCCTTGTCCGCCGCCGAAGAGAGCCCGGCGAGGCCGCCGCGCTCGTCTCTGTCCAGGGGCGGCAGCAGCGTCGTCGCCGTCTTCCCTGGGGGGAGCGCGTCGGCGCGGACGACTCCCCCGGGCATCGTGTAGCTCTCGCAAGACTTGGGAGGGTCCCTTCGAGAGGCGCTCGAGCCCGAGCTGATGGAGTCGGCGAGCCCGCAGAGGCGCGCGGCCTCCTCGAGCCCGTCGGCCAGACGCGAGATCGCCTCGCCGGGCGAGCGCAGCGCCATGCAGTTGAGCCACACCGCCGCCGGCGAGGGGGGGAAGCAGGAGGAGGAAGAAGAGGCGTCCATCCACTCTGGGACAGGGGCCTCGAAGGCCGCGAGGGCCGCGGCGAGGGAGGCCGCGGACTGGGCGGGGGCGGGCGCGGGAGCTACCTGTGCCTCCGCCGCCCCTCCTGCCGCTGCTGCCGGGGCTCGCTTCCTCTTCGGCGCGCCGGCGGCGCCGGCGGCGATGGCGCCTGCCTTGAGAGTCGAGGCGCGCCTCCTGGGCGCGTCCTTCTTCGGGAAAGCAGCCTCCTTCGCAGCAGCAGAAGAAGAAACAGCAGCGGCAGGAGCGGAAGCAGCAGCAGCGGCAGCGGCCCCGCCTTTCCCCCTCCTCGCCGCCGCCGTCTTCTTCCCCCTCTTCCCCTTCTCCGCCGCCGCCGCCGCCTCCTCAGCTGCCGCCTCCTCCTCCTCCTCATCCCGCCCGCCCATCGCGGCAGCCTCCTCTGCAGCGGCCCTGGCCTTGACGATCTTCGCGGCCAGCGCGCCCTCGAACCCGGGCGCCGCCGTCCTCCACCTCGCCCTCTGCGCCGCGAGCACGGCCGCGACCGTCAGCGACTTGCCCGTGCCGCTCCTCCCCGTCACCCAGACGAGCCCGCCCCTGCCCGCGGCAAGCCTCTG
>Ga0315287_10008337_pt1 | contig 10455 bp, 7 predicted proteins | sample YL17G11_0_MG_FD_205037 | JGI IMG/M metagenome (GOLD analysis project Ga0315287, IMG submission 205037) | Sediment microbial communities from Yellowstone Lake, YNP, Wyoming, USA - YL17G11_0 | ecosystem: Environmental > Aquatic > Freshwater > Lake > Sediment | place: USA: Wyoming | collected...
CCAGCCGGAGAACGACAGCTCCTGCGGCACGAGATAGGCGAGGGCAATCACCGCCGGATAGAGCAGCAGCTGCACCTCGCCCAGCCCCGCTAGCGGCCCGACTCGCTGCCACTGCATGAGCGTGATGCCGTTCAGGTTGAGGCTCGGCAGGGAGGGGAAGATGCTGGGCAGCCGGTACTGCAGGCTCAGCACCATCGCCCCGCCGAAGCCGACCCAGAACATGCTCGCGGTGGACAGCCGCCCCACCCCCGCCGAATCCTCCCGCACCGCCTCCAGGGGGATCTGCGCCACGGGGAAGGTGAGGCGTTCGTTGCTGATCCACTGGCGCTTCAACAGCAGCACCAGGAACAGGTTGGCCAGGAAGAGCGCGAGGAAGAACCCTCCCCACGCGCCCAGCGGTGTCCACCACGCCGACCACGGCACGGTCGTCCGGCCCTGGAAGAACCCGTCCACGGCCACCGCGTCCGTGGGCGAGAACCAGGTGGGGACGGCGGGCAGGAAGGTCGGCACCCACTGCGGGTTCACCTGGGCGTAGTACGCCCACCCGATGGTGGAGGAAAGGAACCACATGAGGATGCCGTGCGCCATCAGCGGCGCCCCGATGGTCATCAGGCCGTAGACCACGAGCAGCTCGCGCCGACTCAGACCTCGCCGCTTTGCGAGCCTCGGGTTCAGCAGGGCCAACAGAAACAGCACTCCCAGCGGCGCGACGGGAGGGACCAGCGTGGTGAAGCTGTACGCCAGCTTGGTGACGAACTCCAGGTAGAACGCCGCCACCAGGAGCAGGAAGATCAGCACGAGGGCGAGGGTAACGGCCCGCACAGTGAGCCCAGTGTCATGGGCACGGCCGCGGCCTGCCAGGGGCTGCGCATCGCGCTGGCAGGTGCTGTGAGCGCCGTCGTCGGTAGCATCGTCCACTCCCGCCATGCGCCTCCTCACCGCAGCAGGGTTCGCCGCCCCCGGACACCCTCCTCCAGTGGCCGGGGGCGGCAGAGGAGCGTGGCCTCATACCTGGAACGCCCTTGGCACAGCGGCGCGTCCGGCGCCGTCGTTGCGGGGGAACGAGAGGTGTCGCCATGCTCTTCGGGTGTACGCTTGGGTGCTTCGGCCTGGTGTGTCTGTTGGTGGCGTCCGGGGGAGCGGCCCAGGCCGCGGGGGAGGCGGACTTCGCACGGCTCAAGAGCAATCTGCTGGACTACTGGACCGCCGCCGACGCGAACCGGGAGGATCCCCAGGTGGCGGCTTCGCTCCGTCGGGTGGAGGAGCAGGCCCGCACCGCACTCGCTTCGCTGCGCCCGGACGGGAGCTGGCCCGACATCACCATCTCGGCGGGTTCGGGCCGCGAGTTCGGCATCGCCCAGCACGTCAGCCGCGTCGAGACCATGGCGGAGGGCATCCGCACGCCCGGGCAGGCGCTCTTTGGCAGCGCCGACCTCGTACCCGCGGTGGAGCGCGCGCTCGTCTTCATCAACGGACTCGCTGGCCAGAGCTGGCCGCTAGACGGAGGCTGGTGGCAGCAGCAAATCGCCATCCCGCGCAGCCTCGGCGAGACCCTCCTGCTCATGGAGGGGAAGCTGAGCCCGGGCGCGCTGGCTGCGCCACCGGCAGGCTCACCTCGCCCTTGCGGAAGAGAACCTCGCGGAAGAAGACCTCCGCCTCCGCTCCCATCTGGACTCGCACCTCTTCCAGGAAGAGCGCGGTCGTTGCCTGGAGCGTCCCGGCGAAACGCGTGTGCAGCGAGCGGAGCACCTTGTCGAGGGGGGCCTGCCCGAACCGGCGCTGGGCTTCGATCAACATGAGCGCGGTCTTCTCGTACCGGTTGATTTCTCGGTCTGGAGACGATCCCTCTGTGTCCGCGATGGAGGCCGACGTCTGGCTTGCCTGGCCGTGCAGCTGGTACTCCTGAACGAGCATGTCCGCGAAGGGCTGGCCGGCCTGCTGCTGGGAGAGGCGGAACGCGGAGTATTCGGCTAGTCCCTCGTTGATCCAGTCGTCAGGAGTGCTCGGGTCTGCCAGCACCCACCAGAAATGGGCCATCTCGTGGTAGCCGCCGTGGAGGTCTCGGGCTTCACCGTGTTCTCTGCCCATCTCCTCCCGAGCAGGCGCTTCGGGTACGACGAAGAGCGGGATTCGAGAGTAGCCCCATCCCCCGCGTGGTGAGTACACGAACCGCAGCACCCCGCTCACCCGGGGCGGCCCGTACGCGTCCGAGAGCCACCCCATCCCCTTCACCAAGCTGCCGATCCTGGCTTGGAGCACATCGGCTGGCAGGTTGGCGTAGTACATCTCCACCCGGCTGCCCTTCACTCCCGCCTCAAGCCGATGCAAGCGCGGAGAGGCGATGAGCACCATGTCGAACCCCGGCTCGTAGGATGTCCACGTCATGAGGAGACGGCCCTCCTGCTCTTGCTGCTCCTTGAGCAGGCCATTGGTCGTGGTCAGGAAGCCGGCCGGCGCGTCCACCTCCATCTCGAACGTGTAGTTCGCCATCCCCGCGAAGATCGGGTACCAGGCCGAGTAGTAGGCGAGTTCGACCAGATCCGGTGTGATCATGTTGATGCCGCTGACCACATCGCTCACCTCTCCGCTGTACTTCACGTACAGCTCGCGGCAGCCCTTCGTCTCCACGACCACGGCGGCTCCCACCGGGGCATAGGGCAGAGGCTCCGCGGAGGCATCTCGATGGAAGGCGACCTTCTTCCCGTCGGCCATGACCTGACGAACGGACAGGCCCGTGTGCAGGTAGAAGCGGGAAGCCGGAGGCTGCCGGATCCAGGCCTCTACCTCCAGCCCATGGTGCGCCGGGTCCAGGCGCGCTTTGAGGCGATAGTGGAGACCGCCGCTCACGCGAGCGGCCGTGCCCGCCAGGGCCGGCAGGGCCAGCACCATCCACCCGACTGCCACCAACAACAGCGTGAGGCGCGTCATGACTGCTCCTTCCATGAAGGCGTTGTCCGCATCAGGTACGTAGTGCGGGCGCGAATGGTTCCGCGGCTAGGCCCAACCTGCGCTCCCAGGAGACCTGCAGCTGCCTGCGGGTGTCGGGCGCCGGTAGGAACGCCCTGGGCGGGTGCTGGGCTTGCTCCGGCTGGCTCCCTTCAGTATGATCTGGGACCGGTAGGCGGCGCCCTCGGGCGCCGTTCTCTCTTTCTTAGGGAGTTAGCACGGTGGAGATCTGCGAGAACGCCTGTCATGGCGGGATCATGCGGCCCCAACACACGCGCGAGGGCGCGCCCCGACGGGCCGGACCAGAGCCGGATCGCCTACTCCCCCGCGGCGGGACGGAAGGCGCCGGCGGCGCGGCGGGCGGCGTCGGCAGCGCGCTCGCAGCGCGCGTGGTAGGGCTGGAGGGGAACCATCGCGAACTCCGCGATAATGTCCTCCGTGGCGAGGTCGGGGTCCACGGAGGTCAGCGTGAACCAGTCCTCGTCGTGGTACCACTGAATCAGCACGCGGTGCCCGTACTTCCGCTCGATCTTGCGGATCGTGCCCAGTTCGTAGTCGATCTCGAAGAGGCGCTTCCCCAAGTGCACCGTGGCCTGCGTCCAGGGCTGGTAGGCGCCGGACTGCGACATCACCTCGCCGGTGATGTCGTAGATGCGGGAGGCGCGCGAGAGCGTGGAGGAGGCGACGTAACACTCGTTCAGGCAGGCCCGGGCCGCGAGCAGACGATGGGCCGGGTAGGCGGAGGGCCAGAAGATGATCTCCGCGCCGCCCTGCTTGAGCCGGGTCCAGTTCTCCCCCCAGTTCGCGTCGAAGCAGATCTGGAAACCGATCTTGCCGAAGTCGGTGGTGAACACTGGGGTATTGTGTCCGGGCGTCACTCCATCCTTCATCTCCCCTTCGGTCGGATTGATCTTATCGTACTGTCCGACGACCTTCCCGGCGCGGTCGATGAGTACCGCCGAATTGTACATCCTGCCGTCCCGGCGCGTGCGGATCGCGCAGACGACGTAGGCCGACTTCGCCCGCGCCCACTCTCCCAGACGCTGCGTCATGGGCCCCGGGACCGACTCGGCCTCAGGCCCGGTGAAGCATTCGGGAAGGCAGATGATGTCCGGTCGGCAGGAGGCGGCCGCCTCCAGGCGCTCCAGCGTCTCCTCCGTCACTTTCTGCCGCGAGGGATCCTGGATCCCGTCCTGAGTCACGGTTGCGATCTGTACCGCCCGGTCTTTCCTCGGCATAGGGTCCCCCTGTAGTAGGGCCTCGGGTCTGTGGCGCACTCCGAGGCCGGGGGAGGTTCTTCGGCGGGAAGCGTTGCGGGTCCTGTCGCGCGCGGCGAGCGGGCCCGCGGACTCGGTCTATCCGATCGCACATGATGCACCCTGCGGGTGTTGGGGGCCGGTAGGACCGTCCTGGGAGCGTTCTGGGCTTGCTCCGGCTGACTCCCTTCAGTATGATCTGGGACCGGTAGGCGGCGCCTTCGGGCGCCGTTCTCTCTTTCTTAGGGAGTCAGCGCAGTGGAGATCCATGAAGCATCGGTGTCGTTGATTGTCCGGGCGTTGGTGGTGAGCGCCCGGTGGGAGGCCCGCAGCCGCTGTCTCAGCCTGGAACGGGTTTGCGCCCGCGGACTTGGCATCAGCGGTGACGCGGGCAATACTGGCGCCGGTGCGCCGGCCCTCGCCCAGCATCAGCGCGCCGACATAGTGGCGAACGTCTCGAAGCTCGGCTTCTCAGGCGACCGTGCGCCTCCTGTCTTGCCAAGCGGCATATTGTCTAGCCGCTGATATTGACGGGCGATTCCGCGCTGCTAGTATCTGACTACTTCCCACGGATAGGAGACCGGAACATGGCCACGATCACCGAGATCGCTCCTGATCTCTACCGCATCTGTACGTACATCCCGCAGTTCAACCTGCAGTTCAACCAGTTCATCGCAAGAGGTGAGCAACCACTGGTCTTCCACACCGGGCTGAAGAGCTTGTTTCCGGGCGTGCGTGAGGCCGCTGCGAGCCTGATCGACCTGAACCGGTTGCGCTTCATCGCGTTCAGCCACTTTGAGGCGGACGAGTGCGGCCCGCTCAACGAGTGGCTCACAGTTGCACCGCAGTCCGAGCCCGTGTGCAGCATGACGGCGAAGATGGTCAGCGTTGACGACCTGGCGTTACGGCCAGCACGGGGAATGACGACCGGCGACGTTGTCGAGACGGGCAGTCATCGGTTCCGCTTCATCCAGACGCCGCACGTGCCGCACTCTTGGGAAGCTGGGCTGATGTTCGAGGAGGTCAACCGGGTCCTGCTTTGCTCGGACCTGTTCCACCAGGGCGGGAATCCGGACCCCATGACCGAGTCGGATGTCGTGGTTGGGGCGAAGCAGACCTATGACCACTACAGGGGAACTCCGCTCGACAACTACATGCCCTATACGCCATACACGGACCGCACTCTTCAGACGCTTGCGGATCTGAAGCCACGGGTGTGCGCGACGATGCACGGCGCCACTTTTGTCGGCGACGGTGAAGCCGCGTTGCGACGACTGGCGGGCGTCATGCGGGAGATACTGAGCGGCGACTAGGGCCTACAGCACCTTCTTGAAGAGCTTCAGCACGCCCTGCTTCCAGGCTACTCGGTGGGTGATGCCGACGGCTTGCTGGGCCTCAGCGTAGTGGTCGAGGTACCACTGGTAGGAGCGGATGAGGGCGTCGGCGTTACTGTAGCGGGGCGACCAGCCGAGCGTCGTCTCGATCTTTTCGGTCGAGACGAACGAATCTTTGTCGGCGGTTCCGTAGACCCACTTGTACAGGGGCGAGAGCTTCAGGATCTCGAAGAGCCGCAGCAAAGCCTTGATGATGCCGGCGGGAGTTCCCATGACCCGCGCGCCGCTTTTGGCGTAGTCGCAGAGCGCGCCAACGTCCTCGCGCACGGTGCGGAATTCGCGCGCGCCGACGTTGAACGTGTCGTTCGCTTTCTCCGGGGGGGCGACGCTGGCAAGCCAGATAGCTTCGACCAAGTCATCCACTTCGAGAAGCTGGTAGCGATTGCCACCCGATCCGATGACGGGGATACGGACTCCGCTCTTCACCCAGTCATAGAGGATGGCGAAAACGCCCAGGCGGCCGGTACCGATGAACGTCTTCGGCCGGATGATGGAGATGCAGAGGCCCCTGGCGCGGTAGTCCTCGCACACTCGCTCTGCCAGAATCTTACTCTCACCGTATGGGCCGACACCGATGAGAGGATCCACTTCGAAGATCGGATGCTTCTCAGGCACCCCATAGACGGCGGTTGACGAGATGAACACGACGCGCCCCACACCGTGCTTCAGCGCCGCATCCAGGACGTTACGCGTGCCGTCCACGTTGACTGCGAAGATGTCCTCGCGTTTCCACAGCGGAAGCGCGGCGGCGGCGTGGACCACGACATCATACTGCTCAGAGCCGAGGATCTTGTCGATCGCGACTGCATCCCGAATATCCGCGGTGGCGAATTCGCAGCCCTGCGGGTATTCGTCTGCATCGAAATCCGCGATATCGACGACAGTGATCTTGGCGGAGCGGCCGGCGATCGTGTTCGCGATGTGATAGCCAAGGAAGCCGGCGCCGCCTGTGATCAGCGCCTTCGGCTTCTGGGCATGAGCTTGCTCGGTCATGTCCGTAGTGTTACGGTCTCAGCGGCGTCCGGTCCTTCCGCGCTATCTGTCGCCCATGGCTCGGAGGGTGCCTGCCGTGGCCTGGCAGCCATGGCTGAGATCACAGCGACGCAGAGCGGAACGCCATACTCGAGCGCGGTGAGCCAGGGGAGTGTCATCTTCGGATCGGCGTATGTCTGCGCGTAGAAAATGAACACGGTCCCTGTCAGGACCACCCAGCCAGGGCGGGGGCGAAGACAGAGGAATGGCACGGTCCAGGAGAGGTACCAGGGGTAGAGCACCGGACTCAGGACGTAGAACCCGGCGAGCGCGAGGAAGCAGCACTCGAGAGTGTTATTCACACTGCTATCTCGGCGCTGCTTGCACAGCAGGGCGGCGAGCCACCCGAGGACGGCCAGTCCGCAGAGTTGGCGCGCTGTCGCCAGGTGCGCTGCCGTAAAATGGGCTGCTGCCCAGTCCACGAGGGGAAAGACGGCGCCATATCCAGTCCATTCGGTGCTATAGAGGGCGATGCCGGTGAGCAGATCCCTGCCCGCAGAAGCGAAGGGAAGGTAAGCAGCGACAGCGAGGCCGAGGAAGCCCAGCCCGAGCCAGCGCCGGTTCGCCCGCGCCGCCATCAGGAAGAACGGTAGCGTGATGATCGCGTACCCCTTGGCGAGAGTGCTGGCGGCGAGGACCGCTCCGGTGAGGACACGATGGCGCGAGGTGCGCAAGAGAAGCAGCTTGGCGGCCAGAACCAGGAAGAAGATGCCGACACTGTCGAGGTGACCGCGGGCGACCACCTCCCCCACTATGAGAGGATGCCAGGCGTAGAGCAGCACCCACACGGGCGGCCGTCGGAGGGCGAGCAACAAGCCTGGAAGCAGCAGCACAGTCCCGATGTCGAACGCAGCGAATATCAGCTTCAGCGTGACAATGCGGCCGGCCGGGATGCGGTCGGCGACCGCAAAGACGTACTGTGCTATAGGGGGATAGGCAGCCGGAACATGCTTGAAGTCCACGCCCTGCCACACCCAGTCACGGAGCGTGGTCAGCTGTGGAGAAGTCGGCGCCTCGCGGTAGGGATTCACGCCGACGTTTACCACGCGGCCTTCCCAAAGGTAGCGGAAGATGTCCGAGGTGGTGACTGGGCGAACGGGAGCCAACGTCAACCTGAAGAGAACGCCGATGGCGATGACGAAGACCACGGTGGCGCGGGTTGCTCGATGGCCAAGCTGCCAGGCGAGGCATGCGGCGACCAGGTACACAAGAAACGCCGAAAAGAAAAAGGCGAGTTGCGCGGGGCGAGTTCGGAGGGTCAGCTCCGTATGCGCGAATCCCCAGAGCAGACACCAGAGAACTGCCGCGATGACGGCGAGCGCGGCGAGTGCGCGGCGGGGTCTGCTGTGTTCGGGCGCAGTCATAGCATCGGCAATTGTTGCGCGGTCGTCGCCGCGCGTCCTCTTTCAGATGGTGGGCAAATGTGTGACACAGTGGTGAAGGAATGGCGCTGGGGTGCGACGACAGCGCCGGAGGCAAGGGGCACTCGGCCCGGGCGGCGAACTGGGCACCCATGGTCAACGTATGGATTGATACGGACATCGGTGACGACATTGACGATGCGGTGGCGCTGCTCGCCGCGGCGCGGCATCCCGAGATGGAGCTGGTGGGTGTTTCGACAGTCTACGGTGACGTCGGGACGCGCGCGTGGTTGGCGCGGGAACAGGTCACGCGCGCGGGCGCGAATATCCCGGTGTTGCCAGGCGCGATGCGGCCACTGACGGGCAGGGACCTACCAGCCGCCAGATGGTCGTACAACACGGTCGCGCCGGAGCTTCCACAGCCGTCTGCCGATGACGACGATCGGAGAGTGGATGCCATCGCGGGAGCGATGGGAGAAGTCGCGGCGCCGTTCTGTCTCGTGACCATCGGCGCGATGACGAACGCGGCCAAGCTCGTGACGCGCCATCCGGGATTGCGCGATCTGTGGCGGGGCGTCGTCTGCATGGCGGGGCGACTGGAGGGAGACCCGGAGTGGAATGTGTACTGCGATCCACTGGCGGCGAAGATCGTGTGCGAGGAACTCGCGCCGCGGCTGATTGGGCTGGAGGCATGCAGCGATAGGCTGCCCAAGCGCGAGGTCGAGCAGCTCGTGGACCCGTCCGACCGCGCTTCCGCATTCTTTCTCGAGTGCTACAAAGCGTATCGAAATGTGCAGGAGAACCCAAACGACGACGCGCCGTTGACACTGTTCGATCCGATCAGCGTGCTGTCGCTCGTCGCGCCTGAAGCGTTCAACTTGCAGGATGTTCGGGTATCGGTGGATGCGGAAGGGCGGCTGCGGCTGACAGACGATGGTTTTCCAGTCACGTACGCGCTGTCGAGCGATTGGTCGCAGACCAGGCCGATGATCGAGGCGGTGTTGCGGAACGCGTTCTAGTTTCACCGCAGAGGCGCTGGGGACGCAGAGCCGTGACGGATGATAGCCGAGCAGGAAAGGGCGGGAGCGACATGAGGATGCTGATCCTTGCCGTAGCGGTTGCAGTGGCGACGGCGTTCTGCGCGGGTGCGTCCGGCGAGGAGACGGGAGCAGGAGCATTGCGGGTGGTTCTGCAGGGCGTCGACCAGTATCGTATCGTCGAGCCGATGTTCGAGAGCGTGCGCGTGGTCCTCAGCTACCGTGGCGAGACACACTCACCGGCCTATATCCAAGGTATCTCGGGTCAGGCGTTTCGCATCGCCGGCCCTTGTCCGTGCGCGCCAACGTGTGAGAACGCCATGCAGGCGCAGGACCTGCTGCCGATGCTCGGTTACAAGGTGGAGTGGGTGCCGATGTTCGGGGATGGAGTCGACCCGAAAGAGCGCTATCCGCAGGTGCTAGCGCGAGTCAAAGACGAGATCCGCGCGAACCGGCCTGTGATCGTATGGAACGCATTCACAACGGCGGAATGGGACGTGGTCTGCGGTTTCGACGATGAGGGAAAAGAGTTCTACGGCCGCGGCTCTTACCGGAGCATGCAGCAACCTGAGTACACGCACGCCGACTGGATGCGCGCTGGAACCCCGAGCGATGTGGCCCCTCTCATCGGCGTCATCTTTGTGGGTGACAAGGAACGCGCGTTCGACGCCAAAGCGGCAGAGATTGGGGCGCTGAAGGAGGCGGTCGCACACGCGCACAAGGTAGCGATCAAGGGTTCTCTTCGGGTTGGGCTGGACTGCTATGACTCATGGATAGCGTCGTATCGGAATAGGGGCGCTCTGGTGCGGGCCAAGAGCCGCGACGGCAAGGACCTGGGCTTCGTTATGGCGCAGACCGCCAACGACTTCTACCCCTTGGAGATACTTCCCAGCACTCGGCAGGCGGCTGCGGATTTCGCCCGGGAACTCGCTGCGAAGCACCCCGCGGCGAAGGCCTACCTCGAGACGGCCGCCGAGGATTTCGCGCTCGAGTCTGCGGCGTTGGAGGCGTGCCGCAAGACGCTCGCGGACAGAAGCGCGGAGCCGTCGGACGAGCAATGCGCGCACGCCGCGGGGTACCTCAGTCGGGCGCGCGCGATGTATGCGCTGGCGATCGAGGAGATCGAACGGGCACTGCCGATCGTGGCGAAGCCGGAATGATCGCGGTTCCTACCGGCACGCTTCTGCGGCATACTCGCGCAGAAGCGACAGGTACAATCGGTAGTCCTCCATCGAGACGCCGGGTGGGGTCTGGTGGTCTACCGAGGGGAGGAAACGGGTGCTGCGCATGACGGGCAGTATGCGCTCGAATTCTTGACGCATGCACGCCTCGCCGAGGTGCATGACGGTCTTATCAAATGCGCCGATCATCTTCCAATGTGGATGATTGGCGCGGATGCGGTTGACGTCCACGCCCGCCATCCGCTCTA
>Ga0315287_10008339_pt1 | contig 10453 bp, 8 predicted proteins | sample YL17G11_0_MG_FD_205037 | JGI IMG/M metagenome (GOLD analysis project Ga0315287, IMG submission 205037) | Sediment microbial communities from Yellowstone Lake, YNP, Wyoming, USA - YL17G11_0 | ecosystem: Environmental > Aquatic > Freshwater > Lake > Sediment | place: USA: Wyoming | collected...
TATCCGCGACGTGTGCGGCCCGTGCGGCAGGCGAGCGATGCCAGACGATGCCGATGCCATCGTAGCTCGCGTCGACGCCGGGCGTTGGCGGCGGCAGATCGAGTGCGTCACAATGAACGTACCGTGCCACGTTCCGCCATCGCGGCAGCGACATGCCGAGCGCGCCATGCTGACGCCAGCGCGCCACGAAGTCGCGGCGCGACGCCAGCGCCGGGTTGCGGCGGGCGAGGTAGATCAGCTTGGGCTGGAACTCGCTGCCTGCTGCCGGCGCATCGACGGGAAGGCCTGGTGCCATGATGCTGTTCTCACCGTTCCGCTGCCGCGGCCTCACGCTGCGCAATCGCATCGTCATGGCACCGATGACGCGTGAATGCTCCCCGGGCGGCGTACCGGACGACGCCGTCGCAGCGTACTACCGCCGGCGCGCGGCGGGGGGCACGGGACTGATCGTCACCGAAGGTTCGCCGCCGGTTCCGGAGGGCAGCTTCGGCGCGTGCGTGCCGCGATTCTACGGCGACGACGCCTTCCGCGGCTGGGCGCGTGTCGTCGCCGGCGTGCATGCGGAAGGCGCGGCGATCATGGCGCAGCTCTGGCACGTGGGCGCGTTCGAACCCTCGAGCATCGGCATGCAGGATACCCACGCGGCCCCGCGGGTCCGGCTGAGCCCCTCCGGGCTCGCCGCTCCGGGGCTGCCCCTCGGGCGGGCGATGACCCCGCACGACATCGACACCACGATCGCGGCCTACGGCGCCGCGGTTGCGGCCGCGCGGCGCATCGGCTTCGACGGGGTCGAGATCCATGGTGCACACGGCTACCTGCCGGATCAATTCCTGTGGGCCGGCACCAATCGTCGCGACGACGCCTACGGCGGCGACCTGCGGCGACGCAGCCGCTTCGCGGTCGAGCTGGTCCGGGAATGCCGGCGTCGTGCGGGCGACGACCTGGCGGTGTCGTTCCGGCTGTCGCAGTGGAAACAGCTCGACTACGCGGCCCGGATCGCGGCGACGCCTGCGGAGCTCGCGCAGATCGTCGAGCCGCTGGCGGACGCGGGCGTCGACCTCTTCCATTGCAGCACGCGGCGTTACTGGGAGCCGGCCTTCGAGGGCAGCGAGCGGGGCCTCGCGGACTGGGTCCGCCAACTGTCGGGGAAGCCGACCATCGCGGTCGGTTCCGTCACGCTCGGCAACGATTTCAAGTCGGCGCAGGGCAAGCAGCAGGCGGCGCCCGCTCCGGAACAGATCGAGGACCTGGAACGCCGGCTCGCGGCGGGTGAGTTCGACCTGGTCGCCGTCGGGCGCGCGCTGCTGGCCAACCCCGACTGGGTGAAGCTCGTCGAGTCGGGTCGGGCCGCCGCATTGCAGCCCTTCTCCAGGGCGAACCTGGACACGCTCGCCTGACGCCGCCGCGGGCCGTGCTGCCGCAGCGCGGGCGGCGGCATCCCGGTTCGTTGCCGGAATGCCGCCGCGACCGTCAATGCCGCTGCAACCGCCTCAATCCCGGCCGAAGGACCGGCCGACCGAGATGCCGTAGGTGCGCGGCTGGCCGCCGTAGTCCTGGTAACCGAGGCCGAGCGAGCGGATGTCGACGAACACGCTGTTCTCGAGGTTGCGACCGAACACCGAGAAGGTCCACGGCCCGAGGTCGTAGCTGATGCTGGCATCCAGCAGGCCGAAGGCCTCCTGGCGCAACGCCACGGTGTTGCGGAAGTCCGTGTCGTATTCGGGGCGCCGGGCATACGACACCCGGGTCGCCAGCGAGCCTTCGCCGACGTTCGTCGTCCAGGTTGCCGCGATGCTCGCCGTCCACGGCGCGAGCTTGTCGAAGTCGAGGTCGGTCGCCACCAGCTTGTCGCCGCAGGGGCAGGTCACGCCGACCAGTTCGTCGTACGTCGCGTCCGTCTTGCCGTAGGCCAGGTCGATGCGCAAGGCATCGATGGGGAGCCATGATGCGTCGACCTCGAAGCCGCGGATCGTGGCCTGTCCGGCGTTGGTCAGCGTGGAGATCGACGGCACCGAGTTGAGGACCGTCGCGGTGCGCTGGATGTCGGTGTAGTCGGCATTGAAGATCGCGAGGTTGGTGCGCAGGCGACGATCGAGGAACTCACCCTTGAATCCCAGCTCGATCGACTGGTTGGTCTCGGGGTTCGCCGGCGTGCGCAGCGCCTGCACGGTGCCGACACGGGCGTTGTAGTTGCCGGCGCGATAGCCCTCCGAGTAGCTGGCGTAGAAGTTCATCTCCTCCGTTGGCTTGTAGCGCAGCACGACGCGCGGCGAGGTGTTGGACCAGCTGCGCGAATCCGGGATGTAGGCGAGGGCATCGCAGCCGGTCGGCGTCGCACCGCAACTGACGAGCGGCCGCAGCGAGATGTCCTTGTCGTCCTCCGTGTAGCGCACGCCCGCCGAAGCCGTCCACTGGTCGGTGAACTTGTAGTCGAGGTTCGCGAATACCGCCTTCGACGTCGAGTCCTGCGTCCACGGCGAATCGAAGTAGGTGATGGCCGTGCTGGTATTGGTGCGCGATTCGCGCCGCTCGCGCACGTCGGCCTTGGCATCGAGCCAGAACGCGCCGACCAGGTAGTCGACCTTGTCGCCGAACGAGCCGTTGAAGCGCGTCTCGAGACTCGTCTGGTCGGCCTTCTCGACGTTGTTGGGGAAGACGAGCGTGTCGAACGGATCGCCGCTGACGTGCAGCGTGGCCTTGTACGTGAGATCGCGATACGCGGCGATCGTCGTCCAGGTGCCGGCGCCGAGCCGCCACTCGAGCTCGCCGATGGCATGCCAGGCTTCGATCTTGGTGTAGCCGGTGTTCTGCACGTTTGCCTCGTACTTGCCGGGCTTCGGTGTGAAGCCCCAGAGGCGCTGCTGGTTCTGGATCACCCCGTTGCTCGGGAACGCCGCGCGTGCGACACCGCCGCCGTCGTCGTAGTTCTGGTACTGCGTGAGCAGCGTGAACGTGACCGCGTCGGACGGCGTGAACACCACCGTCGGCCGGATGACCAGGCGGTCGATGCCGGAGATCGGTCCGGTCGCGTGCGACACGCCGGCGCCGGTGATGTTGTTGACGTTGCAGATCGCCCCGGCCGGGATTGGCGCCGGCGGGCAGTTTGGGACCGCGACGAACGTCCCCTTGAGCGTGTTCTCGAACAGGCCGTCGTTCTTGCGATACATGACAGCCACGCGGGCGGCGACCTTGTCAGGCACCAGGCTGCCTTCGAGCGCGGCGTTGATCTCACGGGCGTTGGCGTTGCCGAGGGTCAGGTCCACATGGCCATTGGATTCGCCGGTCGGTCGGCGTGAACGCAGCACGACCGCGCCGCCGGAGGCGTTGCGCCCGAACAGCACGCCCTGCGGGCCGCGCAGGATCTCGACGCTTTCGAGGTCGAAAGTGTCGAGCACGGCGCCGGCCTGGTAGTCGATCACCATCCCGTCCTGGATGACGTTGACCGGCGAGTCGATCGAGCGGGTGCTGTTCGAGTTACCGACGCCACGGATCGAGAAGTTGGAGAACCCGGGAAACGTGCCGACCGGATCGAGCTGCGTATTCGGCGAGAGACGGCCGACGTCGACGACACTGCGCAGTTTCGCGGCGTCGATGATGTCGCCGTTGATGGCCGAGACGGACATCGGCACGTCGCGCAGCTTCTGGCCCTCGGCCTTGCGCTCGGCGAAGACGGTGACTTCCTCGAGGCCGCCGGTCGGTGCCGCGGCGCCCTGCTGCGATTGGGCCGACACGAGCGTGGCGGCGGCCATCGTGGTCGCGGCCAGCGTGGCGGCCGCCATGGCGGCCTTCCTGGATCTACGGATATTCATGATCTCCCCCTGATGTTCTTGACGAATGAGCGTGAGTGTCGCCCCTGATGAGGTCGCGGTCAGAAATTCGAGACGCCGAGCCCCAGGCCGCCGTCGACTTCGAGCGCGACGCCCGTGACCCACTCGGCCCGGGCAAGATACTCGATTGCCTCGGCGATCTCCGCATCGGTGCCGATCCTCCCCAGTGCGTGGTCATTGGCGATCGCCGCGTAGCGGGCGGCCGACTGTTCGGGCGTGAAGAGCCCCGCGCGCAGGTTGATCTCGGTGGGTACCGCGCCCGGCAGCACGCAGGCGACCCGGATCTGGCGCCGCCCGAGCTCCGCCGCCATCACCCGTGTCAGCCCCTCGACCGCCGCCTTGGTGGTCGCGTAGGGCGAGGCGCCGGGATAGGCGCGGCGATTGTGGATCGAGCCGAGGAAGATGATCGAGCCGCGGGTCGCCTCGAGGTGCGGTACGGCGAGGCTCGAGAGCATCATGCCCGAGATCACGTTGGTGTCGAAGGCCTCCTTGAGGAAAGCCTCGGTGTACTCCCCGATGGCCTGGCGGTACATGTTGCCGGCGTTGTTGACCAGCACGTCGAGCTTGCCGCCATGCTCGACGGCCGCCGCGAGCATCGCCTCGCGGTCCGCCTGCACGGTGACGTCGCCGGCGACGGCCCGGCAGGCCAGCCCGATCGACGCGGCGACCGCCTCGACCTTCGCACGCCGTCGCCCGCTGATCGTGACCTTCGCGCCGCGCGCGGCGAACAGCCGCGCGACGCCTTCGCCGAGCCCCGACCCGCCACCGGTGACCAGCACCGACATGCCCTGCACTTCACGCATCACGCAGCCTCCACGACGTCCTGGGTACGGCCGCTCGCCCACAGCGCGGCGCGCTGCAGCAGGCGGCGATGAACGGGATGCTGCAGCGACGTCTCGTCGTGGCCGAGCGCGTCGTAGACGGCGCGACCCAGGCCGTGCCGGTGCGTCCACAGCGCCGGCTGCGAGCCGGTCGCGCGCCCGCCCGGCGCGAGGCCCTGCGCCCAGGCCGCGACTTCGATGTCCGCGGCCAGCTCGAGGTCCGAATAGACTTCGTCGGCCAGCGTGAAATCCGCCAGGCCGCGCGCCAGCGGATGCTGCGGGTTCAGAGTCACCTGCGCGGGCCCGGGTTCGGGGTGCCAGGAACGACCCCAGCGCCAGGCGCCGCCGAGCACCTCGCGCCAGCCGTCCCAGTCGTCGAAGCAGATGCTCGCGGTGTGCAGGCCGAGCAGGCCGCCGCCCGCGACGACATGCGACGTCATCGCGTCGCGGGCTGACGGTGCCAGCGTGAGCGCCCAGCGCGCCCGATGCGGTTCGTACTTCGCGTGCTGCGTCATGCTCCAGCGCAGCGCATAGACGACGAACAGCGCCTGCGGATCCTCGCGCAGCCGCTCGAGCGCCTCGTTCAGGTCGTCGCCGATCCAGGTGGCGAAGCCGGCCTCCTGCAGGATCGCGGCGAGCGCCGGCGCGGCCCGCTCAAACGGGTGGAAGATGCCGCCGGTGAGGATCAGCGCGCGTGTCACGAGTGCCAGGGTTCCGGATCCGCCGCCGTGCTCAGTCCGCGCGCCGCGGCAGCTGCATCAGCACGCTGTGCGCCACGCCGCCGTCGACGACGAGCTGGTGACCGTTGACGTACTTGGCCTCGTCGGAGGCGAGCCAGACGACTGCGTTGGCGATGTCGTCGACGTCGCCGAGCCTGCGCAGCGGCACGGCGCCGCCGCGCGACTGGCGCACGCGCGCATCGGCGTAGATCGGTGCGGACATGCCGCCATCGATGAAGCCGGGCGCGACGCAGTTGACGCGGATGCCTGCAGGCCCGAGCTCGAGCGCGAAGTGCTCGGTGAGGTTCGCGACGGCGGCCTTGGTCGCGGGGTAGGCGCCGGCGCCGGGGCCGGGTGAGAGCGCGTTGATGGAGCTGAGGTTGATGATGACGCCGCTGCCACGGCCGAGCATGCGCCGGGCCGCCTCGCGCGCGACGATGTAGGTGCCGATCAGGTTGACGTCGACCACCTTGCGGAAGTCGTCGACCGTCTGCTCGATCAACGGGCCGAAGCGCACGATGCCGGCGTTGTTGACGACGACATCCGGTACGAAGCCGAGTTCGTCGAACGCGACGGCGACCTCGGTTTCCTTCGCGACGTTCGCCTGCAGCGCCAGGTGGCGGCCGGCGGGCAGGCTGCGCACCAGGGTTTCGCATTCGCCCTGGTCGAGGTCGAGTACGGCCACGTCATATCCGGCGCGCGCGGCGCGGGCGCAGATCGCGGCGCCGAGCCCCCTGGCGCCGCCGGTCACGAGCATCGTCTTGCTGGCATGGGTCATTGGAAGATCACCGGATAGGTTCCCCAGTTGGGTCGTGCAGTATAGGTGGCCATTCCTGGCGGGTGCTGCGGGTCGGGCGCGACACCCGAGTCGAGCAGCGCCTTGACCAGCAGCGTGACGATGCCGAGCGAGTGCGTCGACAGGTCCACCTCGCCCCTGGGCACCAGCCCGCCGTCGAGATCGCGTCCCAGGCAGGTGTGGACGCCCGTGCCGAACGTCAGCCCGAACGGCTCGTTGCCGGCGGCCACGCTGCGGTGCGGATTGTAGGCGTCGGCATCGTCGCCGAACACGTCGCGCGAGCGATTCGCGGTCCAGAGGTCGATCTCGACCCGGTCGTCCAGTGCCGCATTACGCCCGTCCGCGAGTTGCACCGGGCACACGGGCTTGCGCCACGCGACCGGGCTCGCCGGATGCAGCCGCAGGCTCTCGTGCACGCAACGCTGCAGGAACAGCGGATCGGTCGCGATCCGCGCGCGGTCTTCGGGGTGGGCCGCGGTCCACTGCAGGATATTGTGCAGCGCATGCACGGTGGAGTTCGCGGTGCTGTGCGAGCCGGCCTGCAGGTAGAACGCCACTTCGCGGCACAGCAGGTCCGGGGGCAGCTCGAGCCGGTCCTCGTTCCGCAGCAGCACCGTCAGCACATCGCGCGGCAGCGCCGACTCGTCGAGCTCGCCGCAGGCGTGGCGCTCGAGCAGGCGCTGGCGCACCGCGATCGACGGCCGCAGGAAGTGCTGCGCGAACTCCCGCAGCGCCGCGCGCACTTCGGCCCGCACCGCGTCCTTGTCGCGTGTCGAGTGGACCAGCGTCGCGCCCTCGCTGAAGGTCTTGACGAGGGCCAGCAGCGCCGCGGTCTCGCGCGGCGAGCGCTCGGGGCGATCGATTCCGGCGAAGTCCGCCGTCAGGTTCATCGTGATCTGGTAGCTGAAATCGACGAGATCGCAGCGCCCGGACGCCACGGTCGGACCGAGCACCTCGGCGAGCGCCCGCGGGAACACCTCGGTCTCGTAGTAGCGGAAGAAGCTGCGGCGGAACACGCGGAACTCGAGCATGCGGCGCGTGCGGTGCGCTTCGCCGTGCAGCGTCAGCAGCGTGCCTTCCATGATCACCTTGCCCTCGTCGTACAGCGACTGGGCGAGGTTCTCGTTGCGCAGCGCGGCCAGCGCTTCGGGGATGCGGTCGATCGTGATCGTGGCCATGGTCCGTCTCCGGCCTTCAGGGCTCGTCGTGCGGCGTCGCGTCGCGCGCAGGTTTCTCGGTGCCGCGTGCGACGTCGCGCCCGAGCCGCGCACCGTAGGTGCCGACACGCCAGCCGGGCGGGTCGCGACGCGGCAGCGCCGGCGTGAGGTCCACCTCGCGACCGCCGCAGAAAACGTGCTTCAGCCGCGCGCGGTCACCGAGCACGGTGACGTCGCGCGACGGGTCGCCGTCGATCACGATCAGGTCGGCGAGCCGGCCGGCGGCGATTTCACCGACCTGGCCGACGAGGCGCAGCGCGAACGCGTTCGCCTGGGTCGCGCACTGGATCGCCTGCAGCGGCGTCAGGCCGAGGTCGCGAACGAAGACCTCGAGCTCGCGATAGTGCCAGTCGCCGTAGGGCGTGATCGAGAAGCCGGACTCGCTGCCGACCAGCAGCGGCACGCCGGCCTCGTAGGCGCGCCGCAGCATCGCGGCGCTGTCCTCAATCTCGCGGCGGAACATCTCGCGCACGGTCGGATCGGCGCCGATCGATTCGCCATAGTCGGCGAGGTTGGCCTGGAACGTGAACACCGGCATCACCGGCGTGCGGGCCTTGACCACCGCCTCGAGCGCGGACTCGTCCATCAGGGTCGCATGCAGGATGAGGTCCATGCCGACGGCGGCGCAGTCCGTGATCGAATTTGCGCCGCGACAGTGGCCCTGCACGGGGATGCCGAGTTCGTGGGCGGTGTCGCAGACGAGCCGCAGCTCGTCGCGCGTCCAGCTCTTGACTTCGCCGCGCAGCGGGTGGCGCGGCACGAGCCCGGTGACGTGGACCTTGATCCAGTCGGCGCCGTTCTTGATCTGGCGGCGGACCTCCGCGACGATTTCCGCGGGACCGGAGACGACCTTGCCGTAGCCCATCACGCCCTGGTCCGGGATCAGGCGCCCGGCGGTGCCGCCGACGCTGGTCCACAGCGCGTAGGCGCCGCAGGAGATCCGCGGACCTTCGACGATGCCGGCCTCGATCGCGTCGCGCAGGTCGATGCCGATCTCAAAGATCGAATCGGCGTCCATGATGCCGGTGACGCCCGCTTGCAGCACCTGGCGCGCGTTGCGGGCCGCGACGATCGCCGCCAGGCCGTGGCGCCGGTGGAAGAACAGCTCGTCGTTCGAGTTCGGCTCGTCGAAGCTGATGTGGCAGTGCCCGTCGATCAGCCCGGGCATCACGGTCGCGCCGCCGACGTCGAGGCGGCGCAGACCGGGCTGCTGCCGTGCGGCGGCGTCGGCGGCGACGCCGGTCGCGGCGATCCGCTCGCCCTCGACCAGCACGGATTCGCGGCGCGGCGCCGCGCCAGTCCCGTCGATCACCTGTCCGTTGACGATCAGCAGCGCAGTCATGGGAGGTTCACCGCTACGAATGTTTCACTGGCGCAGCAGCCTGCGCGCGTTGTCGGCGAGCCAGGACGGCGCGGTGACGGCCTGGCCGCCCGCCGGCTGGTCCCAGCCCGCGAAGTTGGTGCCGAACACGAGCCGCTCGCGTCCGACGATGCTCTCGAGCAGGCCCAGCGAGGGGGTGCTGTGCACGTGGTTGTCGAACCACAGGCGCTTCAGCCGCACCTCGAACGCGCCGGGTTCGCGCAGCGCGCCGCTCGACCAGGGCCGCTTCCGCGCGGCTTCGTCGAAGCGGCCGAACAGGAAGCCGATCGCGCCGCCGCCGTGACTGACGCAGACGTCGAGATCCGGGTGGCGGTCGAGCACGCCGCCGTAGATCAGCGTGCCGACGGCGATGGTTTCCTGCGCCGCGAAACCGACCAGCAGGTCGAGGTCGAAACGGTCGACGGCCGGAAAGGCCGGCGGCCCGTCGATGCCCGCCGGCGCGGGATGCAGGAACAGCGGCACGTCGAGCTCGACGCAGCGCCGATAGAAGCCATCCATGGCCGGGGCGTCGAGCCGCGTGCCGAACTCGGTGCCGATGTACCCGCCCCAGAGGCCGAGCTCGTGCACGGCGCGCGCCAGTTCGTCGCTCGCCGCGGCGGGCGACTGCATCGGCAGCGCGGCGAGACCGGCGAGCCGACCGGGATGTCGGCGCACCAGCGCGGCGAGGACGTCGTTGTGGCGTCGGCAGAACGCGAGCGCCGACGGCGCGTCGATGAAGTGGAAGTAGGTCAGTGGGTTCGGCGACAGCACCTGGAAATCGATCGCGGCGCGATCCATGGCCGCGATCCGCAGCTCGACGTCCATGAACGGGCTGCCGCGGTAGCGGACCCCGTGCAGGCGATAGCCGCCGACGCGGAACAGCGGGCGGCCATCCGCTGCGACCGTCAGCTCCGGGCCGTGTACGCCCGCCGCGCCGAGAGTCTCCTCGAGCACGGCGTGGGCGTGCAGGTCGATGGTTTTCGCGGTCGCGATCGACATCAGGTGGGGCTCCTGACCACGCCGCCGTCGACCGCCAGCAGCGTACCGGTGACGAAGCTGGCGCGTTCCGAGGCGAGGAAGACGATCACGTCGGCCACTTCCGCGGGTTCGCCGAGCCGCCCGAGCGGCACCTCATGGACAATCTGCGCCTCGACCTCGGCCGCCGCGGCGCCACCGCCGCTGCGCGCCGCGATCATCCGCGTGACACGGTCGGTGCGCGTCCAGCCCGGGGCCACCGTGTTGACCAGCACGTTGTCGCGCGCGACCTCGGCGGCCAGCGTCTTGGCCCAGCCGGCGACGCCGAGTCGCAGGCTGTTCGACAGCAGGATGTCCGGGATCGGCTGCTTCACGGAGTACGACGAGACGTTGACGATGCGCCCCCAGCGTTGCCGGCGCATGTACGGCAGCACCGCGCGCGTCGTGCGCACCGCCGACATCAGCGTCAGCTCGAAGGCCCGCTGCCAGTCGGCATCGGTGACCTGGTCCGAGGTGCCGGCGGGCGGGCCGCCGGCATTGTTGACCAGCACGTGGATCGTGCCGAAGCGCTCGACGACGGCCGCGACCATCGACGCGATCTGCGCGGCATCGGCGAGGTCGCAGCGGACTGCCTGCACCTCGGCGCCGGTGTCGGCGCGGATGCGCGCTGCGGTCGACTCGAGCGCGGTCGCATCGCGCGCGCAGATCGCGACGCGCGCGCCCTCGCGCGCGAGAGCG
>Ga0315287_10008341_pt1 | contig 10451 bp, 8 predicted proteins | sample YL17G11_0_MG_FD_205037 | JGI IMG/M metagenome (GOLD analysis project Ga0315287, IMG submission 205037) | Sediment microbial communities from Yellowstone Lake, YNP, Wyoming, USA - YL17G11_0 | ecosystem: Environmental > Aquatic > Freshwater > Lake > Sediment | place: USA: Wyoming | collected...
CAAATGTCCGTCCGGAGTCAATCCGAAGAAATCGTTCCCCGATGGCAGGGGGACGATCTCCTCGATTTTACTCGTCCGGAGATCGATTTTTTTTATGAGACCCTTTTGGGAGAAAACGGCGGATTCGATGTCGGCCCCGGATCCTCGATACAGGGAACGGCCGATCTCCTCGGTAAGTTTTTGGGATTCGCCGGTTTTAACATTCACCAGTTCGAGGGCGCTTGGGCTTCCCAGGACGAAGAGGACCGCCCGGTCGGTGTCGATCCAGGCTTGGTAGCCGATTTTTTTTCCGTTTTCATAGAGAAGCCGAGAGGCGCCTCCGGCCAGGGGAAAGGCCAGGAGCGGTTGGGCGTCTTTCCGGGAGCCCTCGGCCAGGATGAGTTGAATGACCGAGAATTCCTTTCCCCCCGGCCTGACGAGAGGGGAGTATTCGGAATCGCCGGTCTCGGTGAGGCGGACGATCTTTTGGGTTTTGAGGTCGTAAAAATAGATATCGGTTTGAGTCCCGTCGGAGGAGGAGAAGAGCACCCCGCCGCCGTCGGGAGCGAAGGACGGCTGGTTGTTGTACCCGTCGCGTTCGCTGATTTTGATTGGGGCGTCGAATTCCACCCCGGCCCCTTTGGCCGTCATCTTCACCAAAAAAACTTCGGTGTTGCCCTGGGCTTGAAGAATCGGGGTCCAAGGAACGATCATCAGGATCGAGAAAACGCCGATCAAAACCGATTTTCGCATGAGGACTCCTTGGATACGTTCGCGAAATTTCCCTTCGAACGATTATTTTTTAACGGGTTCGATTTTTTTCTCGTCGGCCGATTTTTTATCCTGATAGGCGGGTTTGTCTTCCTGGAAATCGATCTGGCGGGAGACGGGCCATTCCCCCAGGGGGACATGGCGCGATCCTTTCATCTGGGCGAACAGCTTGACGTAATAGGTCCGCCATTGGGGGTTGCTCTTGAACGAATCCAGGGTTTTTCCCTCGACGCCGATACGTGATTTCATGGTGACAACAGGGCCGGTTTCGCCCCCAGGGAGGCCTTTGCTGCCGATGACGGCCAGGAAGCAGTCGCCCAGGTTTTCGCTGGCTTCCCTCTCTTTGAAGATCGCGTTGATGTTGAGGAAACGGAGCGATTCGGCGGTGAGATTCTTGACCCGGAACGAGATGGTCGGAACCAGGGTCAATTTGGGGTTCGGCCACTGCCGGTATTCCTTCATCGTCCAGCTGGTTTTAATGTCGAGGAGCTCGAACGAAGCCTTGATTTGCTTGTCGTCGGGGGCTTTGCAAGCCGTCTGTCCCAGCAGGGCGAGAATGATGGACGCCGTCAGGACGGCGCCGGTGATATCAGGTCGGCGTTTCATTGTTTTCCTCCTTGGAAAGACACTTTCATGATAACGCGGCGTCGGGGCGAAAGCAAGGGAACGGGAACGTGTCCGTCGATTGCCGAAAGCAACACCTGACGTCCTTCGTCCGGCAAATTCAGGGTCCTGCCGCCTCGCAGCCCCGCCGTCCTCGCTCCACCCATCCCCCGGTGGGTCCCTTCCGCTGCGGGCGACGGGGCGCCCCGACTCAGAAGGAATTCATCGCGGAATGCTCCTTGGAAGGGAGGCAGGGAGCAAAGCGACCGTCGGAGGGAAACCCCGAAGATGGGTTTCTCTCCGAGAGTGTCCGTCCGCTCCGGCCGTTATCTCCTCATTTTCTCGCGGTCTCGTCGAATTGTGCCGGAAAGAAACCGCGATATTTGTCCTAGAGCCGGGATGGCGGATAACACGGGTCATTGCGCCGGGGCGGGGTTGGGCTATAATATGGCGCCTCCGATTTCCAAGGAAAGGACGACGCCCATGGGACTGGTCAAACGCGGCAATGATCTTTGGTTCTACGAAGATCTTTATTCGGACGTGACCTACGGCTTCAAGGTCAAGAAAATCATCATCTCCGAGAAAGCGACGGGGTATCAGCGCCTGATGATTCTCGATACCGAGCGCTTCGGCCGCGTTCTCGTCCTGGACGGGATCGTCCAGCTGACCGAGGAGGACGAGGGCATTTACCATGAATGGATCGGCCTCTGGCCGGTTTTCGCCCAGATGAAAACCCCCGAAAACGTCCTCATTATCGGCGGCGGCGACGGCGGCGTCGCCCGGGAGGTTCTCCGCCACCCGGGGGTGAAAAGCGTGACCATGGCCGAGATCGATAAAGTCGTCGTCGACGCCTGCCGCGAACACATGCCGGCGATTTCCGCCGGCATTTGGGACGACCCCCGGTTCCATCTGATCATCGGCGACGGGGCCGAAGTCATTCGGAAGATGAGGGGCCAGTGCGACGTCGTCATCATCGATTCGACCGATCCTATCGGCCCGGCCCAGAGCCTGTTCGATACGAGTTTCTACGAAAGCGTTTATGACGCTCTGCGCGAAGACGGGATCACGATTCATCAAACCGGCGCCCTGCTTCTCCAGCCCTTCGAGGCCCCGGGAAGTTGGCGGCAGATGGAGCGCATCTTCGACGACGTCCGGGTCGTCCAATTCACCAACGTGAGTTATATGGGCGGGCCGTTCAGCCTGACTGCGGGCTCGCGCGGACGGCGGGTCTTCAAAGCCGCCGAACAAAACGCCAAGCGCAATTTCAAAGCCGCCGGGATCAAGACAAGCTGGTATTCACCGGACATTTCGGCCATGCCCTATCCGGAGTTTCAGCGGCGGCTCGAGATCGACAAATACGGCGAGGAAGTCGTCTTGGATTTCGCTTTGCCCGCCCGGAAAACGCCGGCCCTCAAGCAGGTCGGGAAGTGGAGCCGGGATCTCTGCAAGGCCATCGACATGATCGCTTTCGGCGAACCGATGGTCTCGAACGCGGAACTCGGCGACGGCGATACTCTCGTCCAATATATCGAGACAAGCGCCATTAATTACCGCCGGTTCGGCAACATCGCGGCGACGAATTGTTTCACTTGCGCCCGTTTGCCGGTCGACAAAGCCGTCGCCTTCACGACGGAATATTTCGGAGCCCGGAAGGCCGTCGGCTGGAATTTGCCGCGCGGGGCGTTTTCCGACATCAAGACCGTCCGCCGGGACACCCGAATTTTCGAGGCCGGGCCGGACGTTGTTCCCGGCTCTGGGTCGGCCGTCCTTCGGCCGCGGTTGGCCGAAGCGGCGGAAGTCTTCAAGCCGTCCTTCAAGCTCCCGGTCGAAACCGGATTTTCGCCCGCCTTTGAATTGGTCTTGGACATCTACGGCTGCGATTTCGACCGCATTTCGTCCTGCGAGGCCGTGGCGGCCTGGGTGAAGGAATCAGCCAAGCTGGCCGGTCTCAAAACCATCGGCAAGCCCGAGGCCCCCGATTTCGGCCACGCCAAAAAGAAAACCGCCGGACCCTCGGTCACCCAGCTTCTCCGCGGCGGGTCGAACATCAGCCATTATTCGATCAATTGGCTGATGATCGTCGTCAACCTCGTTGCCCGGGAGGCCGTCCCCCTGCGTCAGGTCATCACCCACGCCATGGATTATTTTCGCGGAACCAAGGCCCATTGCTGGATCCTGCCGCGCGGCGCCGCGGACAAGAGCCTCAAGGAGATCGCTGAGAATACGGTCCTGTTTGAAGTCCGGCGGGATTGAAGCCGCAAGAACGCTTAGCGGACGATCTCCGAGGCGAAGACGAGGCGGACGCCGAACTCGTCGGCGAGGTGGATCTGACGGGCGAGGGCGGCCAGCGTCTCGCTTTTCGGGTGGCAGATGCCGACGGCCCGGCCGTGCTTCTTGGCCAGCCGGAAGAGCTCTCGGAGCCTTGCGGCAATTTCGTCTTCGCCCGCTTGGGCGTCAATGAACACCTGCCGAGCCGCGGCCGGAATCCCCATCCGTTCGGCCTCCTCGAAAGCCACGGAGGCGTTGGTTGTCCGGCTGTCGATAAAGTAGAGTCCGCGGGCTTTGAGAATCTCGAAAATCGTCCGCATGACTGCCGGATCTTCCGTCGCCAGAGAGCCTGTGTGATTGTTGACGCCGCGCGCTCCGGGGATTTGGGCCAGACATTTTTCAACGGCGGACCTGACTTCGCCGTCCGGCCTTCCTTCAAAAATCGTTCCTTCGACGGCTTTGACCCCGGCCCGGTTTCCGGCCGATTCGAGGGGCAGATGAAGCATGATTTCCAAGCCGGCGGCGGCCGCCGTCCGAGCGGATTCAGCGGTGAACGGCGCGTAAGGAAGGATGGCGACGGTGACCGGCCGTCCGATCGCGCGGATTTTCTCGATCGCGTCCAGATTGTATCCGAGGTCGTCAATAATCAAAGCAGCGCGGGGAGATCCGCTGGCCGCCCGCGGGCCGGTTGGTTCAGCCGCCGACTTCCTCGAAATGGGTGAGGCGGACACCGCCGATTTCGGCGCCGACGGAGAATGATTGGAGGGGTATTTAAGAAGGAAAACGATCATGAAGAGGAACAGAAAAGCGATAACGATAAGGATGATCGATCGCCACCGCATGGCTCAGCGGCCGGTGATGAGTCCGATCGTTTTTTCGAGATAAGCGGCCCGTGTTTGTTTATCGAGGTCGATCTTCGCGTCCGCGGTGAGACCCTTGGAAAAAATCTTTTCTCCGGAGGGAAGGACGAAGACGCCCGTCGTCAGGAGCAGCCCGTCGCCTGCTTCGAGGGGGAACAGCTTTTGCTCGGCCGTCAATCCGGTCGTGGCCGTCCCGACGATTTTGGCCCGCTTGAGATCACGAAGGACGCCGGCGGCGATTTCGGACGGGCCCATGGTGGCCGGACTCACCCAGACGACGAGGGGAAGATCGGGGACGATGGGATCCGCCGGGCAAGCGAAGATATCTTTTTGGCCGCCCTTTTTCTCGAACGTCCCGGCCCGGTCGTTTTTCAGAAACAAATTGACGAAGGCCCGCGCTTCCTCGATTTCGCCTTCGCGACAACCGCGGAGGTCGAGAATCAACGGCTCTTTTTTGCCCGAAAGACGGGGCAGGACGACGGTCTTGAATTCCGCGGCCGCGCCGGGGAACAGATGGTGGACTCGGACAACCCCCGAGGTGCCTTTTTCGACCGTCCAGGTGAGCGTGACGGGATAGGCCGGAGCCCGGTCCAGGGTCTTCTCCGAGGTCGAATTTTCGTGGATCAGGCGTATTTTGACCGGCTTCCGGTCCGCATCCTTCAAGACGAACCGCAATTCGTTATAGCTCCAGGAGAGCGTCGACCGGTCGTCGACGGCGCTGACCGCGTCGCCGACCTTGACTCCGGCTTTCTCGGCGGGCGATCCTTCGCCGACGCCGACGACGACGGGAAAAACACCCGGCCTTTTATAGATGGCCAGGCCGATGTCGAACAGTTTGTCCTTCCGGGGCGTGGCGGCCTTCGTCATCAGGCCCGCGTCGAGGTAGCTCGACATCACGTCGAGCGATCCCATCAGTCCCTGAAAGGCCCCCTCCATCGTCCGGCGAGGATCCGCTTCGTCGACGTAATCGCTCCGGATATGCCGGACGGCCGAGGAGAGGATGTCGAAATCCTTTGGCGCAGGAAATTTCGAGGATTGAAGGGCCGGCCGCTGGAGCCAGAAAAAGAGTCCGGCCGCGGCCAGGAGGGCGAAGGGAAGGATGCGTCGGGGGCGGGGTATCGTCATTAAGGTTGAAAGCTCCGTGAAGGAGAAATCTTATCACCTTCGGCCGAGCCATTGCAAGGGATCCAGAGGTTTGGTCTGGTATCGGATTTCAAAATAGAGGGAGGTTCCCACGAGGGAGGCGGTGTCGCCGGCTACGGCCACGGATTGTCCCGCCATGACGAGTTCACCGTTCAGGACGAGGAATTCGGCGCAATGACCATAGAGAGAATAATAGGTTTCGCCGTGGTCGATAATGAGAAGATTCCCATAGCTCGGGAAGAAATCGGCGTAGACGACTTTTCCGGTATGGACGGCCTTGATCGTCGAATCTCCGGCCGGCGGGACGATTTCGAGGCCGTTGTTCTGCGTCGTGGTATTGAAACTCCCCCGTTGGAGGCCGAAACTCTGAACGACCCGTCCGTTCACCGGCCAGGCCAGCTTGCCTTTCTTATCGGCGAACGGGATCCCGGGGAACGGAAGCCGCGGTGATTGGGCCTGCAGCTTCAGGAGGAGATTTTGAAGTTCCCGGGCCCGCAGGCTCAGCTCGTCGATCGTTTGCTCATAGGTTTTTTGATTGGTCTTGATTTGGTCGACGAGCCCCCGGGCTTTTCTTTCCTCGGCGTCGAATTCCGAGCGCTTGGCGTTCGCTTGGCCCGACAAGGCTGCGATTTCAACTTCTTTCCGGCGCAGGCTTTCATCCGCCCGACCCAGCTCGTCCAACCGGGCGGCGTATTCGGTAATGACCCGGTCCTGGGAGTCGGCTACGATTCCGAGGGCGCGGATATCGTCCAGGAACGATTGCAGGTCCCGAGCCTCCAGGGCGTAACGGGCGACGTTAAAGCGCCCGTGCTTGTAAAGCGCCGTCAGGATCCGGGCGAGACGGTCCCGGTCCGTGGCCAGGACCGATTCTATTTCCGGGATGCTTTTCCCGATCGCGTCGCGTTCGGTTTGGGTTTTGGTCAGTTGAATTTGGAGCAGACTGAGCTCGCTCCGCAGGAGTCTCCTGTTGACCCCGATCCGGTCGAGTTGGGACAGGACCGTCTTTTCCCGTTTTTCCTCCTCCCCGAGCTTCGTCCGGAGCCGGTCGATATCGTCCTTGATGGCCGCCAGGCGTTTTTCGTATTCGGCGGCCTGGGACGGAGGGGCGGAGGCCGCCATCTGCGCGGGGCGCGGAGCGGGGTTTCCGGCGGCGGTCGCGGCGACTCCCAGGCAGAGGATCGAAGCGAGCAGGCGGCGTTTCATTTTCGGGCGAGATAGATCACGGCTCCGATCAGGCCGACGATCAGACTGTAGGCCAGGTCTAGAAAGGAGAACGATAAAGCCGTGGACGACGACAACCCGTAGAAGGCGAAGATCGCCACATAGGCGACCTCCCGGACAGCGAGACCGTTGATCGTTATCGGGAGGATTTGAAGAAGAAGAACGAGCGGAATGAAAACGAAATAGTCGAGCAGGGGGATCGGAAGTCCCAAGGCCTTGCCGATCAGGACGAAGTACACGATCACGTTGAGTTGGAGGAGGACCGCCCAGAACGTCGCCCGGAGGAACGGACCCGGCTGATGCCGGTAAGCGATGATGGTCTCCCGGAAGAGAAGGGCCTTGTCGAACAATTTGCGGAGAAAGCCTTGCCGGGGGCCGCGGCGGAGGGCCCGCCCGACGGCCGGCAGAAAGAAGACGACGATCACGGCCAAGCCCGCGAGACCCAGGGCGAGAGCGATCCAGATGATGGGAATGCGGCCGGCCATTTCGAGCCGGGCGAACGAGGCGCCCACGGCGAACAGGAAGAGGACGATGATCCCGGTCATCCGCTCGACGACCACGATGGCTGACGATTTGACGACGGAGGACGAGTACTTCGACCCGTCCCAGATGCGGACGATATCCCCGCCGAAACTGGTCGGGAGGAAGGTATTGAAAAACTTGCCGACGATGTAGGATTTCGTCAGATATCCGAGGGGGATCCGGTCCCCCTGGGCCAGAGCCAGGATTTGCCAGCGGTAGGCGCTGAAGAGCAGGCCGAAGGCGTGGAGGGAGAACGAGAGGACAAGCCAGCCCCAATTCGCGCCCTGGAGGGCTCGGCCGATCTCTGGAAAGTTGGCCCGGGAAATGATGAATACGGCGGCCAATCCGCCGAGGCCGAGAGCCAGACGGAGGAGAAAGAGCAGGGTTTTTCGACGCGTCGCCATCGCTCCATTCTTACCATAAGGGGCGGGGGAACGGAAGAGGCGGACGGCCGACGGCTCCCGCAAAGCCGGGGCGATCCGGATCGGGCGCGGCTTAATCTCTATTATAATTATGGGAATGATGTAAAAAAATACTTGACAGAAACGCGGGGAGCATTTATGATCATTTCAACCCTAATTTGATGGAGGACATATGAAACGTACACTGTTCGTCGCGCTTCTCGCTCTCGTCATTTTTGCCGGCTCGGCGCTAGCCGGTCCCAAGGAATTCTGGAAGGGCGGCATCTATATCACGCCCCAGATCGGTCTCAATTCCTGGGGGCTGCCCTTCGGCGTCAACGCCGAACTCGGCTTGACCGAGAATATCGGTATTGCCGGCACGGCCATGTTCACCATGTGGAAGGAGAACGCTTTGTCCGAGACCGTGATCAACCTGGCCGCCGAAGCGAATTATCATTTCACCAAGCTCAACGCTCAGAAGATCGATGTCTATGCCGGCGGCGGTCTCGGCTATTCGATCTATTCCTATAAATGGAATGATGGCTATGGCCTCGGTGCCGGCGGCACCGGCGGCTCCGGGATCTATGTCCAGACGGTCGTCGGCGGCCGGTATTATTTCAATCCGAAGATCGCCGCCAGCGTCCGGCTCGTCGGCTCTCTTGTCGGCCATTGGGCCGGGTTTGGGGCGACGGTCGGCGTGACCTTCATCCTGAAGTAACGGACGTCCTGAGGATTCCGGATCTTTGGTTTTATCGAACAACGACGATTAGGCCTGAATCGGGCCGGAAAGGACTATGAACATGAAAAAAATGATGACGATTGCACTCGTCCTGATGATGTCCGCCCTCTCCTTGAGCGCGGACATTTACATCAAATCCAAAACCCATTCGGATGCCATGTCGATCATGGGACAGACCACGCCGGCGACCGACGCAATCTCCGAACAATGGATCGGCGATAGCGTGTACGCCATGAAAACCGGCGATAATGCGCAAATTATCGATCTGTCCAAGAATGTCATTTACCTGACTTTGCCGCCATTTTTATACACTACACCGGCTGAGGAGCTTCGGATCAACCGCTTTGAGGATCTGTTCCTGGGCCTTGGACAGCGTCACTGTCTTGATGAACTTGTTGCCGGACTTCGGATCGTGCAGGTACACTCGGTACATTGTTTTCAGCATCTCGAGCGCTTCCGCGCCGGTCTGGGCTCCTTTCAGTTTATAATTCAGGACGGAGAGCAAGAGATACGCCAGGTAGCAGACGAAGATATGTCCCTTGACCCGCGAAGCCAACCAGAAGCGAACCTTGTCCATCTCCAGGACGCCCTTCAAGCAACGGAAGCTCTTCTCCACCCGGTCCTTTTCGAAGTACCCCCGGACGATCTCTTCCGCAGGGAGATCCCGAGAGGAAAAAATGACCGAGATCCCGTCGTAGCGTTCGCCTTTTTGGACCTTGGCCTGATCGATCTGTCGGCCGGCCAGGTATTTTCGCAAACCCTCCTTGATCGGCTTCTTCTTTTCGAGAAGGGCCAGCGCCCGGTCGATCTCGTCATAGCGGCGCTCCCGAGTGGCCAACCGCTCCCGTTCGTTCAAACAGACAACGATCACCCCCCGGATTCCCTCGGCTTGATACTTCAGTTTCCGGACATAGAAGGTCGAGCTTTTCAGCCGAACCCGGTTCTTCAGAGAAACGGTCTTCTCGGTCAGGATCTTGTCGGCTTCCTTCTTCAATCCCTTATGCAAAGCCAGGCCGCACAGCACCTGGAAGCCCGCCTGGCGGGCCTGCCGGATGTTGAGCTTCGAGGAGATTCCCCGATCCCAGACCAGGCAGACTTCCTCTCCCCGGGGGAGAGACTCCAAAATGTCGGGCAGGGTCTTGGCGTCGAAGATATTTCCTTCGTAGACCTTATGAGTGATCGGCAAGCCCTCTTTCTGGGTCACGGCCAGTCCGACTTGGATCTGAGGACCCCGGCGGCCGTCCGGGTTATGTCCCTTCCGGGCCATCGAACAACACCATCCGTAGAAGTAGATGTTGGTGATATCGTAGAAGTAGGCCTTGGGCGCCAGGGCCAAGCGCGTTTTCACCCGGTCGAAAATCCGACTCTGCAGAAGGTCGGACTCCTCGATCGAGTCCAGCGCTTCAAGAAGTTTCTTATAAGAGATGTCGGGGATGTTCAAGAGATCGGCCATCTCGGTCTCGCGATACCAGTCGGCGATTCCCGCCAGGCTGTCCGGAGAGACGCAATGGGCGAAAGCCAGACTGAGAAGATAGTCGCCGTACTCGCCCAAGATGCTGGCCAGGTCGAGTTCCTTGGCGATGGCATCCAAAACCAGCAGAGGACCGAAGACGGTGACCTTGTCGACTTTCGCGCGTTCGACGGGTCCCGTAAGGAAGGGCCGTTCGTCGACTTGCTTGCCGACATACCGGAGATGCTTTTGGACGACCTTGCCGTCGACCCGGATGTTTTCGACTTCGGCCAAGTAGATGGAGTTGCCCCGTTTGATTTTTCTGATGAAGCTCATGGTGTATATAGTATACACCATGTATATAAAAGTCAAGGACCTGATATCCCGCAAATACTTGATTTTCCAGGGGTTTTCAGGCATTCAGTTTGTAGTGGACATTTTTGATGGAAAAGTCAGGTTATTTAGAATTCAAAGGGGAAGCGTTGGAAAAAAGA
>Ga0315287_10008342_pt1 | contig 10450 bp, 1 predicted proteins | sample YL17G11_0_MG_FD_205037 | JGI IMG/M metagenome (GOLD analysis project Ga0315287, IMG submission 205037) | Sediment microbial communities from Yellowstone Lake, YNP, Wyoming, USA - YL17G11_0 | ecosystem: Environmental > Aquatic > Freshwater > Lake > Sediment | place: USA: Wyoming | collected...
TTGTTCCAGCTGGAAGCGGACGTCCATCTTTTGCGAATAGGGCGCCATGAGTTCCGCTGTCACGCGCCAGATGAGATCGGAGACTTTTTCTGTTCTGACGTCTCTGACGGGACCCAGGGCCTGGAGCCGGGAGGGGATGAGTGGATCGGGTTTTGTGAGATAGAGAAGCGCGCTCACCTGTCTGAGCCTGCCCCTGCGCGGATCTGCGCGTAAAACGCTGTCGAGAGACTGGAGCCCGTCGGAAACGGTTACATGGTTATAGATCGTGGTAAGGGATGTGGCTTCAACCGGACTGGCCTTGAAACGAAGGGGATCTGCATTCGCGAGGGTGTAGGCGCGGAGGGTATAAGGATCGCTTGTAAGTTTTGCGGGGAGGTCATGAATCAGATTTTTATACCTGTCCTCCGGCGCGCGCGGAGCGGCGCCGGAAATCTGGGCTTCCGTGATTTCTTTGTCCGGAGAAACGAGAAGCGCAAGGGAACGGTTCTTTTCCGCTGCTCCCATCACATCCACGGGTGTGAAATCGAATTCACGGAAATCGGGGTCCAGATCGGAAACGGCAATCATGCGCAGATGCTCAATCGTTTCCAGGTGCGGGGCAAAGGCGATAAAGAGCGATTTGGGAGCCTGTACCCAATGAGCCACCCGACTGCCTTTAAGGGTGGTGATCCTGAGACCTTCGGGAATGGCGAACCTACACTCCTGGATGATTGACTCCTTCGGCGTAAGCGAGACAGCAATCACGCGATGGAGGAACCCATCGCCCGGGGCTGCCAGTTCAAGGATCTCAGCGTTGAAAACCGGGACAAGGGATTTCAATTCCAGCTTAGCTTTCCATGCCGGAGCGCCGGATTCGTAACACAAAACTGTGAATCCGGATCTTGCCCCAAGCGTGGGTTTGCGCTCCAGGTTCTCGGGTTTGACAGATAGCATTTCAATCTGATCCGAGATTTCAAACACAATTGTGGAATGGGATTCAACACCATCAGGCGCGCGAAGGCCGGCAATATCCCACAGAATGGGAGTTTGAATGTTGGCTGCAGGCGGAGTAGGGATCATGGCTTCGAGGGAAATATCCAGTTTGTCCGTCTCGCGAATGCGGAAGAGAATTTCATTGTCCTGCACTGATGTTTGTTCCAGCTTATCGCCCTGTGCGGAGAGGATCAGGAGCTTCGGATCCTTGAAAAAGCGGATTTCCGCAGGGAGAAGTCGGGCTGATGCGGATTGTTCGATCTTGAGAGATGTATACGCCCGGGCTGCTGAAAGCGATGTCCACTCGATTCTGGTTGAGATCTCCGCCCGCCATTTGTTTTTGTCCGGGACTGGAGTTTCGGTCTTTCTTGCCTCAAGCCCATCCCAGGAAATCTCGTAGAGCCCGGGCTTCAAGGATCCAGCAAGAGATGTGCCTTCCTGCACCTTTTCCTGGATGAACGATAAGCCAGGGGAAGATTCCACATGGAGAACGGCATAAGGAAAGGAGATTCTCAGGAATCCCGCTGCCGCATCCGGATATTCCAGGCGGAATTTACCGGAAGACCCCTTTATTTCGCAGGGCATCTCGAATGGAACCTTGATCCCGCCCATCCAATGTTTTTCCATGTTAAGGAGGAGACCCTCCGGCCCGGACTCGAGGAACACTCCGGGGCTGGAGGACGCGAAGGATTTCAGTGAGATGCGGGAAAGTCTGAGAGGGATTGTTGTGGGAATATCATTCAGATTGGCTGCTGAAATCGAAAGGACTCCCTCAATGACCGATCTTTCGGGTGACAGGCTTCCCTCGAGAGAGACTTCAGCAAGAAATCCAGGGTATTTTTCAATGCCTGTAATGTCCTTATGCGCCTCGTTCCAGAGCCGCGTGAAATCTTCACGGCTGATAAAAGCCATGGGGTCCTTTTCCGATCGAGGCGAACGATCCGTGGAATAAGGCACAACAATCCGAACAGGCTCCCCGTCTCCGGAAGTGGAAGTCTCTTGCGCCTCCAGCTGGGGAGCGATCAGGAGACCGAGTAAAACCAGAAGCGCAGTTTTTACGTTTGCGGAAGAAAAGGTATAACGCTTATAGAACATGGAAAGGATCGGCGCGGAAAGGGACAAGGCAATCCCCATAAACGCGGTATTATAGAACACAACCCAGGGTGTGGTCTTCAGAAGGGGGATAAGGAGCGTCAGCAGAGCGCCGAACAGGAACACGATTTTATAATGACGACGGGAAAAGATCCAAACACCCCATAACACAAGAAGGGGGATCAGCCATGCAAGAAAACGCAGGCGGAGGAATGCGTTCTCTTCCAGGAGCCTTATTTCCAGCTGGGATTCCCTGCCCAGGGTTTCGATCTTTTTCTGGATTCCGCCGCGGGGGATTTCAATGGAGAGGGAGAGAATGCCTGTTCGCAAGTATTTTGGCTTAATCTCGCGTAAATAAGCCGCTTTGGGTTCAAGAAAGTCAGATCTATCCCCAATAATTATATCACGCGGAGACTGAGGGGCTGGTGTTGGCGCAGGCTGCAAGGCGGGGCTTCCCGGCGGCCTGGCTTCTTGTGGCGCAAGCGCTGAGAAGGACGAAATCCCGGTCGCAAGCGAGGCAGTTTCCGGACGTCCGGCAACTCCCCTCCGTTCTTCCTCGCGCATAGATTTATATCCTGCATAGTGCTGTGGTTCGCCGTCCTTGATGCGAATAATATCGCCCGGAGTGACCGTCCCATTTGTCGGGTCATAGATAATAGTGGCATTATTGTCCTCGGTGTCAGGGCCAACGCTGTAAGCCAGCCAGAAATCCTGTGTTTGTGGGAATTCAGGGGAAAAAATGCCTGTTTGAATAATCCTCCGGACCGCCTCTGCGCCCGGCACATAAATAAACGGCGTTCCTTTGACATCCGCAAAAGGATCTGAGAAAGGAGCGGTCATATACTTGACCGGGCCTTGCCACAGGATCTCCGCATTCGGAGGATAGGAGTTGTTGTCCACATAATAAGACTCAATTGCAGTCGCCATGGAGCGCAGGTCGGCCTTGACGCGGGAGACTTTGGAGCGGACCTGGGCTTCCAGAAAGTTGGGAGTTGCAATGGATGCGAGAATGGCAATCACGGCAACAACAATGAGGAGTTCAATAAACCTTATGGAACAACCAAGTTTGGGGGGTTTGGGCTTGGGTGGCGCCTTTTCAGGGATGGGGGGCGCAACCTTGGGTTTTGCCCCCTTCAATTCAAAGGATTTTATAATTAAAAAGATGAATAAGAACGGAATGAATGTCAGGAGAATTATGGCTGTTGTTGAAGCTCCCAGGAGAACCACCCTTCTGGGATAATAAGCGGAACGAAAGAATGTAATGAGGGGTTGGCGAAGGATTGTGGGAAGGGTTAATGCGCCTTTATGGGATAGGTATTCAAACCCGGGCGGGAGATTCAAATTCCAGACAGTTTGATTGACAGGGATCAGGGGATCAGGTGAATAGAGAATCAGGCTGGAGGAATCACGAAGGGGATTTCCCTTTTCCTCATACAGGATATTGACACTTGTTTCAAAGGCGCCCGTATCGGAGGAGGGCAGGGGGATCATGATGAGCTGCCTGCCTTCCGGGGGTTTTCTCGTTGCAGGTTTGGCGCCCTCATTATTGACCAGCACTGCCCAGACTTTCGCCTGTTCCGGGAGGGAGATTTCAAAGAACTGGCTTGAGCTCATGGGGACCAGGGAATACACAGCCTGTGTGAACCGCCTTCCTTCCGGAGAGACTGTGGTGATAAGGTTCATCTGTTTTATAAGACCCTTGAGCGGCGGGTCAGGCTGATATTTTTCCGTTTTCACGCTTAAATGAAAGGGCGGCTCGACGTAACGATAAACCGCAAGCATTCTTTTATCGCTTTTCCAGGGGAGGGCTGGGAGATCCGAAGGATCTGCCTCAGCGAGGTTTTTCATCTCCACAGCGAGTTTCAGCGTTTCCGATCCTTCCAGCACGAGAAAGCCCTGGCTGGAGGTGACGCTTTTAACATAAATCTCCGGAGCAAGGATCTGCTGATCCTGACCCGTAGTCTCGAGCGTCCATTCCAGGATGAGTTCATATTTTCCCATGACATCATTCTGGGTGATGATGGTCCACTCTTCGCCTTTGTCCGTTTTTCGAAGGATTTTGTCGCGGATTCCCGAGCCATCTATTTTCATGGCGGAGCCGGTTCCGGATGGAAGAATAAACTGAAAGCTCCGCGTGGGAGCGGTTCGAACCTGAAAGCCGAGCAGAGAGCGGACCAGGGTGCGATCCTCGCCTATGGAGAGAACGGAGACAACCGAGGATCTGACATCCGGATCCCTGCCCTCGATGGAGAGAAGTGCTTTGGGGTCATTTCCCGCGCACCTGAGCTTTAAAATCCGCTCCAGGCCTGATTGGGAATCTGCGCTGACCGCTGCGGGAAGAATGACGATCTGCCCCAGACTTAAAGGGTAAATTTTCAATCCCTCGGGATAATGGATGCTGATCTCATAATCCGAAGCCCGGGGGCCGTCGAAAAACACCACCGGCAGCGGGATTTCCGATTTGGAATGAGGAGCGCCCCAGGTTCCCACGCGATGGAGGGTGAATGAGATTTTTTTCGGCGGAAGGGCAAAAGACCAATTCAGACGCCAATGGGTTTTATCCTTTTGGTTCAGGGCAAAAGGCACCCTGGTTGAATCCTTTTCCGCAATCATTTCAGTAAGGGTCCAATCCGGAGGAGAAGAAAAAAGGATTTCATTTGGTGATGGGCGGTTTATCAGGAGGGTGTAATCTATAGAGGCTTCGTTGCGCGTAATTTTCATAAGAGCCTCTACCGAAGGCGGAAGCGCGGAACGACGCGGGGCAAGGGCAATCTCAAGGGAAGGCAGAGGGCCCCAGCAGACGAAGCGCCGCTCCTCCTGGGAACTTTCTATGGGAATAAGGGAGGAAGGGAGCGATTTGGGAAGGGGGATATTTTTTTGAGAGAAATCGAGTTTCAGGCTGGATTCAACAGATTGAGCAGGGATTTTCCATTCCGCAAGCGAGAAAGAGCCCCCATCCAGTTCCGGTGAAAAGACAAAAACCAGGGGAAGGGATTCGGTTTTTTCCCGGGGAGAGACAACGATTTGATCGGCCTCGATACGGATCGAGGCGCGGCTGGGAGTTTCCACGGATAAAAGTTTGAGTCCGGATGGAAGGGGAATCGTCAGCCCCCTGTCCGGAGAAAATTTATCCTTGAACACAAGTTCATCAGTAATTTTCACAACACCGCCGAGGGATGCAACTGTTCTATGATGTTCCAGCTGAAGGGCAGGCGGCGCATCAAGGGAGGCGATCCGTTTAAAAAGAATTTCATAACGCTCTCCCTTTGCCGGGAAAAGGGAAACGCGAAGCCCCTCAGCCTGAACCTGGGTTTGAGCAGAACCGTCGGAAGGCAATAGCTCGATATTTTTCTCCAGATCAATATCTATTCTGGAGGAGACGTATAAGGCGCCGAAGGAAAGACTTGCCCGGGAACTCACAAAAGGAATGTCGAAAAGGGCTTTGATTGATACACTCCCCTTTGCTGGACCCCTGGCATAAAGAAAGGTTTTCCCATTCACACGGGCGAGGAAAGCAGGCGACTCAGATTTAAAGTCCTGAGAGAACCAGGGGAAGGAGCCGTCGTCCACAAGGGCTGCGCTCCATCCTTCAGATGGCGCAACAAAATGAAGCAAGCCTTCCAGACGGAGGGAATTTTTCAGGGCCCCTTTGAGTTCGAGCGATGTGCAATACACAGGCAAATGTCCCAGGGGCTTGTCCGGCTTGCTCTCAGCCTTTTCCGCAAGGGAGAGGAGCTCTGACAGGGGAAGGAACATCCCCTCCCTGGAATATCCCGGTGCTTTTGCAATATGTTCGCTGGGGATATAGAAAATATTTGTTTCAAAGCCGGAATCATCATAGGCAGGCAGGGACACAGGAGTAAGAAGAAAACAGGTTCCTGCCAGACCCAGGAGGAGAAAGAGGAGGAGTTTTCTTCCCTTGTCTGATTTCAAACCGATCTTTATTTCCATGTTCCTCGCCATAAGAAAACCATCTTTATCCCTGGTCGGGTTTTGTGTTCGTTTTATCATGAGGAGATTTTCCCGTGGAGGGAGGCGTTTCATTCATGAAAGGCGGCTCCGGAGGATAACCATCCGGAGGAGGACCTGGCGCCGGTTGGGGAGTCATTTTAGGCATTGGCGCTCTCAGGTGAATTTTTTTTATCAAAAAGACAAGAAGAGAAATACCGAAAGCCACAGCGGATGCTGCGAAAGCAGTGGCAAAGATCCGTCCGGCGAACCCGGAAGTAAGGCTGGCGAGGATAAAGAAAATCAATGCTGCAAGGAATCCCAGGCCCGGCCGCTTTCCCTTCCGCATGAGGGAGAAGAGGAACAGGAACACAATAAGCGCCACTGCGCCCTGGAACAGGACCAGGGGTTTTTTCTTCCAATAAGACACCTTGATCGTTCCCACATCGCTGAGTTTGCTGAAAACAAACTGCACGCCTTCCCGCACAATGGGGATCTCGAGCGCTTCGCCCTGAAGCCGGGCGCGTTTTTCCTCTTCTGTCTCACCCTGGCTGTAATCCACTCCTGCCTGGGACACAGGGGCATTGATGGTGGGGCCTGCCACGCCGCCTGCAATCCTGGCGGGAATATCATTCAGGAGTTTTTCAGCAGCAGGCTCGATCCAGGGGATTTTCATCCCCTTTTCCAGCCGCATGGTGCCGCCGAAATCAATATACCGATAATTCCTGGGAAGATAAATCTTCCACGTGGTTCTGAGGATGGGGATATTCATGCATCGCGGGGGATTGAAGACAAGGGATCCCGCTGTTTTGAGGGGACCTGAGGGAAGTTTTTCGCGAAGGATCAGGCGCACGCGGAAGGCTGTATCGCGGGTTTCGGATTTCGTGAGTTCAATAAGCCGCGCGCCGTCCGCCTGGCGCGTAATGGGCCGCACTGGAACCCCGCGGACAAACGCGGACCAGATTTGCATATTGGCGGGCAATGCCATTTCCAAATATTGCTCCCTGTTATTCTGCACCTCGAACATTGCCTCATGCACCACTTCGCCCTGGTCGTTCAGCACGCTCTCAATGTGCACCCTGCGGATAAGGGCGCCGAGAACTGTCTCGAGTTCATGCCGCACCAGTTCGAGCTTCAGGGAGTGCTTGAGAGGATCGAAATACCTGAAACCGAGAAATGCGGAAGCGAGGCTCGAGGGGAGTTCTCTGATATCCCGCGGCTCCAGTCCTTTCGCTTCCGAAACACGCACCTCCAGGTTCTCGCCCCTGGATACTGCGATAAAACCGATTTCGCGGCTGACGCCTGCAGCACGGACAGGAGGCACGGAAACCAGGGATGCCTTGCCTGAATCCGCGCCCGAGATCGGCACATCAAAAGAGACCACGAGCTTATAAGGCCCTATAATGCGTCGCTGGAGCCGGATGGTCCAGCTGGTCAAATCGTCATCAGAGACTTTCCCAGTCTTCAAGGCTGTGTGAAATTTTTCCTTGATGTCCGCGCCCTGGAAACGCACATCCTCGCCCACGGAAACGGGAAGCTGGAGCTGGAAAACGTCTGTTGCGGAAAATTCCACATTATAATCCAGCGTGGCTTCCACGCGCATCAGGGAGGGCATGATGGAAATCAGGCGGGAAGTCTGGCAGCTCACGCGTGTGCGCTGGCGCTCAATGGATGCCACAGCCTGAAACTCCGGCAGCACATACCTGTAAGCAAGGACCGGGATGCTGTCCTGGGATAGAAAACCCCGGATCTGATCAAGGAGGGTTCGCACATCTATTGTTTCAAGATTCTGCGCCTTGACTTCCGTAGCTGCCAAAGCCAGCGGCGTGGCAAGAATCAGGCTGCCGGTATCCTCCTCTGCGGAAAGCACCTTAATCGGTTCGAGAGAAACGGTTTTTTCCTCGGGCAAGCGTTCGCGCTGGAGGGAGATCTCAAGTTCCACAGGAGCGCGCTGTTCGCCGCGGAAATTGACTTCCACGCGGCGTCCTTGCTTCCGGAATCCCGAGACCAGGGCTGAAGGGCCGGCCTCACGCAACTCGTAACCGTCGGGGATCATAAGAGAGAGATCAAAAATCCCGCGGCCGCTCAGGGTGATACGATGACGGGATTTAATCCGAGCGAATTTTTCCGTCACTTCATAAAGGACAAGAGACTCGGAGCGAAAGCGCGGAGGAATAAACTCTTTCGAGATCTTTAACGACCATTGCGGCTGCTCAAACTGATAAGCCATGATGGAGAGATCCTGTTCGCCAGACACGGGCCACGGTTCGAGTCCGCTCCTTTCCTCCACCCAGAGAGAGAGTTCGGATGAGGGACGGAGAAGGATCAGTCCTGTTTCTGCAACAGCCTCAGACGCATGAAATGCGGGTATGCCCAGGCTTTTATCCATGGCGGAGACTTTCAGAAGAACATTCAATTGAATCGAGAAATCCTCGTTCATCTTTTGAACAAGGGAGATGGCGCACTTCCCTTCTGCATCGGGAATAGACCAATCCTTGACAAACGGACCCGAGATATCCCGAAGTTCTGATCCTTGGGGAATCTGTATCAAGAGGGTGGACATTTCGCCCGTCAGGATATGCACTTCCATTTTGATCTGGGCTGCGATGCTTTGGGGAGACACAATAAAGTTCAGGTTCTGATTAACGGTGAAGCGCGACAATGCGGCTGCGCCCGTTTTTTCCATCCGGGGACGAAAGGCCAGGAGGATATGGCCCGAGGAGCCGGGAGAAAGGCGGAGATTATAGCCGCCCTCCTCCTTCGAGATAGATGCAGGCGTGCTGCCGGGGAGAGGGACAAGTATAACTTCTTCCGGGATTTTCAGGTCCATGGAGGAGGCGGCCGCGCGGGGAAGATCGCATTCAAGGCGGGTTGTGCCGCCCTCTGTGACAAGGGGAAGGGCGAGTCGAAGGTTGACTGTTCGTTTTCCCCCGCCCAGGAGGATAAGGCGAATAAAGGACGAATGCTCTATGGGTACGAGGGAAGCGGAGGCTCCTTCAATGCCGGCGCTTTCTAGGGAGATATTCTGAAAAGGCAGGACGATTTCTATCCTGTCCTTGGGCCGCGCAAACGTATCAATCTCGAGTTTTGCCTCCACGCGCGCGATTTTATTCTCAATCGCGCCCTTGTAAACCGCCTGGACAAGTGAGGCAATGGGGCGGAATTCAGGCGTTTCGAGCCGGTCTTCAAAGGCTTTCTTCAGCCTCAGAAATTGGGCATAAGGAATGAGGATGGATTGATCTTTTCCGAATTCGGGACCTGTCATTTTATCATAAGGGACAAAAATGACGTCCGTTCTGGAAGAGGAAGGCGCTGGGGGCGGTTCCGGAGCAGGCGTTTGCGCAAAGAGGAACGGGCTGGAAAAAGCGAGAAAACAAAAACACAGGATCAGGAGTTTTGATAAAATATGAAATCCTCCCCTGCGGCTGACAATGGGAATGGATTTCCCTCCAGCCCCTTTTCCGGTATATGAAATAAGATCCGATATCCCAAGTTTAAATCGTTCCTGGAACATAATGCCATCTCCCCTTATTTTATTGAATGAAAGGTTTATCCCTATTTTTGAATTCTTCAAAATCGTAAGAAACACCCACCCATTTCGTCAAGTTCTATTATTTAGACGGAGAATTTCAAAAAAAGGTTCCATGTAAAATGGAAAATGTGGGTAGTGGGTTTAAAATGTCACCTGTGTCTTGGAACAATCATGAGTTTATACAATATTTTACCCGCCCATGGTTTACCCGCCTTTGGAGGGCGGGCCAACATCCAATATCTTATTTGAGAACTGCCATGCCCCAGTTGGAGGGATCGATCCAGTTGCGGATTGTGCCGTTCCACATCAGGGCGCATCCGGGATCATTGCCTAAAGGCGCCCAGTCTGCTTTATCCAGATCGTTGATGGCTGCATCGATCCCAAGGAGGGAGCCGGAGGACAAAACAGGGCTGCCGAAATGCTTGAGCGGGATGGAGGCTTCGATCACATAACCGTAAGGGATTTTTTGCGCAGCCACCTTTGCATCCTCGAGAATGCGGTCTTCATGGAAGAGAAACACGATGGGCCGCTTCTTTTCACAGTCGGGCGCAATACCGACCTGGAAATCAACTTTTTTATCAAGCACTCCCCTTTTGGCGGGGCCTCCAAATCCGAGATAAACTTCCAAAGCATCGCCCTTCCAGATAAAATTGGGCGGATGGTTGTTATACATGGGATCGTCATCCGTCACGCGGGCGGCAACGTTCACCGTATCCGGAGTAAACCAGAAATAAACCTCGCCCGAGGCGTCTGAAGGAGTCCATGCTTCAGCTCCGCGCGTGATTTGTTCCTTCTGATTGATCGCAAGGCCGGGGATGTCCTTCCATTCATCAAGATTTCCATCAATCACAGGTGCCTTGTCGCGGAAAGGGGCGGTGTAAATCCGAAAAGGTTTGGATTCATATT
>Ga0315287_10008345_pt1 | contig 10449 bp, 7 predicted proteins | sample YL17G11_0_MG_FD_205037 | JGI IMG/M metagenome (GOLD analysis project Ga0315287, IMG submission 205037) | Sediment microbial communities from Yellowstone Lake, YNP, Wyoming, USA - YL17G11_0 | ecosystem: Environmental > Aquatic > Freshwater > Lake > Sediment | place: USA: Wyoming | collected...
CCGTCGCCGCGCTGTTCGATGCGGTCGTGGGACCAATCACCGGAGGCAGGCGCAAGCATTAGCGACCGATGCCGGCCGCGTAGAAGGGCGCAGGAGGCGCTGAATGGTCGTCGGCGATGCCCAAAATAGCCGGCCACCGCGCCGCGCACCCCTGCGCCCTCATCGCCACGGGCTGAATCCGCCTCCGTCAACGCGCCGAACTTCGGGCTCGGCGGTGATCTCCCATCTCGCGTATCGCTGCTCGATGATGTGCCGCTCGGCGCGGTAACGCGTGCGTACCCAACGGCCCGTAAGCGAGTCGGCGAAGCGAAACGGGTACAGGAGCAGGACCGTCGGAGGCGACAGGACCGGGAGTAGGTAAAGCATCGGTCAATGCTGCCAGGCGCTGGGCGAAGCGGGCAACCGCGCAGGCGGGGGTCCTGATCGCCGAGCACGCCAGCCCGCGCAAACGCAATTTGGTGGGACGCTACGCCGGTGCCGCCGCCGGAGTAGCGGAAGGATCGGCGGCGAGATTGAACCCGTGCACCGGTGGTCCAATGTCTCCGAACGACCCGACCCGGTCGGTCAATGCTAAGCCGCCTGTTATCGGCTCGTGTCTAGGTAACATCAATGCACGCGACAAAGGTCATTGCATTTCTCACCCTGCTTTTGGCTCTCACAGTCTTGTGCGTACCGCTCGCCGCCGATGCGCAGCCGGCGGAGAAGGTTTCCCGGGTGGGAGTGATCGGCGCGCGCCCCCCTCCCGATGTGTTCCTTTCCGCCTTCCGGCAAGGCTTGCTCGAGAAAGGCTACATCGAAGGCCGGAACATCGTCATCGAGTACCGGTATGTCCAAGGCGTGGTCGACCGATTCCCGGCCCTCGTGGATGAACTCATCCGCCTCAAAGTCGATGTACTCGTGGTTGGTGGGACGCTCGCGGCGCGATCCGCCAAGGCTGCAACAGCGACGGTGCCAATCGTATTCACGTTGGTCGGCGACCCGGTCGGGGCCGGACTCGTCGCAAGCCTCGCCCGACCGGGCGGGAATGCTACGGGATTGTCCAACATCATCTCTGAATTGAGCGGGAAACAGCTCCAGCTACTTAAAGAAGCCGTACCAAAGGTCTCCCGTGTCGCGGTCCTCCACAATCCGCTAAATTCGGGACGCGCGCTGAACGCAGCGCGCGACGCCGCCCGTGCTTTGGGCGTGGAGCTGCAGGTCTCGGAAGTGCGCCAGCCGCCTGAATTGGCGAGCGCCTTCTCGGCATTGACGGCGCGGCATGCGGATGCCGTCCTCGCGCTCTCCGACCCGGTCTTCGGCGACGAAGTCCAACTTTCAAACCTGGCGGCCGCGAACCGCTTGCCGGCCATGATGGCGACGAGGGAGTTTGCGGAGGCTGGCGGCCTATTGGCCTATGGGCCGAATTTTTCCGACAATTATCGGCGTGCCGCGAGCTACGTGGACCGGATCCTCAAGGGCGCGCAGCCCGGCGACCTACCCGTTGAGCAGCCAACCAGGTTCGAGTTCGTCATAAACCTCAAGACCGCGAAGGCGCTGGGACTCACAATTCCTCAGTCGCTGCTACAACGGGCGGATCAGCTCATCCAATGACCGATAGGCGCCATCTCTGTATGTCTGCAGCCCGCAGAGCATGGGGCCTAACCCAAATACTGGTCACTTGACGATCCTGACCGCTTTTTTGATGTCGATTCGCTCGAGCGGCTTGGCATGACGCGGGCGCAAGTTGAAGTTGCTCATCTTGGGGCCACGTCAGCTTCGGAGCATGTCCAAGCCAATCGCGGATAATCGTCACATCAATACCCGCCGCAACCATTTGCACACCGACGCTGTGCCGAAAGGTATGGGGGGGCACCCGCTTGCTCGAAAGTGACGGCACCTGCTGAGCGGCTGCCTGAACATATTGCTTGAGCTTCAATCGAACACCCGCCGCACCCAGAGGCCGGCCATAGCAATTCACAAAGATTGGTTCATCGTCACTCCGTGGTTGTCGCTTCAATAGCTCGCGCAGCAGATCAACTGTTTCCGGCCACAACGGGCAGATGCGGGTTTTGCGCCCTTTCCCAAAGAGCCTCACTTGGGCGGGTGATTCGAACCGGATCGCCTGCGAACACACCTTCAGCGCTTCTTGGATTCGAGCCCCGGTGTTGTACAGGAACGCGAGCAACGCATGATCGCGTTGTCCTACGAGGTTCGATCGATCGGGCTGCCGGAGGATGACAGTGATCTCCTCGGCGTCCAAGTAGCACATGGCCGGCTGGCGCCCTCTCCGACTCGCCGCCAGCGGACATCTGGCTCGCAGCGCTCTGTTAGACTCGCCAGCGTCGAGGAATGGCTGGAAACAATCGGGACGTGATTCGGCGCCGGGCACCACGTTCGTAAGGTGCATCGCCAACCGTTGTTTCCTCATTCGATAACAAGTACGGCTGCGGAGAATCCTATGCTCGATCGCCTGCGTTGCATTGGTCACCCGAGTGCAGGTCTTCGGGCATTCGTCGTCATCCTCCTGATGACGGTTGGCCACGGTTTGGCGGGACCTGCCTCCGGGGCCGACCTTGCTGGTGGCCTCGCATTCGGCGGCAAACTCGACGCGCCGCTGCGTTTGTTCGCGTTGCAACCCGACACCGGCGTCCGGATGTACAGCGAGCGAGTCCGGATACCTGCCGGGGTGCACAAGTCGGCGTCGACAGGCCGCCTGTCGGTGCTGATCCGGCTGGCCGAGAACGTGGACGAAGTTGCCGCGATGACGGCCTTGCGCGATGCCGGCGCCAACGTGCATGCGCAACTCGGCCCCATCGTCACCGCCGATATCCCGGTGCTCGCCGTTCAGTCAATCGCAGCGCTGGATGCGGTCGCGTCGATCGAGCTTGCGCGGCCGGTGAAGTCGCGGCTCAACGTGAGCGTTCCGGCCACCGGCGCCGGTTCGCTGCGCGCCGGCATCGCGCCCGCCTGGACGGGCTTGACCGGCAAGGGCGTCGTCGTCGGTATCATCGATGACGGTGTCGACTTCCGTCATCCCGACTTCCGCAACGTCGACGGCGGCACCCGGCTGATGGGATTGTGGGATCAGCGCCCTTCCGGCGCCGCGGGATCACCACCCGCGGGCTTCAACTACGGCGGCGAATGCACGCCGGAAATGATCAACGCCGCGATTGGCGGTACGGCCGCCGCGTGCACGCAGCCGTCGAGCGGCGGTCACGGTACGCACGTCGCGGGGATCGCCGCCGGCAATGGCCAGGCCACCGGCCGCGGTCAACCGGGCTATCGTTTCATCGGCATGGCGCCCGAGGCGGACATACTCAGTGCGTCAGGCGGTGAAGACAGCAACGGCAGCGCGCTCGATGCGATCGCCTGGATGATGGCCAAGGCCAAGGCTGCGGGCAAGCCGCTGGCGATCAACATGAGCTTCGGCAGCTACTTCGGAGCCCGCGACGGGACGTCGAATTTCGAGGTCGGACTTTCCAGTGCGGGAGGCCCCGGTGTGGTGCTCGTGGCCGCCGCCGGCAACGAAGCCACGGATCGCTTGCGCGCGGAGGGACCGCTGACCCAGGGCGGGCAGTTGACATTCGATGTCAATGTGCCGGCAGAGAGACGTCCCGGCACTCCGACATCCGTTGTCCGGCTGGAGGCCTGGTATCCGGGCGCCGACGGCTACAGCGTCATCATCCAGGGCCCCAATTGCCCAGCCTCGCAGCCTATCGGCGCCGATGCGCCCGCCGTCGCCCTCGAGACGGCGTGCGGACTGATCGGCGCCGTGAATGGCGGCCCGTTTGCGAGCAACGACGACCGGCAGGTGCAGGTGATCATGCGCAATGGGCAGAGTCCGCTGCTGCCCGGAATCTGGCGGATCACGATTGTCGGCACGCGGGTGACCGGCGGCAGCACGACGCTGAGCGTCGTCACAGGCGAGGACGGGAACGACATGACGATCGTCGCCGTCAACGGTGCGCCGCTCACGGGCGTCACCACGCAGATCCTGACCGACACCTCGAGCGCGAAGCGCGTGATCGCCGTGGCGTCGTACAACACCAATTATTCCTGGACGACGCTGCTCGGCACGCCCTCCGACACGACGCCAGGCGCGGGGCCGGTGGGCGACCTGTCGAGTTTCTCCAGTCGCGGACCGCGGCGAATGTGCAGCAACCCCGTCAAGTGTCCGCAGGTCATGAAGCCGGAAATCACCGCGCCGGGCGCCCTGATCATGTCCACGCTCGCTGCCGACAAGCCGGTGGGAGATGCCGACAACCCGACGCGCGAGGCCGACGGTGTCCATGTCGCCCTCAATGGCACCAGCATGGCCACCCCGCACGTGACCGGCGCGATGGCCCTCTTGTTGCAGCGATATCCGTCGCTCACCCCCGAGGATGCGAAGCGGGCATTGTTTGCCAACGTGCAGAAGACGTCGTTCACGCCCGCGGTGCCCGCCTACACGGGGGCCGATGTACCTCCGGCACCCAACCACGACTGGGGCTATGGCGTGCTCGACGTGGCCAAGGCCGCGGCGTCGGCGCCGCTGAATTACGAGGGCCTGTGGTGGAACTCGCCGCCGGCCTCGGAATCCGGCTGGGGGATCAATTTCGCGCACCAGGGCGACACGATCTTCGCGACGTGGTTCACCTACGGCTTCGACGGCAAGCCGCTCTGGCTGGCGGTCGTCGCCAACCGCACGGCACCCGGTGTCTACGCCGGCGATCTCTTCACGACCACGGGACCGGCATTCGACGCCGTGCCGTTCGAACCTTCCAAGGTGGTCGAGACGACGGTCGGCAAGGCGACCCTCACCTTCGCCGACAGCCGGAACGCGACCTTCGCCTACACGGTCAACCTGCCCGCGGCGGCTCCGGGCGCCGTCGTGCAGACCAAGAACATCACGCGCCAGGAGTTCGCGACGCCGGTGCCGATCTGCACCTGGAACGGGCCGACGCCGGCGGCGCTTGCCGGCAACTATCAGGACTTGTGGTGGAGGACGCCTGCCAGCTCGGAGTCAGGGTGGGGAATCAATTTCACGCACCAGGGCAACAGCATCTTCGCGACCTGGTTCACCTACGCCCAGGACGGCACGCCGTTGTGGCTGGCGGTCGTCGCCAACCGCACGGCACCCGGTGTCTATGCCGGCGATCTATTCACTACGACGGGCCCGGCATTCAATGCGGTGCCGTTCGAACCTTCCAAGGTGGTCGAGACGACCGTCGGACGGGCGACGCTCACCTTCACCGACGGCAACAGCGCGACATTCGACTACACGGTCAACGGCGTGTCCCAGACCAAGCCGATCACGCGGCAGGTGTTCGCGCCACCGGGGACCGTCTGCCAGTAGAGCGGCACGATCGTCGCCCTTGGCCAGCCGTTGCCGTGGAGTGGCCGCTTTGGAGGACGAGGCGCCGGTGAACGGTGATGGCGTTGCACCGCCAGCCGGACTCCTGGCGGCTAATCAGCTGGAAGGATCGATTCAGGCGAACGGTTGGCCACGGACGAATGGCCGGTGTCTCGATCAGGGGCCCTTCGTCCTGTTCAGCCAGCGAGCCCTTTGGCTATCTTGTCGAGGCCGACCTGCGCGCAAGCCGCGTCCTTGTCACCACCCGGAGCGCCGGAGATGCCGATCGACCCGACGAGTTCCTTGCCGGCGAAGATCGGCAGCCCGCCTTCGAGTGTAGTGATCTTGTCCAGCATCAGAAACCCGGAAAGCCCGGGCTGGGCCCGCTTGCCCATTTCGACCGACGGTGAGCGCGTGGTGAATGCCGTATACGCCTTGCGCATGCTGTTCTCGACGGTGTGCGGATTCACGCCATCGTCGCTGAGCACGACTGCGGTGCGGGCATGACGATTTAGCACAGTCACCGTCACTTTGTAGCCGTCGGCGCGGCAGCGCTCAAGGCTCGCGGTGGCCAATTCCAGCGCCGCATTGAGCGAGATGCTGCGCTCGGTGACCAGTGTCTGCGCGCCCGCAATGCAGGGCACAGAAACGATCATCGCCGCCACCACCATGCTGGGTATCGTCTTCATCGAACTCCTCCTTCGGTCGCAACCACATGAAATGGGTGCGCAATCGATCCACTCCCCGACTCCGCCGAGTCCGAGCGTCACAACGAGTCTGCGGCGACCGTTCGTTCATTCTCGGCGGCGACGAGCCTGACTCGGCCCATTTTACGCACTTTAGAGTGACCGGCGCATCTGCTCCAGGATAACCATTTCAAGCACGCGAGCGTGAGCGTGGGGGGGGCGGTGGGGCGGGTCGACGGTCGATTTTCGGAGGCACCGGAGCGGCACGGATCGCCCCGATTTCTCCGGCGGTCCGGTTGCTCAACGCGTGATACTCTGTCTGATTTCGAGCTTCGTGGGGTTGGGTTTCCTGTTCTTTTCTTCCGGATTCATGTGCCATCTCATCGCCATTCACAAGGCGGCAGACCGCAATCACCATCAGGAGGCAGCATGCTGAGACCCACCGCACCCATCAAGGAACATCACCGCCCCCATTTTTGCGCAGCCGCCCTTCCCAGCACCGGCGTGACGCGCCGCGGCATGCTGGCAGCGTCGCTGGCGATGACAGGTGCCGGGCTGGCCGGCGTCACGACATTTGCGTTCGGTCAGTCGCCCGGCATTCGAAGCACGAACGAACAAATACTCGGGCCGTTCTACCCCGTGCGCAAGCCCGCCGACCAGGACGCCGACCTCACGATCATCGCCGGCAAGGACGCGCGCGCGCTCGGGCAGGTCTTGTACGTCAGCGGCCGCGTCATCAACGTTCGTGGCGAGCCCGTCGTGGATGCCGACCTGGAGATCTGGCAGGCCAACGCCGCCGGCCGCTACACCCACCCCTCTGACCAGAACCCGGCGCCGATCGATTCCAACTTCGAGGGCTACGCGAAGATCCGGACGGGTCCCGATGGCAGCTATCGCTTCAAGACCGTGAAGCCCGGCGCGTACCCGGCGACTCCCAGTTCAACGCGTCCGCCGCACATTCACTTCGACGTGCAAGGCCGAGTCAACCGGCTGGTGACACAGATGTATTTTGAAGGTGAGGCCTTGAACGACAAGGACGCGATTCTGCAGGGGGCGTCGCGCAAGGAGGGGCTGATTGCCCGTCATGGCGCACCGTCGGGTCAACAGGAGCCGAACGCACTTGTGGCGGTCTGGGACATTGTGCTGAGGGCGGGCTGAGCGCGGGGTTGCATCGGGACGAAACGATGAGCCTGAAGGCGGTCACGGCCGGCGATGCGACGCCGCTCACGGTCGATGAACTCGAGCAGCTCCTGCCCGGTGCCAAGGTCACCGGCCGGCATGCGGGCGAGCCGGGTGCTCGAGACAGGGACAGGTTGGTGCGTCACCAAGGCAGCGCTCCTGGCGGCAGCGGCTCGCGCGGCAGGCCGTGCGGCAACGCGGTAGCTTCGACCACATGCCGCTGGCGCAGATCAGATCTGATTTTGCCGTTGCCTACCCGGCCTGGCAGGCGCCGGAACTGCCCAAAGGCGATTTCGACGCCGACGTTGCGCTTGAAACCGGACGCCCCAAATCCTGATCGTCGTGGGTCAGCGGTGGAACCAAAGTCGGCACTCCGGAGGTGCCGACCCCGCCGTGGGGGCGGGGTTGAAGGAGCGCCCGTTTCCGGGATGAGAACTCTCCTTTCGCACGGCACTCCGCGGTCCGGAATGCCTGTACGAAAGGAGCGAAGCGGGAAGCTGACCGCTAGGAGCCTGTCGGACTTAGGATGATTCGGCTGCAACGGTGGGAGAGCGGTCCATATTTCGCCGATTTCTCCTTACCTATTCCCGATAGGTGCGTCGAAATCGTCAACATCTGTCCTCGCTCTCCCACCGTTTCGCTTTCGAACCCCTAAGCCCGACAGGCTCCTAGGTCAGACTCGGACAGGCCGCAATTGCCACGGCGATCGTCGATTCCTCCGTCTTGGACTTGGCCTTTCCACTGGTCGTCAGGTACGGTCTCGTTATCCGCACCGTCGTGATGCCATCGCCGGTGGCGCTGCTGCTGCACACCGCGATCGTTTCCAGGACGTTGGTCACCGCGTTCTTCGTGTACACGTTGCCCGGGCCGGGAACCAAAGCCAGGTCTAGCGTCGCGAAGGCGCCATCGAGCCACGCTTGAACCCTTACGGTTTTGGTCGTCGCCGGCCCGCTGGTGCTCACGGCATCGGCGAGGTCCAGACAGACCCCGCTCACAACCGTGTGCCCCGCCTGGACGGTGCTCGACAGGATTTCAGGTTCACATTCCTTATGTTTGCTATCTTTGGGTCCGTCAGCGAAGGCTAGGGGCGCCACCGTGCCAAGGACAGCGGCGGCACTGACTGCGAAAAGCTTCTGGCGAAGGTTCATATCGACTCCCGTTCAGGTGTTGCATTGAGATTGAGTACGGAACGAATTCAACCTGGGGCTTTCAACCTGGGGCTTGCAACCCCGCCGTTCTTTCCGCTGCCAAGACTGCGGTTGAATTCGGTGACAGCCTGTCTGCAGGCAACTTCAATAATCAAATCAACTGGCTACGCGTCTACGGTCCGGTCGGGCTGCGGGCGCCGCGGTCGCGGCAACGCGCCAACGGGGCGCTGCCGCGACTATGCTAATGGCATAAAATGCCGGTGTCAAGGGGAACGGGTGATCGGGATCGTCGACGGGCGTGCAGCGACCCTGACGGTACATCACCTACCTGAAAGGAAGCTGAAAGTGGCGTGACGTCGGAACCAACGCGACATCCGCGCCAGGCGTGAACCGCGCTGCCGCTGGGCAGACGGCGCTGGCGTGGGTCCGAGCGGAGATTGCCCGGCCGCCAGCGGCGCCGCCCGTAGCGCGTGCCCGGCCGCCAGCGGCGCCGCCCGTAGCGCGTGCCCGGGTCAGGGGCGTGCGGCGTCGATGAGCACGGCGACGCCGCTGGCGCCGAGTTTCACCGGTTTGGAAAAGCCTTCGAGGTCGCCGCTCTGCGGCGCGGCGTTGCCCGACTTGGCGACGCGGGCGCCGATGACGATCTCGGCAAAATTGGAAATTTTCATCTCGGGCGCCATCGCCATCGAGTCGTCGAGCGAAAACGTGGCGGGCAGATCCTTGACCTTCTTGCGCATCACTGCCAGCGGCATCTTCGGGCCTTGCGCCGGACGCGCGAAGATGAACACCAGATCGTCGGGCGAGGCCTTCGCCGCGAGCGCCGGACTGAGGCTGACGGTGCCGGCGATCGTGGTGCCGGGCACGACGGCTGCAGGCGCTGCCGCCGATGCTGGCGCCGGTGCCGCCGCCGGTGCCGCGACCGCAACGCGGGGCACCGTCGCGGGGGCGGTAGCCTGCGGGCTCGGCGCGGCCGCCGCCGTGGTCTTGATGCCACCCAGCTCCTTCGCCTCGGCGATGCTCGATTCGATCGAGCGGCCCATGTCCGATTCGGGTGGAATGACCTTCTGCAATCGCTCCCAATAGGCCACCGCCTGCATGAAATCCTTGCGGTCGAACGCGACGGTGCCGGCGAGAGCCAGCGCCTTCCATTGGTTGGGATCGGCTGCGAGCGCGCGATTGACGAGCTCGAGCGGCTTGCCCAGCAGGCTTTGCTGCGTCGCGCCCAGGGCGTCGGCATAGTCGGCGAGGAGGTCCGCGTTGTCGGGCATGAGCACGGACGCGCGCTCGTAGGCCTTGACTGCGTCGGGAAAGCGCTTCATCGCGTAATACGTATGCGCGAGCACCACCCAGCCTTGCGCGTTGTCGGGTTCCTTCTCCAGCCGGGCCGCGAGATTGCTCGCCATCGCCGCGACCTTTTCCGGGGTCATGTCGTGCTGTCCGGGCTGGGCGCCGGCTGCCGCGGCCGGCGCGGCGGCAGGCGAGAAGGCGTCGTGGCTGCCGAGCAGCAGGTAGATCAGCGCCGCGGCGATCGGCAGCGTTCCGGCGACGATTGCGGCGGTCCAGGCGCCGGCGAGCGGAATGGGGCCCGTCGCCGGGGCCGCCGCCCGGGTGTCTTCGGCGACGCGCTGCGTCAGTTCCTGCATCGCCTGATCAAAGTGCTCGCTGGTGATGACGCCGTTGGCGAGATCGGCCTCGAGCTCGGCGCGCTGGTCGCGCAGAATGGCGAGGTTCGACGCCGCCTGTGCGAGGCCGGGCGCGCCACGCGGGCGCAACAGCGGCACCAGCACCAGGACGAGCGCCGCTGCCACCATCGCGGCAGCGATCAGGAAGAATGCGGTCATGAGTCTTCTTTCCCGGCGTCGCCGGCGAGTAATCGTGCGGCCCGCTCGTGCTCGGCCGCCGAGAGCGGTGGTTCGGCAGCGAGGCGGCGGCGGGCGCGCAGCGTGCGCGCGAGTATGAAGAAACCGAGCAGCATCAGCAGCGCCGGCCCGGCCCACAGCAGCACTGTCGTCGCCTTGACCGGCGGCTGGTAGAGCACGAAGTCGCCGTAGCGGGCGACCATGTAGTCGACGATCTGCTCGTCGCTCTTGCCGGCGGCGATCTGCTCGTGGATCTGGCGGCGCAG